>Ga0074044_10000833_pt1 | contig 28941 bp, 28 predicted proteins | sample BogForMeECP23OM1_FD_94443 | JGI IMG/M metagenome (GOLD analysis project Ga0074044, IMG submission 94443) | Bog forest soil microbial communities from Calvert Island, British Columbia, Canada - Bog Forest MetaG ECP23OM1 | ecosystem: Environmental > Terrestrial > Soil > Wetlands ...
CGGGGTCGGCCAGCGTCTCTAATGCACATTGAGCCTGGCAGGCAGTGCCATTGAGTTTCATCAAGAGCCCCCGTCACATGACCGGGGCTCTTTTGTGGCTCGACCGGTGATCGCACTTCGGCGTTCAGTTGGTCGTGGAGCAAAGCGCAAATAGGCGTGCGCTTCCCGTATGACAGGCGGCGCTTGTGTTATGGTGTCAGTCTCTCGGAGAGGGCAGTTTCAGCCCTTCCGCCTTCGCCAGGTCGGATTTGCAGCCCTTGGCGTCTTCCCAGGCACCGACTAGCTTGTACGGTGCCGGCCTAACTGGACGAGAACGCGTCCCGAGCCTGGCTTGGCTCTGGGGCAATGTCAACTCGGCCCGCAATGGCCAGAATCCAAGCAAAAGTACCGTATGGGCAGTGGCCCATACGGCTCGAATCGTTTTTCCTAAGAGGTAACACCATGTCCAGTCACAACCCAACAACCCCCAGCCAACAAACTGGTGATAGCCGCCATGCCAACCTCGAGACGGCGCTGCGCATAGCCACGATCATGGCCGAAGCCAACGAGCATCTTTTCAAGCTGCAAAGCGAGGCCGCCAATGCAGCGTTCACAGAAAATGCCAAGCACCTGAAGGCCCTTCTAAACATCAAGGATTCCAGTGCACTGATCGTCGAATGGTCGGGTCGGTATCAAGCAAACATGCGCCGGATACTGGAGGTAACGCGTGCTTGCTTCGAGATCGTGCCGCATACCCAGGCCGAGATGGCCAAGGTGGTGGGCGAGCCATTTGTTCCTTACAACGAAGAAACGCAGGAATACCTCGATGAGTTTGCAACGGCCGTTTCAGAAGGGCGCGACGCGGCCGCAGCTGCGGTCAAGGATGTGCTTGCGAAGGCCATGGCCAGTGTTGCTGAACACAAGCCGGCGAAGAAACAAAAGGTTTCCTAGTTACCTAAGGACGATCGATTTCTCGATGGCTATACTCAAGATCCAAGACCCGGTTTGATCATTACGAATGACCCCGGAAAGTCCGACTTCCGGGGCCCTTCCTTTTGGCCTATAGACGAACGTGATGTACAGCTGATACATCTTTGCCGAATCTGCACTCTCGCTCACGTAAGGAGCAAACCCATGCACCTCATTCCAGCCCCTATCAGACGACTCGCTTCACCTGTCTTGCGCGACCGGTTCTTGAACGCATTAGATCAACGGGACCAGCCCTCCCTGCACGCAACGGTGCGCGACCTCTTAGGCTGCGTAAATACTCTGCCCGCCGCCACTTGCACTCGGCTTGGGTTGGCATGCGGCAGTACGTATGGAGAGGCAGCGCAGATGATAACCAACTCGCTGTCCGCGAGACCTGAGGCCGCTTAAAAGGGCACGCCCAACCGATCGCCTCAACCGGCGCGCACTTCGTCGGTCCATACCCTGAAGCTCGTCAACGTGTTGGGGCCGAACGTGCTGCTGATCGCGACATCGGAAGCGTCGCGGCCCCGGGCGATGAGCACTCTCCCGATGCGCGGCGTGTTATTGCGCGCGTCGAACGTGTACCAATGTCCATCTAGGAAGGCTTCGAACCAGGCGGCGAAGTCCATCGGGCCGTATGGCGGCGGCGTACCGATATCGCCGAGGTACCCGGTGCAGTACCGCGCGGGGATATTCATGCACCGGCAGAAGGCAACGGCGAGGTGAGTGTAGTCGCGGCAAACGCCCGTCTTGTCGTAGTAGGCCTCGAGCGCGGACCGCGTCATGCGTGCGTGCTCGTAACCGAAAACGATATGTCGATGAACAAAGTCGCAGATTGCCTGCACCCGACCCCATCCAGTGGGCGCCTGCCCAAATAGACTCCATGCCGTCTCGGATAAGCGATCGGTTTCGCAGTACCGGCTTCCAAGCAGGAAGAGCAGCGTTTCCTCGGGCAGGTCCGGCACGGGAAGCTGCCGCGCATTTGGAACGATCGCGTCAGGTGCTCCGGTATCGTTGACGAGCGCGTCGGCGGAGACCCGCGTGCGTCCCTTTGGCGCAACAACTCGCGTGCACCAGTTGCCGAAGCTGTCTCGATAGCCCGCGATAGGAACTTGGGGGTCAAACACCAGGTCGTCACGGCCGACGAGGTCGGAAACGCGTGTGAAGTGGACGTTGAGGTTGAATATCATCGGAGTGGGCTGCGGACACTCGTAAATCATTTCGAAGCCGACGCGAATTTGCATCGTGGGTCTCCGGAATCAAAAGGTGAATTCGCGTGTGGCTGGCAACGTCGGCGAGGAAAGAAACTTCTGTTGCGTCAGGTCGCGAACATTTCAACATGACATTCTTAGGTCTTACATGCCGCGCTCAATGAATCGATTAGTCCGCGCCGCAGCGCTGTCCAGCGTCGGCCGCCGGTGAGGACGATGTTCTGGTTAACCTCCAGTTCGATCCCGACATAGGCATGCGGCGGGAAGCACGTACGCAAGTGGGAGGTAAGCCCATCGCCCTTTCCAGCATAGGGGTAATTGCGGCGTACCCGGAGTTCAGGAGCGCATGCCGCAAGCGCTTGCTTCCAGCGAGCGCACAGATCGGCCTCCCCGCGCCGAGCGGGTTGATAGAGCAGACCAACGTCGGCGAGTCGTACGCTCCCGTCCAACTCCGGAGTAAAGCTGTGCGACGAAATGTGGATTACCCGCCGGCCGCGCGACACGGATTGCCTCACGCGAAGCTCAACTTGCGCGCGATAAGGCCGGTAATGTTGTTCGACAATCTTCGCGCGCAGCTTCGCCGGCACGCCGCGCGTGGCCGTCGAGAAGAGATCCGGGTGGCCAATCGAGCGATTGAGGTCGATCAGGAGGCGACTCACGGTCGAGGTTACGATCGGCGCCCCAAGGGCCTTGGCCAGCGCCCTGGCTATGGAAAGCGCACCGGCATCGTACCCGCGGTGGGAGTCCAGCAACGCTTGCCGCCCCCAAAAGAGCCGTCGATAGGCGGCAGGTATGCGGTTGCCGCCGTGCTCACAGGTGATGAGGAAGGAGTCGATCGCTGCGACCGGTTACCACTGCAGTTCGGGCAGCTGGCGAAATACCTGTCGCGTGCCTTCGCTCCATTCGTGGCTCAACGCCGTGAAATATGCGTCTCCGTCGTCGAACCGCCGCCGCCTCCGCACTTCGAGGCTGTCTCGTTCATAGCAAATCAGGTCGATCGGCATACCTACCGACAAGTTGCTGCGCATGGTCGAATCGAATGACACAAGCACACACTTCGTGGCCTCCGCAAGCGGAGTCACGCGCCTAATCACGCGGTCGACAATTGGCTTGCCGTATTTGGTCTCCCCGGTCTGAAAGTAAGGGGTGTCGAGTCCGGCTTCGATGAAATTGCCTTCGGAGTAAATCCGGAAGAGCCGTAACGCCTCGCCCCTGATCTGCCCACCGACGATGAACGAGGCATTGAAGCCGATTTCGTTCTCTTGCAGGTACTCGCCATCGCGTCGCTCGATATCCCGCATCCCATCCGCAACCAGCATCGCGACATCGAACATCGTCCGTGCGCCCCACAGGTTCGCGGTCGCATCGCCTATTGCGCAGCGCTGGTTCAGCACGCCGATCACGGCCTGGGTTCCGGCCAGGTTTCCCGAACTCAGGAGAACTATTACGCGGTCGCCGCGACGTTCGAACACGGTCATCTTGCAAAATTTGGCGAAATTGTCGACGCCGGCATTCGTGCGGGAGTCCGAGGCGAAGATCATCCCCTCGTCAAGCATTACACCTATACAGTAGGTCATGCCACGCGTCCTCTGCTCCAATACCCCAACTTGACGACGTCGTCTTTCGCGCTTGCAAATCCGATATCTACGGTACGCTCGGTACGTATAGTATAGAATAAATAAATGTAAGGCCGCTCTCGAGTTTTGGCAACGAGCGAGTAGCGACGTTTGCATTAGCTCGCCGTTTAGAATTCTCTGTGCGGCGAACGCTCACCGTCTTGGCGAAATTGCCCCCCACGTCTGACGACCGCGGGCCGCGAGCCTTCATCCGCCATCGCTTGGTCAGCAACAGGGCGACGGGCTCATCGAGCCTTGGACGGTAAGTCGTCCGGCAGCCAATCGGGAGCATAGCCATGGCCAGCGACACCTATTACCAATCCGACCTCGCATGGATCCATCACACCGGCTATTGGCAACATGTCGAGCGGGTCGGCCCGGGCATCGTGCGGCTCCTGCGCGACGGTGGCATGTCGAGTGGCGCCCGCGTCCTCGATGTTGGCTGCGGCAGCGGCTTGCTGGCACGCAAGCTGGTCGATGCCGGCTTTGCGGTGCGTGGGATTGATGCCTCGCCAGCGATGATCGAACTCGCCCGCGACCACGCGCGGGGCGCCGACTTCGATGTCGCGCGTTTGCCCACTCGTCTGTCCGCAGGCACCGTGGGCGCGTTGCCCGAGTCCGACGCCGTGGTATCGACGGGACATGTGCTTAACTATCTCGATACCCGCGCCGATATCGCCGCAGCACTGGGCGAGTTGGCGCGCTCGGTACGGCCGGCGGGGGTGCTCGCCATTGATCTGATGACAGACCGATACCGTGAAAAACGTGGTGCAGAGGCAGTGCACGCCAAAGTGGAGGATGACTGGGTTATCGTCACCCGCTTCTCTCAACCCGAGCCGTGTCGTTTCGACCGGACGATCACGGTCTTCCGGCGCGTTGGCGACAACTGGCGGCGCAGCGATGAAATTCACCGCAATATGACATTCGACGTAGACGAGGCTCTCGGCATATTGCGCGACAACGGCATCGACGCGCAGCGCCGTGCGGCCTTCGGCGACGAGAGTCTTCCCGAAGGGCTCGTCGTTCTAGCGGGCGTCCGCAGGTAGCGGCAGATACCGCTGGCGCACGAGGTTGCAGGGCCGCGCCGCAAGCAGGTGAACGGCCGTTTGGTGCGGAGAGATCCATGCCGCACTAAAGAACGGCACAATCGAATCGCGGTCTTAACGGTTGAAAGGACCGATCGCGAGGGGTGCGTCCACCCGTGAACGTTTATCGCTGGCTCATCCTCGCGTGCTGGCTGGTGTTCGTCGTCTACTGGGCGATAGCGGCCATCGACGCGAAGCGCAGCGTCCGGGCGGCGGCCTGGCCGAAAGAGATCGGCCTGCGATTCGTCCTCGTCGTGCTGATCGGCGTCGCCGTCCGGTTTGCGCCACTGCGGCATGCGCTTCACAACGCGCAAGTCGATCTCGCGCGCAACACTCTGGTGCCGATTACCGGCGTCGTGTTGTGCGCACTCGGTCTCGGGCTCGCGATGCTGGCGCGCGCTCATCTCGGACGGAACTGGGGCATGCCGATGTCGCGCGGGGAGAACCCGGAGCTCGTCATGACCGGGCCGTATTCCCGGGTGCGCCACCCCATTTACGCCGGCATCCTCCTCGCGATGCTGGGCTCCGCCCTCGGACTGACCGTATTGTTCGTGGCCCCGCTGGCACTGTTCGGATCGTATTTCATCTACAGCGCAAGGCGCGAGGAGCAGACGCTGCAGGGGCAATTTCCCGAACGCTACGCGGCTTACATGCAGCGCACCGGCATGCTCGTGCCGCGCGTTTTTCGGGCGGCGGCGACCGGGGAAGCCAACCATCGGTAAGGCGGGCGCGTCGCGGGTGTTGCCAGTGCGACCTGCCCTGCCATCCCGCGGCTACGTCGCCGCGCGCAATGACCCGGAGTCGCCTCCGCCGGCGAAGCGCTCGGTTTGCGCGGCAACGACCATTCTGAGCGCTCCCAATTCGGCGAAACGCTCGCGCAGCCAGGACGCGTCGTTGCCGTAGTCGATGCAGCGCTCGATTTCACGCAGCGGCTCCTCGTCCGTGGCCGGGACATTCTGCCGTATCGCAGCGACCGTGTCGCGAATATCGGTGTCAAGCGGCCGGCGCTCGCGCGTGACTGGATCAACGAGCTCGCCGCGAAAACCGAATCTGCATGCCTGGAAGCGGTTGAAGCTGTACACAAGATACGCGTCTTCAGTGATATCGAGCGTAGGCCGCGCAAGGATTAGCCGCGCGACGGACTGGACGTAGATCGCCAGCGCCGCCGCTCGCTCCACGCTCAAGGGCGTATCGCATACCCGCACCTCCACGGTGCCAAACTCTGGCTTCGGCCTGATGTCCCAGTAGAAATCCTTCATGCTTTCGACGATCCCCGTCGAACGCATTTTCGCGAAGAACGCGTTGAACTCCGCCCAATCGCGCACGAAAGGCATGCGGCCGCTCAATGGAAACGACGAGACCGAGTTCATCCGTGCACAGTCGAACTCCGTATCCTCGCCCTGCAGGAAGGGCGAGCTCGCCGCGAGCGCAATGAAGTGCGGCACATAGCGTGATAGCCCGTGGACCAGTCTTATGGCCGCGTCGCCGTCCGGACAACCGACGTGGACGTGCTGGCCAAACACGGTGAACTGCTTGGCCAGGTACCCGTAAAGATCGGAGATATAGCGCATCCGCGGTCCGTCCGCTATGTGGCGTTCGGTCCACGACTGGAAGGGATGAGCGCCACCACCGCAGACACCCACATGCAGAAGCTTGGCAGCCTCGCACACCGCGTCGCGAAGCGCGCACAAGTCGCCAAGAACACCCTTGTATTCGCGGTTGACCGCTGTTGCGACCTCGATCATGCTCTCCGTGATCTCGAGCTTGATGTCGAGCTTCGGATGCCGCTTTTGCGTGATGCGCAACAGGTCGGTGGCAGCGCGAGTCAGGTCGCCATCGCGCAAGTCAACGAGTTCGAGCTCCAATTCGACGCCGAGCGTAAATGCCTCGGAGGTCTGGAACTTGAGCAGATCGTTCATGGATCGCGACGCGTCGGCTCTCCGGCCCAACGAATCGCCACCTCGGTCAGTACCGGGCCGAGAATGGCGGTGAGCAACACGACCGCCGCGGCAATGTCCGCAGCTCGCTGCAGCCCTGGCTGTCGGGCGACGCTCGCCGCAAGGATCAGGGCGAGGCTCGACAGGGGAGTCAACGCGATGCCGACCATTGCCCCCTTAACGGGACGCAGCGCCGAGGGCACCGCGAACAGGGCGTTGCCGGCGATTTTCGCAACCGAACGGGCCACGACGACGGCAGCGGCCATCGCCGCGCTCGTCCACGAATCGAGCCAGGTGAGCGAGGCGCCAAAAATGATGAAGTAAGCCAGCGTAAGCACGGCTCCGGTTTCGGAGGTCTGGTGCGAAAGCAATCTGTGGCCGCTGTCGCTCCCGCGGACGACAAGCCCGAAGAACAGCGCCGACAGTATCGGGGAAAGACCCAGCGGCGGCGCGTAGGCGTACAACAGCATGCAACAACAGATAATACCAATGGTAAGCACGGCGCCGCGGGCCCGAGTGATGGTCGCATACAGCCGCAGCACGACTGCCGCCACTGCCCCGAGAAGGAACGGGCCCAGCAACTGGTACAAAGGTAGCAGCGCAACGCTTAGTTGCACATGCGCAGCCGCAAGGTATCCGGCAACGAAGATCTGCATCGCGAGCACCGCATACACGCTCGACAGCGTGCTGAACAGCAACGCTCGCTCCGAAACCTGGCCTCTCGCGCCCAGGTCCTTGCTGACACTCATGACAACGATTGGCGACGCGGCCATACAGATGACGCCGACGAATGCGCACTCCAGCGGAGGGATCGAGAAGCCGTAAGCCAGCACGGCGAAGACGGCACCAAAGGCCATCCCTGCTTCTCCGACGCTCGCCGCCAATAGCCACGGATTGCTCTGAATCCATGCTAGGGGCACGCGCTGTCCAACCTCGAACAGCAGGACCATCGCGAGCGCCTCGAGCAGCACGTTCGGGACAGGCATAAGGGCCGCCACCTCGTTGCCGCTGCGAAACCAGCCGATAACGGCACCCGCCAGCACCAGCGCAGCGATACGCGGCACCCGAACCGCGCGTACCGCCGCTTCGGCCAGCAACAATGCGAGCAGGAGAAGCAGCGCCGTCACCCCAAGCGGTGCAACCAGCGCCGCCTTGAAGCTCGACAACAAGGACCCCGGATCCGGAATGATCTGCCCCTTCGCAGAATGCGTTTCGACCCTCGGTCCGGGCCAATCGATCATCTGACGCAAGCCCGGTGGAGGCCGCGACCGAACGTGACCAGCGCGCCCACGGGCCATCCATCCCCTTCCCGAGAACGCGTCGAGCGCCCAAATCCTACAGCAAATTCAGACTTGCGCCGATATGCACTTCTCGCCGATCGCAGTAGCGTGACCGCTATGGCAAAGGTCGCCATCGTTCAAGGAGCACATCGTGAACCCCGATGAGGAATTCAGAATTGGATCGAGCACATGGAAACTTGCCGTGCTAGGCGTTCTGACGCTGATCGCGTCAAGCGCGTTTGCCGGTCAGATAACACTCTACGAGCATCCGCGATTCATGGGGCAGAGCTTGACGACGACCACCACGCTCCCCAACCTCGAGCGATCGCCGTTCAACGAAGTCGCGTCATCGGCCGTCGTTAGCGACGGCACGTGGGAAGTTTGCACAGAAACCTATTTTCGGGGCCGCTGCGCGCAGTTGGCGCCGGGCACATACCACGAGTTCGATAGCGAGTTGGGCGGGCAGGTTGTGTCGGTGCGCGAAATCGGCTATGAACCGGCACCTGTCAGCGTCGTGATCGACCCCGATTCACCGCCGCTTGCAGTCAATTCCGCTCCGATGCCCGTCGTAGTCAATCCGGCCCCCGCACCGGTCGTCATCACTCCTGCACCAGGGTCGGTGGTCGTTGCCCCCGGGCAGCCCCAGGTCGTGGCCGCTCCGCAGATCGTGAGTATGGTGGCGGCTCCGGTCGCGACGCGCGTGATCCTGTATCAGCACACCGGGCGGGGGGTTGTCCGCGCCGTCGAGTTGTCATCAAGTGTCGATGATCTCGATGTCCGCCAGTTCGGCAACAGCGCCGACTCGGCATTGGTGAACGACGGAATATGGCGGCTGTGTGACGGCGAGGGTGGCCGGGGGCATTGCGCAGACTTCCAGCCCGGCGCATATACGAGCTTAGGTGCCCTCAACGGCAAAGTCAGATCGGCCTACTTTGTCGCTACCGCGCCGGATCACCTTGCCGCGGTGCCGGTGGTGCCGGCAGGGCGTGCCGTGTTCTATGAGCAGCCGAACTTCGGCGGGGCCAGGGCGGTTGTCGAATACGGCCCGGCGCCGGACCTTGACTGGGCACACTTCAGGAACCCCGCGTCGTCGCTGCGTATCGAGTCCGGATCGTGGCTCGTGTGCTCAGACCTCGGCTACCAGGGCGACTGCCAGGTCCTCGATCCTGGCGACTACCCGGTGCTGACCGGATCGCTGGGCCGCGGCATCGCGTCAGCGCGGCAAGTATGGCGTCCCGAGTACGGCTCGCTCGGACGAGTTGTCGCGCACGACGATGAACGCGAGTCCCGACCGGATCTGTCACGGCTCGTACCCTGATACCACGTTACCGGAACAACATTTTGTGTCGGACCTAGGCGACTGACGGAGGCATACATGTATTCGTTGAGCATGGCCAAGAATGTAATGGCGGTGGCGGTACTTGCGGCGCTTGGAGGTTGCTCCAGCTGGCAGCAGACGGACAAGACCGAAGGCACGGTCGTTGGCGGCGTGGGCGGCGCTGCCGCGGGCGCGATTGTCGCAGGACCTGTGGGTGCGGTCGCGGGCGGGGTCGGAGGTGCCTATGTCGGCAATGAAACCACGGGTGAAAAGAGAGCAACGGCGCCGGCACAGTATTCGGCCACCGCGTCAACGACTACCTCAGCTTACGATCCGAATCTGGTCCGCAGCGTTCAGCAAGCGCTAAACGACAAGGGTTACAATGCCGGTGCCGTTGATGGCCGGTGGGGCCCCTCTACCGAGGATGCAGTGAAGAGGTTCCAACAGGCGTCCGGCCTGCCTCAGTCAGGTGACCTGGAACGTTCGACCCTCGCGGCCTTGGGCATTTCGTCTCCGTCGAACATGTAGGGCGACGAGTCGTTCGTGGCCGACGCCCCAAGGCGTCGGCCACCATGCTAATGCCCTTGCTCCTGCGTCAATGGCATGTTGCCAAGGATGAAATCGGCGTCGTCGCCCGTCCACAGGACCGTGCGACCCGATTGCGAGCGAAGCCCCGTGAAAGTCTGTTTCAGGTAGGTCAGTTCGGCGCCCTCGGCCCAGCAAGTGGCATAGCCCGAGCCGATCTGATAGTTGGGAAGGCCGGTGAACTGCTGCCCCTCATACCAGACTACCGAGTCGTTGGTTTGCTGATTCTGGCATTCAAGATACGCCCAAGCGGGCGAGCTCAAGGCGGCGAGCAGGATCGATGCGAGTAACTTGGTCATGTGAAACCCCTTTGCATTTGGATCGCGGGCGAATCCGTGGACAAATCCAGGCATGTCACCGAGGCCGCTCCATTTGCCGGGGCCAGGATTTCCCTTCTCCGAGTACAAGCGGTAGGAGTCAGAGTCCGGTTCAAGGTCACGAATCATGAGGCGCCTCCTCCTGTGTTTGCCGCGACGCCGGAACGCATGCCGACGACCAACGACGGCAGTGCCGCGGCAGTGATGATGACGGGCGCGGCCAGCGTGGGGCTACGATCCGTCGTTGCATGGATATGCGTGCCGTTCCAATTGAAGATTCCTATTGCGCCGACGATGATCAGATAAATCGCCACGATGTAATTCAGGAGGCGCGGCGCAATGAGGATCAGGATCCCGGCAACCAGTGCGATGACCGGCCCGGTGGCTAGATTGATGGTCACGAATTCTCCCTTCTCCGGCTAGCCGTCGCGCTGGCGATCAACAATTCGCCGGACGACCTTGCAGTGAAAACTCTAGGCCAATCGCGGCACCCCTGAAATCGGAGCACTGCTGATTTCGATGTAAGGAACGGCGCTATCTCGATGTAGGGAACGGCGCCAACGTTCGTCAGCCGCGCGCTTATCGATGTCGCTGTTTGCCTCGCGCCACGCCAAGGACGACGCAATACATCGTGATCGAGGCCAAGACTGGCAGCGCGACCTGCGCGACCTGCGCGACCTGCTTGTAGGACCTGGTCCCCTGGGCCGGGTAACGCCCGGACTACGGCAATTACATCCGTTGTCCGATTGGCGGCACCTTGCGTGGCCGGCAACATGAGCACTCGCAACACTCCAAGAGGACGGTCGTCATGGTCCTGGCGAAGGGATGGAACACAATGGTCGCTGCCATCTCGATGAAGGGCACAGGAAACGCGGCGAACACGGCTTCCAACCCGGGCAGCAGGAGACTTTCCGCCCCGGGAGGCCGGGTTCTTATCGGCGCGTGGCCGGCCTAGGCGCTGGTCCAACCATGCCCCAAGTAGCATTGGAGGCGGCCCCGTTCAGGGTCGCCATCGACGATGTCGGCGATCGGCTTACGCTTCAGGGCGCGCTCGATATCCGAACACTCGCGCAGGCCCAACGACTACTGAACGAGTGGCGGAGGCAACGCAAGTTGCGCGTGCTTGCTCTTGGCAAGCTAAGCGCGCTCGATACACCGGGCGCGCTATTCCTGTGCGGCTTGCGCAACAGTGGCATGGAATTGGCCGATGTCCGGGCTGAGCACAAAGCGTTGCTGGATCTTGTTGGAGGCCTTGAGCTCAAACCCCTGCCCCGCCTGAAACATGTCCCCAGGTGGCGCCAGCTCGTCATCCAGCTGGGCAAGGGAGCAGACGATGCGTGGCACGCCACGATCGAATTCATTACCTTCGTTGGTCATGCGGCGAGCCTTATCGGCAACGCCTTGATGCACCCCCGATCCCTGCGCCTGGCGTCGATTTCACGGCACATCGCGGAAACCGGCATCGAGGCACTGCCGATCGTCGGATTGATGGCCGTTATGATCAGCATCGTCATCGGCTACCAGAGCGTCGCCCAGCTGCGCCCGCTAGGCGGCGAGGATTTCACCGTCAACCTGGTGGCGGTGTCCGTGTTACGCGAAATGGGCGTGTTGATCACCGCGATCATGGTGGCCGGACGCTCGGGCTCTGCCTTTACCGCAGAGATCGGCGTAATGAAGATGCGCGAGGAAATCGACGCACTCGAAGTGATGGGACTGGATCCCATGCAGATGCTGGTGGTGCCGCGTTTGATCGGCCTAGTCATCGCCCTGCCGCTGCTGGCATTTTTTGCCGACATGATGGGTTTGCTAGGCGGGGCGATGATTTCCTTCTCGCTTCTCGACGTCTCACCGCTGCAATACCTGGAACGTGTGAAGAGCGCCGTAGACGGATGGGACCTGTTTGTCGGCCTGTTCAAGGCGCCGGTCTTCGCCTTTTGCATCGCGGTGATCGGTTGCATGCATGGACTGCGCGTGACCGGTTCAGCGGAAAGTGTCGGTCAGGAGACTACGCGCGCCGTGGTTAAGGCGATCTTTCTCGTTATTGTGCTTGATGCGCTGTTCTCCATCCTGTTCGAACAACTGGGCATATGACCGTCCGGACCCCGCATCCCCGGGAATCGATACTTTCCGCGCGCGGCATCGTCAATCGGTTCGGCAAGCAGGTCGTGCATGACCATATAAGCCTCGATATCCTTGCCGGCGAAATAATCGGCATTGCCGGCGGGTCGGGATCGGGTAAATCGGTTCTGCTCAAGACACTCACCGGCCTGCGCCGGCCGAACGCCGGCGAGGTTCTCCTGACCGACAAGAAGATCGATGCAATCGGCCCGGACGTGAAGGCTGCGCTCATCGGCGTGCTGTTTCAGCAAGGAGCGCTGTTTTCGTCGCTCTCGGTAGCACAGAACATCACGCTTCCGATCCGCGAACACACCGATTTGCCGGCCGCTGAGCAGGAGGCAATCGCGGTGATGAAGCTCGCGCTTGCGGGTTTGCCCGTCGATAGCGGCATCAAGTTTCCCTCCGAGCTTTCCGGCGGCATGATCAAGCGCGCCGCATTGGCACGGGCGCTCGCGCTCGATCCGCGGATACTATTTCTCGATGAACCAACCTCCGGCCTCGACCCGCTCATCGCCGGCGGCATTGACGCGTTGATCCTGCAGCTTAACCAGAACCTGGGCGTCACGGTCGTCGTCGTCACCCACGATCTCACGACCCTGTTTACCATCTGCGACCGCATTGCCGTCCTGGCTGACAGGAAGGTCTACGTCGACACGCCGCACAACTTGATGCGGTCCGATCACCCCTGGATTCACGAGTTCTTCCACGGGCCGCGGGCAGAGGGCGCCGAACACGGCGCATTGATAGCGAGGAAGCAAGGCCATGGAAGCCGATAAGCGTTACTTCTTCGAGGGTTTGTTCATCATCGTTTTTTCCATCGCCCTGGCACTTTTTGCCATCTGGCTGGTCGGTACCGGTCATCGCGACGATGTGCTTTATCGCGTCCATTTCGCCGAGTCGGTAAATGGCCTTGCCGTTGGCGATTCGGTCAAGTTCCAGGGTGTCGATGTCGGGACGGTGAAGGCCGTCAGCCTCGACCCGACCGATCCGCGCCTGGTGCTGGTGGACATCGGCGTGCACAAGGATGTGCCCGTCAAGACCGATACCAAGGCCACCCTCAAGCTGAAGGGCCTCACCGGCGTGGTTTATATCGAGCTTGAAGGGGGCAGCCCCAACGCGCCCGCCCTGCTCGCCTCCGCGCGCGAGGGTCAAATTCCGGAAATTGCCTCGGAAAAAAGCACTCTCGCTGCCGTTCTCGATCAGTTGCCGCAACTGCTCGCGAAATTCGGCTCGATCGAGAACCAGGTGAAGAAAGTGGTGACCGACGTCGGTGGAGTCACCAATGAGATCAAGGAGGACCCCTCGCTGCTGCTCAGAGGCAAACCGCAAAAACAGCAGGCCCCGGACTCACCCCATATGAAAGACCTGGGGCACGGTTCATAACCGCGCTGGCTCGGGCGCCGTTGCGGAGCGTTATGGCTCGCTCGAGAACATGGGGAACGAAGGCCCAACGCCACGAGATCCTACGAACCGGTCGGTGGAGTCCTACGGGCAAATCAGTGTTTTGCCGCTAGCCAGGCGCAATCGCCCAGCGGATGCTGGTGTGCGGCGCGTTTCCGCCGATGATTCTTGATCAGGAAAGGAGAGCAAATGCTATCCATCGCAACCACTGCCCGCGCTTTGCGCACGTGCATGGGGCTGGCCGCGCTGGCGTCGCTGGTCGTGGTCAGCGCACCGGCTTCGGCGCAGACCGAGCAACAGGACCTCGTCAATTCTGCCGAGACGACTTTTGCGAATTTCATGGGTGATCCCGACATGACATGGCTGCAAGAGCATATTGGCAGTGCCAAGGCCGTGCTGATTGCACCGCAGGTAGTCAAGGCGGGCTTCATCTTCGGGGGGTCGGGTGGTCGAGGCGTGCTGTTCGCGCGCAACGAGCAGACCGGCCGTTGGCAAGGGCCGGCGTTCTATAACCTCGCGACCGCCAGTGTCGGTTTCCAAGCCGGCATCGCGGTATCCGAAACGGTCACCCTGGTGATGAGCGAAAAAGGCCTGAATTCGCTTTTGGCCACCGCGGTCAAGCTTGGCGGTGACGCCAGTATCGCCGCCGGTCCGGTCGGTGCCGGCGCGAATGCCGATATCACCAGCGACTTCGTGGCCTATAGCCGGTCCAAAGGCATCTATGGAGGCTTGAACCTCGACGGCACCGTCATTTCTGCGGCCGACGGCTGGAACCAGGCCTATTACGGTCGCGCGGTATTGCCAACCGACATCGTGCTGAACGCGACGGCGCATAACCCGCAGGCGGATCGGCTCGCCGCGGCGCTGAGTCGAGCATCGGGCATGACGACTGGCTTGCGTTAGCGCCCGCAACTCTGGCTTGGCGACAGCGCAGCAATATTCCGGGCCAGGCTTGCGCTAAAGGTGTGCGTGACGCCGACCATTCCGGGTCGACGTCACGCTGCCGAAAGCCCCGGGGTTGGGGGCCGCGCTGCATGGGCTGGTCCTTGATGTTGTCGACGGACAGCAGGTCAACCGAACGGCAATCTCCCGGGGACCTGCCACCCGTGCGCTGTGCCCTTGCTTCCTGCAGTGACCTCGCCGGCGGTGTGCACCATCGGCACGGCGCAGTTGCTGGCGTACTCGGCCACTTCTCCCGAGACGATGTAAATCCTCGTCGCCGGCCGGTTGTCGTGGACGATGCCACCCGGCTGGATATCCGGCTGCCCAGCCGTAGCCGCCCGTTCACTGCCGCCGGTTCCGCCGCGAGATCGGTGGGCGCGGCATGCCTGGTGATCGGCGCGGCATTGGCCATCGAACGCAGGCAAGCAGTACCGCCAGGGTTCATCAAGGCCGGGTGTGGACCGCTTGCACCGATTTTGGATATATTGCCCTTCGCCAAGACATGCAAGCGCCGGATGAGGAAGCTTTCAGCAAGCGCACCCGCGTCATCGCGTCGGTCACCCCGAGCGTGAATGCGCCCTGATAGCCCCAACGTCCCGCGACGCCCCATGCCCCCGACAGAAGACTTCGACGCCATCGTCATCGGGACCGGCCAGGCCGGCCCCCCGCTTGCCGTGCGTCTGGCCGGTGCCGGGCGCAAGACGGCGATCATCGAGCGCGAGCACTTCGGGGGCACTTGCGTCAACAACGGCTGCATCCCCACCAAGACCCTGATTGCCAGCGCCCGCGCGGCGTGGGTGGCGCGCAATGCCGCAAGCTACGGCGTTGCGCTCGGCGGGCCGGTGTCGGTGGAGATGCCGCAAGTGAAGGCGCGCAAGGACAAGGTTGTCGCGCAGTCCGCCAAAGGCGTGGAGAGCTGGCTTCGCGGCACGCCCAATGTCACCGTCATCGAAGGACAGGCGCGGTTCGAAAGCGCAGGTGTTGTACGCGTCGGCGAGCGGCACCTCGCGGCGCCGAAGATCTTCATCAATACTGGCGGCCGGCCGATCGTGGCCCCCTTCGAGGGTTTGAGCAACGTCGACTACCTCACGAGCACGACCATGATGGACGTCGATTTCCTCCCCGAGCATCTCATCGTGATCGGTGGCAGCTACATCGGGTTGGAGTTTGCGCAGATGTATCGGCGCTTCGGCAGCCGCGTCACCGTGGTCGAGATGGCGCCGCGTCTCATCGCCCGCGAGGACGAGGCGGTGTCGCAGGCGGTGCGCGAGATCCTCGAAGCCGAGGGTATCGGCGTGCGCCTCAACGCGCAGTGCATCGCAGCGCAAAAGCGCCCCGGCGGTGTCGCCGTCCGGGCGAATTGCGAGGAGGAGCCGCGCACGATCGACGGCTCGCACCTGCTGCTCGCGGTCGGGCGCGCTCCCAACAGCGACGATATGGGTCTCGAGCGCGCCGGCGTGGTGACCGACGCCCGCGGCTACATAGTCGTCGACGACCAGCTCGCTACCAGTGCCCCCGGGATCTTTGCGCTGGGCGATGTCAACGGGCGCGGGGGGTTCACGCACACCTCATACAACGATTATGAAATCGTCGCATCCAACCTTCTGGACAACGAGGCGCGGCGCGTGTCCGACCGAATTCCGGTCTACGCCCTGTTCATCGATCCGCCGCTCGCCCGCGCCGGAATGAACGAGCGCGAGGCCCGCGCGTCCAAACGCCGCGTTCTCGTCGGACGCCGGCCGATGACGCGAGTCGGGCGCGCGCGCGAACGCGGGGAAACCCAGGGCTTCATGCAGGTGCTCGTCGATGGCGAGACGCAGAGAATCCTCGGAGCGGCGCTGCTCGGTATCGAGGCGGACGAGGCAATCCACTGCATCATCGACGTGATGAACGCCGGCGCGCCCTATACCGCCATACGCCGCGCGGTGCACATCCATCCAACCGTGGCCGAACTCATTCCGACGCTGCTTGGCGAGCTCGAGCCGCTGCGCTGAGGAGTGCCTAGCGTCAACCCCACGCTCCGTCGCCAAACTTTATTGCCGGTACAGGCGGCGGCGCAGCCGCGGTAAAAGGCTCGGGCGCGGCTCTACCGGGCCGCCTGCTTGTCAGTGCTGTGCCTGGGCTCCTGCAGACCCACCGTACGGCCGGGGAAGCCGGCCGCATCGAAGTATCGCGTGCTCCCCACCAGCTGGTAATCGAGGACCGTTCGCAACCCGTCGGGGCCGGGGGCGGAGCGCAAGACGGCAACCGTGTGCCTGGGAGCCACGCCTCCGGGCATCGCCTCCTTCAACACCCGACCGACAAGCTTGCCGTGATCCTTGATCTGCAAGCCGAGCAGCCTTGCCAGTGTCCTGCCCACGTCGGCGTTGCTGACCGGCGCCTCGTCGGCGAATCCTGCCTTGAAATCCGGGCCGACCGCGGCCATGAAGTTCATCGTGTCGGCGCGGCTGAAGGTGCCATGCATGCCCTGGCCCTGCTGCAAGCCGGTGTCGGCAACCTCCACCGTGCAGGTCAGCGGTCGATCGCAGCCGGAATCGAAGGTCCGGAAATTCACCGCGATGGCCGGCATCGGGGTGAGCGCGGAGCCCCTCAGGTTGACCGCGCTCAAGGGCAGCGTCCCGGGATAGCTGCCGAGCGAGTTGTCAACAAAAAGGCCGCTCACGTAGTCCTGCGCCAGCAGTGCCTTCACCACCCGAGCCGCGAGCTTCCTGTCGTTGTTCGGAAGATAAACCAGATCGGAGCCACCGTTTGCCGCGACGACCACATCCGGGTGCGTCCCATCCTTGCCGATCAGCCCGTTGCTGCGGCTGGGGTGGGCGTGCTCCGCAACCAGGGCGTTCTTGTTGTCCGGATCGTAGACGGGCAGGTCGAGCGCGGTGCCGAGATCGAGCGCCACGAAGCCCGGCGGCAGCAAGCCTGCCGGAACATCCGCATAGGAAGCGCGAGCCGCCGGGCTGGTCTTGCTTTGCTTGGAGATCGTCGAGAAACCGTGATCCGCGGTGACAAAAATGTCGGTCGACCCGGCGAGCCCGAGCTCGGCGAGCGCTTTGCGGATCTGCGCCAGGTTGTCGTCGGCATTGCGGATCGAGGCGAGCGACGTCGGGCCGTTGATGCCCGGCGTGAGCTCGTTGAGGCTGTCACCCTGGTTGTGTTGCGTGCCATCCGGATCGCGCGACCAGAAGACGATCACGAACGGCTTGTTTCGCGCCTTGAACAGCGGCAGGATCACTTTGGTCACCACGTCGGCGAAATACGCCTGCTGCGCGACGTTGGCGATCAGGGTGCCGGGTTTGGTGGCCGTGCCCGGCTGCCCGTTATCGCCGCGCGAGGGCGCCGCAAGCGGGAGGCCCGCATCGGCCAGGGCCTTCTGGACCTCTGCCGAGAGAGGAATGCCGGCCGCCGTGCCCGTCGAGTCGTCGACGACGATCGTGGGTTCACCGGCCCGGTCGGTGTGATCGAAGATGAGTGCCGGGCCCAGCTTGCCGACGGTGGCGGTGCTGATCCCGGCTCCTCGGGCGGCCTTGAGCAGCGTCACCTCATCGAGATAGTCGCCGGCGAAGTGCTCGTCGACATCACCGAGAACCGGATCGCTCTCAAGAAAAGGCGTCAGGCTGTCGCCGGCACCGGGCACGGGGAAACCGGAATAGATCGTGTTGCTGAAGTCGCCCGTGTCGCCCAGATAATGCCCGGTTGCCATCGCCGATGCGTTCGGTGTGGTGAACGTCGGAAACAGAGAATGCGGGTTCTTGAAATCCACCCCCTGTGCGCGGATGGCGGCCATGGTCGGAGCCGTGTGCTCGTCGACCATCAGCGCGCGCAACCCATCGGGCACGAACAGCACGACGTTGTGCGGCTCGGCCGCGCACGCCGCGGAAAACCCCAGCACCGCGGCCAGCCCAAAGGCACAGCGCAATAGCACAGCTCGGTACGCATTCGGCACGGTTTTCTGTCTCCCAGCTCGTTGCTCTCTGCCGGCGAACGAATGTCGCCGGCCCCCCGCCCAGGGCACATTGCAACAGTATTGTTACAGACTCAAGTCCGGCTGCATCCCCTTCTGCCGGCCGCCGCTTTGGTCGGAGCGCAATCTCGGCTGCCCTGGCCCGCGTCCGTGCCCGATCCTGCGCGGCGCCTGGGCTGCCTTAAGTTTGCGTTAAGTCGCTTGTCGCAGACTTGCCCTGGGTTGGCGTCGGTCCGCCTCCGACGTCATGGCGGAACGCGGCGGTCCTCGCATTTGTCATAAGACTTGTCGTTGAACGCGAGGCCGATTCGGCCGTTAGCGCGGAAAGGAGATTCCATGAAACGCATGCATCTGCTGGTACCCGGCGCATGTTTCGCTGCGAGCCTGCTCGTCGCCATCCCGGCAATGAGCGCGCAGGATTTGGCAATGACCGGTCCGCTTCCTCCGGAGCAGAGGCAGGGTAGCGTTACGTACCTGAGCGGCGGAATCGGACAGGACGAGTCCGAAGCGATGCGCAGGCAGGAAGCGAACTTCCCCCTGGCGCTCGAGTTCATCAAGCATGAAAACGGCAAAGGCTACTATCTCTCCGGCTGCAACGTGACCGTCAAGGATCAGCAGGGCAGAACGGTGCTGAGCACCGTGGCCGACGGTCCGTTCCTGCTCGCCAACCTGCCCGACGGCACGTACACCGTGACCGCCGATGACCAAGGCCAGTCGAAGCAGCGGCAGGTGGTGATCGCTGCGCGGAAGGCGCAGCGGGTGGTCTTCGAGTGGTAGCCCGAGTGAGGCGTGGGCGTGGCAGATCGGGCAAGCGCTAGGCCGCGCACGACCTGCCCGCCGCCTCGCCTGCCAGGCATCGGTCTCGCAACGCGCCCTCTGCGGTGCCCTGCCAGGATCCCTCCGGCGATGCGCATGATGCCGGAACAGTCATGCACACACTCCCGCAGCTGCCTTACGACCGTGGCGCTCTGGCGCCGGTGCTCTCGGCAAGAGCCGTCGACTTCCATTACGGAAAGCACCACCAAGCCTGCGTCGACAAACTGAACAAGCTTGTCGAAGCGTGGGGCTATCGCGACTTGGCGCTGGAGAGAATCATCGCCGAAACGGCCGGGCGCCCCGAACGCGCGGCCACGTTCAACCACGCGGCGACGGTGTGGAACCACAACTTCTACTGGCGCAGCCTGCGGCCGAGGGGCGGCGGCACTCCGCCCGCCATTCTCAGACAGAAGATAGAGGATTCGTTCGGCAGCGTGCGCGCCTGCACGGCGCACTGGGCGGCAATGGCGGCCGCGCAGTTTGGCAGCGGTTGGGCCTGGCTGGTCATTGCCGGCGAACGGGTCGAAGTGCTCACCACCGGTGACGCGGGCGGACCGCTGACGCTCGGCGTCAAGCCCTTGCTGGCCATCGACCTGTGGGAACACGCCTACTACCTCGATCACCAGAACCGGCGATCGGAATACGTCAACGCGGTGCTCGAAAGGCTCATCGACTGGGGTTTTGGCGCGGACAATCTGGGTGACTGCGAACGCCCCCCGGAGCTCGCGAGACAGCCTGCCTAGGCGCCGCGCCCGGCCTTGGCGGCGCGGCGTTGAGATCGAGAGACCTTGCCCGATCGGGCCTTGGATCGCCGCTTTCGCAGACGCTGATCCAGCCTCATCATCGGCGCGATCGGCGCATCGTCGCGCTCGTCGTGGTCCGCTAGCGGTTGGTCGCCTACCGATCAAGCAATCGTTCCGGCGCCGCTTTGGATTGGATTGACCGGACGTGGCCGCTGCGCTGTTCACTACAGATTGCCTAGTGGCCTTTTGAGGTTCAAACTCACCGCAGCCCTACAGCCCGCTCAAGGTATGGGGATGACGTGGACCTCGATTTGCATGGTGGCGATCGGCGCCCTGGCCGTGCTCCTCGCGCTGGGGCTTCTCTACTCGCGCCGCGCCTACCCCAATCCGATCGTCGAAGACGAGCTGCCGCCGGGCGTGGCGATCGGCATCAGGCAGCAGCTCGATCGCCGTGATGCGGGCGCCTTCCGCGTCGTGTTCGTGCACGGCATGGGCACCCATCTGCCTGACTACGCCAGCACCTGGGTGGCGGAATCGCTCGCACCCAAGCTCGGGTTGCGCAGAATCGCCGAGCGGCCGGAAATTGTCCCGATCGCGATCAGCGGCGTTCCGCCCTACGCGCAGCCGCAGTTGACGCTCTACCGCTACGCGGCACGCGACGAGCTGAGCGGCCGGGATGTCGACTTCCGTTTTGCCGCAATCACCTGGTCGCCGTTGACCACGAACTACAAGCTGCGGCTCATGGACGAAGAGGACCAGGTGCGCCGCGCGCGGTTGAACCGGCTGGTCAAGGCCGAGCTCCTCGACGGAGCGCTTGCCGACGCCGTGCTGTACGTGGGCAAGTATCGAGAATTCCTCAACGCCGCGGTGACCGTGGGCCTTTGCCGGGCGTATTCGAGGAACCCGGCCTCGCCGTGCACCTGGTCGGACGTGGACCTGCGCGACACGCGGCTGGCATTCATCACCCACAGCCTCGGCAGCCGGATGCTCTCCGACGCGCTCATCGACCTCATCAAGCACAACGCGCAGGCCGAGCAACGACTTCTGCCCGCGCTCAACTACGGGTCGAGCTTCTTCATGTTCGCCAATCAGATACCGCTGCTGCGCCTCGGCGACGAAGACGACCCGCCACCGAAGCCCGGACAAGACACGCCGCTGAAGCCGATCGGCATCCGCGGCCTCGGCCAGGCGCTGCAGCAATGCCGGCTCAAGCGTGGCGAGTCCGGTGCCGAGCCGGTCAACGTGGTCGCCTTCAGCGACCCGAACGACGTGCTGAGCTACCGCGTGCCCAGTGGCGTGAACTATTCGACCGCGGGAGCGTTGCGCTTCATCAACGTCCGGGTGAGCAACGCGACCACGTGGCTGGGCCTGCTGGAGTCGCCCCTGTCCGCGCACAACGGATACCAGGCCAACAGCAAAGTATGGGACGTCGTTACCCGCGGCCTGCCCCAGGGTCCGCCGCAACACTAGAGAGGAGCGCCCATGTCGATGTACGTGACGACAACGCTGGCGATCATAATCGGCGGCCTTCTCATACTCAGCGCCGCCTTCCTGCTTTACTCCAAGCGCATTTCACTGGACAACGTCGCGACCAATCCCTCGCTCAAGGGCGACGCCATCAAGATCGAAATCGAGAACCTGGTCAAGGTCAGCTCGAACGTGCCCGCGCTCGGACTGTTCCTCATCGGGCTGGTCATCGTCGTCGCCGCGCTCTACTACGCCAATGCGCAGAGCACGCGCGACGTGGAGGGGCTGCAGGCGACCGTCGCGCAGATCACCACGGAGCTCAACGACACCAAGGCCGCCCTCGACAAGCAGCGGCAAAAGCTTTCCGTCTCCGGAGTGATCGCCAAGGAGGATCACGCTTCCCCGGTCGATATCGAGGTGCTGCCCATCTGGCCCATCTTCACGCCCGACCAGAACGGACAGCTCAACGGGTTGACCGTCGAGAGAGACGCGGACGGACGGCTGCCCGTGCTGGCGTTCTCGCAGCCGAACTACAGCGTGCAGACTCTCGACCTCAATGTGGACGCCGCCGTGAACGGCGACGAGGTGGTCATCCCACCCGGCATCGTCGTGCTCAAGAAACTTGTCGGCGAGGGAGGCACGAAATGACCTCGCTCAAGCTCGCGCTGGCCGTCGTGCTGGCGCTGCCCGTGGTGGTCAGCGCGCAGTCGAACATAAGCCTGTGGGGCACGATCGTCTGGAGCACCGGAGCGCCAGCCGCGGGCCTGGTGCTCAACGTGAAGCGCCGCGGCGCCGTGGTGGAATCGAAGATCTACACCAACCAGGCGGGACGATACGGTCTCTATGGCCTGGCGCCGCCGACCTCGGACTACACGCTGGAAGTGCTCAAGGCTGGCAGGGTGATCAAGAGCGTCGCCCTGCCCGCGCTTTCGACCGGGCAGCGCGTACCCGACATCGTCGTGCCCTAGCCGCGCTCGGTTGCGGCGAGCGCCTGCCGCGTCGCTTGTCGCCGTGTCGAATATTCGCGTTGACCCGTCAACCGCCGAGGTGTGTACTGCACAGCAACACCCCTGTAGCGGCCGTCGCCGCAGCCCCGCAGCCGAAAAAGGAGATCCTTATGCCGGCCCAGCCGAAGAAGAAGCCATCGGGGCGCCCGGCGCCCGCGCCAGGAATTCCGGATGGCGGCGGTGCCGCCCCGTCCGTGAGGCAGCTCTCCGAACCGGTGTTCGCGCAACCGGAACCCACCGCCGATCCGACCACGTTCCTGGTCAAGCACCCGTCCGACGGGCCCGCGTACAAGTCGATCGACGCGCTGAACAAGGCGCACAAGATCCAGCCGCTGCCCTTTCCCGCGCCGCGCGGCGGCACCGAGCCGCAACTGACCCTGCACGACGTCCTGGGAGGCAACGCCGGCGCCATACAGAGGATAACCTCGAGCGGCCAGCTGGTTTTTCATTCCACCGGCGATTGCGGCAGCACGCGCGGCCCGCAGTACCAGAACGAGGTCGCCGACAAGATGACCGCGGATTTCACCGAGAGCGATGCGAAGGAGGTTCCGCAGTTCAATTTCCTGCTCGGAGACATCGTCTACAGCTTCGGCGAGTCGCAGTATTACTACGACCAGTTCTACGAGCCGTACCGGAACTATCAGGCCCCGATACTGGCGGTCGCCGGAAACCATGACGGCATGCTCTCGCCCCTGGCTCACGCGCAAAGCCTGACTGCATACGTGCGCAATTTCTGCGCCACCGATTTCGTGGTGACCCCGGAGGCGGGAGGCCTGTCGCGAACCGCGCAGATCCAGCCCGGCGTGTACTTCACCTTCGATGCGCCCTTCGTCAGGATCCTGGCCCTGTACAGCAACACGCTCGAGGACCCCGGTGTCATCGCCGATCCCACGATCGGCAACGCGCAGCTCGCCTACCTCGAGGCTGCGCTGTCGCGCGTCAAGTCGGAAAAGTACAACGGCGCTCTGCTCATCGCGGATCATCACCCGCCGTACACGGTTTCGAAGCATGGCTGGAGCATCGACCTGCTCACCCAGATCGACGCCATTTGCAACAAGGCAGGCGTCTGGCCGCATGCGTTCCTGTCCGGCCACGCCCACAACTATCAGCGCTTCACCCGGACGCGGTCGGCCGACGCCACGCAGATTCCGTACGTGGTGTGCGGCAACGGCGGCCATAACGTGCAGAAGCTGACCACTTCCGGCACGCTGCGCGCACCGCAGGTCATCCAGAGCGCGCAAGGCAAGGACGACCAGGTCGTGCTGGAGAACTACGACGACAAGAATTACGGTTACCTGCGAATCGTCGTGACCGCCGCGCAGCTGCGCATCGAATACCACCCGGCCAGCGACGGCCCCGATACCAAGACTCCCGACGATCAGGTGACCGTCGACCTCGCGACCCGCGAGCTGGTGCATTTCGCGGCCAGCGATCTTGGCTGGCCGAAGGCGGCGCGCGCGGTGCGCAAGCTAAGACAGGGGCAATAGGCCCGTTGCAATCGATGCCACGCCGGGCCCCGGTGCCCGGCGAAGGAAAGGAGCTGCAAATGCCGCAAATCGCCGTGATCAACGAGTCCACCGTTTTCGCCGACGCGGATGCGCAGGCGATGTTGCCCGCGTTCGCACAGCAGTGGAACAAGGACCTCGAGCCCATCTGGGGTGTCGAGCCGGCAACCTTCGCCTTCGTCCCCAGCGGCCAGCAGCCCGCCGCCGGAACCTGGTGGGTGGTGTTTCTCGACGACAGCGACCAGGCCGATGCGCTCGCCTACCACGACCTGACCAACGAGGGGCTGCCAATCTCCAAGGTCTTCGTGAAGACCATCCTTGCCGACAAGGCAAGCTTAAGCGTCGGTGCGACGCACGAGATCTGCGAAATGGCGGTGGACCCGTGGCTCAACTCCGCCTATCAGGACCCGCAAGGGGTGTTCTGGGCCGGAGAGGTCTGCGACCCGGTCGAGGACGACCAGTACGGCTATCAGATCGGCGCCATCCTCGTGACCGACTTCGTCACCCCCAACTGGTTTGCCCACCAGCATGCGCAGGCGCAGATCGACCTGAAGGGACACGCCAACGCCGCGTTCCAGGTTCTAAGCGGCGGCTACGCGCAGAAATTCGATCCCCAGACCGGCTGGCAGCAGGTCACCGGATCGAAGGCGATGCGCAGCATGAGGGTCGCCCATGCCGCGCCCGGCTCGCGCCGGGAACGCCGCGCGCGGCAGTGGAAGAACTGGCGCGACAGCGCGGTGGTCTGGGGGGCGCGCAGGAAATAGGGCCGTCGGCCCCTCACGCCTTGGCCGCCTGCAGTGCGAGGCGGAATATCAAGGCCTCGGGCTCGGCCGAAGGGCCGATGGTGAAGCCGTTGCGCTTCACCAGTCCCAGCATCCGCGAGTTCTGCCGCAGGACGTATCCCATCAGCTCGAGCGTGCCGGCGCTGCGGCAATGGCGGATGATCTTGTCGAGCAGGATATCCCCGAGGCGCGCCCCCTTGAGATCGGAGCGCACGACAATTCCGAGTTCCGCCTCCAGGTTGTCCGGATCGGTCACCGCGCGAACCACGCCCAGGGTTTCCGGCTGCCCGTCGGGGCCCTCCGCGGTGGCGATGAACGCCATCTCGCGGTCATAGTCGATTTGCGTCAGGCGCGCAAGTTCGGAATGCGCGAGCTCCCGGCGGGCCTGGAAAAATCGCATTCTCATGTCCTCGGAATCGAGCGCCTCCAGGAAGCGGCGGTGCTGCGGCTCGTCGTCGGGGCGGATCGGGCGCAGCATCACGCGCCGGCCGTTCCACGTTATCGATTCCTCGAGCTCGCGCGGATAGGGACGGATGGCCAGCCGCTCGGCACCGCGGGCGCTCTTCGTGCCGACTTTCACCCGGGCGTCGAGCGCGAGCACCCCCTGGTCGTCGACCAGCAGGGGATTGATGTCCAGTTCGACGATCTCGGGGATGTCGATCACCAGCTGCGAAATCTTGATCAAGGTCAGGTACAGCGCGTCGAAATTGGCGGGCGGGAGGTTGCTGTAGCCGGCCAGCAGCCTCGAGACGCGGGTGCGCGAAACCAGGTCTCTGGCAAGCGGCGCATTGAGCGGCGGCAGCGCCACGGCGCGGTCGCCGATGACCTCGACCGCAACCCCGCCGCGGCCGAACAGGATCACCGGGCCGAAGGTCGGGTCGGTGGCCACGCCGGCGATCACCTCGTGCGCGCCGGGCCTGCGTATCATTTTCTGCACGATGAAGCCGCCGCGACGCGCCTTGGGGTGCAGCCGCGATAGCTCCTTCTGCATGGCGCGCGCGCTGCACCGCACCTGTTCGCCGGTGTGCAGGTTGAGCGCGACCCCGCCGACGTCGGACTTGTGACTGATGTCCGGGGACAGGATCTTCAGCGCCACCGGAAAGCCCAGGTCCTTTGCCGCCGCCGCGGCCCCGACCGCGGAAGCCGCGACTTTGGACTCGACCACCGGTATGTCGTAGGCCTCCAGAATCCGGCTCGCCTCCGGAGCCGTCAGCAGCTCGCGCCCGGCGGCGATGCCCGTGGCGATCACCTGTCGCGCCGCCGCGACGTCGGGCGCGAAATCGGTCGCAATCGACGGCGGCGTCTCCATCAGGAGCTCCTGGTTCCTGCGATAAGTCACCAGTTGCAGGAACGCCCGCACCGCTTCCTCCGGGGTGCCGAAGGTCGGAACCCCGGCCTCCTCGAACACCGCGCGCGCGCGCGCCACGGCCGCGTCGCCCAGCCAGCAGCTCAGGACCTTGCGCCGCGACGCCTTGATGACCGGGATGCAGGCACTGGCGACGAGCTCGCTGTCGACCATCGCCGTAGGGGCGTGCATGAAGAGCACGGCATCGATCTCGGGAGCCTCGAGCAGCGCCTTGAGCGTCTCGACGTAACGCTCGGCCGGAGCATCGCCGATGATATGCACCGGGTTCGCCCGCGACCACGTCGGCGGCAGGTTCGCATCGAGGCGCGCCACCGTGGCATCGGACAGCTGCGCCAGGGTCGCGCCCCAGAGCGCGGCGAAATCAGCGGCCATCACCCCGGCGCCGCCGCCGTTGGTCATGATCGCCAGGCGCTCGCCATCGATCTTCTGCGGGCGGGCAAGGGTCTCCACGGCAGCGAACAGGTCCAGCAGCGTATCGACGCGCAGCATGCCGGCGCGGCGGATGGCCGCATCGATGACCGCATCGGCGCCCGCCAGGGCGCCGGTATGCGATGCCGCGGCCCTGGCCCCTGCCGGGGCCCGACCACCCTTGACGACGATCACCGGCCTGTTGCGCGCCGCCGCCCGCGCTGCCGACATGAATTTGCGCGGCGTCTTGATCGATTCGATGTAGAGAAGAATCGCCCGCGTGCTGCCGTCGCTGCCAAGGTAATCGATCAGGTCGCCGAAATCGACGTCGGCCGAGTCGCCCACGGATATGAAATGCGAGAAGCCGATGCGGCGCGAATTGGCCCAGTCGAGCACCGCGGTGACCAGCGCTCCCGACTGCGAGACGAAGGCGAGGTTGCCGGCGAGGGCATTGGCGTGCGCAAAGCTCGCGTTCAGACCAATACCGGGCACCAGCAGACCGACCGAGTTCGGGCCCAGAATGCGCAGCAGGTGCGGCTTGGAGGCGTCGAGCATCGCCTGTCTCAAAGTCCGGCCCTGCTTGTCGTGGACGCGCTCGAGCCCGCCGCTCATCACTGCCGCCGCCCTGGTGCCACGCACGCCGAGCTCGGTGATCAACTGCGGCACCGTGGCCGCCGGCGTGCAGATCAGGGCCATGTCCGGCGTGGTCGGGAGCTCGCTGACTCGTCCGTAGCACTTCACGCCCGCGACCTCGTGGTGATGGGGATTGACCGGGTAGATGGGCCCGCGGAAAGCGCCGGCCATGAGGTTCTGCATGACGACCGCGCCGATGCTGCGCGGCTCCGGCGATGCGCCGATGACGGCGACCGAAGCCGGCCGCAGCAATGCTTCAAGGTTTCGGACGGTCATTGCGGTTGTCGACTCCCGGGTCGCGGGTCCCCTTCAGGTCGGGTGCCATTGTCTTACGGGGCGTGCCGGCCGCGCCAGACCCGCGCCTGGTCGGCGGAGCGTCGGAGGCGACGGGGTGCGCGAGCCGGGTACACCCGAAGGCGCGCAGCGTCCGTCGGCGGTCAGCTTGTCGGACGATTGTTGCAGGCTCGCGAAACGTCGCGAGCCGTGGCACGACACGGCGTGGCAACGTCGCCCGGCGCACGCTTGCCACGCGAACGGATCGCCGGGGCGACGGCGCTATTTCGACTGCACGTAGGCCGCAACGGCCTGGATTTCGCTCGGGGTAAGATCCTTGACGATACCGTGCATCACGGGCGCGGCGCGAACCAGCGACTGGATGTAGTTGAGCTGCTTGACCACGTACTTGGCATGCTGGCCGGCAAGGCGCGGGAAGTTGTCCCTGCCCTGCGCATCGGCGCCGTGACATACCTGGCAGGCCGGAATCCCCCGCTCGGGGACGCCCTTGTCGAAGAACTCCTTGCCCTCGGCGACCAGCGCCGGGTTGTCGCTGCGCCCGGGTGCCGCCGGCTGCGATGCGTAGTAAGTCGCGATGCCGGCGATGATCGACTCGTCGAGATTGCCCGCGATGCCCCACATGAAATCGTGGGCATCCTTCTCGCTGCGCGTGCGCGCCCGGAAGGCGTCGATCTGCGCTTCCAGGTAGCCCTGGCGCTGGGCGGCGAGGATGGGGAATTCCGGAGAGTTGCTGATCCCGCGCGGCCCGTGGCACGTCGAGCAGAGGTTGACCGCCTTCTCCTCCGCCGCCTTCTGGATCGCCGCCGCGTTGTCCTGGGCGTTTGCCGCGCTCACCGCGCCCGCCAAGAGCATCGCTGCGACAGCCACCTGATTGCGCTTCATAGCACAGTCTCCAAATTGGTCATGCCGGTGAAGTCTCCGCGCCGCGTACCGGCGCCGGTCTCATGTCCGTTCAAAACGCGACCCACACGTTGAAGAACGCGGTGTTGTTGTCGTGCGCATTGCGCCCATTGCCGTCGTAGTTGGTCGACGCCCCGTCGAACTTGTTGTATGCCGTGTACTGGAACATGAGGCGCACATTCTGGATCGGCAGGTAGTCGAGTTCGAGGATCCAGCCGTTGCTGTTCGGCGTGTTGGGATTGCCGTTGGCATCGGTTCCGTACAGCCCGCTGTCCGAGGTCCCGGTGGTCGAGAAGTACGAGAC
>Ga0074044_10000834_pt1 | contig 28932 bp, 17 predicted proteins | sample BogForMeECP23OM1_FD_94443 | JGI IMG/M metagenome (GOLD analysis project Ga0074044, IMG submission 94443) | Bog forest soil microbial communities from Calvert Island, British Columbia, Canada - Bog Forest MetaG ECP23OM1 | ecosystem: Environmental > Terrestrial > Soil > Wetlands ...
AGACGACGACGAACAATCTCAAATCCCTCTTCGGTGTTAGCAGGGCGCCACGAGGTTTCCACACGTTCGAGAACGTTCTTGAGTCGCTCCAGTGCGGCTTGGCCACCTTCGCCGCCGATCTCGTTTTGCGACGCGGGAATGCTGACCACCAGCAGAGTGTTCCCGGCCAATTTTGCTGATTCGCTCAAAGTTTGGGCGAAAGTGAAATGGGCATCGAAGTCGCCAGCGGGTAGGTCTGATTTGTTATAGAGCTGCCGTGCATACGCGACCCATTCGTCAATGAGAATGAGGCAAGGCGAGAACTTCTTGAACAGCAGCCGTAATGAATCGCCTGGACTGACACCTTTCTCGTCGGCGGTACGTACCATTTCATAACCTTCTTTGCCGCCAAGCTGCCAAGCCAATTCGCCCCAGAGCGTCCGGACCACAGTGCCATCTGGCTTTTTGTGAAGATCGGCAGGAGAAATTCGATTGCCGACGAGTACCGCGCGTCGTACCTTGGGCGGTTGCGAGACGCCAGCAATCTTCGTGACCGCTTCCATGCCGGGGAGCTGGCTGGCCGGTACATTCGCAAAGAGGTGATAGAGCGCCAGCATCGAGTGCGTCTTGCCGCCGCCGAAGTTCGTCTGTAGTTCGACAACCGGATCGCCGCCTTGTCCAGCCATTCGAAGCAGCGCATTTGATAGGAGTTTCTGGAGGCCCTCAGTGATGAAGGTGCGCCGATAGAACTCGACCGGATCGCGATATTCGTCCGATCCCTCCCCAAGGAAGACCTGCCACAAATCGGCCGCAAACTCCGCTTGCTGGTACCGACCCGATGCAACATCCGGATGAGGAGTAACGATCTCGCGCCACGGACGAAGCCCAGCCGCAGGCTTTCCTTCCACGGCTATGCTCGATTCTTTGCGCTTCTGGCCGCGCACCTGCTCGTCGAATTTGACCCGGAGGATTTCAGCCTTCATTTGGTCGGCTTGCTCTACTTCGGGCGCAGCGACGGCGATGAGCAGGCGCGAGATGCTGTCAACCGCGCGGTAGGCGTCGTCGGTACTGAAGGTTTTCTGGTGGGCCCACTTATTCCGGACATCACGAAGTTCGCTGACGAGGCTTCGGTCCGACGGACCTAGAATCTTTCGAAAGCAATCGTTCCACAGATCCCACATCACGCCGAGCAACGCCTGTGTGTCCCAATTCAGATCTTTGGCATTTTTCCCGGTCTGTTGCCAGTTCGGGAAACTTGGGCGGGCGGTTTCTGTCCACCGATCCTTGTACGTTGCCTTCAGTTCGCGCTCTACAAAAGGGCGGAGGCCAGCGTTTAGGAGATCGAGCGCTTTGCCTACGCGTTCATGATTTGTGATCGCCATATATTGATCCAGTGAAATTCTTAACTCAATGCAAATGCCTTCGGCGCAATAGCTGGCCACGAAACGACCAAACTGTTGTAGTAGCCTGCTTCTTCGGCCCAACCCTTACGCTCGCACAAGACGTAGAGTCGGTAGGCCAGATCGCGAGCAGTTTCGGCCAGCCCTCCGACCTTGCTTGCCAGAGCTGCTGTTGCCGTCTCTCCGTTCTTATCGAGCGACCGGATCAGGTGTTGCGTGACAGCCCAAACCGTTAGCCGATGCTCCGCCGAAGGATTCCAGTGCTCCGTTAACTCATCTCGTCGGAGCAAGCGTACCTTGCCAGCACGAGATTGAAGGATGCCCGTCTCGGCTAATCCCGAAATACTGAGTGCTTTTGCTGTAGCGAGCACCTCGGCTTCCCCATAGAGTCCGTCGTCGAAAGCGTGCTGTTCGAACCACGCCAGAGCCCAACGCGTATCGGGGTCAAACTCCCCTTCTTGCTCGGAGAGCACCTCGTCCAGAGATTGGTTGATAAGGCCCAACGCTGCGCGAACTCGCATCGCAGAGCCATCGCTTTCGAGCACCTTTCCGTAGCGTGAGAATACTGCCATACCGGGACCAATCGCTGCTTGCGCAAGGTCAACGGGGGCAATGTTGCCCTTCTGGAGATCGCGCAGAGCACGCGGCAACTCTTTCTTAAGCAATGCCAAAAAGTCTTTACGAGTTGTAATGGGTGCCGAATCGGGTCTTGGACGACACGCTAGAACGATCGAAGAAGCGAGCGCGTTGGTGTCTCGCCCCACATTGCGAGTGCTCAGTTCAGATCGCATCGGCCAAGTCCCCGTAACTTGAAACCCAGAACTGAAGAGACCTTCGAGCATCGTCTGCCAACCTGTGGAGGCGACTGCTGTCTCGCCATCGCCATTTTCATCCTCTTCGGATTCTGACTGCTTAAAAGCGTAGTAGACCGTCAATGGATAGTCGGGGTTCTGTAGCAAACGCATCTGTTGAAATGCTCTTCGAAAACCCGCCTCGAAGAATTCCTGTGCTTCCACTCTGCTGCCGCCGAAGCGAAAAGGCGTGGCGACTAGCTCTTGCACCTTTGGAACGAGGAGTGTACTGAAGAGCTGCGGGTATATTGCGGCGAGACTGCGGCGAAGCCAAATGTAAAAGAAATCAGAAAGATCCGCGTAACCGATGTTGTCGTAGTACGGTGGGTCTGTGGAGCACATAAACTGTGCGTTGCGGGATGAAGCTGCCGTGGCATCTAACTGGGTGACTGAACCGAAGCCGGTGGCAGGCAGCCACTCCAGCACTTCGCAGAGTGAACCCACGCACCCTGCTATATCTCCTCCGGCACCAGCGAACGGATTTGTTTCCGCATAGTCCCATACCATCGGAAGTGCTTGGCGTCCGAAGGTGTTGCGCATCCTATCCATCTTGGATTCCCAGGAGCAAAGCGTCGTATTCCGATCAGACGCCTTGTCGACGGCGAACCCCAAATAAGTGCATATCGCATTGGCATATTCTGGAGATGCGCCATCGGCCAGTATCGGAGTTCTGGCCTCAGTGACTAAATCGCTAAACGTGCTCATTGCAACCAGTTGCCTTGGGGTAAACAAGTCGCGGTGGCGAAGCATGCCGTACAACTGAACGCGAAAGCCGAGCGCATGTTCAGGCAATTCTGTTTCCGGAATGTTCACGGGGTTTGCCCCTCGCGCCACTGCTTCGTGCTCTGCGACCGGGGACAGGTACACACGTCCTCGGTCACTGTCCGCCACAATCGCCATCAACTGAGCGCTCATCCGGCCGGCTCGGCCTTCCGCGCGGACAAAATCCAAAGGTACCGCCGTCCCGCAAGCAATGCATTTCGCTCCACGACGACTGACCGAGCCTTCGTGTACCGTCCCATTCCCCGTTTTGACATCAAATCTAATGTTCCGGTTCGCGTGATCGACCGTCGGTTCGACGTAAGCCTTTTTGCCGGGCTTGGAGGAAAGCGCGAAGGATCTCGCCAGTGGCATTCTGATGGCGCAGGCCGGGTTCGGGCACTCCACTGTGCGTGCCCAAAGCCAGGCAACAACAGTTGCGTCGCCACCACCTTGTTGTTGGGACAGCTTGACTTTCGGATAGAGCTCTCCAATGCGCTCGAATGCCCGATCGCGCATCCACTGACCGTAATAGCGAACGTCCTCGGCAAGACCTCGTACTCCTTGCCACATCCCCACTCCGGTCATCCGTCCTTGTGGCATTGGATGAACCGGAGGTTGACCCGCAAATTTCGGGGGAATCTCAATCAGAGCTTTTGTGATCAGAACCGCTACGGGGTTGAGATCGCTGGCGTGCGACTCTAAACCAAGCCGCTGTGCTTCGAGCGGAATTGACCCACCCCCGCAGAAGGGATCGTAAGCAGGCGGCGGGCTGCCATGGGTAGATTTCAGAATCTCCTGGCGCGCGGCGTCTAGTACCAGCTTGTTATTAGAGTTATCCCATTTCACTAGTTCTTCGATTAGCCGAAAGAGACGCTGCCGTTCTCGGTCCTGGTCTGCTTCGGTCGGGAACTCTTCTGGAAGGCTCGATGGGTCATCGACCAGAGAAGCGAACAACACAGCGCGGCAGGCTGCCAATGGCCGTCGGGCCCACCACAAGTGCAAAGTAGAAGGATGCCCGTGGCGAATTGATTTCTCTCGCGCCGCCTCCTTATTAATTGCCTCCAGAGGCAGCGCTACTTCAATGAGCTTCTTCTTCATCTCTTCTTTCAGATCACTTCCATGAGTCACGAACGGCCGTATCCGTTAGTCTGCGAATATCGTCCGGTTCAACGCCGAGCGGCGCTAGCAAAGCCCACGCCTTCGCGACAATCGAAATCATCTTCATCTCTTGAATGGACCAATGTGAAGCGCCCCTAGGATGTATTTCCGAAACCAGCTTCTCAAGGTCTTCTCGGTTGATGCGCAGGGGCTTTAAAATCTTGGCAGCTTCCGAGATTACCGCTTTAACGTCCAATCCAGGGATTTCCGGGTGAAATGGGCTGTCCACAGTGGTCCACGAGCAACGCTCTGAGTAGCGATTCGTGTAAAGTCTGTTTTCTTCGACGTTCACATGCAGGCGAATTGGATCTCCGGCAGGCATGTTTTTGGCGAGTCGTCGAACCCAGGACAACCCGACGATGATGGTAAGTGGCCAGCGTCCTCGTGCTGGTGCTTTCGCTACCGCGTGACCGTGACCGGCCTCGATATATAGCCAGCCATCTTCAAACCGAAGGCTCACACCTTTATTCCATTTCTCAACTAATTTCGACACGATTCGGATGGCTTTCGACAGATCATCACAGGAGACTTCAAGTCCGTCGACAGGATCGGAAGCAACGATCATGCTGGGTCCTCGCCGCGATTCAGCAATTCCTGGAGTTTGTAGTTGACACTTTCCACTGAGAATTCTGGCTCCAACTGGAACGGTTGGCGGACATAAAGCAACTTGCCCTGACCGTTCTCGATTTGGCCGACGGCGAGGATAAAGTCTTCAGGCTTGTTCAGCGCGGTAAGAATTTCATTTCGCGTTACCGTGACGGTGGTTGCATCCGCCACACGGCCCTTCACTTCAATAAACCGCAGCTTTCCAGTATCGGGCACTCTCGATTCGATGTCATATCCGCATTTGTCGGCACTAACATCGCGCGGCACATAGCCCAATCGAGTTTCGGCTTCCATTACCAATTTCATGGCGAGGAGCTCGATTTTCTTGCGATTCTCAGCGGCCTCAGCTTCGTTTGCCGCCGTCCAATGTGGCTGCAGTTTTCTCAGAAGGCCAATCGGAATGACGAGCGAGCCACCAACCACCACAGGCGGCAACGGCGATAGCTGACCTTCTAGCACCAAATCCGCCATACGTTTCTGCAGACGCGCTTGCAGCTCGTCAGCCCTCTGACGGGCCTTGCCAGAATTGATCTTGGCGTTGATCTTGCCAGCGAGTTCCTGGTCCTTGAGCTGATTGGCGCGATGGTCCCAGTAGTTGATTTCTTTCGTCAGTCGATCCTTGACCGCAGCCATTGTGCGTGTCACGAGGTCTTTGCGACGCGAGCTGACCTCTTGAATATGCTGGGGTACCAGCGTTTCGATCGCACGGCCGACGACAGCCGATTCCAGATCCGTTTTCAGCCAGGCTTGCGATTCGAGCTCTGGCGCGATCGCAGCGTGCTCTTCGGAAGTTGTGGCACGATAGTCGAGGTAGGGTGCATAACCAGCGTGCTTCATCGTACCGGTGGAATCGATCTCGATGAACTGAAGCTGCCTGGAAACCGCACGGTGGTTTCCAACCTTGTCAATTCTTCCATCCTGTATTGTGTGCTCCAGATAAAAGAGCGCCCGAATCTCCTGTCCGGGATCGTCCGGGTCGACCAGCACAGTGCCACGTTTCAAAAGATCGCGATTCCGCTCCAAGACGAGATCAATCGTGGCGGCAAGCAGAGGATGCCCAGGAGATACGAAAGTCGCTAGCGGCTGTCCGGGCACTGCTCTGAGTGATTTCTCGAACGTGATCCGCTCATACCTGAGCAAGACAGGCTCACCGATTCCGATGAGGCGGTCGCGTTGGCGAATCAACGCTGGGACATGAGTGATCTCGAACCTGCGAGGCTCCCGCTCCTTGATGGAGCCGCCTAAGACGCAAAAAGCCTCAAGGAAAAATGATTCGATGAAGTGTGGTTGTAGGCGTCTGGCTTCGGCACGCTCCATGTCTTCGCGAATCTTCTTGACCTCGGTCGCGTCCATGCTGTCGTGGGCGAGGGCACGTTCTTCCAGAAGCTCTTGGCAGTGTTTCCGATCAGTCAAGTTATCGACAATCTGGTGAAGGCGGGCTTTCACGTCGGGGCGGTCCCCGTACCGTATAGCCTCGATCAGAAGATCTTTTAGTTTTTGGTCGCGGAACAGTTGGCCTAGGATATCGAAGACGCCTGCGCCAAGCGCCTCTCGTTCCTGCTCGATCTTTTCGAGCAACCGCTTATACACGTCGCCTTCGCGCGTCTCCTCGGCTAGTAGGTTCCAAAGATGGCAGACCTCGGTCTGGCCGATGCGGTGAATGCGTCCGAACCGTTGCTCCAAACGATTTGGATTCCATGGCAAGTCGTAATTCACCATCAGATGCGCGCGCTGAAGGTTGATTCCTTCGCCAGCTGCATCGGTGGCTAGCAGGATGAGTACATCTTTGTCTTGTTTGAAGGCTTCCTGAGCTTTGGCTCGATCTTCGCGCCCCATTCCTCCGTGGATAGTCACGAGCGCTTCCGGCGCGCCTAGAAGCGAGCGGAGTCGCTCGGTCAAATAGTTTAGAGTGTCGCGATGCTCGGTGAAAATAACTAGCTTCCGCCGATGCCCGTGGGCGTCAAACATCTCCGCCTGATTCTGCAGAAGAGCCGAGAGTTCCTCCCACTTCTTATCTGTTCCACTGCGACGGACTTTTAAAGCCAGTGTTTCAAGCCTCTTCAAGATTTCAATTTCGGCCTCAAGTTCAGCGATGGTCCGAGCCGCCGTCGCTTGATCAACGACCGTTTCTTCGACTTGCTCGACTTCGTCATCCGGGGCGTCATCAAGCTCGTCGATATCCTCATCTGTGAGGTCTGGCATCTTACCAACATCGCTATCCTGGAGATCGCCGCCGCGCTTCAGTACTTGCTCTTCACGTAGGCGTCGCTCAAGTCTTTCGCGGCGTCGTCGGAGGGATTGCAGGATCGCTTCAGGAGAGGATGCGAGTCGACGCTGCAAAATTGTCAGAGCGAATCCAATCGTTCCCTTTCGCCCCTCATTTTCCAACGCATCTGCACGATTAAACTCGTCCCGAACGTAATCCGTGACGCTCTTGTAGAGCGCCGCTTCCGGATCGGACAATTTATAGCTGACGGTATATGCCCTCCGTTCGGGAAACAATGGTTTCCCATCGAACTTGAGCAACTGTTCCTTTACCAGTCGGCGCATGAGATCCGAAGCGTCAACAGTGTGGACGCCGTCTCGGTCTCGTCCTTCAAAGCGGTCTGCGTCCAACAGAGCCAAGAAAAGCTGAAAATCCTCTTCCTTGCCATTGTGCGGAGTCGCCGTCATCAGCAGAAGATGCCGTGTGAGCTGGCCAAGAAGTTGGCCCAGTCGATATCGCTTTGTGTACTTGACCTCGTTGCCGAAGTACGTTGCGGACATCTTGTGGGCCTCGTCACAAATTATGAGGTCCCAGTCGGTGTTCGCCAGCTTCGCCTGAACGTCTTCATTGCGGCTCAGTTTATCGAGGCGGCAGATGGCCATTGAATTCTCAGCGAACCAATTCCCTGTTCGCGCCGATTCAAGTTTGTCGTTTGTCAGAATCTCGAAGGGAAGTTGAAACCGCTGATAGAGTTCGTCCTGCCACTGCTCGGCGAGATTGCCGGGGCACACGATAAGACAGCGATGCAGGTCGCCGCGAATCAGCAGTTCTTTGATGAGAAGACCGGCCATGATCGTTTTCCCAGCGCCGGGATCATCCGCCAGCAAGAACCGCAAGGGTTGGCGCGGCAGCATCTCGCCGTAAACCGCGGTAATCTGATGTGGCAGTGCGTCAACCATCGAAGTGTGGATAGCAAGTAGGGGGTCAAAAAGATGAGCGAGATTGATGCGCTGAGCTTCAGAGACAAGGCGAAACATTTTTCCATCGCCATCGAAACTCCATGGCCGACCAGTTTCGCTAATTTCCAGATTGGGTTCGCGGTCGCGATAAAGCAGCACCACGCTGGGCTTCCCTGCGGAATCTTTGTACGTAAGCTCGACGGCTGCGGAGCCATACCACTTGACATCAACAACCGAGACAAGACAATCGGGCAAAATGCCTTTGACTGTAGCTCCACGCTTTAGGTCTTCGAGTCTTGCCATAAAATCGTCGTTGTTTTCCCTGGCCCTACTGAAATGTCGCTTCCAGGAATGGACAGTATAATCAATAATTTAGGTGCCGTCTGAGAGGGGGCTTTTGGAGTCGCTTTTTCTCCGGATCCGGCGTTCTTTGACTTGAGCTTAAACTGGTTTCCTCTTGCACAGAGGATCGCATCTGCAAGTACCGGCACCAAGAGGAAGAAATGTTGATCGTAGTTGAAGGCTGCGTCGGAGCAGGTAAGTCGACCGTTGCCAAAGGCCTCGCCGCTCTCCGGGAGAGCACGTTGCTTCTGGAGGATTTCGAGAGCAATCCTTTTCTTCGCGACTTTTACGACGACCCAGTCGGGAACGCTACCGAGACTGAATTCGCGTTTCTTTTGTTGCATTTTCATCAGCTCAAGAGTCAAGCCGGTACAGCCTCAAGATCAGACGTCATTGCCGACTTCCACCTAGGTAAGGACCTTCTTTACGCGGACCTGAATCTCAAAGACACCCGCCTCAATCGCTTGTTCACTGAGTTGTATGACGTTTGCATGGAGAAGACTCCTCGTCCCTCATTGATGATTTTCCTATCGGCAACGACAGATCTGTTAGTTGAGCGGATACGGGCTAGAAAACGCGATTTCGAGTTGGAAATCGATCCAACATACTACGGCTTGGTAAACGCTGCGTACGAAGAATACTTTGTCCGCTACCCGGGCAAGAAGCTGCGAATAGCAATGAACGATTGGGATTTCGTTAGGAATCCAGAACTCTACAAACGGCTTACGTCGTTGGTGGACGGGGAACTCAATAGCAAGTGAACAGAGCTGCGACAAAACGTTCGAAAGGAGCCTCTCTATTTAGCGACGGCGATTTGATGGCCGCAGCCGTGCCAAACGGTGACTATTTTCGGATCAGAGACTTTGAATACGTTCAGCCTCTGTACGATCTAGCCTTCCTCCTCGAAGTGGATGCGATTGCAAAGGGCACGGAGATTCCAAAATATAGAACTTTTTCGCTTTGGCGTGCGGGCTACAGCCTCGACGGTTACGGGACGACAATTGATCGCTGGCTCGACGGAACAGCGCGAGATGAAGACCTTGATTACGTCCCTTCATCGAGAATCCGGCAATACCTCACCAATGTTGGGAGGAGCGGGACGATTCCCGAACTCCGCACTTATCGCAGTGAACGTTTTGATCGGTGCCTTCGTCTTCGCTCGGTGCGTGGGTTGGGTCCCAATAAAATAGCCACGACGGTTACGCTGCGTTCTTTGTCCGACGACTGGTTCCAGCAAAACCCAACAAACCTCGCCTCCAACCGTGATCGGATCATTGAGCTCTACAAGGGGCTCAACGAGGGGCCATGGCAAACCGCGCATATCGTGCCGCCTCTGTTGCGCTTTCTCCACACTGCTGAGGAGTTTCATAACGGAAATCTTGGATGGCAACTAGCTGGTATCAGCGATCCTTTTGAGCCGGTAAGAGGCCCGGTAGAGGTTTCCGTGAATACAGCATGGGAATCGATTGGCACAGCAATCACTAAAGCGCTCAAGAGAGAAAGGCACTTTCGTCGCGAAGCACAGAACGGCGACGGCATTCGAATCAAGCACCAAATGGGATGGAGCTTCTCAATAAAATCTAGTCCCGGATTGATCGCTCGCACGAGTATTTCAGACTTAGCGCAGTCCCTCGACCCGCTAGTGTCCGGTTTTCACAGCGACCTCATCTCAGATCTTCATCTCCACACGGCATGGTCTGACGGGAGCGCTTCCGTCAACACGATGGCCGCTGCCATTGTTGCGAGTGGGCTGAAGTACTTCGCCGTGACTGATCACAGTCGGACAGCCAAACTGCAGGGCGGTTTGACGCCCCTTCTATGGCTGCGACAGGCGAACGCGCTAACTTTGGCGACACCGACTTGCCCGGTGCTGCATGGCATTGAAGTGGACATCCTCAAAGACGGCGCCCTTGATCTGCCAAATTCTCTACTGGCGGCTGCGGACATTGTCGTTGCCTCCGTGCATTCGAATTGGACAGATGATGTTCGAGCAAATACTGACCGCCTCGTGCGTGCGATTGAATCTGGTTGTATCGATATCCTCGCCCACCCAACGTCCGCTATTGTTGGCAAGCCTGGAGTGCCGGATTATCTTCGGCTTCCGGCTGACGTTATTTGGGAAGAAGTCTTTGAAAAGTGTGCCACTTGGCGTGTTGCCCTCGAAATGAATTGCTTTCCTTCTAGGTTGGACTTGCCGTTGCGTCTGCTCCGAAAGGCCATTGATGCTGGCTGTGCAATTTCCATTGGTTCAGACGCACACGCTCGTTCTCATCTCCTCCACCTTAGATTTGGCGCAGCCGCGCTGCAGAAACTCGACCCGCCAGTCGTTCTAAACCGACTTCAGTACGATCAGCTCAAGCAATGGATCGCTGAGAGCAGATCGCGACGGAGGAGTCTCACAAAGAGCAAGACTATCTCTGTACAAGAGGAACTTCAGTTCGAGACTGTCCAAGACTCACCAAAACGGATACTAACGGCACGCATACAGCCACCGCAGAACATTCCAGCTGGATCAAGAGTCATTGGAATTGATCTGACTGCGGGCGACAAGGCAACCGGAGTCGCCGTACTGAATGGTTGTTCAGTGGAGACATGTTCGCTGTTTTCTGACGAGGAGATCCTGGCATACATCAGGAAACATAAGCCCAAGATTGTCAGCATTGACTCCCCACTAGGGCTGCCGGGGGGGGGAGAATCAATCGATCCGAAAGCGGGGATTATGCGTGTGGCAGAACATGACCTTGCGAGCGTGGGGATTCCTGCGTACCCGTCTCTAATTGATTCGATGGAAAACCTGACCTTGCGGGGCATTCGTCTTCGGCGAGCAATTGAGCAGTTTCCGCGAGCCCCGCGCGTGATTGAATCGTATCCTGGAGCCGCTCAAGACATCCTCTGCATCCCGCGGAAGCAGAAGAGCCTGGACCTACTGCGAGAAGGTTTACGGCGGTTGGGCCTAAATGGCATGGGATTGGAAACCCGCTCCCATGATGAAATGGACGCTATCACATCAGCAATCGTTGGGCGATATTTCGAAGCGGGACTGTTTGAGCCTATGGGCATCCCGAGCGAAGCACAGCTCATCGTTCCGAAAGTGCGTCCTCTCGTTTTCGAGAATAACCCAGTAATCTGTTTGGCCGGCAAGACTGGAGCTGGAAAGTCGGTCGTCGCGCGCTACCTCAGCGTGTTTTACGGATTCGAGTGGATACGTACACGCAATGTCATTCGTGATTTGCTGATTGAGGACATAACAGCACCCGTCGGTAAAAAGCTCTTCCTAGGGTCAGTCGCCCCCGGACACATTTCAGAGAGTGACCTCCGCAGCTTCGGCGCCGTGATTCTAGATGTTCATAAGCAGGCGCCGCTACGAAAGAAGCTCACACGGACGATTAAACAACGCGATGTGCCCATGGTCGTGGACTCGATACGCGACAGACACGATGTTGATTCAGCTGCTCTTGGTATGAGGCCAGTCATCACGTGGTTTGTGGAGTGCAACGATTCCATAATCCAACACCGCCTAATCACGAGAAGCAGGAGCGGGGGGAAGAAGCTCACGACTGGCAGTCCCGTGGATCACACTGCTCCATCAATTCGGCGCGATGCCGACAAAGTCATTCTCAACAATAACTCTCTTGAAGACTTGCGTTGGGGTGTTGACGACACGCTATTCGCAGCGATGGTTCTCTCGGGCCACTGACGCAGGCTGGACAGCATGGCTAGTGCTGTTCTTTCGATTCCTTTCGATCACAAAAATATCTAATTATCTGTGTTGGCTGTACGCCCTTGCTTTCAAGTTGCCTCAGCGTGAATGAAAGATGATCGAGCTCAGCTATGCGCTCCCACTTCAAGCCAATTTCACGCAGAGGATCAAGGTCGCTCGTTTTGAGAATGACGTAACGGCTGTCGTCACTGAGTTTTTGTTGAAACTGTTCGGCAGAAAGCTTCTTAAGCTCATCAGCAATGGTTTTCTCATCAGCAATTGTTTTGAGAAAAGCTCTAAACTCGCCAAACGTATACAACTCAAGACTGTCAAGCAGACTGGATCCCGTGAGGTATCGTCTTATCAGTGCCCCTGCTTCTTTCGTTTGGTCGGTTTCACACTCCAGAAAATAAGCCCTGTGCAAGCGATCAAGTTTCTCATTTAGTTTTGGGGGGCCCATGCAGAGCAACAAATCGAAACGCCCTGAACGCTTTATGGCAGGGTCGAATCGTTCTTGAAAATTGGTTGCCATAAAGAAAATCACTTTCGCCTCGTCGTGGAGCTTAGCGAGTTTCGGCAACATCGTCGTCGTCAAAAACTGACTCGTAATGTCTAAAGGTGCTTCACTATCGCGAGTCTGCACCAAAGCATCCATTTCGTCGAAGAACACGACCACACCTGCCAGGTCCATCATATCTTCGAAGATCTCGTCGGCCTGAAGGTAAACGTTAGCGAGGGTCCCTTTCACAAAATCGGAAGGAGTTATCTCAACCAACGGCCAATTGAGATCCGCGGCTACCGCTTTTGTGATCTCCGTCTTTGAAGTTCCTGGTGGCCCAAACAGCAATGCAGAAAGGGGCTGCTTTATTGGTTTGCGTCGCAGTTTCAGTTCGGTCTGGTCGCGATAGGCGTCAATAATTCTGGTCTTAAGCACCGACGATAACGTGTGAGGTTCGTTTTTGAACAATACTTCGATATCCAATAGTCCATCTAGAGCGGGCGTCAGGGTCGGAGTCGAAGTCGCTTCAGCGCTAATCGCATTCGTTCGCGCCGCGGGAACGCGGACTTTGTATTTTGTAATAATCTCTTGTTGTATTTGCTGGGAAATAGTTGTAGTGAGCTCCCATAGAAACATGTGTACGACAGCGGTTGCCCAGGATTCTGGTTGCTCTTTCCTGAGCGTGTTAAGGTCGCCTCCAGAGTTCCAGCCGCTATATTCAACCGCCTTGTCAGAGTATTGTTGCCAATTGGCGTCACACCACGAAACGGCCTTTTCCAATCCTCCTATGAATCGCTGATTGCGCAACAGATTACGGGTCTTTGCGCCAAATTCGTGCAAGATCGCTTCCAGAAGCTCAAAGGTGAAACAGAAATTGGAGCCTGCGTCCTGATAATGAAACATGGGGAAATACTTGTGAAAGATTCCACTCGTTGTCTGCTCTGCAATCAATTCCTCAATAGAGCGATCGAGTTCAACTACGGAGGGAAGGATCGCCACGTGATGTTTTGTTGTTCCAAGCGTTGTTTTTTGGCTGATAGTACGGAGTCGAGCACAAAGACACGCACACATACCCAGTGCAACGGGATCCATCATCGCGTCATGTTGTGCGACAACAAGCGAGCGCTGATGGTTGAACTCTTTGGTTGCCCAGCCGCATAATTCGGTCCACCGATCGACTGAAAGAGTGATAGAGGCCCGCGAGATACCGTCTACGAACCAGTACAGTACCGCCGCCGACGGGGGATAGTCATTAATCGAGAAATTGTTCGCGTCTTTCGCCATCGATTCAGCTATCTCACCGAGGAATGTCGCCATGCTTGATGGACTAAGCGGCACTTGGTTATCAAACTCCCCAGGATATTGATCAATGAGAAGTTGATGATTTACTTCCGTGAGAACGTAGCCGGTAGGTCGCTTGTCTAGGCGGTCTTTAGTGCTCTCAGAAGCGCTTACGAACCGCGAGGGTTCGTAGATCCATCCGCTTTGCAGTATCCTCCATAAGTCGAGTGCCAATGTAGCGCGTAGTTTATTTTCTATCGCGCTCCTTCCCTCGATGGGGATGCTAAGCTTTGCGGGCAAATCAAAACGTGTGTTGTCTGAGAGGGACTGCCACAGAAACTCCGACGCCGGATCGGAGTGCTTTACTAGTACAGCAGCCAGGCGAAAGGGGTCTTTGATTCCCAAATGAAGCTGCCATGTTTTTGGCTGTGTAACACTATCTTTAATGGCAGATTGGTCGCCGAACAGTTTCTCTTCCTCCAGAAAGCCATACGTCCTCAAGACAAGGGTTGTGGTAAAGGCATTGTTGGCCGTCAATCCTGAACTCATCCACGGAGCATTGACGACTTTGCTGAAGATTGTGCTAGCCTTCCGCACTTTACGCTTTGCGTAGAACTCTCCAAAATTATTTGTTAGTGCCAGGCCCATCAAGCAGGAGCACGTCGTGGTCACATTTACGTCATCCTCGATTGAAGGCGAATCGGGTTTTCTCCTAAATGTACCGTCTTCCTTTGCAAAGGGGCGCAGATCGGCTAAGGTGTTGCGCAGCAGCGAGCGAGCCCGTGCTCTAAGCTGCCTCAACCTGATCAAATACATGTCAGGCATGGGAGAGCTCGACATCGTGTAGTTTGGTAGAAATCCAGATTGAATCACACGTCCCAAAACCGGTTCCTAGAAACTGGATCGGAACTCTCGTCGCAAGTTCGAGATTGTCGAGGAAGCTCCGCGCTCTGGCAGTGAGCTTATCGATGTGGCTCACGCCTGTATTCGCAAATTCGATTCGGTCAAGACCCATGACCGCCAGGCTTGTCGGACGGTTGTAGTGGCACGCAAGTTTTACTGCTTCGATATCAAAATTCGCAACTCGACGCAGCCGTTTGGTGACTGATGTGTACTCGGGTTGCGCCTTGGGAGCACCAGAACTTCTGGCAATTTCCTCCCATGAGATCTCATCGGCAAACGGTCCACTCGGTCCACCGACTCGAATTGGAAACGTCCGCACCACCATGACGATGTCGTTGATCAAGCGTGGAGAAAGCCCTACTTCCATGGCAAATCCAGCAGCGGTAGTATCGCGCGAAGTCACAAAGGGATAGTCCGGCCCGTGCAGGAGAGACAGGGCAAACCCTTGGGTACCCTCGACAATGACATCTCCTCCGTCATTGAGCACGTTGTGCAGCAACGGTGCAACGGTTTCCACTCGGCAACGGCTCAATATTGAGCCAGAAGCGTTCGCGAGAGACACATCAGAACGCCGGGACATTCTCCGCACCGATGCGGCTCCAGTTCCCGAGCAAGTGCTGGCGATCTCCTTCAAGTCACGGCGTTCGGCTTCACGATCTTCCTCAGTAACAATTACTGCACGAGGATCGACGATGATCCGTTGGCGATCGATATTGAGCAAGTCCAATTCACGAAGGAGGATTGTTTCATCGATCGCGCATCCCGCCGAAATACAGAAGGTGGCCGTGTGTGGCTCCGAGGAGCAAGGAACCTGGCGGAGGATGACATCGCTGCCATCAATTGTGACAGTGTGACCGGAGTTTGGCCCGCCACACCGAACGAGCCAGGGAGACTTCGAGCGGTTCGCCAGAAGGGCGACAACCTTGCCTTTCCCTTCCGATCCGTATTGTCCGCCAACCACAATTGTTGCAGGCATGATGGCCTCCAATATTTCAGTTTGAGGTTGGACCGTCAAGTCGGAGAGGGCGGTACGCAGCATCAGGGAGCTCTGAGCGGAGCCCCTTCCCGCGGGGAAATTCATATCTCATTCGCAGCACCTTCAGGGCAGGGTGGCCCGTCCGTAGGCGTAAGAAGAATTGGGGCGGTTGGAAAGAAGAAGCACAATCGCGGATCTCAGAGAGAGAGACGGAGCAGGGCAAACGCTGGATATCGCGGAGGACCAGCGCACATCCCACACTAACGTCCAAGAAATATGATTCGAAATCTGTCTTCGAAATGCCAAGCTGATCCTTATACTCACTCCACAGTTCTTCTGGTTTTGCACTGATCACTCGATCGACGATAGCCAGTACTTCGACAACAGCGTGCGGGGATTTACTGTATATCCAGACCCTCGTGCCGCGCGCAACATGAACGACGCGGCGTCTCAGCTCGATCGTTTTCTTACCGTCGAGCATCCCTTGCACGTATTTTCTATGCACTGAAATCAGAATGTCTTCTGCGTTAGCCAGTGGAGAAGCCCTCCCTTAATACGCTCACAAGCTGTTGATCGCTGATTTGCCTTGAACAGACCAAATTCGATGCATCGACGCATCCCAGGTCACGGAGCCGATCCAGAGGTACCGGGTGCTCAAGGTGCATTATGTTGTCGAAGGTGGTTACGCATATGGAGTCGTTGGCAGTCAACTGCTCCAAATCATCACTCTCCAGCACGCCGTGCCGAAGGAGATGCGAAGAGATGTCGATCTTCTTTAGCACTGTCGTTTTCACTACACGTGCACATGCTGTCGCGGCAGCAGATCCACCGTCCCGACCCGATTCGTAGAAGAGCAGTGGCGTCCCCGCCTTAAACAGATTGGCGTTTCTGGATGCACTGAAGTAAATCCGTTCAGAAAACAGCAAAGCCTCCCGTTTAGGTAGCAGTGACATTTGGCGTGATGCGCCGAGAAGCTGGTCGGCAAATATGCGTCTGATTGGCACTATATTCCCGTAGCGGTTTGGAAGGATTATCAAGGTTGGTGACAGCAGCTTTTCCAGGTCACTGAGTTTAACGTTATAGGAGACGCCCTGCTTCGCGCGAAAGGGCACTTGTTGGTCATATGCAGCGAATGTTGGAAGGGCATCCGGAAAATCAAGGCCACCGTAGTGGTGGAATATCGTCTGCATCATGGCCCAATTGCCAATGTGGATTGGCCGCCCGACGCAGATCTTTTGAAGTTCACCCTCAGTCGCGGATTCACTCGTTCTAAACCCATGTGATGAAGCGATCTTCCTCGCGATGACATGCCCCGGCGGTAGATCAAGCCGCATCAAAACTGGGCGGGCGCAACTAGCCTGCCTACAGATGGTCCCTAGAATATAATCGATGGCTGCTTCAGCTGCGGGATTGTCTTCATCTGCGACCAGATTCACATGGGTACGGTTCTGTAAAGCCGCACCCGCGTCCCAAGAAGCCAAGCAGACTATATCCGACTCCGATGTGACAATCATCCGTTTGCGCGTAGGTGTCACAAGTGACGTAGCCAAGAAGTCGTCACGGAATGCTTTAGGGGCGGCACAATCGTCCAAGAACTTCTTAATTGCGTCACTATCAGCGCTAAGTGAATCCCACACTCGCAGCGTGTCGCTGGACAATTGAGCCGCAAGCAGCGGCACACTCACCTCGGCCGATTTAACCAATGCAGCAAACTTTTTTACGTGGAGCACGGAGATACCGTGTTTCTTATAGATGGAATCGCGAACGCGCAACAGCGCATCGTCGCTTGTTACAAACCCCGTGGTACGGTGGTGAATTGCAGTCGCAAGGTGCACGAGATCGGACTGATCTTGAGGTGTTAGCGTTGCACTTTCCGAACGGGTCGGGAAAATGAGACTGCCAAGTTCGTTCTGCAAATGTTGGAGTGCTGTGGCGTCGGGTTGTGGCAATGTCGGAAATTGCAGAGCAAACTCCAGTGCTGGATCGCTGAGATCAGGTCGGGTAGTGCGCTGAAGTTCGTTTATGAATTCTTGTGCGACCACGATCTTAATCAGTTGGTTAAAGGCCGCGCCAATGACATCCGCAGCATATTCGGATCTGGATCGCCGCTTGACCACATCCCAAAAGACGTTCAAATCGATAGCGTAAACGGCCGCATGCGTTCCGAGCCGTTCCGTCAATCCGAGATCCGAAACACTACTCGAAAACTGAGGCTGAAACAAATTTGGACTGTTGAGCTGCTTTATCCGAACATTAAGTAGCCGCTTCCTACTAACACCGCCCGGCTTCTGTCGTGCGACTAGGAACCCCAGCTTTTCCCAAAATCCATTCGCGATCAGGTCGTCCGCCACAGTCGCAGCGGCACTCAAATAACCGTAGCGTTCTAGCACCTTCACCAGGTATTCGATCATCTCACGCGCGACTCCCCGGTTTCTGAAGTCTTGGCGGACAAAAACCTGGAATATGCGCGCGTGAGGGAATGTGCCGCCAAATAACAAGTGGCCTGCGTATTCCGGGGATGCAGCTCTGGGAATGAGCGCGATCAGTAGGTTTCCTCGTGCAGCGGCGTCGTCATACACCGCACCAGGAAGAAATCCTAAAGCATCTCGCTCACGATCAGCGTGACTACGGGCCGTTTCTACGAACGGTGCTACATCTGGCGGGTTAGCTTTAATGACCATTAAATCGGTACTGCGACTAGGTCCTTGTGACGTGCCTCGAAGGCTTTGGGGGGGAAGGCAAATTGTACACCCGTTGCGTACCGGATCAGGATTGACTTCGTTAGGAGTTACGGCCAACTCACGTCGTTGGATTGTTGGCAATGCGGGCACGGACGCTGGAGTATCCCGTCCGGCAAAGGTGTCCGCGTATCGTAGACGGCAACGAACGGTTTCCCGCAATCGACATTGCTGCACACGATACTCTTTTCCTGCAAATGCGGGTGAGGCTGCATCTTCTTTCCTGCTTTGATCATTGAGACAAGTCCTCGCAACCCATCAAGGTTGTATCTTCCACCTTCAGGCTCGATAGCCTCTACCATTCTCAAGAATGCAGGAATCACGGGAAAATGCGGCTCGGCATTCTTGGGATAATGCGTATCCATCTCCCATTGATAGGTTGTGTATGAAAATATGTCAGCAGCCTGCAAAGCCGGAAGATCCTTCCCAGAAGCAAAGTGCAGACTCTTTAATGCCAGCGTGCCACTCAACGGATAACGAGCCGCATATTCCGCATAGAGTTTGCTGTACTCATCACCATCGGGCGCTGGTTCATTGTCGAAGGTCAATGCAATCTGCTCGGACTCACCAAATCGCTCACGAGTTCTGGTAATAATTCGTTGGAACAAGAACTGGCAGACTATTTCTAGCGGGGTTCCAAGATGTTCCGATTTCAGCAGGTTGAGATCAGCAGGCGGGAGTCCTTGGAAATGGTCAATGATGTTTGAGGAGCCGACCCCAATGATCTGTGGAGAATCGACAATTACGCCTACAAGGTCACCGAAAATCGCCAAGCGTTGAGCATACGACCAATCTCGGAACTCTCCGATCTGATTCACGCAGTCATAACTGTGGAATCTCGTAACCTGAGACGGCCACTCTGGTTTAGCTAGGACGGCGTTCCATCGTTTGTCAAAATCGAGCCAAGCACTTTCATCGCCAATGAACGCCCCGATGCACCGAACCTTGGCGGGGCCGCGAAGAGAGCCAGTATGTGAACCGCTGCCATCGGCAAATCCAAGGACCACGCGGTTATCTCCTTTGTGTGTGCATCGCCCGCTTTGATTAGCCGTGTAAGGCTGGAAGAGGAGTCGAACGCTCAGAGGCCTTTTTGAGCCCTGGGATTTCCTTGTCGAACAAGGCTTTCGCCACCAACATGCTCCACGAATCTAGCTTATCGCTTAGATTGGTGCTGCGTCGGACTCCACACCTCGCCACCCTTGGCGTTAGCGGTACCGGAGCGCGATTGAGTTCATTTGAGCTCGTCTTGAGTTCATCGTTGTTCTTATGGCGTTGTGTCAACGACTTGAATGAGTGCAGCGAGACAGTCTCCAGCGCTCTTGCCCGGTCCGTTGTAAGTATCAAGTTGGTGATAGATGCCGAGCAAGTCAATCCAGGATCTGGGCAGCGTCCGGCTAACGGGCTGATTCCTCACCCGAGCAATCGCTACGTTCGACATCTGCAAGAGCGTCGCAATCCTCCGGATTTGGGAAAGTCTTGGGAAATCGACATTTAAGCTTTGTTGGATGGCTCTTGCCTCTTGAACGCTTTGCTCAGCAAGCGCGACATCTGCAAGATCGTACTTGTCAGAGTCTGATTTCGACAGGTTGACTCCCTTGTTGGAGTTTGGTTTCGACAGATTGACTTCGAGGTTAAAATCACTCCAGAGTCGCTTGAAATCCCTCAACAAAGCGTCCAGTTCATCAAGCGTTGGCGGGAACCTTTCTTCAGAAGGTTTTCTCGTACGTATCATCTCCCCGTTCATGTAGCCTGAGATTCCAAGATCGGATCCTATATTTTCCAATTCTTCCGTGAGGCATGGGTGAGTGGCTGCATTATCGAAGGCTGTGTGATCCGAGTCAACGTAGTAAGCAGGCTCGATGAAACTGTACTTACCGATGAAGTCACTCAACAGATAGGCCATTTGTCTGTGTGCCATCCGTGCGTGGAGATCGCAGCCGTCGGCATTATAGGGGGCCTTTATTTCGATGCGCAGCATGCCAGAATTTGCCAGGCGGGTGTCGGTGCGGTTATTGCCCACCACCGCCGGGGCTGTGCAGTCGTTGACGCCAAAGTTATTGTTGTTTGCCGGCTTTGCGTTGCACATCGTGAGGCCGAACTCGGCGGGCCCCGTCTTGTAATGAAGGATCAGGCCGATGCTGTGGTTTTCCCCTCCGTCTGGCCAGTAACCGTTGCCAGTTTCGTCAAATTGCAGGGCAAACTTCACAGGCCAGGTCCCGTCGTTACTGATCGAGTCGGGCATGGGCAGAATTAACGCTGTCTGACCTTTGTCCTTGGCGGCCACGCTCCACCATTGCCAGGATCCAGTGCCATGGGGGATCTTTATTGTTTCTTCCGCAAGATAATTGCCTGGAGGGTTGGGCCCTGCAGGGTTGCATTGCAGGGCGTTCGCCTTCGGATTGAAGACCGCAAGGCAATATATATTTCGCTTCGTGACGTAGTACCCGTCGCCCGTACTCAGTTGTGGTGGACGGTGGTATCTCATGTCGGGATCGTAATCTTCACTGTAGCCGAGATCGTTGTAGTCGATAGCGTCCGCAGGGGCAATGGCAATAAGCACCGGTATAGTTTTGTTTGTGGCGTCTGTGAAGTGTTTGTCCTGGTAAAGAATCCAAGGTCCTTGGATCGCGATTTCCGTCTGGTATTGGGCCTCGGCTAGTACCGGCACCAATGCTGACAGCAGGACGAGGAGCGACACAATTAGAGTCATGTGAGTCTTCATCTTGATTCTCCTGAAACTCCTATTCAGTTTCCCCTTAGTTCGAAAGCAGCCCAATAGTAGGGATGAGCCCAATTTGGCTGTGATGCCAGCGCCATGCGAGCGGCATACATGGCGTTGGCAACGTCACCTCTTGCCAGCAGATTGGCGTAGAAACTTTTCATTAGCTCGGCTGTTGCCCGAGAGTCCACACTCCATCGGCTGGCCACAACGTGCGGCACCCCCAAACGCAACAGGGATGTCGCCAGAGGCTCTGTGCCGGAATCGAAATCCATTTCTTCGCCGGAGTTGCAGGCTGAGAGCACTGCTAATTGAAGCGAAAACGTTTCCGTGGACCCGAAGCTACTAGCATTAATCAGGCGAGAACGATTGCTCTTGGGATCCAATTCCGCCAGGAGCAAGCCGCTTCGTTCAGGCGAAGCGACTGCATGGCCAACAAAATGAAATATATCGGCATCGCGAATTTCGCGGCGAATAGCCACGAGGGTGGCGTCTTTACCACGGAGCCTACTGGTAGATCGGAATGCGCCACCGACCGCCTCCGCTTCGTACTCAGCATCGACGAGGGGCGTCAAACCTTCTTCCGGAGCTGGCACACTAACGATAAGGGCCTTTGTTTCGGGGTTTACTTGGCTGGTTCGCCTTAGATGCATCGCTCGATAGAGGCTTGGCGCCACAACGATTGGTCCCCGTTCGGCTAAATAGTGTGATCTAGAATCGACTAGAGCTTCCCAGGGGATGACCGCGAGAACATCGTCTGGCTCGAACACGATGGTTCTGTCTCCCACAAGGCGAGCATCGACCGGTGCCACTAGTAGGTTGTACAAAGAGCGTGCCGAATTCTTAAGCGTATTTATGTCGGATTTCGGATCTGCACAGAGCCGCTGGAAGCCAAATGCCAACCGCTGGAGATCAGGTAATGACTCGTGGATCCAATGTGAGTAAACACCGCGATCATCGTAGGCCCACACGGCAACTCCATCGTCGAAGGCCGCGAACACTACGACAGTTTGCTCCCGCAGCGCGGGTAGCCGCTCGGCAACTGCGTTTGGCGTGGGCAAGGGGGGAGCATTATGTGGATCAAGAGGAGTCGTTTGCACCATGGGGAGCGAGCCTTTCGACCTTAGATCGGCACCGCGGTACCACTCCCAAAGTTCGAGGGCCGACGTGTCATCACCTTGATGCAGTTTCCACTCCACCGCATCTCGGTATGCGTTTCGAGTCTGTTCCGCCCACCGACGGCGTTCGCTCTCGGAGCGATACGAATTGAGAGCGGCTTCCGCTATGTAAATTGCCGAGCGAAGAGAAGCTTCGGTATCGGGCGAGTTGCTCTGCAATAGAGCGATATCCGCTTCAGCCGAATAAAACCCAATTAGAGGATCAAAGCTGGGTGCTTTTTCCAGAATGGGCCTGATGGCGTTAAGTCGGTGCGCTGCCTGCTCGACATCCCCTTGACGAATCTCCGCGTTTGCCCGATAGATCTCTGCATCCATCTGATCCTTTTGTGTGGCAACGGTTTGCGGTGAGCGCTTTAACAACTCAGTAGCTTGCGCGAATTGAGTTGATGCCAACTGTGGCATGTTTGCAAGGTATGCAGCCTTTCCGTACCACGTATGAGCCATCGCTCGTATGAGCGGATTCGGGTGGGCGTCGATGAGCCCCGTTGCTTCGTTGAGCAAGGCGACCTGAAGGTTTGGAAGCCGCAGTTCTTCCGCGGCGGTCTCCAAATTGAAGTACAGGTTGTATCCCTTCATCAAATCGCCGTGACCTGCCCAGAAAAGCTTCAAGCCGCCATCCGCGAGTTGGAAGGCTTTCCCGCACTCTCCAACTGAGGCATGAGACAGAACCTCGAACCCGAGCGCACGCAACCTCAAAGCCGGATATTTGTAGCGTTCTGCCAGACTCAGGCCCTTGTCGATTGCCGCCCGGTAGGTTCCTAAATCAGCAACAGCATTGGCGCAATTGGACTGCTCCAGGCTCATCTGTGCTTCCAGCCACGCGTACCTATGCCGATTGATAGGGTTCGCTATGCTACTCAGGAGCGCCAGGCAACGGTGGCCTTCCCAGAGCAGGTGATCGGAATAAACCTCTTCGGCGTTCGCACGCAGTTCTCCCGCGGTATTCCCAGCTATACGAAACAGCAGAGCTGCTTTTTGCGCCGAATCTCGCTCTGCTACGTAGTCGCCCTTCTCGTTTGAGTCGAGGGAATCGGCCAAGACCTTTACAGCCTGACTAAATGATCCCGTCGTTGGTCCACGAAGGAAGTCAGTGAGCCACAAATCATCGTGCCTGTCACGCGTAATCGCTGCAAGTATTGATAGAGCGGAGCGCGCTTCGGCAGAAGGATTCTCAGACGTTTCGGGAAAAGCCTGGGGCGCCCAGTCAGCAATGGCCACGCGAAGGTAGTCTTCAACCCTTCCGTCGAGCTTCTCCTCCAGGTAGGGATCTCTTCTTTGGCTCTTCGCAATTTCCTGTGGCGTGAGTAACGGCTCAGACAGACTTCCTTTCCGTTCTCCAATTTTTTGTTTCACAGCTGCCAATCGCCGCCGTGCTTCGTCGGCCCAATCGCCCTGTGGGTCCAGACGAAGGTAATGCTCCCAATCTCTCGCGGCGTCGGCGTAGCAAGAACGACGCTCAAAGACCAGAGCGCGATTAAACAGCGCGATTGGATTTTCTGGTGACTTAGTTAGAGCCTGAGTCAATAACTCGACAGCCTTCCCATCATCTATCGGGCGATCAGCCGATTCAGCCCGTACTGAGTACGCGGAACCCAGATCGGTCAGTATGCTGGCCGAGTCCGGTTGAGCCTCGATTGCTCGCTCTAAACTCTTGATTGCGGAATCGTAGTTTCCGTCCAACAAGTCAGCGCGCGCACGCGCTTGCAGCCACTCGGGATCGTTGGGATTCTTCTGGAGGTTCTCTCCAATTAGAGCCTCGGCCTTTAGCAGAGATTGGGGCTTGTCGAAATCCGACCGCCCCGTGCCTCGTTGAGCTTGCAATGGAGTGTATTTAGCACCAGGGATTCTTACTTCAAGGGTTCGGTGATCGCTGTAGGCCTGCGCGAGCAATTGTTCTGCGGAAAGTGGACGCAATGTCCGCACTCCAATCCAAGCAACGACGGCAACGACGGCAATGCCTGCAAATGCGTAGGCCGGAGTCGGCCAGCCAAACATCGCCCGCCGCCACGAACTCTTCGGCTGTCGCTCTTGCAGATTGCCACGCAGCGTTGAGGCCATGTTTCTTTGCCACTCGGGACGCGCACTGCTCAGCGATTCGAGCAATGTCTCTTCGCTGGGTGTCATCTCATCCGCGAGGGTCTCTGCCGCGCTCTTTAGCAGAGGTCCACAGTGTTCGCATTGGGACGCGTGTTTCATTAGTTCCTTCGTCTTTGCTTCCGGTGGCAAGCCAGCTGCTACGTTCAGCCAATCGACGCTTACAGGGCAATCGGGACCCGGTGGCACATTTCTGGATACGCCCACGTTCAAAATCTCGGTCTGCACAGACTTGTGCATCTGTACCTTCCGGCTACAGTCCTGGCAAGACTCAATGTGGCGCTGGGCTTCTCCCAGAGCCTCCTCCGAGAGTCGCCCCGAATCCGTGACTCTTGCCGGGTGCGACGAAACGAGCCTATCGAGCTCGTCGCTGTCGAGATGTTTGTCGAATGGCCGTGTCAAAACCAGCTTCTCCTATCAATACGATTCTGCCGGGCGAAATCCCTTTTCGCCCGACTGTGGTGATGCTGAAGGCTGTGATCGCAAACCTGCAATCTGCTCACGGACTAGGCGGGTCAAGCGGAAAATCGCGCTTTCCACTCCTTTAGCAGTCAAACCGACTGTAGGTAGCGCAGCTATCGCCTTCGCGCTCATGCCCTGCTGGTAGTAAAGCCAGAAAATCAGACGGTCCCGCTCTTGGTCGGGGCCTTGTGAGCAGGCTCCAAGAAAACGGTCAATCTGCTTCAGAAGTACCTCGCGTTCCATGCCGGATTGGGCGCTCAGATTCCCGCCCGGATTCCCGCTCTGAGCTTGGGGCTCAATGTTCTCAAGCAATTGTGCTGTCTCTCCTGAACCACGTTTTTGAGAATGGAGCGCCTTGAAGTGGTCATGAGCGACGTTAATCGCGATTGTTTTTATATATGCCGGAACGGCCTCAGGGTGCTGGATCGCAAAAGCGCGCAGAAGGTGACACTTGTCAGAGCAGAGTTTGAGGTAAGTCTCCTGAACTAAGTCGTCAACAATTTGCCGCGGAATACCGCCCCACCGGTAAGCGATCCGAAGAATAGACAGACTGATCGGCAGACGAAAGCGGGCAACGAACTCCTCCCATGCTGCGCCGTCATTGAATTCGGCGCACGCGTGGATTAACTCCTCTGCAGACATGGACGAATGGCGTGACAATGCTGATCCAGACAAGATGACGGCTAAAAGTTTACATGTAAATACCCATTTGCCGCAGTAAATGTGACTGCTTTGCCACGGGACACGAATTGACCTTGAAAAAGGACTCCACATCTCCTTCTCGTCTCTTGATTGTGAACGAGCCGGGCATGATGAACGGCTCCGTTACTTAGAAGCGAGGTCAGTTCGGCACGCTGCGAATCGGCTTCCTTCAATCTCACATTCCACGGAAGGAAGGTATAAAACAATGGCAGATGAAAGGCTTGTTCAAGAGGCGGAGCAGCTACGCGCAACAAACGAGGATGTAGGCAAATTATGCAACTATTGGCCAATCGTCAGACTCGCGCTTGAGTTCCTGAAATCACTGTCAATCCCTGAGCAAGTGAAGGAAGCGATTGACATAATCCTTAAGTTCGTCGGAGCCCTTTGCCCTAAGGCTAAAGTCGAAAAAGGCGAAACCTCCAACGCACCATTTGAAGCATTGGTCAAGGCGGGAGCAAGACCCGACTGGATGAACGACATCGATTGGTCCATCGGGAACACAGGACCCGTGGACTGTCCGGAACAATATCTAGCAACCTACCCTGAATGCATTTTTGGCGGGGGTAGAGCCTGTCTGATGAGCAAGGCCATCGATTCAGCTAAGGCAAATAACTGTTCATGGGCTTTTCGCTTAACCCTAATTACGCAATGCCACAATGGCACAGCACAGTCCAGGATCGCAAATGCTGGCCAAGACGCAGTTTGCAATTACTTGAAGACCAAGTAGCGTGGCATACGGGACGTACAACAACAGGGCCCGCGCGGCGCATGAGCCAAGCGGGCCTTTCCGTTTTGGCGCAGATCAATGGAGTTGAGATGAACAGATAACGCCACAACCAATTAGACGGACTGAAAAAGACATGAACCGCACAGTGCCGAGACAGTCCGAATGCGCCCCGCGAGTTCGCCAGCTAGCAAACAAGTCTGTTGAGATGGAAAAGGAGAAACTTAGCGATCGTCGTATCTACCTACGACGGGCAAGTTACTGAAAACCCGATTTCAACCTAGGAGAACAACAATGGCGGATTCGAAGCTAGAAACGGCGATAGGACACATTCACACACCCGACTCTTGGGCAAGGGCGCTGGTTCAAGCGGCGCTGAAAGCGCAGCAGGAAAACAAACCCCTACCGGGATTCAAAATTGCAGAACACACCGATTGCGTTCAAGTTTGTGTTAGCACGCCGTTTGGTACGATCTGCGTTTGCGTTTGAAAGTGAACCTTTCTCCGGCCCGCTGGCGCGGCTGACTATGCGTGCGGCGGGTCGGGCTTTTAACTGTCGAAGGCCCCCCGTTGGTGTTGCGGCTCCTACGTGGCCATTCTGATATGCTACGGGGCTGCCGCTGGCGATGCTGGTTCGACAGCGTTGCCGCGCCCGCATTGTTCTTCGCCGGATTGGATCTCTTATGAGAAGCATCGGGACTCCCCTGCTGCTGACTTGTCTGGCGTTTATTGTCCCTTTTGCCAATTCGCAGCAATCACTGAAACGGGCCCACAGCTCGTTTTGGCCAATCTGTCCCTAAATTTCCTGAGTGGGGCTTCTACCCCCAAAGAGTGATCGATCTCTGCGAATCACCAAAGAAGATAAGATAACAAATTCATTTCTCACGCGAAGGGGGAGACAAGATGTGGAGATATTTAACCTTGTTGTTGTTTTTCTTGTTCCTGATTTTGGTTACTCAAAGCTTTACCCAAACCTCCGCCTCACCAAGAAGTCTCTTCTTCACAGCAAGCGACGGCGTCCGCCTTCACTATCTACAAGCGGGAAGCGGCCCTACCATCATTTTTGTGCCGGGTTGGACCATGCCGGCAGAGATTTGGGAACCCCAAATCGAATACTTTTCCAGCCGATATAAAGTGTTGGCATTGGACCCTCGTTCTCAAGGTGGATCCGATCGGGCCAATGATGGAAATTATCCAGAGAAGCGGGCCCAGGACATAAAGGAGTTTGTTGATCAGTGCCAGAGTGAAGTAGTGCTGGTGGGCTGGTCTATGGGAGTGACTGAGCTTCTCAACTACGCAAATCAATTTGGCACGACCAACATCCGAGCTTTTGTCCTTGTGGACGGGTTTGTTCAACTGGACCCCAAATGGCGAACCTTCCATTGGTCTCTCATAAAACAGATTCAGGAAGACCGTGCTGCCCAAACAGCACAGTTTGTCCGGTGGATGTATAAAAAACCTCAACCCGAAGACTACTTGCAGAGAGTTATCGCCGCATCATTGAGAACGCCTACCAATACCGCCGTCGCACTCATGGCGAACCTCATCAGACAGGATGACTGGAGATCTATGCTGGCCAAAATTGATAAGCCCGTTTTTTACGTAGTCCGGCTCGATTTCCAGGAGCAAACAGAGATACTACGCGCCACGCTACCTTCAGCTCGGGTTGAAGTTTTCGAGGATGCTGGCCACGCGCTGTTTGTTGATGATTCGGAGCGCTTCAACAATTCGTTACAAGGTTTTCTGAATACCGTTTGGGCGGCCAAACCATAATGAGTAGGCAATCGCAATCGTAGCTCAACGATTCAGTGAGTGAGCGTCCAAGGAGCCTGAAAGAACGTGAATTCTGGAACCATCCAGTCGCCTTGAGATCTTCAGACTGAGTCCGCGCAAACCCGCTTCCGCCCATCCATTAACCATAGAGTCAGGGGGTATGGTGCAACATCTTGTGAAACTTTTTCTGCGTGGAATACTTGCCGTAGAGAGAAACCGCCCGCGAGAGCTTCTTCGGGTCCATCTCTCTGGCTTTTTCGCGAACGCGAGAAAGAACGGCGTCCCGATCCTCCGCAAGGTCGCCTAGTTCATTAACAAGATCAACCAGCAGAAACTCAGGAGAGAGTTGCTTTGGAACATTCATGCGACGTTCGAAGGTGATCATTCGATTCCCGAGCGGAAATGTCCCATTCAATCTCCAGGATCGTCTTACCAAATCCTCGTCGTCAACGATCGGACATCCCTAAACTCAAGTCGCCATGCCTCGTCGGGCCTCAGTCCGGCATTGAACAGCGAATAGCACAAAGTCGTTCAGCTGTTCCGCCTCCCAGTTGAAGTCCTTCTTCTCCCGTTCTTTTACTCGCTGTCGGGTCGCGGTGTAGAGCTGTTTGTATTCCTATGGTGGAACCACGCCCGGTAGGAGATTTCGGAAGTTCCACCCCAATGTGGTGTTCTTAGCCGAAGACGTTTTTCTTTCCATTTTTTTCCCCACTCAACCCGCGCCTTTCAAAACCGGCGTTATTCCAGCGGTGCTCCCTGTCAAGGGTCTTCGATGAACGCGTGAAAAACCGCGCCCTTGACAGGTCCGCGCCGCTGAACGCCCCCAAACCGTCGCGGGTTTCGCGAAGAAAAAAATTGTTTTTGAAGGAGAAGTACACAATGCAGAGCACAACCAGGAGAACAGATGCTTACGCCTCAGCA
>Ga0074044_10000835_pt1 | contig 28925 bp, 25 predicted proteins | sample BogForMeECP23OM1_FD_94443 | JGI IMG/M metagenome (GOLD analysis project Ga0074044, IMG submission 94443) | Bog forest soil microbial communities from Calvert Island, British Columbia, Canada - Bog Forest MetaG ECP23OM1 | ecosystem: Environmental > Terrestrial > Soil > Wetlands ...
CTCGAGGTGTTCAGGCTCGCGGCCGCTTTCGAGTCGGAGCTGTGGGAACTCGACGAGGCCGGCCAGCGGGAGATGCTGAAGGACGCGGGCCTCGACGCGCCCGCGCGCGATCGCCTGATCGGCGCGCTCTACAATCATCTCGGGCTGATCACCTTTTACACCGCCGGCGAGCCCGAGGCGCATGCATGGTCGCTCCGCCGGGGCGGTTCGGCGCTCGACGCTGCGGGCGTGATCCACACTGACAACGCGCGCGGATTCATCCGCGCCGAAGTTGTCAGCTACGAGGACTTTGCCATCCACAAGTCCGACGCGAAGGTCAAAGAGGCCGGCAAGCTCAGACTCGAGGGCCGCGACTACGTGATGCGCGACGGCGACATGATCCATATCCGCTTCAAGGTCTGAGAAAAAGACGCCTGCGCGGCGGGCGGCAGGGGTGACCCCTGCACCCGGTATTCGGAGAATCGCGAAATCGCGCGGACCCGTGCACCCAGTATCAGGAGAATCGCGAAATCGCGCGGACGCGCTTTCGCTCTCGGGGGGAGGCGAAATCGATGGGGCGAAAAAAAGTGCCGGCGCAGAGCGACTCGTTGGACCTGCGAGGCGCGTCCGCGCCGGTTAGGGACACGGGACTATTTTGCGATCGCGGGTGGGATGCAAAATCCCCATCACGCGATACGCCGCCGAATATAATTCGCGGCGCGCCAGATGTAAACCGATTCCCGCCAACGCCCTGTGGAAAAGTAGAAATAGAAAAAACACGGGCGCGGAGCGCCGCGGAGTCGTTTTGCTCCGCGCCAGGCTTTCAGCAATCAGTCAGGCAGAGCGGATCGACCCGCGATGGAAAGATAGAAGCTATTCGTAGCGTAACGCGTCGATCGGGTGCAGCAGGCTTGCTTTGCGCGCCGGGTAGTAGCCGAAGAAAACTCCCACCGCCGCCGAGAAAATGAAGCCGCCCGCCACGGCCACCGGCGAAACCAGCGTCGGCCATTGCGCCAGCGCTGAAATCAGTTTCGACACCAGTATCCCGAGCACAATCCCGGCGAACCCGCCCATCACCGACAGCAGCATCGCCTCGACCAGGAACTGGAGCATGATGTGGATGCGCCGCGCGCCGATCGCCATGCGGATTCCGATCTCGCGGGTGCGCTCCGTCACCGACACCAGCATGATGTTCATGATTCCGATTCCGCCCACCAGCAGCGAAATCGACGCCACTGCCAACAGCAGCATCGTCATCACCTGCGTCGCGCTCTCGGAGGCCGCCGCAATTTCGCTCAGATTGCGCACCGTGAAATCGTCATCCTGTTTCGCCTGGATGTGATGCCGCTCGTGCAGCTCGCGGGTAATTTGGGCAACCGCGCTGTCCACCTGGTCGGAGCTGCTCGCCTTGATGTACATGGTATTCACGACGCCGGTGATTTTCGGCGCGCCACCGAACGCGCTGGTCGCTTCGGTGGTCGAGCTGTAAACCGAATTGGTCGCCGGTACTGACGCGTAAGGGTTGGTCGCGCTCGCGGTGGCGACCGCCGCGGGCGCTGGTGTTGACTGCGGCGCCGACACCCCCAGAACTTTGCGCTCGGCGGTGTTGAACGGCACGATTACCACGTCGTCCTGGTCCTGCCCGTAACTGGACTGTCCCTTGACCGACAGCACGCCAATTACCTTCATCGGAAAATTCTTCACCCGGATCGTCGCGCCGACCGGGTTCTGTCCCTCGCCGAACAGGTTGTTCACCACCGTCTGTCCGAGCAGGCATACCGCCGCGCCGGCCTTTTCCTCGGAGTCAGTGAAGATGCGTCCGATCGACGGTGGCCAGTCGCGGATCGTAAAATAATTCGACGTCGTGCCCTGGATGTTCGTGCTCCAGTTGCGATTTCCCGAGACCACCTGCGCCACCTGCCGATCCATGTACGTCACCAGCGCGACCGGCCCACCCCCATGCGCGATCGCCTGCGCGTCGCCGACCGTGAGCGTCGAATTGCTGCCGAGCCCCGCGCGCACGCCGTTGGCGGTCGTTGCGCCCGGCAGCACCACCAGCAGGTTGGTGCCGAGGCTGTTGATTTGGGCCTCGACGGACGACTTCGCCCCGTCGCCCACTGCCACCATCGTGATCACCGCGGCGACGCCGATAAAAATACCGAGCATGGTGAGCGCCGCGCGCAGCTTGTTGCGCCTGATAGCACGCCCCGCCGCGATCATCGCCATGCTGGCAAACGTCCACACCTCGTCGGTGATCGACGCTGCCGGCTGCTTCGACGCCCCAGCCCCCGGCGCTGTCGCCGGTTTGCCGCCATGCGCGCCGGCCCCGTCCTTTCGCGTATCGGAGATGATCACGCCGTCGCGAAATGTGACGACCCGGTCCGTGTAGGCCGCCACGTCGGGATCGTGCGTCACCACGATCACCGTGATGCCCTGTTCGCGATTGAGCCTGGTCAGCACGTCCATAATCTCGGCCGAGTTGGTGGAGTCGAGATTGCCGGTCGGCTCGTCGGCGAGCAGGATCGACGGGCGATTGACCAGCGCGCGCGCGATCGCGACGCGTTGCTGCTGCCCGCCCGAGAGTTGATTCGGATGGCTCTGCTCGCGGCCCGCCAGCCCCACCAGCTTCACCATGTCGGCGGCGCGCTGCTCTCCGTCGGCCGTCCACGCCGAATAGAACAGCGGCAACTCGACGTTCTCCAGCGTCGAGGTTCGCGACAGCAGGTTGAAGTTCTGAAAAACGAATCCGATTCGCCGGCTGCGGATCGTCGCCAGCTCCGACTCGCTCAGTTGCGCGACGTCCTCGCCCTCCAGGATGTAGCGGCCGCCCGTCGGCCGGTCCAGGCATCCCAGCATGTTCATCAGCGTTGATTTGCCAGACCCGGAGGCACCCATCACCGCGACGAACTCGCCGCGCTCGATCGTCAGGTTGACCCCGCGCAGCGCATTAACCTCAATGTCGCCAAGCACGTAGGTCTTGGTCAAATCGACCAGTTGAATAACGGTGTTCATCGGAAAGGCGCCGGGCTAGTGCGGCATGTGCATCATCCCGCCCACAGGACCGCCGCCGCCTCCGCCGTGCGACCCGGCCCCCGCACTATGCGATCCCGCGGTGCGAACCTCGTCCGTCACCACGCGATCTCCCGGATGCAAGTCGCCCTCCGCGACTTCGACCCAGGTTCCATCGCTGAGCCCGGTGGTGATCGTGACCGGCGTCACCTTGCGGTTCTCGAGAACCCAGACTCGAGTCTGGCGGCCCGGCGCCCCGTCCAGCGCCGCGGAATCCGCGGGCGGTTGTCCGGGGGGCGCAAAGCGCAGCGCGTCGATCGGAACGCGCACTGCCTTGTCGCGGGTCGCCGTCACGACGTTCACATTCGCCGTCATCCCGGGCTTCAGCAGCAGCTCGGGATTTTCCACGCTCACCACCACGTCGTAGGTCACCACGTTTTGAACGGTTATCGGCGCCTGCCGAACCTGGGCGACCACGCCCTCGAAATCGCGGTCGGGAAACGCGTCCACCCGAAACGTCGCCTTCTGCCCGGCCTTCACGTAGCCGATGTCGGACTCGCTGACGTTCGAGTCCACCTGCATCTTGGTCAAGTCCTTGGCGATCAGAAACAGAGTCGGCGTCTGAAAGCTCGCGGCCACTGTCTGGCCCACGTCCACGTTGCGCGAGACCACCGTGCCGTCAACCGGCGATACGATGTTGGTATAGTTCAGGTTGACTTCGGCCGCTTTCACATTGGCCGTCTGCTGCTGGATATTAGCCTGGTCGAGTTTGACCTGCGCGACGTCCATCTGCCACGCGCTGTAGGCCGAATCCAGCGTATCCTTCGAGACTGAGTCCTCTTTGAACAGCTCGGCGTTGCGCTGATAAGTGACTTTCTTATACGCGAGGTCGGCCTGATCCTTGCCCAGTTGTGCAACCGAGTTGGCGAGCGTCGCATGCGCAATATCGACCGTCACCTGGTAGGTACTCGGGTCAATTTTCGCGATCAGCTCCCCCTTTTTCACCGGTGCATTGTAGTCTTTATAAATTGCGATGATCGGTCCAGACACGTAGGTGCCGAGCTGCACCGTAATGACCGGATTGACCGTTCCGGTCGCTGTGACGGACCGAACGATCGGCCCTTCGGTGACCTTGGCGGTAACAATTCTTGTTGCGGACGAACTCGGCACCAGGAAATACCAGCCGCCGACGATGATTATCGCCGCGATCGCGAGCATCCACACGATATTTTTCATGCTGGACAATTTCATGGGTGGTGCTCAATTATCATCCCGTTATTCATGCGTTGCCAGTGACTCAAGACGCTCTTGTCTCTTAGACGTAGCACCGCCGCGCAGGTTTCGAGTAGGTTCACGGCCATGCCTCAATCGAATCAGCCGCCCCCGCTGGCAGGGATCAAAGTAGTCGATCTCACCCGCTACCTCGCCGGTCCCTTCTGCACCCAAATTCTCGGCGATTACGGCGCGGAAATCTTCAAGATCGAACCGGTCAAAAGTCCGCGCGGCGAGCTGGGCGACGGCCAGGGGCCCGACAGCTACTTTTTTCTCTCCGCCAATCGATCCAAGAAGAGTTTGCGCATCGACATCAAAAAACCCGAGGGCCGCGAAATCCTGATGCGCCTGGTCGATGCCTGCGACGTCGTCGTCGATAACTTCCGCCCCGGCGTAATGAAGGCGCTCGGCCTCGATTACGAAACACTGGCGATGCGCAATCCGCGAATCATCACGTGCTCGATCTCGGGCTTCGGCTCGACTGGCCCGCTGCGCGATTTCCCCGGCTTCGATCAGATCGCGCAGGGAATGTCCGGGCTTATGAGCGTGACGGGAACCGTCGAGAGCGGGCCGACCCGCGTCGGCATCGCCATCTGCGATCTGCTCGGCGGAATTTTCTCGGCGCAGGGCATCCTGCTCGCGCTCGAAGCGCGCCATCGCGACGGCCGCGGCCAGCGCGTCGAGACTTCGCTGCTCGAATCAATCGTCAGCATCCTTAGCTGGTCGGCGGGAATATATTTCGAAACCGGGGTGACTCCCGCGCCCGCCGGCAACCATCATCCGCTCTCGTCGCCGCACGGCGTCTTCAAAGCGTTCGACCGGCCGTTCAACATCGCATGCGGCAACGAGGCGATGTGGAAAAAGTTCGTGGTCGTGATTGATCGTCCCGAACTAGCCGACGACGAACGATTCAAGAGCAGCGGCCGCCGCATCAAAAATCGCGCCGCTCTGGGCGAAGAAATAAATCGCGCGCTCGCCCCGCATCCCGCGGAGCATTGGATTCAATTGCTCAATCGCGAGGGCATTCCGTCAGGCCCGATTCTAACCATCGAGGAAATGTTCAAGCATCCGCAAACCGCCGCCCGCGAGATGCTGCTGAAGCTGCCCCATCCGGAGCTAGGCGAATATCTAACGACTGGACTAGCCGCCAAGCTGGAATCGACACCGGGCAAGATCACGCGCCCGCCGCTGGTCGGCGAGCACACCGACGAAATCCTAGCCGCACACGGCTACACGCCGGCTGACCTGCAGCGCCTGCGCACCTCCGGCACGATCGCATAACTCAGGATGAGGGAGTGGAGAGGCGGAGGCGGCGGGCGTCGCCGACGCGCGTGGTTAGGCCGATGTGGTCGAAGTGATCGAGGAGGGCGATTGCGAACTTTCGCGACGCGCCCAGCAGATCGCGGAAGACTGCGGCGGTGATTTCGGGGTGAGCCTCGAGATGCCTGACCAGGCGATCTTTTGCGGCGGAGGCGGCGGCTCGGCTGAAATATAGGTCAGAGGCTACCTTGACGACGCGCCCCTGACGCTCCATCGCGAGCAGCACGGTTCTTAGACGGGGGAGTTGGTTCGCGGGAATTTTCAACGCGTCGGCCAATTGCTTGAGCTCCGGGGGCTGGAACTGGGCACTCGTGAGCGCGGCCTCGATGCCGGCGCCGAGGGTTTCGGCGTCGCCGCCGAGTTGCACGCGATGGCCCTTTAGACGAAGCACACTTTCCTCGCGCACGATTTCAGATTCATGGCTGAGACGATCGATAATCGGGCGGAACGCGCGCGCGCCGATTTCGTAGGGCAGCCGCGTGCGTAGTGCTTCCATCTCGAGGCCCGGCAGCAGCGGCTCGTTCTTATGATGCAGCTCGAGCGCGTCGAGCGCGAAGCGTCTGAGGGCGTTCCACCTGGTCCGCGTGGTGAAAGCTTCTTCGTCGCCCACCGACAGCTTGACGAAGCGCGGCGCTTCGCGGAGTGCGGCTTCGGCTTCGGCGACCGGGATGTTCATGAGAGTTGCAATCCTGGTCGTGCCGAGCGCGAAACTCTCCTGCAAATTGATCAACGCCTCGAGCGCATCGCCTCCGGACGAATCCTTGAGCAAGCGGAGATTTGCCCGATAGGCTTCAAGCGGCTTGCGGACGCGGCGGCCCATCGGGTTCAACACGATACCGCCGCCGAGAGTGCGCGAATTGGTTTCGTCGCGAATGACGAAGCGATCGCCCGAGAGTGCAACGACGGGGTCCTCGGTCACGAGTTGCACGAAGGCGGCGGCTTTGGGGGCGATCGCGCCAGCATCGTCGAGTACGATCGCGCGGGCGATGGTCTCGGCGGTGCCGATGAACAGCCGCACGCGCGTGTTGTTCTTGAGCGCGCGTTTGGCGGCAGGACGAATTTCGAGCCACGCGTCGAAACGCGCGGTGGCGAAGTCGAGCCGCTCGTCGGCAAGCACGTCGCCGCGGGCGAGGTCGAGTTTTTCGGCGCCGGTGAGATTCAGCGCGACGCGCTGGCATAGGCCGGCGCTCTCGACGGAGTCCGAATGCACCTGGATCGAACGCACGCGGACCTCGTTTCCCGACGGCAGCACGCGGAGCTTGTCGCCGACGCGGACCTCGGCGCCCATCGCGGTGCCAGTGACGACGATGCCGTGTCCCTTGATGACAAACGCGCGATCGAGAGGAAGCCGGAAGACGCCGGTGGCGCGGCGCGCTTGAAAGCCGTCGAGCTGGCGGACGATCTCGGCGCGCAATTTATCGAGGCCGAGGCCGGTGGTTGACGAGACCTCGATGACGGGTGCGCCGGCAAGCGTACTGCCGTCGGCGAGCAGCTCGATCTCGTCGCGCACGTCGCGAAGGCGCGCGGCGTCGGCGAGGTCGGCCTTGGTGATGACAAATATGCCGCGGCGCGTGCCGAGCAGGTGGAGAATGTCGAGGTGCTCCTCGGTCTGGGGCATCACGCCGTCGTCGGCCGCCACGGTGAACAGCACGAGATCGATGCCGTGGGCGCCGGCGAGCATGTTGCGGATGAAGCGCTCGTGGCCCGGAACGTCAACGATGCCGGCGCGGGTGGCGTCAGGCAGCGTGAAGTAGGCGAAGCCGAGATCGATCGAAATCCCGCGCTCCTTTTCCTCCTTCAGGCGGTCAGTGTCCTGGCCAGTGAGCGCTTTGATGAGCGCGGTCTTGCCGTGATCGATGTGGCCGGCGGTGCCGATGATGGCGTGGGTGGTTGGCGAGGCCATCGCAGGGGAATATTACACGGTTACAAAGATGGCTGCTTGCTTGCGTCGGACGCACCCCAACCTGCCGGCCCGCTGATTAGCGAGTTCACCAACACGGTGATCGCGAACCTTGCAGCCCCAAACCGCCGTCAAATTCTCCGCCACAAAGCCAGCAACCGATCTACCTGAAGTTTCACCGAAAACCTTTCCTCGACGCGCCGTCGCGCTGCGGCGCCCATTTCCGCCGCCCATCGCGGGTTCTTGAGCAGGCGTTCGAGAGCGTCGGCCAAGGCGGGCGCATCGCCCGGCGGCGTGAGCAGACCGGTCGCTTCATGCTCGATCAGTTCTGGGATTCCGCCGACTCGAGTAGCCACCGCGGGAACTCCGCAGGCGCCTGCTTCCATAAGGCTGATAGGCATCCCCTCGCTATCGCTCGACAGCACTGCTATCGATGCGCGCCGCCACCATCCCAGGACTTCGGTTTGTTCGGCTTCTCCGGTCATCTCGACTAATTGCTCGAGGCCGAGCCGCTCGCGCGTTCTTTGCAAACCATCGCGGTATGGACCGTCTCCAACCAGGACACAGCGGAATCTCACGCTGCGGTCTCTGAGACTTGCGCACGCGCGCAATAGAAGCGCGAGATTCTTTATCAGCGCAAGACGGGCCACGCAGACGATCAGCGGTAAGGTCTCGCCGCCTGAATGCGCACGGTTTTCCACAGCCGACATGCGATGCCTGTCATGGAACAGTGCGGCGTCCACACCGCATGGAATTACCTCGATACGGTCGCGCGGAATTCCAAAGTTCGCTGCCAGGTGACGCGCACTGGCTTCGGAAACGGTCACGAGGGCTGCTGCCGCCGCTGCGCGCTCGGCAAAGTCTGGAGGCGCCTGTCGGTAAACGTCGCGGCCGTGCGCGGTAAAGGTAAACGGGAGGCCGAACTCGGAGGCCAGGACTCGTGCGACGGCGGCCGGTTGGGTCGCGAAGTGAGCATGCAGAAATTCAGGCCTGAACTCTTTCAGAGCAGCCGGGAAGTTCGCGGGACCGTAAACGGTGAGTTCATCCAGTCTCGCCCTTGCGATGAACTCATGACGCAGCCGCTCGGTGGGCGCCGATATCGAAAGAATGCGAATTTCGATTCCTCGCCGGCGAAGCTCGACCAATTCTCCGGCGATAAAAGTTTCGGACAGCTTCGGAAAGGTCTGGACGACGTAGGCGATACGGCGCGCTGTCATGGAAGAAGTGAGTCAGCGAAATAGCCAACGCCGATCATTGGTGAGCCTCGCGCCGTTTTGCGAGCGCGGCTTGCTGGCGCGAACCAAGCCATTCACGTACGGCCTGCGGATAAAACGCAAGCATTACCAGGTCGTAGACCAATGCCCCGGCATCCGTAACCCGGATTTGCTCCCCATCGTCGGCGACCAGGCCGGCGTCGGCGAGTTTGCACAAAACTTCGCCGAAGTCCGCCTCGATGGAGCATCCAAAGCTTCTCCAATAGGCTGCGCGGTCGAGCGGAACACCGTCACCGAGCGAACCAGCGACGTAACGGAGCTTGCGGTCCTGGTCGCTTAGCTTGAATAGCTCTTCGACCGGGCTAGCTCCCGCTTCCACGCGTGCGAGATAGGTCCCAAGGTCGGGATGGTTGCGGTAGATCGTTCGGCCCAGTCGCGAACGCGCGCTAAGTCCTATGCCGAGCTGTTCTCCTGAGAGACCCGGGACGCCGACCCCTTCCGAACCGGCGCCATCCAACTGCAAAGTCGGGCGCCGGAAGGCATGCCATCGCGTCTGCACAAACCCAAGTTCGTCGGCGACGCGCTTGACGATCGCGCGCCATCTGGCCAGGCGAACAAGGTCCAGCCGCTCTTCGTCGCGCAGCGCGCTTGCGACCGGCGTGCGATCGTTGACGCGCAGGCTGTAAACCGTGACCGAGTGCACCCCAAGCGCTGCGATCGCGCGGAAATCCTCGATCAGGCTGTCCTCGGTTTGCGCCGGAAGGCCGTAGATCAGATCGACATTGACGATTCGATCGCTCTCGACGAGGCGGCGGCACGCGGCCATGGATTGCTAGCGGTCGTGATGGCGGCGGACCTTGTTGAGAACGTCGTCTCGCAGGCTTTGAATCCCCAGGCTCACCCGCCGGATTCCGCGATCGCGGAGCACCCGGATATGCTCGGGAGAAACGGACTCCGGCGAGCACTCAACGGTATGAATCGAACCCGGCCGATCGCGCATCCGCGCAAATACGCTCTCGAGAAGCTCGTCCAAATGCGGCGCCGGAAGCGCGGTGGGCGTCCCACCGCCGACATAGAGTTCGGCGAGCTCGGTTCCCGATTCGACCCACTCGAGCTCGCGGGTCAGCGCGCGCACGTAGCGTGCCATCGTGGACTCGTCGTCTCCGACCCGTTTGGCGTAGAAGCAGAAGTTGCACGCGTAGTTGCAGAACGGAACGTGCACGTAGATTCCCAGCCGCTTTCCCGCGGGCCGCGTCCGCTCGGCGCGGGGTGAGCACATGAACCTGGGCGCGGACATCGGGTAGATGTTGGGCGGTGCAAAGGGAATCGGCAGGTGGACCGTGAAGCCGAGTTTCCCGGCAATCTCCGGCAGATCGATGCCGATGCTCTCCATGGGATCACGGATCGTCATCGGCTCGCAGCCTCCGCGCCATTGCCATCACCGAGACACGCCGTGAATCGCGCGAGGTCAGCGACGATCGCATTCAGACCGTTGGCGCCGAGCGATTCGAAGAAGTCGCGCTGCGTCGCGGCCAGTGCGTCACGGTCGCACGCGGCGTAGCCGTCCAGCGCCGCAACGAAAGATCGCCGTGCCTGCGCGTCACGCGAAAGCCCTCCAATCAAAGAGCGCAGCAGCGGCACACGCTCCGACTCCGCCATCCGCTCGGTTACCGGCGAACCCGCAAGACAATTTTCCCAATGGAACGCGCCGGGAGCCAGTCCATGGGCGCGGAGCTTGTTCAAAATCCACCATTGACTGTAGTTCTGCGGCGGCAGGAAAAACGCCGGCTGTTGGAGTTGAAAGCATTCGAGGCTGGCCGTCAGCCCGGGCGCGGTCAGAACGGCCATCGCGCTGTCCAGCAAAACTGCCGCGCGATCGGGCGATACCGAAACAAATTCGATGTTGTTGCCGCGATAGCGCGATCGCAAAGCGTCGGCGCAGCGGCGCCCCGCCATCACAACCATCGGACCCGGGAAGCACGACCGAAGGACACTTTCAGCGAGGCCGTCAACGATGAAGTCCAGGTACCCCGAGTCGGCGTCGATAGCGCTAAGGGGCGAATCGCAGCCGCCGAGATGGACGACGATTCCGGAACGCTGCCGGTCCTGGCGGGGCGCCGTAGGGGGAACGATCGGACCGACCAGCGATGGCGCGATCGGAAGATCGGCGAGCCGCTCTTTCACGCCAAAGAAATTCTGGACCCAGTAACAGGTGGCCGCAAGAAACGGATGCGGGATTCGATCGCGCATCCAGAAGAGGCTGTCGGCGACAAAGGTTGGCTTGTCCAGAGCCTGGGCGATTGCGAGATAGTCGCGATCCATAAGCGACAGAAGCGCCGCCGCCGAATCGATCAACGCCGATGCGGTCGGACTGTCCGGGAGCGCGTCCACCACGTCGTCAAACGCCCCGCTTCCGCTGGCGAGCTAGTGCGCAATGCCGCTGCCGAGGAAGACGACGCTCACGCCGAGCGGGCGCAGGGCTCCGGCGATGCGGCAGAGCTTGGAGACCGGGCCATAGCCATGCGGCGCAGCGCAACCTACCAACCGTGGCTTCATTCATTTGCCGCCGTGGGTCGCGGTCAGGCGAGATCCTCGTTGACCCATGCTGCATGCTTCGCGCAGGAAAGTCAGGTCTTTGTACGGGCGTGAAGGAGTCTCGGACAGATAGCCAAGGTCAACCATCAGCCTCACCACGCGCGCCATTGCCGCATCGTTGTCGAGGGCGGACACGTCCGGATGATTGTGGTGAAGCGCGCGCTGAATCACGTTCGCCGCGACACCTATATATGGCGAAGCGATCTTCGCGGATGTCTCCGGATCGTCTTCGACCTCGCGGGCGCCGCGCACAAAGCCTGCCACCATCCGGCGCACCAGGTCCGGATCCCGATCAATCATTCGTGCGGTGGTCGTAAGCGAACAGCCTGGAACCCCGGACCATATATCGCCGGTGCGCAGGATGACTTCGCCGAGTCCGAGTTGCTCGACGAGGGTCGCATATGGCTCCACCATGATGGCGGCGTCGCCGGAAGGAAATCGAAGGGTCTCCACACTCTTCCATCCCAGCGCGGAAAAAGCCGCCGCCGCGGTCAAATCCTTGATTCCGCCTTGCTGCGGGACCGCGACTCGACGAACATGTTCGGAGCGCAGACCGCAACGGACGACAATCGCCGCTTCATCGCATCCCGATCCGCATACCAGGACTAACGGCTCGCTTTGCACGCTCGCGGCGGCGACTCGCGTCCACGGCATGACCGCGAAGCCCTGCTCTTCGCTCAGCAAACGGTCGGGAATCAACCAGGCGGTCGCCTCCACCGTGATAGCGACGTCTATCCCGAGCTCCGACCAATAGCCGCGCTCGTACGCTACGTAGGCAGGCATCTGGCAGACGCCCCGTAACAGCGAAATAGAAACGTGTTTGTCTGTCGTACCGTTGTGATGGTAGCCGCTTATACTCAGGTTAATGCCGACTGGTCAAACTGTTTCCGCGTAAATCATCTGTCACTATAATCGGCATCGAGTGACCGATGCTCCCCGAGTGGTATGCCTCCGACAATGTGTTCATCTCTGCTGAGGAGATGGACCGCGCTCATCAGCCGATACTGAAGCTCGCTTTGCGTGTGCTGGACAACCGCGCCGGCGGCGTCATCGATCTTGGGTGCGGTAACGGGGCGCTGCTGCAGAAGATCCATCGGGCAAACCCCAAGGTAAGCCTGTTCGGAATCGATAAGGAACCCGACCGAATCAACCATGCGCGCGAGTTGCTGCCCTCATTTCGTGAGAATTTCCATCAAGGCGATATATTTGAAGACCGCCGGATTTGGTCCGGCGATCGCCGCTACGCGCTCGCGATCCTCAGCCTCGCCAGGATGTTGGAAGCCGGACCAGACAGATCCGCCGAGTTGAAAGCCCGGCTCACTCAGCATTGCGATGAGTTGGTACTCTATGCGTATGGCAGCAAATGGATGGAAAGCTTCGGGAGTCTGGATGTCCTGGCGCGATCCATCGGTTTCGACGTCACGCTCTTCGAGGCAAACGCCAGAGTTGGTCTCGCCAGCCGCTGAACAGCTGAAAAATCGCTTGCCACGCGAGTCTGCTTGAATGCTTTGATGCCGGTTTACTTTCGGCCGCTTCGCGCACTTCCGGCCTTGGGCTTGCTTTTGCTTCCGCTCGCGCCCGATGGTTCCGGTCGAACCGTCAAAACCGGACAGCTTGCCTTGCGCACTACCGCTTCGGCGACGCTGCCAAGAAACATCCGGGCGAGTCCGCGGCGACCGTGGGTCGCCATCACCAGCAGGTCGCACTCGTGTTTGGCCTGCGCGAACAGGATGCCTTCGATCACGTCGCCGGTGTAAACGTGCAACTCGTACTTCAATCCAGCAAGCTTCTTCCTGGCGAGGTCGCTGAGTTTCGCTCGGGCCGCTTTCTCCTGGTCTTCGTACATTGCGGCGGGTGGAGGAACTTCTCCGAGTGAGAGAACCAAAGGCAGCACATAAAGCACGATAAGGCTGCTGCCGAACTGGCGGGCGAGCTCGACCGCCTTGTCGAGCGCCACCACGGAATTCTCATCGAAGTCGATGGGACAAAGGATCGTTTTGAAAGGGAAAGCCATTCTTGGAGCTACCTCCGTTCGAACCTCGAGCAAATGTTGGAGCCTTCGAGGCGTCTGAAACCACAGGAACAGTTTGCCGCGTCAGGCATCGGTGTTGCTGCTGCCAAATCAGTCCTAGCGAACGGTGAGCACCGGACACGCCGCTCCACTGACCACCCGTGCCGCGACGCTGCCGACGAAAAAGCGGGCAACTCCACTTCGCCCGTGCGTGCCCATTACGATGAGGTCAGCGCCGAGTCCCGATTGGATGCTCGTCACTCGCTCAGCCGGGTCGCCCGTCGTAACCAGTACTTGCGGGCCGATATCGTGGAGATGCTGGACCGCAATCGTCTCGAGTTTCTGCCTGGCCGCTTGCTCGGCCTTAACCCGGTCGCCGATCGGAATCGTGACCGTAGGACACACGTGCAACAGATAGAGCTCCGCACCAATCTGAGCGGCCATTTGCCCGGCAAGATCCAACGCCTTCAGCGAACCCTTTTCAAAGTCGATCGGGCACAGGATACGGCTGAGTATTTTCTTCGCGCCCTGCCGCGGCGTTGCCGCTCGTTCGTCGGCCTTGCGGCGCAGCTTGGCCAGAAGCTCACGATCTCGTTGGGCTGCCCACTGGTCCTCGCGCGCCCGCCCGACCTGTCGAAGTTTTTCTCCGTAGCGATCTTTCTCGTCCGAAGCCGCCATGATTTACCCTGAAGCCTTCGCGAACCCTGAACGATCGATACCCTGTCCGCCGAAGCCACTATGCCATTAGAAACCACCGAAGCGCGACCCCGAGAGCCGGTTTTGCGGCGCGCAGATTACGGACTCCATTTCCTACGGCAAATCCATGCGACACCTGATCCGGGATGAAGAAGGAACTCAAACGGAAGCCAGGCGCTTCAGGCTGTCCGATTCGCCGATCACAACCAGCAAATCGTCGGGTTCGATTTGCGTTTGGGGGGCAGGAATCATCTCCAACTGCTTGTCGGCGCGCTTCAACGCGACGATTCGAAGCTTAGGATTCTCCCGTTCCACCGCCGCGATCGTCATTCCGGCCGCCGGACTTTCGCGCGAGATCCTGATTTCCTCCAGGTCCACTTCGGACTCACGGCCGGGCACCGAGAGTTGCAGAAAGTCCACGACCGATGGACGCAGGATGCTCGCCGCGATCCTCATCCCGGCCCATTGATAGGCCGCGACGACCTGGTCTGCGCCGGCCAGCGTGAGCCGCCTCAATCCCCCCTCCGAGTCGCCGCGCGCGTAGATTAGAATCTTCGGATTTTTCTCGCGCGCTGAAAGCGTGATGTACACGTTGTCCGCATCCGATCCGGTGGCGACGATCATCGCGCGGGCGGAACCGATCCCGGCGTCTTCGAGCACCGAATCTTCCAGCGCCGAACCCATAATGTGCAACGAGCCGATCGCGTCCAGGTCTGCTTGCTTCGCGGGATCTGCCTCGATCACAACCATCGGCACCGTGTTACGAGCAAGCTCTTCGACAACCGCGCGGCCGAAACGGCCGAAGCCGCAGACGATGACGTGTCCCTGGAGACCGTGAATTTTGCGATTCATTGCGCTCTTCCCGAGAAACTCTCTAAGGCGCCCCTCGACGACCAGTTCGCCGACCACCGAAAACAGGTAAATCGCGCTGCCGACACCTGTGACTATCAGCCCGATTGTGAAAAGACGACCGGCCGGGCTGAGCGGCTTTACCTCGCCGAACCCAACCGTCGAGATGGTTATGACGGACATGTAGAAGGCGTCGAGGACCGACCAGTGCTCGATCAGCATGTAGCCGGCTGCGCCGATTGCGGCCATCAGGGCGACCAACAAGACGGCGAGCGCGAATCTGCGGGTTGGCGTCATCCTGATTGCGGCAGCAACTCTGCTCGAAGGTTTCCGCGACTCTGCACTCTACACCATAATCTACCGCCCTGACTGTCTGTCCTCCCGCGCTTGCGGCAGGTCGCGCGGCTCGCACCGCAAAATATGACTTGCCAAGCTGGCGGGTTTGCTTGAGTATAGAGCAAATTTTCCGCTGGGATCTGCCGAATGGAGCGAAACCTCCGCGCATACCGCTTAATCAAGACGCTATTTATTCTAGGCGCGCTTGCGACCGGCGCGTGTCATCGCGAAGTTGCATTGCCGCCGTTGCCGCTGCGCAATATCACGTTGACCGACAAGTTTTTCGACGTCTGGCCGACCAGCGCGACGCGCGCATTTGTGGTCGGCGATCGGGGCAAGGTGCTGCTGACCGAGGACGGCGGCCGTCACTTCAAGCGAATCGATATCGGCACGCAGCTCGGCATCTTCGGAATCCAGATGGCCGACGATCAGAACGGCTACCTGTGCGGGCAGGACGGCCTGATAATGCGCACGCGAGACGGCGGCAAGACGTGGGAGCGGGTTAACTCGCGAACGCACCTGTTCATTTTCGGCCTGTCGTTTCCCGACGCGCTGCATGGCTACTTTGTCGGCGACCGTGCGCTCGTGATGAGCACGACCAACGGCGGCGAGAGTTTCACCAAGCGCCAGCTGCAGCGGCTCTTTGCGCCGGAGGTGGCCGACTACGCACTGCCCTACGAGGAGCCGGTGCTTTACAGCGCGAGTTTCCTCGACGTGGATCACGGATGGGTGGTCGGCGAGCTGGGACGAATCTGGGCGACCGAAAACGGCGGCAAGAGCTGGCAGGAGCAGCAGCAATCGCTGCTGCCGCAGTGGAAACGTCCGCTGGGACCCAACGACGATCCGCGCTTCGCCGATTTTCTGCTGCCGACGTTCTTCAGCGTCTCGTTCCGCGATCAAAAGCATGGCGCAGCGTGCGGACTCGAGGGATGGGTGGTTCAGACCGACGACGGCGGCAAGACCTGGCGCTTTGCCCATCAGGCGGACAAGCCGGGCGCGGCGCCTGACACGCTGGTCCCGGGAGCGCCGCAGATTCCGGCGCGCGATCCGCTGTTCTCGATCGATTTGTTTGCCGGCGACCAGGGAATCACTACCGGACTGACGGGCACCGTGCTGCGCCTGCAGTCCAACGGCGCGTGGGCGCACGATCCGTCTGCGCCGGCGATACCGTTTCCGCTGAGCCAGGCGCGCTTCTTCGACGCACAGCATGGATGGATCGTCGGCTACGGCACCATCCTTTACACCGAGGACGGCGGCAAGACGTGGCGCTTCTGCCAGGGTTGAGCGCGACCGCGCACACAAGGGGACTGCGGAGAAGGCAATGACCTGGTACCGCTTGGGCGAATGGATTCTGCGACGGCGCTTCCTGGTGTTGGGCGTCGTCGGCGTACTCACCGCGTTCTTCGGCTACTACGCGGCGCAAACCCAGCTCGTCACGAGCTTCGGCGACCTGCTCCCGCAGAACCATCCGTTCATCCAGGTCGCGCACAAGTACGACGAGTACTTCGGCAGCGTCAACAACGTCACGATCATGATCGAGGCAAAAGAGGGGACGATCTACACCTCCGAGATCATCAAGAAGATCGTCCGCATGACGCAGGACATGGATCTCGTTTACGGCATCCAGCATGGCTCGGTGCGCTCGATCGCAACCGCGAGCTATTTCCGCCCGCTGGCCGGCGGGGTGATTCTCAATACCCCGGTGCTGCCCAACGGCGACATTCCCAAGACCGTGGGCGACCTTGAAGAACTGGAGAGCAACGTCCACAAAAATCCCGGCGTGATCTTCGGCCGCTTCGTCTCGCTCGACGACAAGGCGGCGGTGATCGAGGGGAGCTTCCTCGAATCGCGGCTCGACTACACGCGCATCTTCAACGAGATTCGGCGCATCGTCGTTGACCCCGAGCGCGACGCGACGGTGCATATCTATTACGGCGGACAGCCGATCCTGTACGGATGGGTGTATCACTACACGCCGGAATTTCTCTGGATCTTTGTCGCCACGGTGCTCGCCGTCTGGATCCTGCTCTATCTTTATTTTCGCGATTGGCGCGGCGCGCTGCGGCCGACGATCTCGGGCGTGATTTGCGCCATCTGGGGCCTCGGCTTCATCCGGCTGCTCGGCTTCGGACTCGATCCGCTGGTGCTCGTCATCCCGTTCCTGATAACCGCGCGCGCGGTCAGCCATTCCGTGCAGATGCACGATCGGTACTACGAGGAGTTTTACCGGCTGCGCGACAAGGAAAAGGCCATCCTGTCGTCGTTCGCCGAGTTGTTCGTTCCGTCCCTTTCGGGAATTCTGGCCGACGCCTTCGGCGTGCTGATCATCCTGCTGGTGCCGGTTCTGTTTCTGCAGAAACTCGCGATCACCGCGAGCTTCTGGATCGCCGCGATCATCGTGAGCGAGCTGATACTCAATCCGATCGTGTACTACTACCTCGAGCCGCCGCGCCTCGAGGTCATCGAGCGCCGCGAGCGCGGCTTATTCAAACGAATGCTGCAGTCAATCGCCAGGCCGATGCTGGCGAGGTCGGGATGCTTCGCCACCTTCGCCGCCACCATCGCGGTTATCGCGATGTGCGCGTTTTTCTGGACCGGCCTCAAGGTGGGAGACCCGTCGTCCGAATCGCCGATCCTGTGGCCCAACTCGCCGTACAATCGCTCGATGGCTGCGATCCAGGGCGAGTTCGGCGCGATCGAGCAGTTCGTGGTTGTCGCGGAACTCGCCAAGCGCGACTCGCTCAACGATCCCAAGCTCTACCACGTCATGGACGAGTACGAGCGTTACATGGAGCGCGATCCGGCGGTGGGGCGCACATTCTCAGTTGCCGATCTGGTGTCCAACGGGGGCTCCGCGCTACGGGAGTTCCAGCCCAAGTGGAACGTGCTGCCGACTACCGCGCGCGGCGCCGGACAGCTGCTCGGCGGACTGCTGGCGGGCGCGTCGCCGCTTTCGACCGCCTACATCATTACGCCGCGCCGCGACGCCACCCAGATGACGGTGTACACCAAGGATCGCGAGGGCGAAAACGTCCAGCGAGTCGTGCTGCGCACGCAGCGATTCTTCGCCGAACCCCAGCATCATGTGGCCGGCGTCACGTTTGCGCTCGCCGCGGGAATAATCGGCGAGCTGGCCGCCGCCAACCAGGAGATCATCGACAACGATCTTTTGCTCAACGTACTCGCGTTCGCCACCATCTACATAATAATACTCATAACCTACCGCTCGTTCATGGCGGGGCTATACTTGCTATTCCCACTGGCGCTCGCCAATGCCGCGATCAATGCCTACATGGGCGCCCACGACATCGGGATTAACATCAACACCCTGCCGGTGGTCACTGTCGGCGTCGGCTTCGGAATTGACTATTCCATTTACGTCGTAAGCCGGATTATCGAGGAGCTCGCGGAGGGCTACGATCTCAAGGATAGTATCTATACGGCTTTGACCACCTCGGGAAAGGCCGTCGCCTTCACCGCGCTGACGCTGGTCGCGTCCGTTCTGTTCTGGTACTGGTCGAGCATCCGCTTCGACGCCGAGATGGGCATGCTGCTGGCGGTCTGGATGTTCGTTTCGATGCTCGGTGCGATGACCATTCTGCCCGTCTTGATCGTGACTTTCGATCCCGCCTTCATCCACCGCGAGAAGGAACGCGTAATCGCATCGAAGCGCCTTGACCTCGAGGGTCACACGGTCGCCGCATCTTCCTAATCATCGGTGCTCGTGGATAATCTCATCCGGAACCCGCGATGAAACTCGAGCGGCTGGATCATTTCGGGATCGAAGTGGCGGACCTCGCTCGCGCGGAGCGTTTCTATACCGGTGTCCTGGGACTTCAAGTCGTTAACCGCTTCGGCGATCAGGTATTGCTCGATTGCGGCGGCCAGAACCTTGCCCTGTTCGAGGTGCCGCGGCCGCCGCTCGACGAAGCCGCGCGCCAATCGGTCATCGCTCACCCGCTCGGCCGCGGTCATCACGCGTTCAAGGTGAAGCCGGGCGACTTTGCCGGCGCGCGTGCGCGCCTGGCGGCCGCCGGAGTGGAGAGCGCCGCGCCGATCGATTGGGACGATCACGACTGCATCTACTTCCTCGATCCCGACGGCAATCTGCTCGAAATGGTGAGCTACCGCTGAATGCCGACCTGAAATCGCGCGCGCCCGGGGTTCATCGTCGATGAACTCGGGGCCCATGATCCGCGCGGAGGATCTCCGCAAGCGCTACGGCCATCGCGTCGCGCTCGACGGCGTATCGTTTGCCGTGAACGCCGGCGAGGTCGTCGGCCTGCTCGGTCCCAACGGCGCCGGCAAGACCACCACGCTCTCCATTCTGTCGGGCGTGATCGCTCCGGACTCCGGCCGCGCCTTGATTGCAACTTACGATCTCGCCACCGAGCCGCGCCCGGCGCGCAGAAGCCTCGGCCTGGTGCCGCAATCGCTCGCGCTGTATCCGACCCTGACCGCGCTCGAGAATCTCCTGTTCTGGGGACGAATCCAGGGGATGGCCTGGCGCGACGCTCTCGACCGTGCCCGCATTTTGCTTGAGCAAGTCGGCCTCGGCGATCGCGCCGGCGACGCGGTAAACGAATTTTCCGGCGGCATGATGCGCCGGCTGAACATCGCCTGCGGAATGATGCATTCCCCGGCGGCGCTTATGCTCGACGAGCCAACCGTCGGCGTCGATCCGCAATCGCGCGGACGGATCTTCGCGGTCGTCGAGGCGGCCGCGCAAGCCGGCGCCGCGATCCTCTACAGCACGCACTACATGGAAGAAGCTGAGCGGCTATGCAACCGAATCGTACTCATCGATCACGGAAAAATAGTCGCGCAGGGTACCGACCGCGAACTGATCGCGCTGGCGGGAACGGAATCGCGGATCGAAATCATGACCAAGAAAGCGATGCCGCCGGGATGGTCCAACGGAATCACCGGCGTCGGCGAGCTGCCATCGGAGGTGCTCGACAGTTTCGCGGTTGCGGCCACGCTGCACACGCTCGACCGGGTGCCCGATGTGATTCGCCGCGCGGGCGAGGTGGGCGACGAGGTCGTCGAATTCCGCGTCCATCGCCCCAATCTCCAGGACGCGTTCCTGAAACTCACCGGCCACGCGCTTCGCGACACGCCATGAGCACGACATGGCCCACGGCCGACGGCGGGGTTGCTTGAGGTGGTGATGCTGCGCGCAGTGTGGCTGACGATCGGCAAGGAATTCCTGCTCATCCGTCGCGATCGCGTCGGCTTGTTTATGCTGCTGGTCGCGCCGATCGCCGTTATCGCTGCCGCGGGTTTCTCGCTGGCGAAAATCTATGGCGGTCGAACCGTGCCGCGCGGCGAATATTCGGTGGCCGTTCTCGACGAAGACCACGGCGCCGTCGCACGCGCGATCCTCGGCGCCATCGCGCATCGCCCCGACCTGTCCGTCATTCGTTCTTCGAGCCGCAGCGACATGCAGCAGACGGTCCGCGAGCGAAACCTGGCGGTGGTTGGAATAGTCGTCCCTCCCGGAACCACCGACGCGATCGAACACGGCCGAGGCGCGCGGCTCATTCTTTACACCGATCCGGTCAAGTATCTGCAAACCACCAAAATCGAGCTGACGCTTGCCGAGTTGTGCAGGAGCATCACCGCCGGCGCCGCCGCCGAGGCGCGCCGCCAGACCGCCGAACAGACTCGCAACTTCACCCGTCAACTCGATCAGGCACGCCGGTCCGCCGCGCAAGCTCGCACCGAAGCCGCGCGCCTCAGCACAGGGGCCGCTGCATCGCGAGCCGCGGCCGCCGCGCGGATTCACGCGCAGCTCGAGACTGCTTTGACCAACGCGCGCGATCGAACCAGGGTTGCGCTTGACGCCGAGTTGGATCGCATGCAGCGCAAGCTCGACGCCGACACCGCCGCGCGGCAGGCGAAGCTCGACGAGCTCAGGGATTATTTGAGCCGCCTCGAGATCGCGCACGGCCAGTTCGAGACCTGGTTCGCCCAACTGAAGCAGCTCGCCGGCAGCCATGCCGCCGACATCCCGCCGCCGCCCTCCATTCCGACTCTGCCCGCCGATCTGGATCTCGCCGGAATCAAGCTCGAACCCGGCGGCGATATCAAGGACGCCAGGAGCAGGCTCGAAAGCGCGCTGACCACTTCGCCGATCAAAATCAGCCTGCCCGAGTTGCCGCCGACGCCAAAAATTCCGCTCGTCAACATTCCCGACGTGCCTGTAATCGATCCCAGCCTGGCGATCCCCGGCACGCTCGGACTCACCGAGCTCGATTTGACCGGGAGGGAAATCGGCGAGTCCGGGGGATTCAACGCCTTCGATCTCCAGGTGCCGGGTTTTGCCGTAACCTTTCTTTTGATCGGGATGTTGATGGGCGTGTCATTGGCGCTGATCGACGAGCACGATTGGGGCACGCTGGAGCGCCTGCGCTCGGCGTCGGCGCCCTTGTGGACCACGCTTACCGGAAAGTTGCTCGCCCGCTTCGTAGTCGGGTTTGTTCAGATGACGGTACTGTTCGCCGCCGGATACGTGCTGTTCAGAATCTCACTCGGCCGCACGCCGGCGGCGCTTATGCTGCCCGCCGCGGCGATCGCTTTCGCGGGCGCGGCCTTCGGCCTGGTCGTCGCCGGAATCGGACGGACGCGCGACGCAGTTCTGCCGGTGGGTGCGATCGTGATCATGACGATGGCGGCGATCGGCGGCTGCTGGTGGCCGATCGACTTCGAACCCGCCTGGATGCAGCAGCTCGCCCTCGCGCTGCCGACCACCTGGGCGATGCGCGCCTTCAACGATTTGATGATCCGCAACCTCGCTGCGTCGAGCGCGCTGCTCCCTACCGCCGTCAATTTCGGATTCGGGATCGTTTACACCGCTATCGGCGTCGCAATCGCGCGCCGCCGTTTCGGCTGATCGGACGACGATGGAGTGCTTGCCAATTGAAAAGATCCGCAAGTGAATTTCGGGGCTTCTTCGCACTTATGCTGGCCGCCGCCTTCGCCCTGATCGCGGTCGAGACGGACGCCGCCGGCGCGGCCGCAATGCGCTTCAAGGTCGATGCCGACCGGAGCACGGTCAGCGTATCGGTCGCGGAACCGGCGGCGTTCATTCGCGGCAGCGCAACCGGGACCTTCCGGATAATCGACGGCGCAGCGAGCGGCGATCCCGCCAACATCCCGGGCACCGCGAAAGTCAGGGTCCTTATCGACGCGACCAGCTATAACAGCGGCAATTCGTCGCGCGATCGATCCGTCACCGAAAAATCGCTCGAGGCCGACAAATTTCCCACCATCGGATTCGAGAGCAACAGCGTCGTCGGGATCGTGATGACCAATCCCCGCGAAGGCACCGCGATAGTGACCGGATTTCTCACCCTTCACGGCGAAGCGCATGCCATGACCATGTCGGTCCACGCGACCCTCGACGCGGCCGGCGTCTTCACGGGCGATGGCGAGGTGAAGTTCAATTACGAAGATTTCGGCGTCACGGTTCCCGGCGTACTGTTCCACGCGATTCTGGCCGGCGACGAGGCGACCGTTCGCTTTCATATCGTCGCGGTCAGCGCCGCCGCGCCTGCGCAGTAAGCTCCGTTTGTCCGCGAGGCCGTCCATCCACTACAAGCTTGAGACATGGTGGAATTGGCGATTGCTCCGCGCGGCGCAAAACTCCCGGCCGCGGTAACTGAATTGGCGGCGGCGATCGAAGCCGACGGCGGCATGGCGCTCGCCGCCTATCAGGAGCCGATTGGCGATCACTGGCATCTGTTCGCGCTGCTTCCGCTTGCGAAAGTGGAAGCGACCCCGTATCAACGCGACCTCTCGCCGGCGCATCTCAAGCGGATGATCGAAGTGATGAAGAAGCTCGACCGTTTCACCGAGCCGATCGTCGCCGTTCATTCCGGCGGAACTTACTGGACTCCCAACGGCAACCATCGCCGCGCTGCCGCGGTAAAATCCGGCGCCAGGATGATTCCCGCGATTGTGATACCCGATCCCGAGGTCGCCTTTCAGATCCTTGCGCTCAACACCGAGAAGGCTCACAACCTGCGCGACAAGGCGCTGGAGGTTATCCGGATGTATCGCGCGCGGCTCCAGGAACGCCCCAAATCCGAGGAGCAGGACTTCGCCTTCGAGTTCGAGCGCGCTCATTTCATCACGCTCGGTCTGCTTTATGAAAAGAAGCCCAGGTTTTCGGGCGGTGTTTACGCGCCCCTGCTCAGCCGCGTGGACGGGTTCCTGGCCAAGCCGCTCAAGCACGCGATTGACGATCGCGAGGAACGCGCGGCCCAGGTCGAGCGCGCCGACGAATTGGCGGTCGAGCTGGTTGCCGCGGGCAAGAAGCGCGGCCTCATGCATCCCTATCTGAAGAATTTCATCGTCGCGCGATCCAATCCGCTCACGCGTGCGCGAAAAAATCTTCCGACCTGCAAGGCGGCGCTGGCGGGCATGATCAAGGCGCTCGAGGAATTCGATCTCGGCAAAATCCACTTCGGACAGATTCGCGACGCCGCCCAAATCGCCGCCGCTACCTCAGTCGCCGACCCCGGCTGACGAGCGCCATCGAGGCAGGAACAACGGACTAGGCGGCGGCTGGGGCGCGGGCGAGTTCGAATGCGCCGAGTTCGATGCCGTCGTTCGAGCGCAGCACTATCTTGGTCCTGAGCCGCTGCTCGAGCGTCTCGAGATCCTTCGCTCCGTGATCGTACAGGTAGCGCGCGACTTCCGGATTGAGCTTGACGATGAGCATATCGCCCGCGGACTTGGACACCGCCTCGCGCTGAATCCCGCGCAGCACTTCCGCCGCCAGCGTGGGCACCGATTTGACGACGCGCCGCCCGTCGCATCGCGGACAGGTGTCGGTCAGCAGCTTCTCCAGGCTCTCGCGCGTGCGCTTGCGGGTCATCTGGACCAGCCCCAGCTCCGAAATCTTCAGCGCCGAAGTCCGCGCCTTGTCGCGCTTGAGCGCAATCGCCAGCGCGTCGCTGACTTTCTTGCGATCGGCCTCGCGCGCCATGTCGATAAAATCAACGATTATGATTCCGCCGATGTTGCGCAGCCGCAGTTGCTTCACTACTTCCTCGACTGCTTCGAGGTTGGTCTTGAAGATGGTGTCGTCCTGGCTGCGCTTACCGACGAAGCGGCCGGTGTTCACGTCAATTGCAGTCAGCGCTTCAGCTTGATCGAAAACCAGGTAGCCACCCGACTTGAGCCATACCTTGCGGTCCAGCGCGCGCTCGATCTGTGGTTCGATATTAAAGCGATCGAACAGCGGCGTCGGCCCTTCCTGCAGCGTGACGCGCGCCCGCAGCCGCGGCATATAGTTCTGCACGAACTGCACGACCCGGCTGTAGGTCGTCGGATCGTCGCACCACAGCCGGTCCACCTCGCTGGAAAAGAGGTCGCGCACGATTCTCAGCGCCACGTCGAGGTCGCTGTAAAGGATCGACGCGGGCGGCATACTCTCGTTCTTGCGCAGAATCGAGCTCCACAGCTTGGTCAGGAAGGCGACGTCGCGCTGGATTTCGCGCCGGCTGACGCCCTCGCACGCGGTCCGCACGATAAAACCGCCTTGCTGCGGCCTCAGTTCTCCCACGTCCGCGCGCAGCCGCGCACGCTCCTCGGCGCTCGCGATTCGCCGCGACACGCCGATGTGATTGCTGGTCGGGGTGAAGACCAGATGGCGTCCCGGCAGCGAAATCGACGACGTCAGTCGCGCGCCCTTGGTGCCCATCGGCTCCTTGGCGATCTGAACGATGATGTCCTGGCCGCGCCGCAACTGCTGCTCGATGGGAAGCCGCGAGCGCTGCGGCGCCTGACTGCGCCGGCCTCGACCGCGGCGCCGCCCGCGCGACGGCCGCGGCGCACTGCCGTCGCCGTTGTCGTTGGCGCCGGCTTCGTCAGGCGCGCTCGTCTCCGCGTCGGCAAACTCGTTGTCGCCAATCGGCTCGGTCTCGACATCTTCTTCGCCGATCACTTCCGCCACGGTGTTGAGCGCGGAAACTCCGTCGTAAAAATCTGAGACGTGCAGGAAGCCCGCCTTCTCCAGGCCGATATCGACGAACGCCGCTTGCATCCCGGGCAGCACGCGCGTGACCTTGCCCTTGTAGATATTGCCCGCCAGCCCAACCTGGCGATTGCGCTCGAGGTAGAATTCAGCGAGTTCGTTATCTTCGAGCAGCGCGACCCGCACCTCCAGTGCGGACGCGTTAATTGCGATTTCTTGCTTCACGGATGGACTCTCGATTCCCGCAAATCCGATATTATTGCAGGTGGAAGGGCGGCGCGCTCGGAGCTGTCGCGCAGGCGGCCCGAGCGATTAGAAAACCACTCGCTTCTGGTGGGACATCGTTTTACCCTTCGCTTCGACAACTTGTTCAGGATCATACGAGGCACGCCCGACCTCCGCAAGCAAGCTTGATTAGCGCATCAATAACGGGCTTTTAACCCGCCGGTATCTTGACATGGGATCTGGGGGCCGATACTCGTCATGTGGATGTCTGCTGCGGCCAACATGGTTGCGCCCAGTCTCCCGGGAGTGGGCCTGCTCAACAGCAAGGTACTGGTTCTCAATCGCTCCTATCTGCCGGTTCACGTTACCTCGGTAAAACGCGCGTTTGCGCTGCTTTATCAGGGAGTTGCGAAGGCCGTCGATGAGCAGTATCACACCTTCGACTTCGACAGTTGGCGCGATTTATCGATAGAAGTGCAGCATGAGCGTCTCGGGATCGTAAACGGCTTCATCCGTGTGCCTCGAGTCCTGTTGCTGACGGCGTACGAGCGTGTGCCCAAGCGTCATGTGCGGTTCTCGCGCTTCAACATCTTCGCCCGCGACGGCAACACCTGCCAGTATTGCCACAAGAAATTGCCTCGTACAGAGCTCAACCTGGACCACATCATCCCGCGCTCGCGGGGCGGGATGTCAACGTGGGAGAACATCGTATGCTCGTGTCATCACTGCAATCGCCGCAAGGGTGGCCGCACCCCGGACGAAGCGGGGATGCACCTGTTCCGCAGGCCGCGACGCCCCGAATGGACGCCGTTTTCGTCCGAGATGTTCAGCCTGCGGCGGTACCGGGAATGGATGCCGTACCTGTCGCAGGTCGATAGCGCCTATTGGAACACCGAGCTGATCCAGGACTAGCGTTAGGCTGGCGACAAAATCGGCTAACCCCGGAGCCGCTGTCCACTATTTGCTGGGGTGCCTGTGCCGCAAAACAGGTAGTTATCCCCTTGACACAAGTAGGCTCATGCATTAGATTTAGTGCATGCAGAAATTCACCATATACGATTTCAAGCGCCAGTTCCCGAACGATGCTGCCTGCCTAGAGTGGCTGAAAAACCTGCGCTGGCCGAATGGCATCCACTGCCAGAAATGCGACCGCGCGACCAAACATCATCGCGTCAGCAAGCGGCTCTGCTATGCGTGCGACCATTGCGGCAGTCACGTCTATCCGCAAGCGGGAACGATTCTACAAGACAGCCGGACTCCGCTGACTAGCTGGTTTCACGCGATCTTCCTGATGGCCGCAACGCGCATGGGAATCGCGGCCAAGCAGCTAGAGCGGGAACTTGGCGTCACGTACAAAACCGCGTGGCGAATGTTCCGCATGATCCGCCAGATGATGAATGAAGACATTTTGCAACTGTTGGGCGAAATCGAAATTGATGAAGCGTATTTCGGTGGCCGTGCGAAAAACCGGCATATTGATCACACGACGGGCGAGCATCCAAACCCGCCGAAGACTGTCGTGCTTGGCATGCTGCAACGGACTGGCAACGTGGTCGCTGCGGTCATCCCTGAGGCGTCTCGCGAGCACATCTTGCCGCGCATAAAGAAATTTGTGACGCCGCGAAGCATGGTCTTTACCGATGAAGCCAAAGTCTATCGGAACCTTCCCAAAATGGGATACGGGCACAAGCGCGTTTATCACAGCGCCAACATTTACGTTGAAGGGCCAGCCTCAACTAACACGCTCGAATCGTTTTGGAGCATCGCAAAGAACGGAATACGCGGCTCAAATCGCCACGTGGGAAGCCATTACCTGCAAGATTATCTCAATGCTTACGCTTTCCGCTGGAACCGGAGACGGAACGGCGCTTCGATGTTCCACGAGATTTCTTTGCGGCTCCCTGCGTCGAAGCCAACGCCAACGGTGCGACGGCGGCCCGAAGGACCGTCTCAAAATCAGCCTGAGTGAATGGGCGTTTCTTCATGCTTCGTTACCGTCGATCTTGCGAACCAATTGCAGATGAGATTGAGATTCGGGTTTCTCAGCTAACCTCGCCAGCGTCCAGCGTCCATCTTTCCCGCGTACAAAGACTTTTGGCCTGTTCCGATACATGACGGTATTTACGCTCGCCACTTGGTCTTTGGCGCGACTACGATGGCCAGCTTTCTCAAGTTCCTTAGCAATTTCTACGCTCTTCATTCCTGTAGAGCGAGATTCAAGGAATTTTTCGATCATCACGCGGATTGACAGCGGATCGCCTTCCCTCTTTTGCTTGATCCACGCTTTGTCGAGGTCCGACATCTGCGCTTCCAGTCTCGCAATAAGGTCTTTAAGGCGATCAACGTCTGTCTGGGCTGTGCGCAGTCTCTTGAGAGCTTCGCGTAGCTCGACTTGGAGGTTCTCTGCTACTATTTGTAGGCGATCCATTGGCGATTGTTAAAATTCACATGCCGTTAATTTATTTAGCCACTGTTGCTACTATTGCCCATCCTCTTTCTCTACAATGAAAGACGGATAGAGCGAGATTCGAACTCGCGGGGCTGCTTTAGAGGCTTGGCCCGCCAGATTTTGAGTCTGGAGCATTAAACCGCTCTGCCACCTATCCGTGGGCGGGCACGTGAACTGAGAAGCCGGTTGGCGGAATGGCAAAGTTCCTCCGGCACTCCCAGCCACGCGGCCCGCTTATCTTTTAGGGTACTCTCAGAACCGCCCAGATCAATGCCTCACGGTGGCGTGTATCCACAGCATTAGCGCCGACCTGTCACGTCACTCCGCATTATAGCGTACTTGCGTGAGGGGGATAAGTACCGCAAAACACGATATGTGGGGGGTCTCTTGACCCTCTTGGGGTAGTTTGGGATAAGCTTCGGGAAGGTGGTGGTGTGGTGGAGGCGATGGCAGCATGCGTCTTAAGAGCCTTGAATTACTAGGCTTCAAGTCTTTTCTCGATTCGACGACGATAAGTTTCGCGCCGGGGATGACGGCGGTGGTCGGTCCCAACGGCTGCGGCAAGTCGAATGTCGTCGATGCGATCCGATGGGTGCTAGGCGAGCAGGCGCCGACGCGTCTTCGCGGCAAGAGCATCGAGGACCTGATCTACGCTGGCAACGAGTCGAATCCCGCGGCTGGAATGGCCGAGGTTTCGCTGGTGCTCGAGGCCGAAGAAGGCAGCCAACTTCCCGAGCCGTACTCGGCGCTCAGCGAAGTCGCGGTGACGCGGCGCGCATATCGCTCGGGCGAGTCGGAATATCTGCTCAACAAGATTCCGTGCCGCTTGAAGGACATCACCGAATTCTTCATGGCGGCGCAGGTTCACAGCCGCGGATATTCGCTGGTCGAGCAGGGCCGAATCGAGGAAATCATCCAGGCCAAGCCGCACGAGCTGCGCACTCTGGTCGAGGAAGCCGCGGGCTTGTCGCTGTTCAAGGGCCGGCGCGAGATGAGCGAGCGCAAGCTCGAGCGGGTGAGGGAAAACCTCGCGCGGCTCGATGACGTGCTGGCCGAGATCGAACGGCAGCTCAACTTCGCCCGCC
>Ga0074044_10000836_pt1 | contig 28921 bp, 27 predicted proteins | sample BogForMeECP23OM1_FD_94443 | JGI IMG/M metagenome (GOLD analysis project Ga0074044, IMG submission 94443) | Bog forest soil microbial communities from Calvert Island, British Columbia, Canada - Bog Forest MetaG ECP23OM1 | ecosystem: Environmental > Terrestrial > Soil > Wetlands ...
GTGTAGTGAAAGTCGCCGACGCCGTAGACGATCGGGCGGGCCTTCTCGGTCGTGTAGTTCCAGACCACGTAGCGAAATCGAAACGCGTCGGCGCGCGCGTCCCGCTCGAGCACCTGCTCCACCAGCGTGGAGCCGTCGCTGAGGCAATTGAGCCGGCGCGACCCCGGCGCGCCGAACTCGCCCCTGGTAAGCAAGTAGTCGCCCGCAACGCCGGGCAGCGAACTGGTCTGGTGAACGGTGTCCTCGATGGGCCGGTCCAGTGATTTCACCACCACCGGGAGCGGCCGCTCGATGACGATCTCTTCAGTGTGAGAGACCAGGTCGCCGGCCGGCGCAATATCGGGATGGGGGCTATCCACGAACCCCGGCGGAGGGGTACAGGTGATTGCGGCCGCTTCAGCTGCGGTCGCTGAAACGATGGCGAGGATCAGCGCAAACAACAGGGTTCTGGACATAGTGTGCTCCCGTGGGGATGCGGCGAGGTTCAGGGTTGACAACGTCACCCTAGCAACGCAGGTTGACACGGTCAACTTGCCGCAACACGGGAGGCAAAGGCCGTGAGCACGCGCGACTCGCTGATTTCGGTCGGCGCCAAGTTGCTCGATCGCGGCGGCGTCGTGGCCGTGACCCTGCGCGCGGTCGGCAGAGGCGCCGGCCTTTCGCACAACGCGCCGTACAAACACTTCGCCAGCAAGGAGGACTTGCTGGCCGCGATCGCCGCGCGCGAGCTCAGCTGGCAGCGCGAAGCGATGCAGCGCACAGACGCCGCCAGGCTGCCGCCGCTTCAGGCGCTCAAGATGATGATGCGCGGGTACGTGCGATGGGCGCTGAAATATCCCGCGCGCTTCAAACTGACCTTCGGGTCGTGGCTGGCGGGGACCGATGAGCTGACCAAGGCGGCGGAATCGACGCGATCGCTCCTGATCGAGGTCGTCAAAGCGGCACAAGCCAGACGCGATCTGCCGAGAGGCGACCCGGAACGCCTGGCGTCGCTGTTCCTGGCTCTCGCCCACGGCGCGGCCGATCAGGCCCTGGCGGGGCATCTGTCGAGCGAAGGAAAGGGCCACGCGAGTCCCGAGCAGCTGGTTGATGATCTCTTTGGTTACGTCAGCACAAAAGGCGTGACGCCAAAAACAGGGTCGCGCCGCCGCAAGACGAAATAACTCCAGGTTTCCGTCGAGCGGAAGATTCGTTTTGATAAAGAGCCCCCTTGCTGATAGCGTCCGAACACGTTAGCGCGCGGTGGGGACCGCACGCACGTGGGGGTCCTTCATGCGCAAGCTATTTTTGTCGGCCTTGTTCGTGGTCGCGGTTGCAGGAATGGCATGGGCCGCAGACCACGATCGCCACGCCTCTTTCACCGATCCAAAAACTCCCAACGCACCAGAACAGTGCAAGGGATTTTACGGCTCTGACGACAACCTCACGGCCTGCGCCGACTTCTGCACGCAGTTCCGCACCGACAATGCTGGTGCGGTCTGCGCGTGCGACGATGGCAAATGCCCAGCCGATGACTTGCATTAGACGGTTCTGAAGCCGCCGCCTGCGAGCGCGCGGCGCTCCCTAGGGCTCGCGCTCCCTGACCGATTCAGGCGTTCCTGATCGTCAAACCGCCGTCCACCGGAATTACGGCACCAGTGATATACGACGCCGCGGGAAGGCAAAGGCTGAACGTGATGTGCGCCACCTCTTCGGGGTAGCCATATCGCTTCAATGCGGTCCGGCGCTTCCCGAAGATGATCTTGTGCTCGTCGGGAATTCCGCCCGTCAGGGGGGTGCGGATCGGCCCGGGGCAGATGCAATTCACCGTAATTCCTTCCGGTCCCAGATCGACCGCGAGCGCGCGGGTGAGCCCGATTACTCCGGTCTTCGCGACCACGTATGGACTATCGCCGGGAGTCGCGCCGAGGCCTTCAGTAGACGCGATATTGACGATGCGCGCTGCGTCGGATTTCCGCAGATGGGGCAGCGCCGCCCGCACCAGGAGTTGCTGCGCTGTTAGCAAACCACCGAGCGCCTTCGCCCATACATCGTCGTAACCTTGTTCGTCGATGCGCCGAAATGCGCCGAACCCCGCGTTATTGATCAGGATGTCCAGTCGCCCGAATCGGTCCGCGACCTCGCCCACCACGCGTTTGATTTGCGCGGGGTCGAAGACGTCCAGTCGCCATCCTTCGGCTTTGCCGCCCTCAGCCTTTATTTCCTCGACCACCGCGGCGACCCCCGATTCATTGATATCGGTCACCGCCACGAAGGCGCCTTCCTGCGCGAACAGATGCGCGGTCGCGCGGCCCATACCACTTGCCGCACCCGTCACGAGCGCGGCTCGGCCCTTCACTGAACGATCGAGCTTCCTTACCGGTTCCATCTTTGCCATCTCCGACTCCACGCTCGACCCGACCAGCCGAGCGGCATTCGCAACATGTCTTCTCGTAGATCATCGACCGATGTAAAGAGGCGCGAATGCGTCTTCCCTTTGCGATGAACCGCCGCCAGACTTCTTTTCACATCTACCGGGAGGAAAAACGTGACCATGGATCGTGCTGACGATTACGGCTTCACGCGATCGCCGTTTCAAAACCAACTCTCGCGCCGCGCTTTCGTCGTCGGGAGTCTCGCGGCCGGCTTCGCGCTTGCGGTCCTGCCGGTCTCCGCAGAGACCATCACCACCGACACCGACGGCATGGTCGCCGGCGATGTCGAAATTCCGGTGGCCGATGGAAAGGTCCCCGGCTACCGCGCGATGCCTGCTGCCGGCGGTCCTTTTCCGACCGTGCTGGTCGTGCAGGAAATATTCGGCGTTCACGAACATATCAAGGACATCTGCCGCCGCCTTGCCAAGCTCGGCTACTTTGCGGTGGCACCAGCACTGTATGCGCGCGAAGGTGATGTCGCCCGGCTCAGCGATATCCAGGAAATCTTGAAGGTCGTCGCGAAAGTACCGGACGCGCAAGTCGCCTCCGACCTCGATGCTACCGTCGCCTGGGCGAAAAGCACCGATAAGGCGGACACGGCCCGGCTGGGGATCATCGGCTTTTGCTGGGGCGGCCGGCAGGTCTGGCTCTATGCGGCTCACAACCCATCGCTCAAGGCGGGAGTCGCATGGTACGGGCCTCTGGATCGGCCCAAGACCGAGATGACGCCGAGCAACCCGATCGATCTGGTAAAGGAAATCAACGCGCCGATCCTAGGTCTCTATGGCGGCGCCGACATGAACATCCCGGTTGCGCAGATCGAACAGATGCGCGCTGCACTAAAGGCCGCCGGCAAGCCGTCGGAGATCGTCATCTATCCCGACGCGCCGCACGGCTTCAATGCCGACTATCGCTCCAGCTATCGGCCGCAAGCGGCCAAGGACGCGTGGGTGCGGATGCAGGCATGGTTCAAGAAGTACGGAGTGGCGTGAGCGTTACTTCGCGAACGGCAAATCGCCCCACGATTGCTGAGTCTTCAGAAAAGCATCGGGCGCGATACTGACCTCGCCGCGAAACGGCCAATCGAGCGCGACGATCAGCACCACCACCAGGGCCAACGATGCCGCCACGGCCATCGTCATCACGACGTGCATCCGAAAGTCGTGAAAGCCGAACAGATAGGTGAACCCGGTCGTGAGCGAACCACCGAATAGTATGATCCACCAGACTACGTCGGGAATGTGCCCTTCCACGGCCGAGAGGCGGCTGGCGCGCGCGCTGTAGAGCTCGTTCAACGTCCGCAGCAACTCGGCCTGAATGACCTCTTGTCCCATCGTCGTGGGCTGCAAGGTTACGATTGAGGCGTGCAGCTTGCGCAACGGAACCCATCCCTGGGTCGGCGTCTTACCCTCCTGCTGCACGGGCCATTCGTCGTCAATCACCGTTTTGACATAGGTCTGCAAATCATCGCGAATAGCCTGGCCCGTGCTCGCCGGCAGACCCTGAGTGTCGCGGTAGATGCTGCCTACGTAGTCCGCTTCGTTGTCAACGATATCCTGAGCCCTGCTGAACGATTCCCAGGTCGCGACTGCGATGAAGGCCAGTAGAACCGCGTACGTGACGCTGATGACGGCGACTATGAACCCGGCCAGTTCATTGTGGGCCTTGCGAACCTCCACCTGTACGGAGCGATGGAAGACGATCAGCCCCAGACCCGCTCCCAACGCCGCGAGAACCACGAGAAGGGTCCCCCACAGCCAAGTGGGATTGCTGTAGATCCAATCCGCAATCATGCTTCACTCCAAGGTGGCGATGCATTTCGAGGAGCTTCAGCAATCTGCGGTAATCCTGTGAAGAGTGCAAGACAGACCGTCGAGGCACCTGTGACGGCTTAAGGTAAGTTCTGGACGCAGACGAGGAGTGGCATAACCTCCGACACCACGACGTTGTCGATGTCCAAGCCGGGAGTCCAGTTGAATGATGGTTAGGGCGGAATCAATGGAGTAACCGGGCTTCCCGTCACTCTGAGCGAGGTTACTGTGAAATGATGCCCTGCCAGTTCTGTAGGGCCGTTCCGCTATTGGCGTCGGTCGGCGTTATCCAGCGGAGGGCCTCTTGCGAAACTTGAGAAGTGACGCCGGAGTGCGCTCAAATGGCGATCGCGATGTTCGAAGGCTTCACATCCAGGCGCATCAAGACTTCCGGCGCTGAGATCGCGTTGATGCATGGGGGCAGCGGATCGCCGCTGCTCCTGATTCATGGCTATCCGCAGAGTCACGTGATCTGGCACAAAGTCGCGCCACGGCTCGCCGAGCGCTTGACGCTGGTAGTCCCCGACCTGCGCGGCTACGGCGCGAGCAGCAAGCCCGCGACCGACAAGGAGCATCTGCCCTACTCCAAACGCGCGATGGCGCTGGACATGGTCGAGGTGATGCGCGCCCTGGGCTTCGATCGCTTCGACGTGGCAGGGCACGACCGTGGCGCTCGCGTCACATATCGCCTCGCGCTGGACCATCCCGACCACGTGCGGCGCGGGGCGGTGCTCGACATCATCCCGACCCTTGAGCAGTTCGAGCGCGTCGACCGCTTCGGCGCGCGGGCGATCTATCATTGGTATTTCCTGACCCAGCCCGCGCCGTTCCCTGAGAACCTGATTGGCAAGGACCCTGACTATTTTCTCGAGCATTCACTGCAGAGCTGGCGCGGTTTGCCAGGCGGATTCACCGACGAGGCCCTCGCCGCGTATCGCGAGGCGTTCCGCAGCCCGGAAGTGATCCACGCCACCTGCGAGGACTACCGCGCCGGCATCACCTGTGATTGCAAATTCGATGAAGCCGATCGCGCCGCCGGGCGGAAGATCGAGGCGCCGGTGCTCGCGCTGTGGGGCGCGCGCGGCAGACCGAATCGTGGCGCGGGAATTCTGGAAGTGTGGAAGCGATGGGCCGCCGACGTCCGCGGCGAGGGCCTCGAATGCGGCCATTTCATTCCAGAAGAAGCGGCCGATGAACTCGCCGAGCGACTCATCTCCTTCTTCGGCGATTCCGCTGTCGGTTGACCATTTGAGGTAAGCGCGCCGAGGATGGCGCGCATCGATCGGCGGGCGGGACGCCCGCCCCACTCATTTGCTTTGCAGGTTTGAGTTTTTTGATCTGAAGTCTTCTGTAGATGGCGCGGACGTCCCCGCCCGTGGATTGATGCGCGGACGCTCTTTCCGCGCTACCATTTTGCCCAGCGCCTCAACGAAAGCGGAATGAAACACATTGGGCTGACCGCCGTTCTGCTCACGGCATTCTGCTGCGGCTGTGCAATTCAACAGCCTGTTGCAACCACGCCTCCAGCAGTGGCTCATCCGCTGCCATTCAAGGGCAAATTGATTGATGGCAATCCTGCGGAGCTTCCGCCTGTTGTGGCCATGTCACTCTCGAACGCTTCACGAGTGACATTTTCGTATCGCGAGGAATTGACCCACGACGAGCATCACACCCCGATGATACTCTCGGCGCTCAATCCTCTTATTTACGGAGGTTATCCGTTGGGCGAATATGAGGTCGCGGCATTTGCAACGCTGTCGATTTTCGACGGTGATCGCCTGATCGGCGACTACACCGCGCAGGCTCATATCACGAAACCCTACAGCCTGTACTCGCAACCGACTCATCGGGAACTCGACGCCGCCGCACGCGCCGCAGTCCGCGACGAGATCGATCTGAAACTTTACCGCGACGCCGCCCGGCTGTCGGCCGCCAGCGCCGCGCCTTCAGCGCTAGCGCCCGAACCGGCTATGGAATGAACATTCGTCGCATGGCGATCGCGATAGCGCTCCTCGCCGCCGGATGCGCCGCGCAAGGCCCCTCCTACGAGCGGGCGTACGCCCCGCCGAACAACGCCATCATTTATGTATATCGGCCGTACAGCTTTTTCGGCTCCCTGATGCGTCCGGAGGTCAGGTGCGGAACCGAGAGCGCCGTCATTCGCCCGGGCGGCTATCACACGTTTGTCGTCCCCGCCGGAGAGAAGGTCGTGTGCCACGTGCACACGGAGACCGCCGACGAAGTCGACATCGATGCGGAGCCGCGCGTGTATTACATCAGGGAGCAAATCAATTGGGGCCTCGTGGTCGGCCGCCCGCAATTAAATCCGATGGATACCGACCAGGCGCAAGCGGAGATTCAAACCTGCTGCGTGGAAGAAGAGCCGAAAAGTCCCGCTCTCTCGCAGCCCTGACGGACAATTCTAATGGTTATGGCCAGGGTTCAGGCCGACCGAAAGTGCGCGAGAGCCCCGAGACTTGCGTCCCGAGGCTCTCGTGTGTTCGGCAATTGGCAGAATATAGAAATCAGCTCTTGGCGACGTTCACGACCTGAATCTCGGTGAAGCCGAGCAGGCCCCACGGGCCGTTTTCCACGCCGATGCCGGACCACTTGGCGCCGCCGAACGGCAGATTCGGCGCGATCGCCAGATGCTGATTTACCCACGCTGAGCCGCATTCGAGTTGTCCGGCGACTTCAGTGGCGCGCTCCGCGTCGGTCCCCCACACCGAACCGCTGAGCCCGTAGGTCGTCGCGTTCGCGCGGCGCACCGCGTCATCCACGTCTTTGTACGACATGACGGGCAGCGCCGGGCCGAACTGCTCCTCGTCGACCAGGCGAACGCCATCGGAAATTTCGCTCACGATCGTCGGTTCGTAGAAATAGCCTTCGTTCCCGAGACGCTTTCCGCCGGTGACGATTTTCGCGCCGTGCTTCCTAGCGTCTTCGACCAGTTCGCTTACGCGCTCGAACTGTGGCTTGTTATTCAGAGGCCCCAGCTGAGTTCCCTGCTCGAGGCCGTCTCCGACCTTCACACTCTTCGCGATCTCGCCGAGCGTCTCGAGCACCGACGCGTAGACCTTCTCGTGCACGTAGACGCGCTTGATCGCGCTGCAGATCTGGCCGGAGTTTTCGAACGCGCCCCAGAAGATTTTCTGCGCGACCGCCTTCGGGTCTACATCGTCCAGCACGATCGCCGCATCGTTTCCGCCCAGCTCCAGCGTTACGCGCTTCAGGTCGGGCGCGGCCGCAGCGGCAACCTTCTTGCCCGTCTCGACCGAGCCGGTAAAGGAAATTTTGCGCGGCACCCGATGCGTCGTCATCATCGCACCGAGTTCGTCGCCACCCGAAATGACGTTCAGCACGCCCGGGGGAACGATGTCGCGAAGGATGTCGCCAAGCATCAGGCTGGTGATGGGCGTGAACGGCGAAGGTTTGAGCACGACAGTGTTTCCGGCGAGCAGGGCGGGAGCGATTTTCCACATCGCCAGCATCAGCGGATAGTTCCACGGCGTGATTGCCGCGACGACGCCGACCGGCTTGCGCCGAATCTCGATGCGGCTCATCGGGTTGTCCTGCAGAACTTCGTTCGGCAGCTCGAGGCTCCCCGTGTACTGGCACCAGAACGCGGTGCCCATGATCTCTTGCTGGGCTTTGTCCAGCGGCTTGCCCTGCTCCTGCGTCAGCGTGCGTGCGAGACCCTCGGGCGGACTCTGCAATGCCGCGGCGCACTCGCCCAGCACCTTGCGGCGTGCATTGATATCTTTGCTCCAGGCCGGGAAGGCTTTGTGCGCGGCCTCCATCGCCTGGTCCAGTTCCGCTTTGCTGCAATCCGGCACCTGCGCGAAGACCTTGCCGGTGGCGGGATTGATCACGCCGACCGTTTTCGATCCCCTGACAGGCTTACCGTTGATGGTCATCGTAAATTCGGCCATTGGATGCTCCTTTTGGGGCGGATTGCTTGCGAAACCCGCCCATCGAATCTGCGGTCTCGGGGCCACTATATCGCCGCCTCATTGCAGCGCAAGCGAATCGGCGGCGGCGCTGAGGCGGGCTGCGGAAAGAGTTCCGGGCCGGGCACATGCGGAATTGCCATACGCCGGACGCAATGTATATCCTCGCCGTACACTCGGGGCGCGTGTCTTGAACGCCTCTGGAGGAGGCGGACGGGATGCGTGCGTACATCTTCTCTGCGATGACAGCGATCGTGCTCGCCGCCAGTCTCGTGAACTCGAACGCCATAGCTGCGGATTCACAAAATGAAGCCGTTGCGGTTGACCGCCAGTTCGCGCCCTGGGACAGGCCGGACTCTCCCGGATGCGTGGTAGCGGTGAGCAAGGACGGCCGCATCGCGTACAATCGCGGATATGGAATGGCCGATTTGGATCACGACGTAAAGATTACGCCCAATACGATCTTCTACGTCGGCTCGATCTCCAAGCAGTTCACCGCGGCTGCGATCCTGATGCTCGCACAAGACGGCAAAATATCGCTCGACGATCCGGTCCGAAAATACATCCCCGAACTGACCGACTTCGGCGCACCGGTGACGTTGCGCCAGATGCTGCACCACACCAGCGGCCTTCGCGACTACGAACAGCTGCTCTGGTTCGACGGGTGGCGCCTGGACAGTCCCGACCTTCTCACCGACAGTGACATCCTCTACATCATGTCGCGCCAGAAGGAATTGAACTTCCCGCCCGGCTCCCAATTCGATTACAGCAATACCAACTACATGCTCCTGGCTCAGGTAGTGAGTCGCGTAAGCAAACAGTCATTCCCGGATTTCATGATGACGCGGCTGTTCCAGCCGCTTGGCATGCAACACTCACACTTCCGTGATGACCATGGCGAGACGGTAAAGAACCTCGCCTACCCCTACGAACCTAAAGAGGATGGCGGCTTCGATTTGAGCATTCCGAACTACGACACGGTCGGCGCGACAAATCTGCTGACCACCGTCGATGATCTGGTCCGATGGGACGAGAATTTCTACACCGGCAAAGTCGGCGGTCGACAACTCGTGACACAATTGCAGGAGCCTGGTCAGCTTAACGACGGGACCCGTCTTAATTATACGGAAGGCATGTTCGTGGGCGGGCCGGGCGGCATAAGAATTGCCGAGTCCGGGTCGGCAGGCGATGCCGGCTACATTGCCAATATAAGCCGCTTTCCTGATCAACATCTTTTCGTTGCGACTCTGTGCAATCTCGGATCGATTGACCCGCTCGACCTCAGTCATCGCGTCGCCAACATCTATCTCGGCGGCAAGCTGAGCGCGGCTTTGTCGGCTGCCTCCGGTCCTGAAGGATCGGTCCGCATCGATCCGAAACAATCAGCCGCATACGCCGGCACTTTTGTTGACCGAGAGAAAAATCTTATTCTAAGAATCGATCGACGCGGCGAAGGTCTCTGGGCACAGTGGTTCATAGGTCCAAGCTCGATTGATTCGCAACTGGAGGTTCTGAGCCAGAACCGCCTTCGCTTTCCTGATCTCGAGGAAATCGATTTCGGATCGGACGGCAACCCTAGTATGACCGGGAAAATTTCGGGGCAACGACCCGTGCCGTATATACGCGTTCCGGAATACAAACCGACGAGCACGGACTTAAACGAGTTCGCCGGTAAGTATTCCAGCAATGAGTTAGATACTCCGTATTATGTGACGCTCGAAGAAGACAACCTGGTGTTGCATCCACCGAAGATGTCAGAGCGTCGTCTCGTGGCGCTGACCAACGATCTGTTTATCTGCGACGGCATGCGCGTTCGCTTCACGCGCGACCCGAAAGAACAGGTGTCGGGGTTTCTGATGAGTGGACGCTGGAATCGAGTCGAAAACGTTCGATTCGAACGGTAACGGAGCCTAGTGCCCCAGGATAACGCGACATGAGGCCATTTTCCCGCATCGATTTCCCATCCGGACGCCCAGCGTTGATTTCGGTCGCATTAGTGGTCGCGCTCGTTACATTCGCGCCCTGACATGTCTTAGGCATCGACCGAGCCGTCGCAAGCCGAATCGCAGCGATTAAGCACGGACTCGACCCGTCAGTCGCAATTGCCGGCGAGCCAGTGAAAAAATGGACCATCGCGATGCAGATGCGCCGCCATCTGACTCGCAAAGAGCGGACTGGACTGATCCGGCGACCTGAAAGGCTGTGGGCAATGCTCAAATTAAGAGCTCGCGCCACGGCATAATTAACCGGTCAGAAGTGGCACTGTAGTAAGCTGTGGATCCGGCGCGCGGGATGTAGGGCCGCGCAGGCGTAGCCGGAACAATTCGCTCGGCGGTTTCGATCGGATCGTGATCGTTGTTTCCGCCTTGATATCAAGTTACTGAACCTTTGTTCGGGGAACCACCAAATGCCCATCGATCTTGAAGCCGCGTTGAAGCGTGTCGAACGCTTGAAGCAAACCTTCGTCGTTCCGCCCGGCAAGAAGATTTCCTTGCGTAAGGACTACGATCCGGCTTTCATGCCCTCGCCGCTCAAGGAAAAAGAGATGAAGCAGCTACTCGCCGAAGGCGTTGAGCTGCTCGCCGAATATCAGGCCCGGTTATATGCGCAAAGCGAATACGCCATCCTGATCGTCCTGCAGGCGGCCGATGCCGCCGGAAAAGACGGCACCATCAAGCACGTGATGTCGGGGGTGAACCCGCAAGGGTGCGACGTCCACTCCTTCAAGAGGCCGTCCGCCGAGGAACTCAGCCACGATTATCTCTGGCGATGCGCGCTGCGCCTGCCCGAACGCGGCAAAATTACCATCTTCAATCGCTCCTACTATGAAGAAGTGCTCGTTGCCCGCGTACATCCGGAGATTCTCGATGAGCAAAAGATCCCCCGGGAATGGAAGGATAAAAAGATCTGGAACCGCCGGTTCGAGGAGATCAACGGGTTTGAAAAGTATCTGTTCGAGAACGGCATCATCGTGCTCAAGTTCTTTCTCAACCTCTCGCGCCGGGAGCAGAAGCGCCGCTTCCTGGAGCGCATCGACCGCCCCGAAAAGAACTGGAAATTTTCAACGAGCGATGCCGAAGAGCGCAAGTTCTGGAAGAACTATCAGAACGCGTATGAGGATTGCGTGAACCATACCAGCACCAAATGGGCGCCCTGGTACGTCGTTCCGGCCGACTTCAAGCCCTTTTCCCGAATAGCCGTGGCCGGTGTGATCGTCAAGACGCTCAGCGATCTCAACCTCCAATATCCCAAGGTGGGAAAAAAACGGAGCGCAGAACTGGCGAAGATTGGCCGCGCCCTCGAAGCGGAGTAACGGGGCGTAACTCGGTGGCGTAGCGAACGAGGGCTGATCCGGGATTCCTCGACTCCGCAGACTCCGCTCGGAATGACGAAATGCTACGGTTCAGGAGGAGGCGAGCGGCGAGCGTTTCACGCTGCTATCCTCTTTGGGACGCGCTCCACCCGCGTCACGACATCACGCGCAATCCCAAAACCAAGCCCAGGAGAAAGAGCACCAGGAAAACGGCGAACAACGCTCTCGCGATTCCGGCAGCCGTGCCGGCGATTCCCCCGAAACCCATCGCTCCCGCGACGAGAGCAACAATCAGAAAAACGAACGCCCAATACAGCATCGTCGCACCTCCCTGATTCCTTGCGAACCAGGTGACTACGCTGCAAGACACAAGCCCGACGCGACCGCACCGAAATAGCGGAATTTCTGCGAGGAGTTATGAAGACGCGGAAAAAAATACCGATCCGGATTAGCGACGGTGCGTCATCGACGTTCGCGGGAGGTGCGCCAGGTGTCGACGCTTTCGCGATTGAAGCGCCAATCGCTTCCAACGCGAAACGCGGGAATTTCTTTTCTCCTAAGTAAGCGGTAGATAGTGCTCGGATGGACGTTCAAATACTCCGCTACCTCAATTACTGTCATTACCTTGTCGTCTATCTTCATCAACCCACTCTGACCCAATGGAACCTGCCGCTACTCTTAGTCCTGAAGCCCTGCCCACAGAATGCCCTGCTAATATCGGACCAGGCTCCTGAGCATGTTGCCGAGGCAAGGCAAAAGGTGATCAATACATCGCCGAACCGATGTTCCGGCTATTTTCGCGTTCCTATGCTACTTTCAGCCAATATCTGATGTTCTCCGCCATCATTTAGAGTTATCGGCAAATCTCCACGGCCAAAACAGTCCTGTGGATTCACGTATAACTCCTAAACACAGGTACGTTCGTACTTGAGTCAGCCTGAATTATCAAGGATCAGGACGAACTAGGCTCGCTTTCAGTTACGAGTTTTCCGGTAGGAATGAGCTGACCGCGATCAATTGCGCTTCGCACAATCGACCGCGATTGAAGGGCGCGACGCGGGCGGCCAGAGGGGAACTCTCTATTCGGATTTCGGCCGCCCGCTAGAACCTTTTCTCCGGCGGAAAAAAGACGAGGGTCCGAACCTCAATACTCTCTCGTGGCGCGGCATTCGGCGGGCTCGTCGGATCCTCGAAGGCTGAATGAGCGGTGAATCGCGTGTGATACGGATCGGAGTCGTAGCATTTGAGAAGCATCACTTCGGTCTGTTGCATCCTTGGAAAGTAGAACCATCGATGGTTCGGGTTATACGCAACTGAGTAAACTTCTCCGGTCCTGTTTTGATACTTCAAATCCTGCGGCACAAAGTCCTGCTGCACCATGCTGGCCGCGTCGCACACCGCCAGCGGGCTTTCCTCCACGGGTCCGTGAATCGGGCGCCACACGTTGATCACGGCGAAGCGATTCTTGAGCAGCGCATCGGCTTCGCCCGGCAACAGATCGCGGACGCGCTGCGGCCCGGATTTCAGCGTGTAGTCGTTGTGGGCAACTCTCACCGGCTCCTGCACGCCCTTGGTGCCCTGCTTTGCCATCGCGCGGTTTCGCACGTTGTGGTCAAACACGTGGACCTTCATCGCACCGGTGATTTCTTTCACCAGCCGTTCCACCTCTGGATAGTAAACGGCTCGAACCTCCGTGGCATCGTAGAAATTGGTGACCGCGCTTTGCTGATGCGTCAGGGTGAACCCCTGCTTGTCGAGCGACAGTTCTCCGGCGATCTCGCGGGCGTTGTAAATCGGCACCGCATGTTTCACGTATGTGCCGGCGCGCGTCGCAACGCCCTCGGGCGGCTTGTACATGTAAGCCACGGGCTTTTCAGAGTTCCGGTCCAGGTAATTGAGCAAGCCGTCGACGTGCCCGATATTTTCCATCGTCGTGTTCCCCACGGTTACCGAGGATCGGCAAGCATGAGCAGTTGCTTGCCGAAATTGGCGCCTGTGAAGAGCCGGATTATCGTTTTAGGAGCGTTCTCGAGTCCGTGCTGAAGATCGATTTGATTCTTGATCCTGCCTTCGGCGCGCCACTTCGCCAGTTCAGCCATTGCCTGCGGATATTGCTGCCCGAAGTGGAAGACCAGGAATCCTTCCATGCGCGCGCCGTGGAAGATCAGGTTGAAGTAGTTTTTCGGCGGATGCCCCGCGATACCCGCGACTTCGTTGTATTGCGAGATCGCGCCGCACAGCACGACACGCGCGCGGAACGCCAGGCGGTCGAGGACGAGTTCCAGAATTTCGCCACCCACGTTGTCGAAGTAGACGTCGATTCCCTTGGGGCAATGGCGCGTCAGCGCTTCGCCGACGTTCTCGTTCTTGTAGTCGATGGCCGTATCGAACCCGGCGTCTTTCACCAGCCACTCGCACTTTTGCTTCCCGCCCGCGATCCCGACGACGCGGCATCCTTTGATCTTGGCGATCATGCCGGCGACTGAGCCGGTCGCACCTGCCGCGCCCGAAACCACGAATACATCGCCACTCTTCGGTTGCCCGACCGACAGCGTGCCGAAATACGCCGTCAACCCTGTGGTGCCAAGCAGAGAGAGCGCCAGCAGCGGATCGGTGCCGGCGGCATACTTCTGCATCCCGAACAGTCCGACGCCGTCGCTGACTGTGTAGTCCTCCCATCCGAAGAGCCCTTGCACGAGGTCGCCCTTCGCGAACCCCTGCTTTTTTGATTCAACGATCTGGCCGATCGTGCCCGCGCGCATCACCTGTCCAACCGGAATTGCCGGGATATAGGTGTCCATCGACATCCAGCCGCGCTGCGTAGGGTCGAACGAAAACGCGAGATTGCGCACCAGCACCTGGCCGTCCTTGACGGCCGGAACCGGCGTCTCGTTCCAGCGGAAATCGCTTTCCTTGATCAGTCCCTGCGGGCGCGCCGCCAGCAGCCATTGACGATTCTTTAGTTCTGCCATCGCGTCTCCTGAGTGCGGAAGGCCGACACTCTTTCGGGCATTTAGCTGATTGCGAGGTGCCAGACAAGTTGCATAACGAAACTACTGAAGCGCCTCGCGGTCTTTTCCACTCGGGTACTCACCGTGGACGGCGGCCTGAAGAGAAGAGAGAATCTATAAGGTTTTCGATTGCCGCTCCGAAATTGCGGCTCCAGGTAAGACGCATGCCACAATATCGCTCACGAACCACCACCCACGGCCGCAACATGGCGGGTGCGCGCGGACTTTGGCGCGCCACCGGCATGAAGGATGAGGACTTCGGCAAGCCCATCATCGCGATCGCTAATTCCTTCACGCAGTTCGTGCCGGGCCATGTCCATTTGAAGGATCTCGGCCAGCTCGTCGCGAGAGAGATCGAAAAGGCCGGCGGCGTGGCGAAAGAGTTCAACACCATCGCGGTTGACGATGGTATCGCGATGGGGCACGCCGGCATGCTCTACAGCCTGCCGTCGCGCGAGATCATCGCGGATTCGGTCGAATACATGGTGAACGCGCATTGCGCCGACGCGCTCGTGTGCATCTCCAACTGCGATAAGATCACGCCCGGAATGCTGATGGCGGCGCTGCGCCTCAACATCCCTGCGGTGTTCGTCTCCGGCGGGCCGATGGAAGCAGGCAAGGCGATTATCGGCGGCGAGGAAAAATCGCTGGACTTGATCGACGCGATGGTGCAGGCGGCCAATCCGAGCGTGTCGGACGAAGATGCGATGAAATACGAGCGCTCGGCCTGCCCGACCTGCGGCTCGTGCTCCGGGATGTTCACGGCTAATTCGATGAACTGTCTGACCGAGGCGCTCGGCCTTTCGTTGCCGGGCAACGGCTCGACGCTGGCGACTCACGCCGATCGGCGCAAGTTGTTTGTCGAAGCCGGCCACCGCATCGTCGATCTCGCGCGCCGCTACTACGAAAAGAACGACCGGACCGCTCTGCCGCGCGGCATCGCGACCTTCGAGGCGTTCGAAAACGCGATAACGCTCGATATCGCGATGGGCGGGTCTACCAACACGGTGTTGCACCTGCTCGCGGCGGCGCACGAGGGCGAGGTGCCATTCACGATGGCCGATATCGATCGGCTCTCGCGCCGCGTGCCGAATTTGTGCAAGGTCGCGCCCAGCTCGCCCATCTATCATATGGAGGACGTGCATCGGGCCGGCGGCGTGGTTGCGATTCTCGGCGAACTCGACCGCGCCAATCTGCTGCATCGCGACGTACCCACCGTGCACTCCCGCACGCTCAGTGACGGACTCGACAAATGGGACGTGCGCCGTACCACTGATCAGGCGGTGCACGACTTCTACCGCGCGGCGCCCGGTGGCGTGCCTACCCAGGTCGCCTTCAGCCAGGACAAGCATTACGCGACGCTCGATTTGAACCGCGAAAAAGGCTGCATCCGCGATGCGGCGCATGCGTACAGCAAGGAGGGCGGACTTGCGGTGTTGTACGGCAATATCGCGGAGGAAGGCTCGATCGTGAAGACGGCAGGCGTCGATGTCCCCAACCTGACGTTTTCGGGCCCCGCGCGAATCTTCGAGAGCCAGGATGATGCGGTCGAAGGAATCCTGAACGACACCATCAAGGCCGGCGATGTCGTGGTGATCCGCTACGAAGGACCGCGCGGCGGCCCCGGCATGCAGGAGATGCTCTATCCGACCGGCTACTTGAAATCGAAGGGCCTCGGCAAGGCGTGCGCGCTGGTTACTGACGGACGTTTTTCGGGCGGCACCTCCGGGCTCTCCATCGGCCACGTCTCGCCTGAGGCGGCGGCTGGCGGCGCGATCGCGCTGATTGAAGAAGGCGACCGCATCGACATCGAAATCCCGGGCCGCCGCATCACGCTTGCCATTTCGGCCGAGGAATTGGTTCGCCGCCGCAAGGCGATGGAACAGCGCGGAGCCGGCGCGTGGAAACCTGCGACGCGCCAGCGCCACGTTTCCCAAGCGCTCGAAGCCTACGCACTGCTCGTGACCAGCGCGTCTACGGGCGCGGTGCGCGACCTCAAAGCCGCGATGAAAAGCAGAGACGCTAATACCGGAACGGCGAAATAGCGGACGCCTGCCGCGCACCGGCAGGATACGTTCGCCGCGCTCTCACTCATCAAGCGGGACGCGAGCGCGGCAGTAGAAGCGCCAGAGCGCCGGCGGCGGCGAGCGCGAACGACAGCGCGCCGAGGCCGCCCGCGAAAGTGCCGGTCGCCTGTTTCATGTAACCCATCAGCGTCGGGCCCGCGAAGCCTCCCAGATTGCCGAGCGAATTGATCAGTGCGATTCCCCCCGCGGCAGCTGCTCCCCCCAGGAAGACATTAGGAATTGCCCAGAACGGTCCGAGCGCGCTCGAGATGCCAGCAGAGCTCAGGGCTATCGCGGCCAGCTCCACAATCGGATTGCGGGTGAGCGCTGAAAGCAGCAGTCCCGATGCGCCCGCGAACAGGGCAAGCGCGACAATCAGACGGCGTTCGCCCGTGCGGTCCGACAACCGCCCAACCTGCACCATGCACAATGCCGCGGCAAGTGAGGGGATGGCCGAGATGACGCCGATGGTGAAATCACCACCCGGATTCATCCCTTTGACGATTTGCGGAAGCCAGAGGCTGACTCCGTAAAAGCCCATCACCATTCCGAAATAGATCGCTGCGAGCAACCATACCCGCCAGTCCGACAGACCCGCACCAAGGCTGTGATGGGTTTGCCTTGCACGCGCGGCGCGTTCCGCGGCCAGCGTGTCCGACAATTCGCGGCGCTCGTCCATCGAGAGCCAGCGCGCATCATCGGGCCCGTCGGGTAGCCAGAACACCGCCGCGATGCCCAGCAGGATCGCCGGCACACCTTCCATCGCGAACAGCCACTGCCATCCTTTGATTCCGAAGACGCCGTGCATCATGAGCAGCGCGCCGGAAACGGGGCCGACGACAATTCCGGCGATGGCGGTGGCGGTCATGAACAACGCGATCGCCCGCGCCTGCTCGCGCTCGGGGAACCACCAGCTCAGGTACAGAATGACGCCCGGGAAAAAACCGGCTTCCGCCGCGCCGAGCAGAAACCGCAGCGTGTAGAAGCTCGCCGCGCCCCGCACGAACATCATCGCGATCGCGACCATCCCCCAGGTGATCATGATTCGCGCGATCCATACTCGCGCGCCTACGCGGGCGAGAATCAGGTTGCTGGGAATTTCGAAAATGAAATAGCCGACGAAAAAGAGCCCTGCGCCAAGGCCGAAGACCGCATCGCTCAGTCCTGCGTCGCGATTCATCTGCAGCGACGCAAAACCGACGTTGATGCGATCCATGTAGGCGATGATGTAGAGAACGAACAGGAATGGCAGCAGATTCCGGCGTACCTTGGCGAGCGCAGCGGCTAACGCTGAATCCGCCTCGATGTGTCCGGCTGTAATCGCGGCGCGCTCCGCCGGCGTGCTCAATCGGTTATCTCTGCGGAGTTGGCGCGCGCGACCCGCCCGAGCCATTCTCCGGCCGGCTTCACGGTGCGCGCCTGGCTCGTGCGGTCGACTGCTATAATTCCGAACTTGGGCGCGTAGCCTGCCAGCCATTCGAAATTGTCGAACGCCGACCAATAGTAGTATCCGCGTACGTCAATTCCGTCCTTGATGCATCGAGCGGTGCCCCGGAGGACCTCCTGCACAAAGGCGATCCGGCGCGCCTCGTCTTCGGTCGCGATACCGCTTTCGGTTACCACGATCGGCACCTGCGCCACAGCGCTGGCACGGCGGATAGTTGCTTCCAGCGCCTCGGGTCGATCCTCGTATCCCATCTGCGTCAGCTTTACGCCGGGCGCGGGCGGAAGCGGTCCGTCGGGACCGTAGCGGCGGCGCGAGTAGGTCTGCACGCCGACGAAGTCGCCGCCGCGCGCCGCTGCCAGGAAACGATCTTCCGATTCGCGGGACGCACGCGCCGCATTTTCCTCGCCACCCGGCACGGCTTCAATCTCCTGCATCGCGACCGTCATTCCAACGGGGAATTTGCCGCGGCCGGACTTGAGGGCCGCCACGCCGAGCCGATGAGCCTCCAGGATAAACTCTCCGGTCATGCCCCGCGCCGCGAACGGAAACATCGAGAAGCGCTCGGGCGTCGTCGAGGTGCGGCGCGCGGCTTCCACGCGCCACGGCAATTGCAGCATGAACTCGTCGGGCGGCAGGACGCCGCTGTGCTGAAGATGCACGACCGAGTTCAGTTCGTTGATCGTGCAGGCCATCGCGAATAGATCGCCGAGGTCACGCGCAATCCGTTCACAATAGCGGGCGAAGAGCTCCGCCGTTTCCGCGGTCTCGAATCCCCCGCGCGCGGCGAACCATCGTGGCGACGAAAAATGATGCAGCGTAACCACCGGCGCGAGTCCGTGATCATGGCAAGCGCCGATCACGCGCCGATAATGCTCGATCGCCGCCGCCGAAAACTCACCCGGTTCCGGCTCGATGCGCGCCCATTCGATGGAAAAGCGGTAGGAATTGAAACCAAGCCGCGCGAGCAACGCGCAATCCTCCCGGTAGCGATGATACTGATCGCACGCATCGCCGGATGGCTCGACGAACGGGGTCACCGGCAGATGCTCCATCAGCCAGTAGTCCGAATTGAAGTTGCCGCCCTCGACCTGGTGTGCGGCGGTGGCCGTGCCCCAGAGGAATCCGTCGGGAAATTTCATCGCCGTGATGCTCCCAGCCGCAAAAGGGCGCGCGACTGGCCCCTTATGCAATTCCCATTTTACGCACGGACGTAGATAATCGGTCTATCTCGCGAACCTCGCGCAAGGAGGCGCCTGAGCGTGGCAGCAGATACTGTCGTTTTCCTGCTCGACATCGACAACACGCTGGTCAACAACGATGCGATCGTTGCCGACCTGATGAAGCACATCGAAGCCGAAGTCGGCCTCGAGCAGCAGAAACGTTATTGGGAATATTTCGAGGAGCTGCGCACCGAACTCGGCTACGCCGACTATCTCGGAGCGCTCCAGCGCTATCGCGTCAAATACCCGCGCGATTTGAAGATCCTGCGCGCGTCGCTCTACCTGGTCGACTATCACTTCGCCAACCGGCTGTTCCCGGAGTCGCTCGATGTAGTCGAGCACGCGCAGAAGCTGGGCACGGCGGTGATCCTGAGCGACGGCGATGTCGTCTTTCAGCCGCACAAGATCGAACGCTCCGGAATCTACGACGCTATCGACGGCAACGTGCTCATCTATATTCACAAGGAAAAAGAACTCGACGACGTCGAAACCCGCTATCCGGCAGAGCATTACGTGCTGGTCGACGACAAAGTGGGAATTCTGGCCAAAGTGAAAAAACAGTGGGGCTCGCGCGTGACGACCGTCTTTCCGCGACAGGGGCACTATGCGCTGGATGAGAAAGAAATCGCCAAATATCCGGCGCCCGACTTTACGATCGAGCGTATCGGCGATTTTCTGAAATTCGATCTCGACACCCTGCTAAGAGGCGCGAAGCCTGCGAGCTGACATTTTGAAGACCACAGGCTAAAGCCTGTGCCAGCGAGGGACAGACTCATGAGCAGAAGCTGCGGCTAAGAGCTAAGCTCCGAAGTGGCACCGGCTTCAGCCTATGTCTCCGGCTGTAATACCCCGCCCCGGTGTCGCCACCACGAAAACGTAAAAGGAGAATTACGCGGCATGTTTCGTCTCGATAACAAAATCGGAGTCGTGACCGGCGCCGGTTCCGGCATAGGACGCGCAATTGCAAAAACCTTCGCCGCGGCGGGTGCGCACGCGTTCGTGCTGGAGCGCGACCTCAAAGGCGGAGAAGAGACCGCCGCCGCAATCAGCGCGGGCGGCGGCAAAGCCACCCTCGTCCAATGCGACGTCGCCTCGGCTGCATCGGTGGCGGCAGCCTTTGAGCGCGTCGATCGCGACGCGGGTCGCGTCGATATTCTGGTCAACAATGCTGGAATCGCGCACGTCGGAACCGTCGAGAGCACTACCGAGGCCGACCTCGATCGGGTCTATGCCGTCAACGTCAAGGGCATCTTTCTCTGCTCGCAGGCGGCGGTGCCGCGGATGAAACGGGCCGGCGGCGGAGCGATTTTGAACCTCGCCTCGATCGCATCGCTAATCGGGCTCGTCGACCGCTTCGCATATTCGATGAGCAAGGGCGCGGTGCTCACGATGACGCGTTCGATCGCTGTCGACTATGTGCGCGACAAGATCCGCTGCAACTGCGTCTGCCCGGCGCGCGTGCATACTCCGTTTGTCGATGGCTATTTGCGCGCGAATTATCCGGGGCGCGAAGCAGAGATGTTCAAGCAGCTCTCCGAGTATCAGCCGGTGGGCAGGATGGGCACGCCCGAGGAGGTCGCGGCGCTCGCGCTCTATCTCTGCTCCGACGAGGCGTCGTTCATTACCGGCCAGGCCTATCCGATCGACGGCGGCGTGCTCGTCTTTTAGTGGCGTCTAACCTGTGCGTCTCGTCTCCGTTGGGAGCACTCCAATGAAACAATACGGACGAACCATCAAGCTCAAGGACGATGCGGAAACCCTGCGGCGTTACGTCGAGTACCATCGCGCCGTATGGCCGGAAGTCGAGCGCGGGCTCAAGTCGATCGGAATCCGCCGGATGCTCATCTGGATGCTCGGGCGCCAGCTCTTCATGTTTCTGGAAACCGATGACGACTTCGATCCGGTGCGCGACTTCGCGCGCTACGAGAAGAGCGCGCCACGAATCCAGGAATGGCAGGATCTGATGGCCTCCTACCAGGAGCCGGTTGCCGACGCGAAGCCGGGGGAATGGTGGGCGGAAATGGAACTGGTCTATTCGCTCAAGTAGCCGTCGGCTTCTGAACTATCCGCGCGGCTCGAAAGATACACAGGCTGGAAGCCTGTGCCACTGAAGAAACTGCTTTGTCCTGGTGGCACAGGCTTCCAGCCTGCGTCTGCGGCCCAATCACCATTGACCGTCCATCTTCACCGCCGCCACTTGGGCCCGCGCGGAAATTCATAGTCGTCGAGTGAGCGCGGTTTCATCTCGATGCTGAAACCCGGCGCGGTCGGGACCAGGTAGCGCCCGCTACGCGCCCTTACTGGATCGAGGAAATGCTCGTGCAGATGGTCGGCGAATTCCGTCATCCGGCGCTCCAGGCTTCCACTTACGCAAATGTAATCGATCAGCGAGACGTGCTGGCCGTATTCGCAGAGGCCAAGCCCGCCCGCGTGCGGGCACACCGGCACGCCGAACTTAGCCGCCAGCAGCAGCACCGCCATCGCCTCGTTCAATCCGCCCAGCCGACAATTGTCGAACTGGCAAAAATCGATCGCGCCGGCCTGCATTAGCTGCTTGAAGATCACGCGATTGGCGCCGTGTTCCCCGGTCGCTACACCGATCGGGCTAATCGCGCGGCGAATCGTTGCGTGGCCGAGAATGTCGTCGGGACTGGTCGGCTCTTCGATCCATAGCGGGTCGAACTGCGCCAGCGGACCCATCAGGTGGATTGCCTCGCCGACGTCCCACGCCTGGTTCGCATCCATCATCAAAATGGAGTCGGGGCCGATTTCTTCGCGCACCAGCGCGGCGCGACGCACGTTCTCAGCAGAGTCGCGGCCGACCTTGATCTTGAACCGCGTCCATCCCTCGGCCAGCGACTCGCGGCATAGCTTGCGCACGAGATCGTCGGGATAACCCATCCATCCCGCGGACGTGATGTACGCGGGATAGCCCTGCTCGCGCATCTCGGCTTCACGGATCGATCGCGTCTGAAGTTTGTCGCGCAGGATCTTGAGCGCATCGTCGCGCGTGAGCGCATCGGTCAGGTAGCGGAAGTCGATACAATCGACGAACTGCTCGGGCGTCAGGTCCGCAACCAGCTTCCAGACCGGTTTGCGTTCGACCTTTCCCCACAGATCCCAGACCGCATTGACGATCGCCGCGGTGGCGAGATGAATCACGCCTTTCTCGGGGCCGATCCATCTAAGCTGGCTCTCGCCCGTAAGCCGCCGCCAGAAGCTCGCCATGTCGCCGATAATCGATTCGAAGGTCAGGCCGACAACCAGTGGTTTAAGCGCCTCGATCGCCGCGACGCAGATCTCGTTGCCGCGCCCGATTGTGAACGTCATTCCGTGACCGCACAGGCCGTCGCCGGCGTCGGTCTCGAGAATCACATAGGCGCCCGAATAGTCCGGATCGACGTGCATCGCATCGGACCCCGCCTTGCTTTCCGAAGTCGGCATCCGGACATCGCGAGCGGTTAATTTTACTATCGTGCGCGGCATGATCGGTTCCTCTCACGGCATGGTAGCATCGCGGCATTACACGATGGCAACGGAGTCATTCCCGCTCGATTCACTCAAGCAGCGTTGGGAATTACCGACGCGGCCGCGGCCGATCGTGGTGGTCGGCGCCGGCAGCATCGTGCGCGATGCGCATCTGCCGACGTACGCGCGACTCGGCTTTTCCGTTGCGGGCATTTTCGATGTGAACCCCGCTGCGGCGCGAGAACGAGCGGATCAATTCAGGCTGCCGCGCACCTTCGATTCGCTCAAACAGGCATTCGCGGTGGAAGGTGCGGTCTTCGATGTCGCCGTGCCGCCCGATCAAATCGCCGGCATTCTGGAAAAAATGCGGCCCGGATCCGCCGTACTGATTCAAAAGCCGATGGGCCGTGACCTGGCCGACGCACGCCGCATTCTCGCTCTGTGCCGCGAGCGAAAGCTCATCGCCGCGATGAATTTTCAGCTGCGCTTTGCGCCCAACATGCTGGCGCTGCGCGATGCGATCGCCCACGGCTTGCTGGGCGAGCTGACCGACCTCGAACTGCGGATCGTATTGCATACGCCGTGGAACTATTGGGCGTTTCTGAAAGGCGTCCCGCGGCTCGAAGTCCTGATGCATTCGATTCACTACCTCGATTTCGTGCGTTCGATCCTCGGCGAGCCGCAGGGAGTCTACTGCAAGGGGCTGCGTCATCCGGAGCTGCCGGATTATCCGGACGTTCGGACCTCGATCATTCTCGACTATGGCGACACGATTCGCGCGAGCCTGGTCATGAACCACGCCCACCGTTTCGGCGCGCGCCACGCCGTTTCGGAACTCAAGCTCGAAGGCACGCGCGCCGCCGCGATCGCGAAGATGGGCGTGAACCTTAACTATCCGCATGGCGAGCCCGACCGCCTGGAAATCGTCGCGCGCGACGGCGACTGGCGCGACCTGCCGCTGCGCGGTTCGTGGTTCCTGGAAGCATTTGAAGGCCCGATGGCGAATCTACAGCGCGTCGTCGCGGGAGAAGACAAAGCGCTCGTCTCGCCGATCGAAGACGCATTCAAGACGATGGCGCTGGTGGAAGCCTGCTACGAATCCAGCGCCCACGGCGGCGCACCGATTGCGCGAGAATAGGTTTCCTCGATAGTCGCAAGTGCGAGCGACGCAGCACCCTCACATGCCTCACTCCGTTCGGCTTCCTCTCCCGTGAAGAGAACGGGCGAGGATTAACAGGAATCTGCGGATTTCTGGACTACTTCCGCAGGATCGCGTCGGCGGCCCAAAAGCCCGTCTCGATCGCCGATTCGAACGACGGCATGCCCAGGTAGTCGCCGGCGAGCATCACCCGTCGATCATGCGGCCGTGAGCGGCGATACTCGGCCAGGTCGCGACTGTGACCGACGGGACATTTCGGCAACGCGTCGCGCCATCGCACCACGTGCGCGAAACGCTTGGTGGCGGTCGCGCCATGAAAGTAGCGCTCGATGTCGGGAAGGACGGCATCGACAATTTCCTGCTCGGGTAGATCGAGCATCCCGATCGCCTGTTCAGGGCCCACGAACAGATTCAGCAACTCGCCCTCCGGCGCGCGCTCGATAGACTTGGTCGACTCTACCGTTGCTGACACGATCAGTTTGCGATCCGGCCGCGGGACCAGGAACGCCCACACGTTCTTCAGAGCAGGCTCTTCGCGCCAATGGCGGCTGGTCGCCAGTCCAACCCTGATCGTCGACGAGTATTTCGTGCCCATCAGCTTGCGTTCGAGTTCGTCCTCGCCGCCATAGAGGCGCGCTGCGATCGGTGCAGTCGTCGCAAGGATCACGTGATCGGCGCGCATCCGCTCACCCGATAGCTGTATCGTGACGCCTTCGGCGTCGGCTTCGATGCTCTGTGCGGGCGATTCGAGCTTGACCTCGACTCGCGATGCGAGCGCTTCGGGCAGCGAGCCCATGCCACGCGTAAGAGTCATCTCCTTGCTTCGGCCGTTGTCGGTCAGCGCGAGAGTGGCGAGCGTCAAAGCGCGCGAAGTTTCTTCCATCCTCTGAAGAAGCCCTCCCGCAACCAGTGGCTCCACCAGATAGGTAGTGGCGGCGCCGACGCGCGGCGTGAACCAGCTGGCAGTGTCTTCGTCGTCATATTCGGCCCACGCCGAGTAGTTATCGACCGGTGGCCATTTGAGCTTCGTCGTATGCCAGATGAAGCGCAGCATATCGGGTATACCGAGGAGTCCGCTGGTCACCGCATAGATTGGAAACATCGCGCCTGAAGGCACCCGCCGTGGAATACCGTCCTTAACGGTCGCCATCCATGGCGTGGTGGGCTTCAGGTCCGCCTCCAGCCCTAGCTCCTTAACCAGCCTGAGCGTGTTGCGATAGGTGCTGGTGATTAGCTGTGCGCCGCGCTCGATCGTGAAGCCGTCGCGAGAATCGGTGCCGATTCTGCCGCCTACGCGATCGCTCGATTCGAGAACACTGACATCAACCCCCGCCTTCCGTAGCCGATACGCCGCCGCCAGACCCGCAACTCCCCCTCCCACAACGATCACTTTCTTGTTCGCCATAGCCTCTCCAGAAGCAAGGTGTCCTCATGAGCGAAGTCCGCGAAGCGAAGGATCTCATGCCACCGAAGCGTGTCACGCAGTCAAGGAAGGCTCTACAACGATCGGCGAGCGTGTGCCGCTTCTCCCCAGCCCTCTATTGGAACAAGCAGATGGGAGCAGTCAATTCTGCGCGGGGTTCAGCTTCATCTTGATCGGCATGTGCTTGATGCCTCCGACAAAGCTCGATCGCAAGCGCTCCACCGGTCCCGCAAGCTCGGCATAATCGAGCCGGTCGATGAGCTGGCGAAAAATCCCTTCCAGCTCCAGGCGCGCCAGGTGCGCGCCCAGGCAGAAGTGCTCTCCGATGCCGAATGCGATGTGCGGATTCGGATCGCGCCCGATGTCGAATTTGAACGGCTCTGCGAACACTTCTTCATCCCGATTCGCCGAGGGATAAAACAGGCAAACCGATTCGCCCGCGCGAATCTTCTGCCCGTGCACTTCCGTATCCTCGGTGGCAGTTCGCGCGAATTGAATAACCGGCGTGGTCCATCGCACGATTTCCTCGACGGCAGGTTTAAGCAGCGCGGGATTCTTTTTCAGCCGCTGCCATTGATCGGGATTCTCGATCAGCGCGAGCAGCCCGCCCGTGGTCGCATTGCGGGTGGTCTCGTTGCCCGCGACGACGAGCAAGAAGAAGTACGACAGCAACTCAAGTTGCGGGAGCGGCTGCCCGTCGATTGTCGCGTTCGCGACGATGCTGGTGATGTCGTTGGTCGGATGCTTCATTCGCTGCGCGACCATTTCGCTGAAATACTGGAACAGCCCCAGCCGCGCGCGATCCATCGTTTCCCCTGCGCTGGTCCCCTGCTGAAACTCCGGATCGTTGCCGCCGATCGTCTCGTTGGTCCACTGGAAGAGCTGCTCCCAATCCTGATGCGGCACGCCAAGCAGTTCCGCGATGACCGCGAGCGGAATCTTGGACGAAATGTCGATCACGAAATCGCACTGGTCGCGTCCGGTCACATCGTCGAGGACCTTTTTCGCGATCGCGTTGATTTGCGGCTCGAGGTCCCGCACGCCCCGCGGCGTGAAGCGCCGGCTTACGATCGTGCGATATTCGCCATGAACCGGAGGGTCCATGTCGAGGAGATGGCGGAATGGCGGCGTCGGGCTCGGTTCCATGCCGGGATCGTTCACAAACACCAGCAGCCGCGGTCCATTGAGAAACAGGCGCGGCTGCTTGGATATCTCAATGATGTCGGCGTGCTTCGTGATCGCCCAGAAGGGGTCGGTATTCAGATGCTCGCACCAGAAAACCGGCTTGTGCTTGCGCAGCCAGGTCCACTCCGCGTGCGGATAGCCGTTCTTCGCGTAATGGTCGGGACCGATGATGTCGATCGTGTCGAGTGAAAATTGCTTTTCCATGTTCCTGCGACCGCGCGAGTGTTCCGCGCGAGTACGTCTTTAATCTTCCTTGAGGGAGATCGCCTGGCGCGGGCACATCCGCACCGCGAGCTTGAGTTTTTCGCGCAGCGACTCGGGAGGATTCTCCAGCCGCAGGTGCGTCTTATCGTCGTCGCGCACGTCAAAGATTTCCGGCGCCGCTTCCATGCATCGCGCATTTCCTTCGCAGAGCTGCAAATCGACAGCGACTTTCATGGCATCTCCTCATACGCGCGCCGCCCGGCAGCGCGGCCTTTTCAAGCGTAGCCTACCTGCACAAACCGAACTAGCTGAGACGTTTGCGCATCGACCGCCATTGGATCAAGACTCGCGTTCATAGACCGGGCATGGAACCACGCAAACGGCCCGTATCACGTTCATCGCGGCGCGAGAACGAGGAGCAGCGGCTATGGCATACGACCTCATTATCAAGAACGGCAGCGTCATCGATGGGACCGGCGCGCAACGCAAACGCGCGGACGTCGCGATCGCGGCAGGCAAAGTCGCCGAGATCGGAAAGGTGACCGAAAGCGCGCGGCGCACCGTCGATGCGTCCGACCTGATCGTCGCGCCCGGCTTCGTCGACCCGCATACCCACTACGATGCGCAAATCTGCTGGGATCCTCTGGTCAGCTGCACGTCGTGGCACGGAGTCACCACGGTAGTGATGGGCAATTGCGGCGTCGGCATCGCGCCATGCCGCGAACCGGTACGCGAAATAGCGGCGTGGGACCTCGTGAACGTCGAGGCGATCCCCTTCGATGCGCTCGCGCGCGGAATCACCTGGGAGTGGGAGACCTTTCCAGAGTACCTGGATGCGGCCGCGCGGCGAGGATCGGGAATCAATCTCGCGTTTCTCGCGCCGCTCACGCCGTTTCGCCATTTCGTGATGGGCGAAGAGTCTATGGAGCGTGAAGCGCATCCCGGCGAGATCGAAAAAATCGCCGCGCTGATCGGCGAGGCCGTCGAAGCCGGCGCGTTCGGCTTTTCGACTACGACCCTTCCGCAGCATATCGGCTATAAGGGACGGCCGCTCGCCTGCCGATTGGCCTCGCGCGACGAGCTGAAGGCATATGCGAATGCGCTGCGCCGCGTGGGGCGCGGATCGATCGAAGTCGCGCTCACGCGCCGTGGCGGCGTCGTGTCCGAGGAGGAGTACGACCTGCTGAAGTTCATGCTGGATGAAAGCGGCAGGCCAGTCACCTGGCTCGCGATGGCATCGCGGCCGGATCGTCCCGAAGCGACGGAAGAGACGCTGAAGCGTCTCGAGCCGTTGATTGCGCGGGGCGGAGTTCCACAGGTGTTGTGCAAGCCGTTCGTAATCCAGATGGATATGCGCAATCCGTTCTCGTTCGCCGACATGAAGATGTGGGGGCCGGTCTTCAACCAGCCCGCAGAAAAGCAGAAAGAATTCTACCGCGATCCCGGCTTCCGCGCCGCGTTTCGCGAAGAGCTGAAGAGCCCGCATCTTTTCCAGGGACGATGGAACCGCGTCGAGGTGCTGGAAGTCACGAACCCCGCTCTCAAGCCCTGCGAGCGCAAGACTATCGCGGAAGTTGCCGAAGCGCGGGGACGCGATCCGCTCGATACGTTTTTCGATCTCGCGCTCGAAGACGACCTGAACATCCAATACACGATGCAGCAATATCACGAGGAAGGAATTCGCCGTCTGATCAGCGACCCGCGCACGATGATCGGCCTGTCCGACGGTGGAGCGCACGTGAACATGCTCTGCGACGCGGGATATTGCACCTATCTGCTCGGCACCTGGGTGCGCGAACGCCAGGCGATGCCGCTGGAACAGGCGGTCAAGCGCATCACCTCGGAGCCCGCGGACTTTTTCGGCATCAAGGATCGCGGACGGCTCAAGGTCGGTCTGCCCGCCGATGTCGCCATCTTCGATGAGCGCACGGTCGGCTCCGCCAAGCGCGCGCGGATGCAGGACGATCTGCCGGGCGGAGGCCGCAGACTCGTAATGCCCGCGGAGGGAATCGAATACACCGTCGTCAACGGCGACATCCTCTACGAGCGGGGCAAGCATTCCGGCGCAATGCCCGGCCGCGTGCTGCGCTCCGGAGCCAATTGAATCGTTTGAAAAACTGAACCCTGAGGAGAATCAGTCATGACCCAGTTTGCAGTTTCGATGTTTCCGACTGACTACGCGATTCAGCCGATCGAACTCGGGCTCGAGGCCGAGAAGCGTAACTTCGAGTCTCTGTGGTTTCCCGAGCA
>Ga0074044_10000837_pt1 | contig 28869 bp, 24 predicted proteins | sample BogForMeECP23OM1_FD_94443 | JGI IMG/M metagenome (GOLD analysis project Ga0074044, IMG submission 94443) | Bog forest soil microbial communities from Calvert Island, British Columbia, Canada - Bog Forest MetaG ECP23OM1 | ecosystem: Environmental > Terrestrial > Soil > Wetlands ...
CGTCTGCTCGTCGCCACGCGGCGGATAGCTGTAAACGGTGCCGAGCGGCGGCTCGACCGTCTTCCAGGTGTCGAGGTCGTACATGGTCTTGAACGACGGCAGGTCGTAGCCGTACGACGCCTGGACCAGCTTGGCGATCGATTGCTTCTGCGAAATGTAGAGCAACAGATCCTTCGCCGCCGCCTTGTTCTTCGAGAAGCTCCACAAGCCGTAGAATTGCGGCAGCTGGCCGACGAACCGGCCCTTCGGTCCGCGCGGCATCGCATGGGTCCAGCAGTTCGCGGCCACGCTCGGATTGTCGCGCTTGGCGACTGCCCAGGCGCTCGGCGGATTCATGATGCCCGAGCCCTTGCCGGAAATGAGCCAGCGGTTGTTGCCAGCGTCATCCCAGGCGTAGACCTCCGGCGGATTCACCGCCATCAGCTTCTTGAGGTACTCCATGGCGTGGCGGGTTTCGTCGGAGTCGACCTTGATGTTGTCCTTGGCGTCGACCATGACCACGCCGAAGGAATTGAACAGCGCGCCGACCCAGTCGACGGCGTCGCTCGACTGCCCCATCGGCAAGCCGACGGGATAGCCCGCCTTGTAGAGTTTCTGCGCGGAATCGAGATAAGTGTCCCAGTTCCAGTTCGCGACTTTTGCGGTGTCGTATTTCGACTCGTCGGGCGGGAACATTTCGCGGACGTCGATGCCGGTATGCTGCATGTAGAGATCGAAGCGCGAGCAGCACGGCTTCACTTGGCTTCCCACTGCGGTCGGCACGCCGCGCCAGGTGCCCTTGATCTTGGCAAGGTATTCGGCGACCGGACTGATCGGACCGTATTGCGTGATGAGCGTGCCGACGACGTCGTCGAGCGGCTCGAGTGCGTCTTGGTGAATTCGGATATTCCAATCGCGGTGGGACATGATGTCGTGGCCGGTGCCGGCTTGCGCTTCGGCGGCGGCGGTCAACTTGTCCTTCTCGCCCTGCGAGGTGATATAGTCGATCTTCACCTCGCAATTGTTCTTCGCGCCCCACTCGTTGCAGAGGCTTGTGAGCGCATTGTTGGCGCCGGGGACCCAATGGTCCCAGCAGCCGAGTGTCAATGTCCCGGCGGCGTAGCTATCCTTGACGTAGGGCGCGGCAATGGCAGCGACCGAGCCGAGCGCCGCACTTTTGAGGATGCTGCGGCGCGTAGGACGCGAATAGGATACCAAGCGTGATTGGGTCATCGTCTCCTCCCAGGGGTTCGCCATTGTTGTGCTTGCTGGCGTTGGGCAAAACATACTCTCATCGCGGGAAGCCCGCTAGAGCGCCTTTCTTGCCATGCGCAGGGACTCTGCGACTATGTGCCCATGGTTGCGGTGAGCTCTGGCTCGGTCTGGAGTGGCGCGGCTTGTGGATTGCAGCTCGATCGCGACCCGCAGGCGACAATAGTCCAAAGCCGCGGCGCAATTAAGTCTTTGAAATCATTTGCGATACTTCAGTCACAATCCCAGCACGTGTGGCAGCCACAGCGAAATCGCCGGGAAGTAGGTCACCAGCATCAGTATGGCCAACATGACTCCGTAGAACGGCCAAATCTTGCGCATCACCTCCTCGATCGTGGTCTTTCCCACGGCACAACCCACAAACAGGATCGCCCCGACCGGTGGATGGCATAAGCCAATGCCTAGGTTGAGCATCATGATGATGCCGAAGTGGATCGGGTTGACGCCGAAGTTCATCATCACGGGGAGCAGGATGGGCGTGCAGATGAGAATCGACGGTGCCATGTCGAGCAAGCATCCGAGTACGAGCAGCATAATGTTGATAAGAAAGAGAATGACGTTCTTGTCGCTTGAAATCGTCAAAAAGAACGCCGTTATTTTTGCCGGCATTTGCGTGAGCGCCATCACATAGCCGACGCTCGACGCGCAGGCGATCAGCGTCAGCACCATTGCGACGGTGCGCAGGGTGCGGTGAATGAGCATGGGCAAATCACGCCACCGGTAGTCACGGTAGATGAACATCGTGACCAGAAATGCCCAGACGCAGGCGACCGCTCCGGCCTCGATCGCCGTGAACACGCCGCCGAGGATGCCGCCGAGAATAATGAGAAGCGTGATCAGGCCCCAGAGTGCATCGATGCTGATTTTCACCGCTTCGCGCACCGGTACAGTCTGCCCGCGCGGATGACCATCGCGGTATGCGATCACCAGGCAAAGGACGATCAGCGCAAAGCCGAGCAACAGACCTGGCACGACGCCAGCCATAAACAGGCTGATAATCGAAATGGTACCGCCGGTTGCGAGCGAATAGATAACGGCATTATGGCTTGGGGGAACCAGCAGCGCCTGGACCGACGCCGTGATCGTCACGTTGGTCGCGAAAACGCGAGGAAACCCGCTCTTCACCATTTGCGGGATCATCACCGAGCCGATTGCGGATGTATCGGCCACGGCGGAGCCGGAAATGCCGCTGAGAAAGGTCGTGGCCAAGACATTGACAACGGACAACCCGCCGCGGACCCGGGTGAATCCGACGAGCACATCAGCGAATGCCACCAGGCGGCGCGCCATGCCGCCCTCGGCCATGATGGCGCCGGCGAGCACGAAAAATGGAATGGTCAGCATGGCGACCTTGCTGACGCCGTCGGATATTTTCAGCATGACCGCTTCGAGCGGAATGCCGATCCACCAAGCGCCTGCGATTGCCGCAAGCGCCAGCGAATAAGCGATAGGCACGCCGATCGCGAAGCAGAAAAACATCGTTATCAGTAAGACAGCGACATCCATCGTTTCTGTCTCGTGTTACCGATTCAATGAAATGGCGGGTTCGCTGTTTCAGGATCTGATGGCATCCCAAAAATCATACGCTCGATAACGAAGAGAAGAAGCAGCGCGCCGCCGATGGGAATCGGCAAATAGGTCACCCCGACCGACAGGAAGGGAAAATCGGGGATGGTATTGTACCAGGTCGCCGCGACCAGTTTGCCACCGTACACGACCATGAACAGCGCCATCGCGGCCACCAGCAGTTCAGCGAGAAGCTCAGCGAACGCCCGTAACGACGCAGGCAGCATGACAACGAAAAACGATACGTTCATGTGCAGGCGCCGGCGATAGCAGGCCGCCGCGCCGACGAAGGTCAGAACGATCGTGAGAAGGATCGCGGCCGGCTCGGGCCACGACGCCGCGCTATTGAGAACGTATCGGGTAAAGACCGCCCAGGGGATCACGGCGGATATCACCACGAGCGCAGTGCCGGCGATGACGACGCAGCCGAAATACAGCGCGTCCATCATCTTGCGATAGATAAGCGCCATGAGTTCCACCGCAGGGCAGGGGTCTCGCCCCGATCGCGTCGTCGCTCGCCGATCAGAATCGCGGTGAGTGACCTTATTGCACGGCCTGGACGCGCTTGATCATCGCGGCGAACCGCGGGCCATATTTGTCCCATACCGGTTTGACGGCGTCCTGAAACGGCTTCTTGTCGGGCACGCCGATAATCTCGTTCCCAGCGGCCTTGGCCTTTTCGAGCGCCGCCGTTTCGTACTTGTTCCACAGCTCGCGCTCCTCGATCTGCGCCTCGCGGCTGAATCTCTTCAACAGCGCCTGATCGTCTTTCGACAGCGTGTCCCAGGTCTTGCGCGAGAACACGAGCATCTCCGGCACGATCAAGTGTTCGGTCAGCGTGTAGTACTTGGCGATTTGGTAGTGATTGTCGAACACGTAGCTCGGCAGGTTGTTCTCAGCCCCGTCGATGACACCGGTTTGCAGCGCGCTAAACACTTGGTCATAGCCCATGGCGACGCCATTGCCGCCGAGCGCGTTCATCATGTCGACGAACATGGGGTTACCGATGACGCGAAACTTCATGCCTTTGAGATCGGCGATCATCCTGATCGGTTTTTTGGTGTTGTAGAGGTTTCGCGCGCCGGCATCCATCCAACACAGACCTACGAGGCCGGCCTTCGCGTTATTTGTGACCTTGTCGAGCAGTTCCGTTCCGATCTCGCCGTCGATAACGTTCTGCATATGCGCGGTGTTGCGGAAAAGAAACGGCAAGTTGAATACATTGAGATCGTCGATTACCGGGCCGAGCGCGCCGACGGAGACTCGTGCGAACTGGATGGCGCCGACCTGCGCCTGCTCGATCGCCTCCTTCTCGCCGCCGAGCTGCATCGCCGCGTACATCTGCACGCTGAGCCGACTATTTGTCGCCGACGCGAGCTTGTTGCCGAGGTTCTCGACCGCAGCGACCGTCGGATAGCCTTCCGGATGAACGTCGGAGGCCTTGAGGGCGATTTTCTGCTGCGCCATCGCGCGCCTGCCCAGATCTCCGGAGAGTGTCGCGAACGCCGTGCAGGCGCCAAAATGGATTAACGTGCGGCGATCCATGCGGTATCCTCCGAATGGTCCGCGTGATGAGGACAAGCGCCTTCTCCTCGCCCGCGGATTGCGTGCCCTTGGCTCCCAGCACGGGAGCCGGCTACTTATTATTTCATATGATGATCATATAATTGAGGAAAACGCTATCAATAGGTCGCAGCGCAGATCGGCCGCGTTCCGACGAGGGGGCCGGCAAGCCGTCGTGAACTCCAGCCGGGAGAGGGGCTATGCAGACAGTTCTGGTGACAGGGGCGGCAGGCGGAATCGGCGGGCGATTGCGTAAGCTGCTTGACGGCGTCTATCCTCGCATTCGCTGGAGCGATGTGCGTGCGCCATCCGATCTGGCAAATAATCAATCGTTCGTGCAGGCCGACCTCGCCGATCTCGCTCAAGTCGAGAAGATCGTGGATGGAGTCGACGGCATCGTTCACCTCGGCGGCGAGTCGGTCGAGCAGTCGTGGGACCGCATCCTGCGCGCCAATATCGTCGGTTGCTACAACCTGTTCGAGGCCGCGCGACGCCAGAAAGTTCAGCGCGTTGTATTTGCCTCATCGAATCATGCGGTCGGATATTATCCGCGGCGACGCCGCATCAGTACGCACGCGCCGGTGCGTCCCGACTCGCGCTACGGGGTGAGCAAGGCCTTCGGCGAAGCGCTCGGCGCGCTTTACGCCCATAAGCATGGCTTGAGGGTGACCTGCATCAGGATCGGCAACTTTGCCGATGCGCCGGCTGATCGTCGTCGGCTCTCGATCTGGCTCAAGCCGGAAGACCTTGTGCAGCTCATCCGCATCGGCCTCGAACATCCGGATCTGCGCTACGAGATATTCTTCGGTGTCTCCGACAATGAGCGGAGCTGGTGGGACAACGAAGCCGCATACCGCTACGGCTATCGCCCCGTCGGGCGGGCTGAAGATCATGCCGCCGCCGCATTCGCTGCGCAGCAGGCGCTGGCGCCCGATCCGATCGGCGATTGGTACCAGGGTGGACCTTTTTGCAGTGACGAATTCGACGGCGGGCCTGATCCGGCCGTCACATAAGTATCGCACACGTTCTCAGCGCACCTGAAAGACGAGCTTGCCCCTGAAATGACGCGACTCGCTCAGCCGATGGGCGTCGGCGGCTTGCGATAAACGATAAAGCTTGATCGCGGGAGGACGTATGGCTCCGGCCAAAAACAGTTGCGCAATGCGTTCGAGCGGCTGGCGGGAGCGTGCGACCGGAGGCCGCAGCGACGTCACATCGTTGCGATCGGGTGTTGGCGCCTGGGCGCCGGATGCAATGAAGGCGGCGCGACCGCCCGGCTTGAGCACCGCGAAGGATTTCTGCGCCACGTCACCGCCGACGGTATCGAAGACGGCGTCGCAACCGCTCACGACCTGGGTGAAGTCCTGGGCGTTGTAATCGATGATTTCATCGGCGCCGAGGTCGCGCACATAGTCACGGTTCGCCGCGCTCGTTGTGGTGATGACACGGGCGCCGATATGCTTGGCAAACTGAATGGCGAAGCTCGCCACCCCGCCCGCACCGCCCTGGATCAAGATCGTCTCACCTCGCTTGAGCTTCAACGTGTTCTCTACGGCATCGATGGCCGTGAGACCGATGAGCGCCAGGGCGGCGGCATTCACATGCGATAGCGCTTCCGGCTTCTTCGCGATTATCGCGGCATTGATCGCGATCTTTTCGCAGTACGTGCCCTCTTTGCCCGCCGCGAGAACGCCGAACACCGCGTCACCGACCTTGAGATCCGCGACGCCGCTGCCGAGCGCGCTGATCACGCCGGAAAAATCCCGGCCCGGTATCTGCGGGAATGTCATCTGCGCATGGCGCGCATATTCGCCGGCGCGAAACTTCCAATCGGCGGCGTTGACGCTGGCGGCATGAACGTCGATGACCACCTCGCCTGGCGCCGCCACAGGGTCCGGCATATCGCCGTACTGCAACACTTCCGGACCGCCAAATCGTTCAAAGTAAGCTGCTTTCATCGGATTTTTGCCTCGCTATTCAGAATCTACGGGAGAGTACCTGATATTATTGGCTGCCCCGGCAGGATTTGAACCGCGACCTTCTATTCCTTCTTGGGCTTGGAGATCGCGGCGTCCGGCATCCAGGATTCCTTTGTGAGGTTACCTGTGTGGCAGCATGTCTGACAAGGCCGGCTCCAGCAGCGCGCGGCTAACGAATTGCGATCCCGCCGGGGTGAGGTGACCATAATCCCAGACGATTATATCCTTTTCCAGGTCCGGACCAACGGCCGTGAGGCATCCCGCGTCATCGCATAGAGCATCCTTTACGGATAAGTGAAGAGTATTCGTTGAAAACCGCTCACGATGATAGACCTACATTTGCGCAGTCATTATTTGAATTTTGGGTAACGAGCCACAGGGGACATTGCAATGCAAGAAGATCAGTTTGTGCCGCCTCAGGGCGCATTTACACGCACAGTGCCAATTCGGTTTTCTCACTGCGATCCAGCAGGCATTGTCTATTTCCCTCATTATTTCGATATGTTCAATGGCTTGATTGAGGATTGGTATACAGAGCAACTTGGCGTTGATTACGCCAAGCTGATCTTGAATGATCGGTATGGCTTTCCCTTTGTTCACATCGAAACAGACTTCAAAAAACCAAGCCGAATGGGGGAACATCTCGATCTCACGTTACTCCTCATGAAAATCGGACTGTCTTCATTGAGTGTTGTTATCGTGGGTCATTTGGCTGGGGTTGAGAGATTACGCGCCCGTTTGGTAACAGCGATGATGTCGTTAGAGACGCAACAGAAAGTCGAATTACCCCATTTTTTGCGCGATAAATTCGAGAGCTACTTGAAGCGCACAGGACCCGCGGTCAAAGGGATTGTGCCGTAGCTGTTGCACCGGGCGCCATCGCAGGGCGAAAAGGTTGTCTGCGACGGCCGAAGATTGAGCGCTCTAAGCGACTGAGCGCCCGCCGCCCGCTTAATCTGGTAACTTGCTCGTGTCGTGGACGATTTGTAATGGCATTACCCTCGACCGACCAAAATGAAAACTTTATCCTAGCGAGTCACGGCCCTATATTCGAGGTAATTCACGGCGGTCGCATGGACTGGACGCGCAGCGACGTTATTTCCGCACTTGCGCTAGCAGTGTCAGCGTTGAGCTTCGTCCTTTCGCTTATTTTGTTTTGGCGTACGTCGAAGGCGTCAATCCGCAATGAGGACCACCCGATGACGAGAGCATTGACGAGGCTGGTATGGGCGGGATTTTGTGCCGCGACGCTGTTCGCGGCGCCAATGGCACGCGCACAGAATTATCCGACGCGTCCCATCACGCTGTTGGTGCCCTATGCGGCCGGCGGCGGCAATGACGTTATGGCGCGGATCGCCGCCGACAAGATGAGCAGGACGCTCGGCCAGCAGATCGTGGTCGAGAACCGCGGCGGCGCCGGCGGCACGATCGCAACGCGCGATGCCGCGCGGGCCGCGCCGGATGGCTACACGCTCGTCATCGGCGGCACCGGCACGCTCGCCGTCGACCCGACGCTCTACAAGGATCCGGGTTACGATCCGCGCAAGGATTTTGCGCCGATCGGCCTCATTGCCAAAAGCGCGCTCGTGATCTTGGTGAACCCCGCCCTGCCGGTCTATTCGGTGGCGGACCTTATCGCCTTGGCGAAGAAGGAGCCCGGACAGCTCAACTATGCTTCGGCCGGCGTCGGCAGCGGCATGCATCTCGGCACGGTTTATTTCGCCAGCGAAGCCGGCATCGACATGACGCATATTCCGTACAAAGGAACTGGGCCGGCGCTCATCGATCTCGTCGGCGGACATGTGTCGATATACTTCTCGTCGATGCCTTCGGCCATCGGGCTCGTCAAGGGCGGCAAGGTGTGCGCGCTCGCGGTGACCGACAGCAAGCGCTCGCCGCTGTTTCCGGACCTGCCGACAGTCGCGGAGTCGGGCTTGCCCGGCTACGAAGCCGTGCTGCATTACGGCATTGTGGCACCGGCCGGCACGCCGCGGCCGATAGTGGAAAAGCTTAATGCCGCCTTGCGAGAGGCTGTCACCTCGCCCGATCTCAAGGAGAAGATCGCCGCCGACGGCGCCGAGCCACTCGCCAGCACGCCGGAAGAATACGCCGCCGACATCGACCGCGAGGAGACCAAATGGTCGGCGATCGTGAAGAAGTCGGGTGCGAAGACGGAATGAGGGGTCTCGCCGGCGGGCCGGCTATGACGGCCAACCGGCGCGGTCGCGCAGGTCGCGTGCGGAGTCGGTTACTTTGCTGCACGATCTGCGCTTGATCGAGGCTTGTGAACCGACCGCCACGGCGCAGGATGCGGCCGTCGACCAGCGACAGTACGCTTGCGCCGCTGCACGCGGGACCGTTGGCGCAGGCCGGCGTCCGAAACCCTACACAGGACCGGACATTTCTATGCATCCAGGGTGTGATGCGAAGCACGGCTCTGGAAGCGAAATATGCTATGTCTGGCATTGCGCGCGATGTGGGTCCTCAGCCTTAGGTGAGGCAGATGAAGCGGCGGGAGTTCATCACGCTTCTCGGTGGCGCGGTCGTCGCTTGCCCGAGCGGGCGCGTCCCGGTTCACATCTCACCGATCCTGACGACAGCGAGGTCAGCAAGAATGGCTGGCGGTTGTGAACTCTTTACTTCCGAAAGAGCTTGGCAACTGGAGCCCCGACAGACATCCCAAACCTGACAGCGCAAATTCCCTTGCGACCGTGTTTGCGGAAAACCAGAGCACGGCTTGATTGCTCGTGACCACAGGGCGCGTTGCGGCAGACTCGATCCCCTCAAGCGATTCCAGGCAGCGGATGTTCGCGCAGCTGAGCAGTACCGCGTCGGCGTTCGCATAGCCTTCTTGGTTTGCAATCATGGCATTGCGCCAGAACTCCGGCGGCGTGGAGCAGTAGGCGTCGCTGCCGGCGAGGTCATAGGCCCGGACATGGACTACATCCAATCCGCAAGCCTCCAGATAGCGAACCTCTTCATTTGTCGTCTCACGATCGTAGGGAGTGACGACCGCAACTTTTCTTGCACGCAGCGCACAAAGCGCAGCGCGGATCGCCAATCCCGTGGCGGCCCCGGGGGTTCCGGTGGCCTCGCGAATCGCCTGCATCAATTGGCGTTCGCCGTCCGGACCCAACTCGGTACTGTGCGCAGTGCAATGGAGGAATACGAGTTCACACCGCGCATCAGCGAGGCACCGCGCCGCATCGAGGATCCGCTCCTGTATGGTTTTGGGTGCGGCTTTCTGGGGTCCAGTCATTCGGGCGCGCGCGATGTGCGGGACAATCCCTGCCGGCAAGAATGCAGCCGCCTCGGGCTCGAAGCGTCGGTTCGATGACGGGATGATGAACCCGACCCGCCGGGGGGAGGACATGCCGGCGCGATCAATCGCTATGTTCTGCACCGCCATCGATAAGCCTCCTGCGGTGTGCGCCGCTCAAACTGCCTGCCCGAACTTTTTTTCGCTCACAGCACGTTCGAGTGGCTTGTGGAGCGCCAGTTCCTGAAAATCCGGCATTCCCACAGACAATTCCCATGTCGTCAAATCCCATGTCGTCAAAGTCGAAATTATGCCGCCAGTGACTCGAGCAGCCTGCCGTATCCGCGGATCGGCTCACGAATGCCGAAGGTGTCGAACACGTGCCAGAGCATGGCCTGAAAGCTTGTGACAACGGGAATTCCCAGATCTCGCTCCAGTGGAGCTATATTCTTGAAAGTTGGCATTTGGGCGCACGGCATATAGATGCCTTCGGCATCTGGAGCCTCTCGGAACGCGTCCTTGGCTAACTGGTAGGACGCCGTGGCCGGCATCCGTCCGATGTCGATGAGAGGAACCGCTAGCCCCTTGACCCCGACTACCTTGAAGTCGGAGTCCTCCAGAAATTTCTTCAGCAGCAGGTTCTGATCATCTGCGAAGGGAGATCCGATCACCACCTTATTGACCCCAAATTTGCGCAGGGCCTCGACGGCGCCGGTTTGGCTCGTCGTGCCGGGAATGGAGGTGACCTCCGCTATCTGGCGTGCAATCTCCTTGTCGAATCCGAATCCACCATAGGTGATGGGGGGTGATCCCCCCAGGACGATCACGTCCACTTTCGCGCGGGCCAACTCGGCGGCCGCAGCCTTCAACTGGGCCAGTGACTTGCCGATATCGTCTCGATCAAGATGCTGAATCCCCAGGTTCGTCACGACCAGAGCGACGCCTGGAGGCGCCACCATCGGAAATTCCTGGATCATGGTTTCTGCCGTCATCGAGGGATTAATAAAACCAATGCGAATTCGCCAGCCGTACATTACGAGGCCCTCACTGTTAGACAAACGAAAGACAGGAAATTGTTGCTGCGAAAAGTTGCGCGTGCCGCTCAGTTCCTCTAATCCGCCTTGATACCACCTTGGCGAATTACGGGCAACCACAGTTCCATTTCCTTACGGATAACCGCTGTAAGCTCGGCCGGCGAGTTCGTCGCCGCATCCAGACCAAGCGACGCCAGTCGTTCCCGAATCTGCGGTTGGCTCATTATCTGCGTTATGTCCCTGTTCAGTTGCTGGACAATCTCGGCCGGCGTTCTAGCCGGCGCAAATACGCCCATCCAAACCGAGGAATCAAAGCCAGGCAAATCGACTGCCTCCGCCACGGTCGGCACCTCCGGCAAGGAGACTATGCGCTGCGCACCTGTCGTCGCGATTGCGCGGAATTGGCCGCTCTGCATGTACGGCATGGCCGCACTCGCCGCCACCACCAGAAAAGTCACACCGTCCGAGAGCAGGCCCCGTAAGGCTGACGCGCTGCCATTGTAGGGAACGAATACAATGTCCAAACCAAGTTGGCGTTTGAACAATTCACCGGCGAGACGCGAAGTGATCGTGCCCGCGGCGAAATTTGCTTTGCCGGGATTGGCGCGGGCGAACTGGACCAGCTCTGGAAGGCTCTTCGGTCCGGTTGCGGCGTTGACGACAATCACGGTCCGGGACCACCCGACCAGCGTAATCGGCGCCAAATCGCGCAACGGATCATAGGGCAGATCGGAATACAGCAAGGAATTCACGGTCACTGTGGAGTCGACGGTCAGCAGCAGCGTGTAACCGTCCGCCGGCGCCTTGACCACCGCTTCGGTCCCGATAATGGTGTTGGCGCCCGGCCTATTGTCGGGAATGACCGGTTGGGACCAGCGCTCGGAAAGCTGCTGTCCCACCAAGCGGGCCAGCAAATCCGCGGGCCCACCGGGCGGAAACGGAATTACGATGCGTACCGGCTTCGATGGATATGCCTGAGCCCAGCACGTCACTACAAAGAGAAAAAACACGAATAGGTGACCAGGAATTCGAGCAATCCACCGCATATCCGGCTCCCCCTGAAGACTCTTTTACAAAACGAGGGGACACGGCCCCCGCCAGCTCCTCAAAGACAGTTCAAACCGACAACTCGCGTCACGACATCTGGCTTGCGGCTGCTTCGGCGCGGCTCAGTTTGGGATCGATGAAGCCATGAACATCGACGGCTTCAGCGTCACCCTTTGGACGCCACTGCCGGCCATTTTTCCTGAAATTGCTCACAAGTTCTTCATTTTCTTGCATTGCGTGTCAACCGATGCGGTTCGTCCGCGGACACGGTTCGTCCGCGGACGGGAACGCCTGGGTCTGTGTGTTGATATACTCGAATCGGGCATTTTGATCGATGTGTTTGCAGCCTTCGTGCGTTTTGCTGTTCGCCTGCAAGCTACACCCCATATCTCGCGGGAGATTGCCGACAACCGTAGGACAGGCCTCATGCCCCTTCTTCGCCAACCAGATAGGCAAGATATTTCTTTCAATGCGCTATGGAGAGGCGCTAGCGTCAGAGATGGAAGGCGGGTTGTCGCTATCGAACCAACGCCATACGGCGTGGTTACCGACGCGACCCGTGCGGCCTAAAACGACAAAGCAGTGAAATGGAACCGTTCCAGATGAATTGGGAGGTGGAGGGTGTTTGCAAGCCATACGCCAAAACGGCGCACGAATTTCAAAAACCGTCGGGCGTGCGGCCTGGGATTGTTTGCAGCTCTTGCGTTGTACTCCTTGATCGGGGTCGCCGGCGCGCAACAGTATCCGGCCAGGTCGGTACGCATCGTGGTTGCGGCCCCGCCGGGGGGCCTGACCGACGTGGTCGCAAGAGCACTGTCGCAGTTCCTCCAAGAGCGACTTGGCCAGCCATTCGTCGTTGAGAATATTGCCGGCGCCAACAACACGCTTGGGGCCATTATGGTGGGGAGGAGCGCGCCGGACGGCTACACCCTGCTGGTAAACCCCTCGCTCTTCGTGATCACGCCGATGTTGTTGAACGTTCCATACGACGTCGTGAAAGACTTCACACCGGTGTCGAACCTCGGCACCGTGCCGCTGGCGATGGCGGTGAACCCAGATGTGCCCGCGAAGACGTTGCGAGAGTTCCTTGCCCTTGCCAAGGCGAACCCACAGAAATTCAGTTGGGCCACGGACGGCATCGGATCGGTTGGATATCTGACCGAGGAAAGGATTCAACACGATGCGGGTTTCAAGCTGCTTTCGGTGCCGTACAAGGGCGTGGCGCCCGCGGTGATCGACCTGCTCGCGGGACGCGTGAGCGCCTTGGTCACTCCAGTTCCGAACCTCATAGAGCACTTCCGGGCCGGCACGCTTAAGCCGCTTGCGGTGACCACAAAGGAACGCGTGAGCACACTGCCCGATGTTCCGACTCTGGCGGAATCGGGCCTGCCGGGCATCGAGATCGGGTCGTGGTACGGCATGTGGGGCCCGGCGGGCATGCCGCGCGAGGTTGTGAATGTCCTCAATCGCACAATAGCTGAAGCAATGAAAACGCCTCGGGTCATTGCAGGCGTAGTGGCGCAGGGACTGATTCCCGTCGGCTCCAACGCCGTGGATTTCGCCGCGTTCCAAAATACAGAGATCGCAAAATACGATCGCATCATTAAGGAGCAGAAGATCAAGGTCGAGAACTAAAGGCCCGTCTATCGGACGAGCAAGAGAGCATTTGCAATCGTCCGGCAATCATCCGGCAATCATGTGCTGGTTCGCTGATACTCGGTCGTGATGCTGACGGCATCGCCGCCCGCGGCGCGGACCTCCTTGGCGGCCGCGTCGGCCGCCGCCCCGTCGATATCAGCAGCAAGCACCCGCGTGCCGGCTCGGGCAAACTCTGGAGCATAGACTTTGCCGATTCCCTTGCCGCCCCCGGTGATGATCACGGCGCGGCCCTCAAGATCGAAGCGGGGATTGGTCATCACGAATCCTCCTGCGGTTTGCCGTAAACTTCCGCCGCGGCTTCCAAGCTGACGTAACCGTTGCGTACGTCCTCGCGCACTGCCTCCGACGCGCGCTCCCGCGGCGGGCCGAAGCCCGCGCCGCCGCTGCGCTCGAAGCGGATGATGTCGCCGGCTTTCAGCTGCCGGGTTTCTAGCGGGCCGAGCTCTTCCCGGTCGGCGCGATAGGGATTGAGGATCACCCGCGAGGGCTTTGGGCTGAGTCCGCCGCTATGTCCGGGCGCCGCGAAGGTATGGTTCGACGAGCGCACGGTCAGCACGCTGTCCTCCAGCACCTCGAATTCGCGCGCATAGCCGACGCCGCCGCGATAGCGGCCCGCGCCCGCGGAATCGCGCACCAACTCGAACGCGCGCACCCGCAGCGGATACTCGCTCTCGAAAATCTCCACCGGCGCGCCGGGCGTGAAATGGTTCATTGCCATGACGATGGCGGCGCCGTCATGCCGGCTCGTGCCGCCGAGCGAGGTATTGAGCAATTCGTAGAGCACCGCGGGCTTGCCGCTGCGCGACTTGCGGTAGCCAATGGTCACCGCGCCGGAGCCGAGACCGGACGGCGCCACCGCGCGCGCCGGGTTAAGCTCGCCGAGCGCGGAGAGCACGCTGTTGTAGATGAGGTGCGCGGTCGGGAAGTAGAGATTGACGGTCGCCGGATGACGCGGATTGACCACGAGCCCTTCCGGCATGACGAAGTCGACCGCCTCGCGCAGGCCGAAATTCACCGGGATGGTCGGATCACAGGTCGCCAACACCGCGAGTAGCGCTGCCGCCTGCGTGGTGCAGGCGACGAGGTTCACCGGCCCCAGCGTCTGCGGCGACGAGTTCGAGAAATCGAGCCGCAGCCGGTCGCCGCTCTTGGTCGCGCGCACATGGATGTGCACCGGCACGTCTTTGGCGGCGCCGTCGTGGTCCAGGAATCCTTCCGCCTCCGCGGAGCCGTCCCGCCAGGACCGAAGCTCACTTCGCACCCGGCGCGCCGTCAGGGACATCAGGCTTCCCATCACGTCGCAGACGACGTCGCGGCCGTATTCGTCGCACAGGGCCGCGAGCCGCGTGACGCCGAGCCGCGTGCAGCCGACCTGCGCCCGCAAGTCGCCGAGCACGACATCGGAAACGCGGCTGTTGTTGGCGATGATCGCCTCGATCGCCTCCTCGGTTCCGGCGTCGGTCTGGAACCGCACCGGCGGCAGCAGTAGGCCGTCGTGATAGATCTCGCGCGCGGCGGCGCCCGAGGAGCCTGGCACCAGCCCGCCGATGTCGGATTTGTGCGCGAGGCTCACGCCGAAGCCGATGAGCAGCCCGGCATGGAACGAAGGCGTCACCGCGACGAAATCGGGCACATGCGGGCTGCCGCCCTTGTAAGGATCGTTGGTAATGAAGCTCTCGCCGGGCTTCAGGCCTTCTGCCGGATAGCGGGCGAGAACGGCCTGCACCGCCTGCTGATAGGCGGTGAAATGATATTGCAGGCCGCCGCTGATCATGACCACACGGCCCGCGGGATCGGTCAGGCCGGCGGTTCCGTCCTTGGATTCGCGCAGGATCGGCGAATAGCCGCTGTGATAGAGCGCATATTCCATGCTGGAAGCGATCTCGCGCAGCCTGCTCGCCACCACCTCGGTGGTTATCGGATCGATACTCATGGCGCCTCACTGCTTTGGATGACGAGCGTGCCCGTGGGGTCCATTTCGGCGGCCATACCGGCGAGCACGACGCTCGTCGCATCGAACTGGTCGATGATGGCCGGTCCTTCGATGCGGTCGCCTGGCATCAGCTTTTGCCGGTCGTAGATTCTTGCCGCGACGAATCGGCCGACCTCGACGTCGAACAATTGGCGCTCGCCCTTGAGCGCCCGTTCGGCGCGCCCGTCGCCCGGCAGCAAACGCGGGAACGCGAGCCGCTTCACCTCGATCTCCGCCTGCAGCCGGAAGGTGACAATCTCGGCGTCCTCCTTGGGGGCCGACTGGCCGTAGACCTGGGCGTGCAGGTCGTCGAAGGATCGCTTGAGCCGCGCCTTGTCGTCGTCTCCGGCCACGGCCGGACAGCGAACCGGCAGCGTATAGCCCTGGTGCGGATAGCGAAGCTCGACGAGACGCGTGAGATTCACCGCGTCCGACGCAAAACCCTCCTCCTTGGCCTCGGCGAGTGCCTGCGCCTCGAGCTCAGCAAACAGATCGTTCATGCGCTGCGCCGGAAACCGGCTAAGCACCCCGACCTCGGATTTCAGGTAGGAATGCCGCACGTTGGTCTGCAGCATGCCGATCGCGCAATTGAGCCCGGGATAAGGCGGCACAAGGACGGTCGGAATGCCTACGCTGCGCGCGAGCGTCGCTGCGTGCAGCGGGCCGGCGCCGCCGAACGCGATCAGCGCGAACTTGCGCGGATCCTGGCCCTGCTCCTGCAAGGCGAGCCGCAGGTCGACGGCCATCTGCGTATTGACGATGCGCACGATGCCGGCGGCGCCCTGCACCGCGTCCAGTCCGAGCGGCATGGCAACGCTTTCGACCGCGCCGCGGGCCCGAGCTTGGTCGAGGCGCAGCGTGCCAGCGAGCACGGTATCGCCGCCGAGCGCGCCGAGCACCAAATTGGCATCGGTCACGGTCGGTTCTTCCCCGCCGCGCCCATAGCACGCGGGCCCCGGTACCGAGCCGGCGCTGCGTGGGCCGACCTTGAGCAGTCCGTCCTTGCCGATCCAAGCGATGGTGCCGCCGCCGGCGCCGAGGGTTCGCACCTTGAGCATCGGCGTGCCGATGTCCTGGCCGGCGATCTGGCCCTGCGTGGTCTCGAGCAGCTGGCCGTCGACGATGACGCTGATGTCGGTCGAGGTGCCGCCCATGTCGAAGGTGATCACGTGCCGCCGGCGCATGATCCGTGCCAGCTCGGCGCCCGCGATGACGCCCGCCGCCGGGCCGGACAGCAGCGTCTGGTTGGGATGGCGGGCGCCGAGCGAAATGCGCATCAGCCCGCCATTCGACTGCATGAGAAAGAGCTGCGGCGTGCGCAGGCCGCCTTCCGTGAGCCGCCGCTCGAGCCGCCGGAGATAATGTTCGATCTTCGGCCCCACATAGGCGTCGATCACCGTGGTCGACAGGCGCGGATATTCGCGGATCACCGGCAGCACGTTTGAAGACAGCGACACCCGGCATTCCGGCATCTCCTCGGCGACGATTTCCGCCGCGCGCCGCTCGTGCGCCGGATTGAGGAACGAGAAGAGGAAACACACCGCAATGGCCTCGACGCCCTTCTCCCGCAGCCGGCGCACCGCCTCGCGCAGGCTCACTTCGTCGAGCGCCGTCACCACCTCGCCGCGATAATCGAGTCGCTCGCTGACCTCCTCGGTCAGCCATTGCGACGTCAAGAGCGGCGGTTTCTGAAAGAACGTGTCGAGCAAATCGCTGCCGCGCGGCTGCGACCAACCGCGCGCCTCGTAGACGGCACGAAATCCGCGCGTGATCAGCAGCCCGGTGCGAACGCCGTTGCCTTCCAGGAGCGCGTTGGTGGCGACCGTCGTCCCGTGCACAAACTGCGAAATGCTCGCCGGCGTGATGTTCTCGGCAAACAGCGTTTGCAGCGCGTCGCGCACTGCCGCTGAAGGATCGCTCGGCACCGAAGGTACCTTTGCCCGGCGCAGCTCCCCGCTGCTCGGCTCGACCGCGATCAGGTCCGTGAAGGTGCCGCCCGTATCGATCCCAACAAGCCAGCCGATCACCCCATCCCCCTTGTTGCGTTTGTTCGATTCGACCGACGAGCAAGGTTTTTGAAATTTATAGGAGCGGGCGAGCTTCGCCGTGTTCACTCACGAAAGCAAGGCCGCGAAAAGCTAAGGGCATTCCGGCTTGTCACGATTTCGCAAGCCCACTATCATATCGTTATTAGCCAGTCATGCCGGGGGCGAAGCCATGAAGCGCGCAGCATTTGTCGTTGCAATCAGCCTCGGCCTGCTGCTCGCAAGCGCGGCGTCCCCAAGCCGGGCGGAGGATCTGGTGCGCGTGGGGCTCGCTGTCCCGAACAACGCCATCTACGCGCCCTTCTATGCGGCCGAGACGCTCGGCCTGTTCAAGGAAGCCGGCCTCAAGGTGGAGCTCACCATCTATCGCGGCGGCGCTGCCTCGCAGGAAGCGCTGAGCGCGGGCGTGGCCGACATGATCACCTATTTCGGCGGCGGCGCCGGGCTGGCGATCCTCAAGGGCGCCAAGGAGAAGGTCGTGGCGGCGCTCGATCCGAGCCCGCACGGCTGGCATCTCCTGGTGGCGTCGGCGTCGCCCTTCAAGAGCGTCAAGGACCTGGCCGGCAAGAAAGTGGGCATCACCGTTAAGGGCGGGACCTCCGACATGTTTGCGCTCTGGGCAGCGGATCGCGCTGGGGTCAGCATCCAGACGATTCCGGTCGGCGGCGGCGGCATGGCGCCAGCGCTGAATTCCGGCCAGGTCGATGCCATCGCCATGTTCCCGGGCACGAGCCTGCAGCTCGTCGCGACCGGCAAGGCGCGCTCGCTGCTCGATTTCGGCAAGGAGATGGAGCCAACCTTGCCCGACGTCGCGGTCGCCTCGCAGGAGATGATCGATAAACGGCCGGAGCAGGTACGCGGCATGCTGAAGGCTTTCTACACGGCGCTGGGGCGAATGTGCACGGACCGCGCCTTCGGTCTGTCCTTCCTCAAGGACTTCACCAAGGAGAGCGACGACGAGGTCAATGTGCTGACCTATAATTCGGTGCTCTGTCAGCAGTCGCGCGACGGCCTGATCAAGCCCGAGTGGATGACGAACTCGCTCAGCATCGCCGGCAAGGCCTGGGACATGGAGGAGCTGCGCAAGATGCAGCCCACTGACGTCTATACCGACAAATTCATTCCGGTTACCGTGAACTGACGCGGCAGGTTCAAGCTTCGTGACGGCATGGCTCGTACGCGGCGTCCAACTCGTCCTCCTCGCAAGTTTGGCCGGCCTGTGGGAGACGGCGAGCCGGCTCGGCTGGGTTGATCCGAAGCTCCTGCCGCCGCTGACGCAGATCGTAGGTGTTCTGTTCACGCTGTTGCAGGATGACCGATTTCGCGGCGATCTCTTGATCACGCTCGGCGAGATCGCGGCAGCCTTGGCGGTCGTCGGACCGCTCGGCTTCGCGGCTGGTTTTTTTCTCGGCGAGCATCGGGCGCTCTACCGTGCGCTCAGCCCGGCTTTGCATCTCCTGCTGGCGATACCGAAGTCGATCTTTCTGCCGATCTTCATCTTCGCGTTCGGCATCGGATTTCTGCAAAAGCTCGTCTTTGCCGTCACGCTCGCCTTCTTCATCGTGGTGCTGAACGGCATCGCGGCAGCGCAATCGGTGCCAGCCGGGCTGGTGACGGCGGCACGCTCATTCGGCGCCACCCGAGGCCAAATCTATCTGCGCATCTATTTGCCAGCGATGGAGCCGCTGATCCTGGAAGGCCTGCGCATGGCACTGATCTTCACCATCACGGGCGTGTTGCTCGCCGAGATGTATGGCGCGCCGCGCGGGATCGGCCGCTTGATCTTCGCCTGGGGCGAGATGTTTCGCATGCCGGAGCTCTTTGCCGGCGTATTGTTGATCGTTGCGGTGACGATCGCGGCGAACGAGCTCATTCGTTTCATCGAGGACATCCGCCGCTCGCGCCGCAGGGGTTTTTAGATGAGCATCGCGGCATCGGCGCGGCCGGAGAAGGGCGATATCATCACCGCCGAGCATGTGAGCAAGGTGTTCGGCAGCGGCACGCAGGCTTTGCGGGCGCTCGTGGATGTCACTTTCAGCGTGCGCGAGGGACAGTTCGTCACCATCGTCGGGCCGAGCGGGTGCGGCAAGTCCACCTTGCTGCTGATCCTCGCCGGCCTGGTGCCGGCATCGAGCGGCCGCGTTCTCGTCGACGGCCAGCCGGTGTCGGGGCCCTCGCCCGAAAAGATCAGCGTCATGTTCCAGGACGCCTGGCTGCTGCCGTGGAAGACGGCGATCGAGAATGTCGAGTTCCCACTCACCTTGCGAAAAGTGCCTGCTGCCGTGCGACGTCCGCGCGCAATGTCGCTGCTCGATCTCGTCGGACTTGCACGCTCCGCCGATCGATATCCGGGCGAGCTTTCCGGCGGCATGAAGCAGCGGGTCGCCATCGCCCGCTGCCTGGTTCAGGAGCCGCGCGTGCTCCTGATGGACGAGCCGTTCGCCGCCTTGGACGAGCAGAACCGCACGCGCATGGGCAACGAGTTGTTGCGTATCTGGGAAAGGACCGGCCGCACGGTGGTTTTCGTCACCCACGGCCTGACCGAAGCCATCTATCTCGCTGATCGGGTTTTCGTCATGGGGGTACGGCCGGGACGCATCATCGAATCGTTTTCGGTCGAGCTGCCGCGCCCGCGCAGCATCGATATGATCGGCAGCGAAAGCTTCGGGCGGCTGCGCAATCGCATTTGGCATCTGATCGGCGAGGAGCGTGGCTGATGCGGGTGCGCCGTCTGACCGTGCGCTTGGCCATTCTGCTGCTCGTGCTGGCAGTCTGGGAGTCCGCCTATCGGGCGGGCCTGCTCAGTCCGATCATTTTCGCCGCGCCGAGCCTGATCCTGAGCGCGGCCGTGAAGGACGGCTGGACCTTCCTGTCGGCATTTCGCGTCACCATGTTCGAGATCGCGATGGCGATTCTGATCGCCTGGAGCGTTGGCATCGCGTTCGGCGTGGTCGCCGGAGTTTGGCCGATCTTAGCCCGCATCTGCGCGCCGATCCTCTCGGCGCTGATTGCCGTTCCGCTGGTCGTGCTCTACCCGGTCCTGCTGGCATGGCTCGGCCTCGGCCCGACTTCGAAGATCGTATTCGGCACGATCTCCGGCATCTTCCCGATTGCGCTCAACACACTCGTCGGCGTGCAGAGCATCGACCGCGGTTACGCCGTCATGGCGGCGGCGATGGGCGCGAGCCGACGTCAGATCATGTTCCAGGTCATGGCTCCGCTCGCGCTTCCGGCAATCGTGTCCGGGCTGCGGCTCGGCACCGCCCTGATCGTTATCGGCGTTGTGCTCAGCGAGATGCTCGCCTCGACCGATGGCATCGGCTTCTGGATTTCCTATCACCGCGGCATATTCAATACCGGCCAAGTCTATCTCGGCATCCTGCTCGCCCTGGTCGCTGCCGGCATTGCAAATGCTGCTCTGTCGCTGATCGAGCGCGCCTATTCGCATCGCACCGGTGACGATGCGAACCCTTGACCGGCCCGCGGCATGCAGGCGAACCCATGCCGAAGCGCCGCAGCCCGCATGGAGCGAAGCGCGATGCCCGGGTGACTCTTTCGTTTCCGAAAATCCTATCCGGACGCATTTGTTATGCAGCCCGGCCAAGATGGGAATGGCGACAATGACACCAAACCGTCGGACTGCTCGCCGACTAAGTTTAACGATTTTTGGCGCGACTAGTTGACCGAGTACGTAGGCTCACATGTCTTGGGCGCCACCGGCAAGTTGGCAAGAAAGGTGAGTGTCGGGGCGGTTGTTGGTCGAAGGTGAGAACGTCATGAGGTATCGATCCCGATCATTACCGGAGTCGGTATTAAGCGGTTTATCCGGAATGTAATGACAAGGCATGCATCGGCGCCGGACGATTCTCCGGCGCCGATCTGCTGCGACCGACGCCACGAAGCACGCTGGAATTCCTCCAAATCGAGGTGGCAAGAATATCGCCGAGGTTGTCGTGTGAGGCGTTTCCATGGCAGAACGGCAAGCAACCGGCGCGGAAGATCGAGCTTCTTCGCACCGGAGCGCTGTTCTGGGGTTATTAGTTTTGGCCGTAGGCATCCTCGTGAAGTTGCCATAACCAAAATAGCCCATTTCTGGGGGAAGGGACTTATGGAATATCAGGATATTGTGGTGGAGCGCAGCGACCATGCGCTCGAGATCCAAATCAACCGGCCCGAAACACTCAACGCCCTGCGGGAGCAGACGGCGACGGAGATCATGGAGGCGATGGGCGCGGCCGAACACGACCGTTCAGTGACCGGCGTGATCTTGAAAGGCGGCGAGAAGGCCTTTTCGACCGGCGTGGATACCAGCGAATTCAAGGTGGATCCCGGTACGCAGTTCGATGCGTACCGGGCCCGCAAGCGAACCCGCAAGACGCTGCAGATGCAGCGCTTCGTCATCGGCTTCACCAAACCGGTCATCAGCGTGATCGAGGGCTATGCGCTCGGTGGCGGGCTCGAACTCGCCATGTCCGGCGACATCATCGTCTGCGGCGAGAGCGCGAAATTCGGGCTTCCCGAAGCGCGCATCGGCATTATGCCGGGCGCTGGCGGCACGCAGACTTTGGCGCGACGGATCGGCACCGCACTCGCCAAAGAGATGATGTGGACCGGGCGCCACATCTCCGCGGCCGAGGCCAGGGAATATCGCCTGGTCAATCATGTGGTTCCGAAGGGCGAGGCATTGGCTAAGGCGCGCGAGATCATCGCCGAAATCGCCAGAAATGCTCCCCTCTCCATCATGCTGATCAAGCAGGCCGTGGATCGCGGTCTGAACATGTCGCTGGCCGACGGCCTGGCCACCGAGAACGACATCTCCTACCTGCTCACGTTCTCGGAAGACCGGGAGGAAGGGCTGCGTGCCTTTCGTGAAAAGCGGCCTCCCCGGTTTCGTGGCCAGTAACGGAACCGCAGCATGAAGAACTTCCTCAAAAGCAAGGACAGCGCCATTGTCGCCTATGGCGAGCTGAAGAACGAGCGCCGGTCCGGCTGGACCGCCTACGAGCTGGCAAGCCAGGTCATGAGCCAGCTCTTGGAAAAAACCAGCCTCAGGCCGTGCGACATCGACGGCCTTGCCCTGACGATTCCGCTGAGCGAATGCTCCAACCCGTTCTGGTCGAACTTCGTCGCCGATTATCTCGGCATCACCCCGCGCTGGCTGCAGGCGAGCGACCTTGGCGGCATCTCGGCGTTGGCAAACATCGCACGGGCAGCGGCGGCGATTCAGGTCGGCCTGTGCGAGATGGTGATGGTGATCGGGGCGGACGCGCCGTCAACGCAGCACCGTGCCAACTACGGCGGCTATCGCAGCGAGTTCTGGGAACCGACCGGGCTTCAGGGGCCCCCCGGCATGTTCGGCTTCCTGATGAACCGCTACATCACGAAATACAAGCTGTCCTTCGAAGCGCTCGGCAAGCTCGCCGTGGCACAGCGCAACGGTGCCATCATGAATCCCAACGCCTACGAGAAGAATCGCGTCCCGATCACGGTGGCGGACTACCTCAATGCCCGCCAAGTCTCCTCGCCGCTGCGTTTACTCGATTCGGTGATGTACTGCGACGGCGGCAACGGCGTGATCGTCACAACGACCGAACGGGCCCGGCGCATGGGAGCGAGGAAGATCGTCCATCCGACCGCCTATGCCGAGATCACCAACTTTAACGGCGCGCAGATGACGCCGGATATCACCGAGACCGGATTTTCTGTGATCGGTCCGGAAATCTGGCAAAAGAGCGATCTGGCGATCGGCGATATCCGGATGTTCCAGCCCTACGACGATTTTCTCATCGCGGAAATGCTGCAACTGGAGCAGATTGGCTTCTGCGGACGGGGCGAAGGCTCGGAGTTCCTGCTGAACACCGACATCTCTCCGGCGGGAAAGCTGCCGATCAACACGGGGGGCGGGCAGATTTCCGCCGGCCAGCCAGGGCTGGCCGGCGGCGGGCTCAACCTGGTCGAAGCCGTGCGGCAGATGTTCGGCGAGGCAGGCGAACGGCAGATCAAGGATCCCGCCAACGCCATGGTCACGGGCATCGGGGTCATACCCTACGGCCGGAACTGGGGAAGCAGCGCCATTCTCATTCTGGAGTCTTGACCCATGAGCGAACGTCAACACAAGCCGTCCCGTCCGATCCCACGGCCCTGTCGGACAACGGCACCGTTCTGGGAAGCAGCCAAGCAGCACAAGCTGGTTCTACAATATGATCCCGATACGGACCGCTACCAGTTCTGGCCGCGGCCGGCGAGCGTGCGCACCGGCAGGGCGAATCTGCAATGGAAGGAGGCGTCGGGGAAGGGGCGGCTCTATTCCTTCACGAATACCTTCGTCGCCGCGCCAGGATTCGAGGAACGGGTTCCCTACCTCGTCGGCATCGTCGAGCTGGACGAGGGCGTGCGTGTCTTCTCCAATCTCGTGAACGTCGCCGCCGCTGAGGTCGAGATCGGCATGAAGATGCGCGTCGTCTGGGAGACGTTAAGCCCCGAGATCGAATTTTTCGCCTTCGAGCCTGACAGGTAGCTGCTGATGAAGGTCGGGACGCTGCTGACGACCAACGCCATCCGCTACCCGGACAAGGTCGCGCTGATCTGCGGCAAGACGAGACTGACATTCAAGGAGCTGGAAATACGGGCGAACCGCCTTGCTCATGGTCTTATCCAACGGGGCATCCGGCATGGCGACCGCGTGGCCGTATATCTGCCCAATAGTGCCGAACTCGTATGGATTGTCTGCGCGGTGCTCAAGGCGGGTGCGATCGTCGTGCCGATCAGCACGCGTCTCGCTGAGCCGGAGATCGAATACATTTTCAAGCACGCGCAGCCTGCCGCGGTCGTGTTTGCCCCTTCCGGTCGCGACGCGGCACTGCTCGCCGCGGCGGAGCTGCTGGAAACCCTGCTGATCGTCACCGGCTCACCGGGCCGCGGCGAACTCGGGCATGACGATCTGCTCGAAAGCGGCTCGCCGGAACCCCTGCCGCCTCTGCCACTGGAACCCGATGACGCGGTGATCGCCTATACGTCGGGGACGACCGGGCGGCCGAAGGGTGCGATTTCCACGCACGCCAATCTGATCATCGGGCAAGGCCTGATGACTGCAATGGAATGGGGTCTGCGGCACGACGACGTGATCATGACCACCACGCCGATGGCGCACCGGATCGGCATCGCGCGTATCTGCAACGCCCTGTGCATGGGGGCAACGCACGTCGTGCTGCCGGCCTTCCGCCCTGCGGATGCGGTTGCGGTGATGGAGCGTGAGCGGGTCAGCGTGGTCAGCCTCGTTCCGACGATCGTGCGCATGCTGCTCACGGAGATCGAGAAAGAACCGCAACGCTGCGCCACGCTGCGCGCCATCGTGGCGACCGGCGAGGCGTTTCCAGCCAGTGCCAAGGCCCAGCTTATGGCACTGCTCCCGGGCCTGCAGATCCACAGCTTCTATTCGCAAACTGAGGCCGGGCTCGTTTCCTCGCTCAGGCCGGAGGCCCAACTCACGCACCCGCTATCCGTCGGACACGTCGTGCCGGGCGTCGAGGTGCGCATCGTCGACCATGATCTAAGCGATGTGCCGCCCGGCCATTGCGGGGAAATCCTGGTCCGCTGCGGCAGGCCGGGACAGGCGTCGGTGATGCGCGCCTACTACAACGCTCCCGCGGCGACCGCAGCCGCCTTCATCGAGGGATGGCTCAGGACGGGCGATGTCGGCCGCTTCGATGACGAGGGCTATTTGTACTTCGTCGATCGCGCCAAGGACATGATCGTCAGCGGCGGGCTCAACATCTATTCCAAGGAGGTCGAAATCGTGCTCGCCAGCCACCCCGCCGTGGCGGAGGTCGCGGTGGTCGGCGTTGCCGACGACATGTTCGGCGAGGCGGTGATGGCCTTCGTCGAACTTGCGGCGGATGCGTCGGTGAGCGCCCAAGAGCTGGTGGAGCACTGCCGCACAGTGATCGCCAGCTACAAGAAGCCGAAATACATCCGCTTCGTACAATCGTTTCCGCGCAGCTCGACGGGAAAGATTCTCAAGGGAGAGCTTCGTCTCCTGGCCAAAGGCGGCTGCAAACCCGAAACGAAACCGTAAAAACAAATCGTGATGGAGGAAACCCTGTCAAGCGAAAATATCGCGACCTATTCTGGAACAGAAAAGACGCTCGTCGCTCTGTCCGCGACGTTGGGCTATTGCCTGGATTTCTACAACATCATGATCATGGCCTTCATGTTCTCGGCCATCGAGCACGCGTTGTCGATCACCCTGGCCCAGGCCGGCTTGGTGATCTCCATGACCCTGGCTGCCTCGGTCCTGGGCGGCGTGCTGATCGGTTTCCTTGGCGACAAGATCGGCCGCAAGAACGCGCTGCTCGCCAGCCTGATCCTGATCGCCATTGGCGCCATCCTCTCCGCATTTGCCTGGAACTTCGTCTCTCTCCTGATCTTCCGCATCTTTGCCGGCATCGGCATCGGCGGCGAGTGGGGCGCCGGGATCGTCCTGTTTAACGAGGTCTGGGATCGTCACCGCCGCGGGCTGGGCAGCGGCATCATCCAGGCCATGTCTGCCGTCGGCCTGGCCTTGGCTTCAGTCGTTTCGGCCTACTGCTTGACCCATTACGAAGCGGATCTCGCCTGGCGCATCGCGATGGCGATCGGCGGTCTGCCGATCATTCTCGCGGCCCTGGTGCGCACGAGCATGCCCGAATCCAAGCTGTGGGTCGCCTACAAGACGCGCGAGCGCCGCGGCGATCTGCCGGCGGCAAAGATCGGCGAGGCCGGACCGTTGCTGGGTACCTTTCAGGTAGCCTCCGGCAGATACTTCATCCTGGGAACCGTCATCGTCGGCGGCTACATCATGTCCTACCAGAGCGGCACGACGTTTATGCCAACTCTCATGGGACGCGTTCTGGGCGCCGGCCCCGAGACGATCCGCAATGCCGTCCTTCTATGGGCGGCGTTCGTGGCCGTCGCCAACGCGCTTACCGGCCATCTCAGCGACCGCTACGGGCGAAAGCGTCTGGTCGTTGGTTCGGCCGGGGTCGTGGCCATCGGCTTCGTTGCAATTCTCCTCGCTGGCGATATCAAGTATCCCGGTTCGTTCCTGACCTGGCCGCTGTTCTGGGCCTACGTGCTGTGGGGTGTTGGGCAGGGCGGTTCCGCGGTGTTCGGGCCGTGGTATGCCGAACTTTATCCCGTCGAATACCGGGCCACCGCGGTATCGACGATCTATACCACGGGCCGTCTCATCGGCAGCAGCGCACCCTATGTCGTTCCCGCGCTGGCCGCGGCGTTCGGCAGTCTTGTCGACGCGATGATGTTCGGGTTGTTCGGCTGCCTGGTGGGATTGTTCACCGCATTAGTGCTTCCGGAAACGGCAGGTCGCAAATTCGCGGTCGTCGAGGACTGGACACAGGAGCCGGCCTCGATGTAGCGCCGGGTCGCGCGGATCGCGTAGCGGTATATCGGCATCAGCCGGGGGAACGAAGCCTTGCAATCCTGCGTCGATGACCAGAGCTTCGTCGCGTTCGAGGAAACGCTGCGGCGTTTCGTTCGCGAACGTCTGGTGCCGATTGAACGCGAGGTGGACGAGAACGACCAGGTGCCGGCAGGCATCATCACGGAGATGATGGAGCTTGGCCTGTTCGGAATCGGGATTCCGCCGGAATATGGCGGCCTGGGGCTCGACGTTTGTCAGGAAACCCAGGTCAGCCTGATCTTCGGCGAAACCGCGCCGGCCTTTCGCCTTGTGTTCATGCCGAATGTCGGTCTTGGTAGCCGAAGCATAGTGATCAGCGGGACTAAGGAGCAAAAGGCCAAGTACCTTCCCGGCCTCGCATCAGGAGAGCTGCGAGCCTGCTTCTGTCTGACCGAGCCGAATTCGGGCTCGGATGCCGCCAGCCTGCGCACGACGGCGGTGCGGCAGGGTGAGTACTACGTCCTGAACGGGACGAAGCGGTTCATTTCCAATGCGACGCGCGCCGACATCTTCACGGTGATGGCGCGGACCGATCCGTCGCGGAAGGGAAGCGAGGTGATCTCCGCCATCATCGTTGAGCGCGGCACGCCCGGCCTCAGTGTCGGGATGCCGGAGAAGAAGCTCGGGCAACGCGGGGCACCGATCGCCGACGTCGTTTTCGAGGATGTACGCATTCCGGCAGCGAACCTGATCGGCGGCAAGGAAGGCCAGGGCTTCCGTACGGCGATGAACGTGCTCGATGCCGGACGGATCAGCGTGGCGGCTTCTGCCGTTGGGATGGCCAGGCGGCTGATCGACGAGGCGTCCCGATACGCGCTGCAGCGACGGCAATTCGGTCAGAGGATCGCCGATTTCCAACTGATCCAGGCAATGCTGGCCGATTCCGAGACCGAATACCTGGCCGGTCATGCGCTGACGCTGCGGGCCGCCGAAGCACTACGGGCGGGAGACGATGCCAGAAATCTTGCCGCGGCCGCGAAGTATTTCTGTTCCGAGGCCGTATCGCGCATTGCCGATCGCGCTATGCAGATCCTCGGCGGCGCCGGCTACATGGCCGATAATCCTGTTGAACGCTTCTATCGCGACTCCCGCGTGCTCAGGATCTACGAGGGTACGAGCCAGATTCTTCAGCTCGTAATTGCGCGCACGTTGCTGAAGGGCTATGAAATCTGACACCTTCCGTTTCAGGTTCATGCAGACATGCTGCGCCACGCCGCCGACTACAAGCTCGCAGGCGATGGCCATGACACAAGGTCAATTCAGGACCACATCAAAGAAATTCGTTTCTGCGGCAGCGTTGACGCGGCACCGTCCCTGCCTGGCGCCTATGTGATGGCGATTGAGCTTGCCGGGAGTGTGATGGTGACGCTTTGTGGCCGGGCAGCGATCGCCTTGCCTGCCGGTCGCTATCTTTATTGCGGCTCGGCTAAAGGGCCGGGCGGATTGAAGGCGCGTCTGTCACGCCACTTCCGTCGCGGCAAGTCGATACACTGGCATATCGACCAACTGACCGAACGCGGCAACGTGGTCGGCAGTTGGATTTTTCCCGGCGGTGATGAATGTGAGCTGGTGCGGGGGTTATTACCGCTGCCAATTCCGATTCCAGGATTCGGCAGCAGCGATTGCTCGACATGCCGCAGCCATCTATTGCGGTGGTCGAACGGGGCGGCATTGCCGTTGCCTGACGCTGATTGTTGGCAACGGTGACGGCTTCGCGGGTAGGTATCCCGAGATGGATAACTTCCGAGAAGAGCGGTTATCGGTTGCTAGCCTTCGTAACTCCCGCCGGCATGAGCCCAGGCATTCGCCATGCAAGGGATGCACTGGCCCTTGAATGACCAGATCGTATCTTTCTTGCCGGCGAATCCTAGATACTAACTTGCCGATGCGGGGAAGCAATGCCGCGCATATGTAATACCACGGCTCGGAAGTCAGGTTAACGGGCATTTTCGGGTGATTTTGTATTGACTGGCGGATCATGATTCTCTCGGCGCTCTGATTCGGCACGGAGCGCGATCATGGATGGCTTCGCCGTCA
>Ga0074044_10000838_pt1 | contig 28866 bp, 20 predicted proteins | sample BogForMeECP23OM1_FD_94443 | JGI IMG/M metagenome (GOLD analysis project Ga0074044, IMG submission 94443) | Bog forest soil microbial communities from Calvert Island, British Columbia, Canada - Bog Forest MetaG ECP23OM1 | ecosystem: Environmental > Terrestrial > Soil > Wetlands ...
CGGTCAAAACCTAGCCAGGGTAGTGTTCCGGTTGACCTAACCCTAGCAAGCGGTGTTAGCCTTTGTTTTCACTGTAAGTTGGGTCCGTGCTGAGTGTTGCGTCGACCCATTGCGACCACCGCGTTTACCAGGCAGGCTCCGATTGCGAAACTTCGAGGCGTGCTCACGCCGCGAATGCCGAAGGGTGTATTGGGGCGGAAAAAGAAGAGAAATCGAGCCACCTGAAATTTTGTTAACCTGAATGCGGAATGGTTGGGTTAGTGTAATCTGACCATGTCCATTTACCAAAACAGATTATTCTTCGCATTCGTGGCTGCGGTAACACTTGGTCTTTTGTGTTCCTCCAAAAACGGACCAGAGAAACCTCTCTTCGGCGAGAACCATGTTGCGCTGGAGCTCAAGGTCGCGAAGGAGTTTCGCTTTGTGGCCTTTGGAGATACACGCTTCCACGATCCCGCGGATACGGAAGCGGCCAACCCTGGCATTCGTCACGCGTTGGTTGCGGCAATCGACAAGGAAAAGCCGGCTTTCGTTTGTATCGGCGGTGACATCGTCTACGTTGGAGACAATCCCAAAGACTGGCAGGTTTGGGATTCGGAAACCGCGATCTGGCGAGAGCACAAAATTCCCGTCTACCCGGTGCTGGGTAACCACGACCTGAAGGGCGACTTGCAGACGGCCCTGAGGAATTACTTTGCTCGCTTTCCAGAAATCCAAAACAGCCGCTTCTACTCCCTTCAAGTGGGCAATACACTGATGCTCGTGCTCGATAGCTCCTTGGGGGAACTCTCCGGGGTGCAAGGCGACTGGCTGCGGTCACAGCTCGATCATCTTCCCTCTTCCGCCGATTTCGTTTTCCTGTTGTACCACCATCCGTCATATACCAGTTCTTCCGACGACAAGACCTATGGCGGAGGCCATTCTGCGCGCGGTACCGAACGCGCCCTAGCTGAATTTCTGGAACAGCGGCAGCGGCGCACCCGCGCCCGCTTTGTCGTGTTCAACAGCCACGTCCACAACTACGAGCGCCATGAACACGGCGGAATCACCTATTTCGTCACTGGGGGCGGGGGCGCGCATGCTTATCCGATCGTGCGCCACGCCGAAGATCCCTACAAAGACCCCGGCGTCAACTATCACTACTTGCTGGTCGAGGTGGACCCCAACCGCCTCACGGTGACCATGAACAAGGTCGAACTCAAGGACGGAAAAGAAATCTGGAGCCAACCGGACTCGGTGACCATTACCGCTCCGGCCGCTTTACCCGCCGCGGCGGACTGACTTTCCCAAGCGGGTAAGTTCAAAAATCCGCGCGGCAGTAATGGCTCAGGCCAATATCTCGCTCAAGGATGGCCGTGCGGCCTCGGAGCCCTCCCGCAGCAATCAGTCCTATTTCATCGGCTATTTTGGGATTCAAATCCTGCTGCCCCCCAAGTCGTACAAAACCGATTGACCTTTTTCCTTCTCCCCAGTTCTACCTGGGTCGGGGAAAATCGCCGGGGCCACTTCGGTTTGTAACGTCCCATTAACGAAACAGTCACAGACCTCAAAATACTATCGAAGACGGGAAAAGCACTATGCACGTCCTTATCGTCGAAGATGAACCGCAGATGGCCGGGCTGATTGCCCGGGGTCTCCGGGAAGAATCGTATGAGGTAAGCCACGCCCGCGATGGCCGGTCCGCCCTGGAACTCTCCGCCACGCAGGATTTCGACCTGATTTTGCTGGATGTGATGCTTCCGCGCATGAATGGCCTGGAGGTCGCAAAGCAATTGCGCCTTCGCGAGCAGGCGACGCCCGTGCTGATGCTGACCGCGCGCGACGCGCTCCCCGACATCATCAAGGGACTCGACGCCGGCGCGGACGACTACCTCACCAAACCATTCTCCTTCCAGGAACTGCTCGCGCGCATGCGCGCGCTGGTGCGGCGCCACGAATTTCGCAAAAAAACTGTGGTGGAGTGTGAGGACTTGGTTCTTGACGCGACTTCCTTCCGCGCCTTTCGCAAGGGGCGGGAGATTCATCTTTCGCTGACCGAATTTCGTCTCCTCGAACTTCTGGTGCGCAATGCCGGCCGCATCGTTGCGCGCGGCGAAATCCTGGGGAGCGTCTGGGGCCACGGCCGCGAAGTCTCGGAAAACACCCTGGACGCCTTTGTGAGGCTGCTGCGCAAGAAGGTGGATCAGGATGCGCAAATCAAACTTATCCAGACGCATCGCGGATTTGGCTATTCGGTGGGCATGGTGAAAAACCCGTGCACCTGACCATTCGCGCGCGCCTCACGCTCCTCTATTTCGTGGTCCTGGCCGCTTCTTTCGTGGCCTTCTTCTGGATTTGCGACTTCGGATTCCGGCGCAGCATTGAAATCTCCGTCAACGACGCTTCGCGCAGCAACCTGGAGACTGTCCGCCGCGTGATTGAAGGTTCATCGGCCCGGGGACTTCCGAAAGTGCAGAAAGAATTGAGCGAGCTCGCCGGCCTGTGGGCGAATGGCGCCATTTTTGAAGTTGCCGGCCCCGATGGCCGGTGGATTTTCCGCCCGCAAAGATTCCAAGCGCAGCAACCTTCCTTACCGGAAGCGCCTCCGCAGGGCCTGACGTTTCTCACCACGAATCTGGAAGCCCTGCAATATCGCATCGCCCGCGAGCGCGTGATCATTACCGGGGACGTCTTCCTAATTGATGCGGCTGTGCCCACGGAGCCCTTCGACCAGGCCCTCGATCGCTTCCGCCTGACGGAGAAACGCTTCCTGCCGCTGCTGGTGGTGCTTGCTTCGCTCCTCGGTTACTGGCTTAGCGGCCGCGCCCTGGCGCCCGTGAACCGCATCGTGCAATCCGCGGAGAGCATCGGCGTGCAAAATCTGTCGCGGCGGCTGGAAGTCCCGCGCGCGAAGGATGAACTGCGCCGGCTGACCGAGACGCTGAATGCCATGCTGGGCCGCATCGAGTCCAGCGTTGCGCACATCACGCAGTTCACCGCGGACGCTTCCCACGACCTGCGCACGCCATTGGCGTTGATTCGCACGAACGCGGAGATTGCGCTCCGCCGCGCTCGCCGCGAAGACGAGTACCGCGAAACTCTCGTGCGCATCCTGGCGGCCGCGGAAGAGAGCACGCAACTCATCGAGCACTTGCTCACGCTGGCGCGCGCCGACGCTGGCGCCGCGCAACTCCGTTTTGAAACCGCAGATCTCTCACAAGTGGTGCGCAAAGTGTCGCCACTCGCCCGCATCCTGGCGCAAGCCAAAGGCCTCGGGTTCTCTGAGGAGGTCGATTGCGCGCCGCTCCCCGTCAACGTGGACGCCTCCGCGATGGAGCGCCTTCTTCTCGCCTTACTGGACAACGCCGTGAAGTACACGCCGGAAGGCAGCGTCTCCCTGCGCTCGTTTTCGCACGAGAGACGAGCAATCGTGGAAGTCCAGGACACTGGAGTGGGAATTTCTGAAACAGATGTGCCGCATATCTTCGACCGCTTCTATCGTGCCGACCAGACGCGTTCAAGCGAGGTGCGCGGCTCCGGGCTAGGGCTTGCCATCGCGCGCTGGATCGCAGAAATGCACAAAGGGGCGATCGAAGTGGAGAGCGAACTTGGCCGGGGTTCCACGTTTCGTCTGCGACTGCCGCTTTTGAACAGAGAGAATCATGCTCGCCCGGCACCAGATAGGCTGAAAACGACTGCGGATTCCGCAGTCTAAACGGGCGTATACCTGAAAGTTCTTTCACCCCATTTTCACCGCTTCCTAATGGTCCCTTCATCCGGCCCCAATCGGGTCCATGAGGAAATGTAAGGCAGAAGCAGCGTCCGGGGTTTCTTTGGCTGACGCACTCGCTCCTCAGCCAGGTCCAAGATGAAGAGAAGCCAAGTCCATTGTCAAACGTCGCTTCGCAAAACGTATCGGAGCAATGCGCGCACTTCTTCCGCCACCCTAGTTTGCCCAATCACGCGTGCCGCGACCTCCGAGGAACCCATTTCTGGCCTGCCCGGTTGATTGGCCAACTGCTTATTTGGAATGTCCATAGAAATTGCTTTCATGAGGAGAAATCGAAATGAAGAGATTTAGCCGCCTGTTCCCGGTATTTCTTTCACTTGCAATGGTCTTTTTCGCGCCAGGCGCGCGCGCGCAGGGTGACAAGGGTTCCCTGACTGGCCACGTTACCGACTCATCCGGCAGCATCCTGCAGGGCGCCTCGGTGGAGTTGCAGCCCGCTGGAGTGACTGTAGCAACGGACCAGCAGGGCTCCTACTTCATCAACAATCTTACTTCCGGGACGTACACCATCACCGTCACCTACGTGGGTTTCTCGCTTTTCACGAAAGCGGTACAGATTACCGCCGGGCAGACCGCTACGCTTGACGCGAAGATGCAAGTGGCTTCCGTTAACGACCAAGTGCTGGTGACTGCAGAGCGCCCGTCCGGCGAGGCAGAAGAGGTGAACCGGCAGCGGACCGCGGACAATATTCTGCAGGTACTCTCGAATGAGGTGATCACAAGCCTGCCCAATGCCAACATCGCTGACGCAGTGGGCCGGCTGCCCAGCGTCACGCTGGAGCGCGACGAAGGCGAAGGCAAGTACGTGCAGGTGCGCGGGACCGAGCCACGGTTAACCAACGCCACCATCGACGGCGTGAACGTTCCCTCTCCGGAGGCTGGGGTACGGCAGATCAAGTTCGATGCCATTCCCTCGGACATCGTCGAGTCGGTCGAAATCAACAAGACCCTGCAAGCCAATCAGGATGCCGACGGAATCGGCGGCTCCGTAAACATGGTCACAAAAACGGCCACGGAACGCCCCACCGTGGCTCTCTTCGGACTTGGAGGCTACTCGCCGATCCTTGGCGGGCGCCCCAACTACCAGACGACGGCCACAGTGGGCCAGCGCTTCGGGTCCAGCAAGAAATTCGGCGCGCTCTTCGGTTTTTCGTACGACTTTGAAGGCCGCGGCATCGATGATGTGGAACCCGTGCCGGACGAGTTGCTGTTGCCCGGTGGAGCGACGGAGCGTTATTTCGATGAAATGGACATCCGGGAGTACAAATATTACCGTTCGCGGTATGGCCTGGCGGGAAGTACTGACTACCAACTAAGCCAGGGATCGAACATATACCTGCGCGGGATGTTCTCCGACTTCCACAATTTTGGTGACCGCTGGGTTTACTCAATCTATGACAACAGTGGCGCTAATCTCCTAAACGGCAGCGGCGGCCCACCTTCGTTCAATAATTCCATTCGCCGTCCTCGCTATATCATCGAAAACCTGGTGTTGGGTGGGAAGCACGTGCTCGCCAGTACGTGGTTTTCTTGGGACGTTTCTGGTTCGTTTGCGAGCGAAAATGATAACGGCTATGGCGGCGGTTCCTTTGGCGTACCGTATGCTTCGACCTACACGAGCCCCTGCACGTACGATCCAGTCGCCACAGGAAACTCCCTGGCCCCGCGATGGTCGCAGGCATGTTACACGGAGGCCTACAACCCCTCCCTTTTCGACCTGAACGACGTGAACATCAGCCGCGGAAAGACGGCGCAGACAAACATTCAGGCTGCGGGAGCAATGGGCAAGCGCTACCACATCGGTTCGCACCTGGCGACCATCGAAATTGGCGGAAAATTCCGCAACGCCCACAAATACGACCACAGCTACACGGACGATTATGCGATACCAACTGTCGGCGGCAGCGGCGCTGACAAGAATGACTTTGCTCCTGGCGCGGCGATAATCCCCTTCAGCCTTTTCCCCAGTACGTTTCACAACTCCAACTACTACAATGGAACGTACCCGCAAGGACCGTTTGCGGACTATTACAAAACCCAGGCGTATGTTTTTGCGAACCCCGGCCAGTTCGTCTTCACGACGGGTGCGGCGGGAGCTCCCAATTTCTACAGCTATATCGAGCAGGTTTCTGCCGGCTACGTGATGAACACGCTCGATTTCAGCAAGTTCCGGCTCATCGCGGGTGTTCGTGTGGAAGGCACGAATTTGGATACGCTAAGCTGGGATTCCGGAGCGAATAACGGCAACGGTGCTTTCACTTACAAAGCCGGTGGCGATTACACTAAGGTGCTGCCAAGTGCTTCCCTCCGATACGCTTTAACAAGCAACACGGATTTTCGACTGGTCTACAGCCGGGCGCTTTCCCGTCCCAATCCCACGGATGTTGCCCAGGCGTACTCGGTTACCAACGCTCAAGGAGGTAACGGAAGCATCAGTCTTGGCAACAAGAACCTGAAGGCAGAAGACGCCAACAATTACGATATTTTGTTCGAGCACTACATGAACCCCTTCGGGGCCATTCAGGCCGGCCTGTTCTACAAGAGTCTCTACGCCCCCATCGTGGATACCGAATATGTACTGCTCGACTACACGCCGCCAGGTTATACGACCGGTCGGTATGTGGTCTCCCAGCCTGTGAACGCGGGCAGCGCGCACTTGTTTGGCTTCGAGATCGCCTACTTGCAGCGCTTCAGCTCGCTCCCGGGATTCCTCAGGGGGCTTGGTCTTTCGGCAAACTACAGCTATACGGACTCTGGTGTCGGCGGCCTCTATAACCGTCTTGATCATCCTCATCTGCTGAGGCAAGCGCCAAATACCTGGAACATCAGCCCGACATATGACCGCGGACGTTTCTCGTACCGGCTTGGGATTTCTTACAATGCCGCAAACATCTTTGGTTACCAATACCAGGATGGTTCTGCTCAAGCGGCCAATCCGGACGCACCGGGAGCAACGCCCGGAGGCTTAAAGGGTCCGAACGGCGACACTTACCTCTATGCGCACCTGCAGATCGATATGCAGGGAAGCGTGCGAATGAATAAGGGCTTCACTCTCGTCGCCTATATTCTCGACACCAATAACGAGGTCTTTGGCTTCTACAACGGCAGCAGTCAGTACCTGATTCAGCGCGAATACTACAAGCCGACCTATGCGCTAGGCCTGCGCTGGTCGCCGACGCGTGAAAAATAGCGAATCGCCTGTCAATCCCGGCGGAGCCACTGTATGGCTTCGCCGGCAGCTTCGACGGGAATCCAGCCCCCCAATGGCTCGGGGCCTCTGGTGTGCGCACCAAGTCCCCGATCTTTTCTCCGAATGAACTTTCTGAACCGATTTTCAGGTGAGCATTTAGGCCACGTTTAGAAACATCCTGCTACCGTGCAGTTCGTGCCATCGAACACGCTTCCCGGAGGAAACATGAGATCGAAATTAGCTTGGCTTGGCGCTCTCCTTGGTCTGTTGGCCGTTACGGCGCTGGGCGCTGCAGTCAACTACACACTCGCAAAGAAAGTCGGCGTTCCCGGCGCAGGAGGCTGGGACTACCTCACCGTGGATGAAACGGCGCGCCGTGTGTACATCTCGCACTCCACACAGGTGGACGTGCTGGATGCCGATTCCTTTGCACTCCTCGGTACAATCCCGGGGACGCCGGGTGTCCATGGCATCGCGATCGCTTCCGAGTTTGGGCGCGGCTACATTTCCGCCGGTCGCGCGAATGCTGTTTTCCCCTTCGATCTGAAGACACTGAAGCCGCTGCCCGAAATTAAAGTGGGCAATAAGCCCGATGCCATCATCTACGAGCCGCTCACCAAACGCATCTACGTGATGAACGGCGAAAGCGAGAATATCACCGTGCTCAATGCCGCTGACGGCGCCCTGGTGGGCACCATCGCGCTTGGCGGCGGCCCCGAATTCGCCGTGTCCGATGGCAAGGGCAATCTCTACGTCAACCTCGAAGAGCAGAATGAAACACTGCACATTGATGTCAACACGCTGACGGTAAAGGACCGCTGGGCGCTCGCTCCCTGCGCCACGCCCACCAGCCTGGCGCTCGACAACGAGAACCACCGTCTGTTCGTGGGCTGCCGCAGCCGCCACTTCGCCGTGTTGAATGCCGAGACCGGCAAACTCGTCTTCACCGCACCAATTGGCGAGCGTGTGGACGCCGGCGCGTTTGACGGCACCACGCATCTCGCCTACGTTTCCACGGGCGATGGCAGAGTCTTCGTCTTCCACCAGGATTCGCCGGATGCCTACAGCCTTGTTCAGGAAGTCGCCACGCACCCCGGCTCCAAGACCATGGGGTTCGATCCCAAAACCCGCAATCTCATCGTGCCCAGCAACGACAACGGCGCCATGCAAGTGCTGGTTTTTTCACCTCAGCCCTAAACTGGGAAATTCTTGGCGGTAGAGAGTGACTTTGTGTTGTTGCATCCAATGTTCCAGGAAGTTGAACGCATGAGACCTAAAAGCAAATCCGATCGCAAGAAAATCCAGCGACGATCCGTGACAGCAATTTTGGCCATAGTTGTTTGGCTGGCGGCGCTTCCTGGGCCACTGCCTGTTGCTGCTATTCCGCCTCAACTAAAGTACGTCCTTGTTATCAGCCGGCACGGAGTGCGCGCGCCAACGTGGAGTTCCGAACGCCTCAAACAGTACTCTGCGGGACCCTGGCCGGAATGGGGCGTTCCTGCGGGTTATCTGACCCCACATGGCAGAGTCTTGATGAAGCTCATGGGAACTTTTTATGGGGACTGGTTTACCTCCGATGGTCTTTTGAAACGGCCGGGATGCAGTGATGCTGCAAGGATCTATATCTGGGCCGATAAAGACCAGCGCACATTAGAAACAGGGCACGCGTTTGCGGAAACACTGCTGCCAGCTTGCATAATCTCTGTCCATTCACAGTCGGAAAATGGAAGCGATCCCCTATTCGATCCCGTTTCAGCCGGTCTCGCGAAACCCAACCCGCAAATCGCCGTTGATGCGGTTCGGGACCGTTTGGGAAGCCAGCCGCGGCAACTTGTGGAGACGCATCGGTCCGCCTTCGATACACTTCAGTATGTGCTCACCGGAGGGAAGAGCGCTCCCAAGAACATTCTTGAATCTTCGGCGGAGATCAGCGTTTCTACCCGCGGGGACTCCGTTGAACTGAATGGTCCTCTCGGTACGGCATCGACCCTTGGTGAAGACCTCCTTCTTGAATACACGAATGATATGGAAGGCGAAGATCTCGGGTGGGGCCGGCTTAATGCGGAAAACCTCCTCCGGATTTTAGAACTACACGCAGCGTATGCGGATCTAACCAGGCGCACGGGCTACCTCGCCCGCGTACGCGGTTCGAATCTCCTGGCGCACGTTCTGCGATCGATGGAGCAGGCTGTGACCGGGCATACAGTACCCGGGGCGCTGGGTAGCCCTGGAGACGCCGCACTGATCCTGTGTGGCCACGACACGAACTTATCGAATATCTCCGGTATTCTGGGTCTCTCCTGGCACCTGCCAGGATATCAACCGGATGATGTGCCGCCTGGAGGAGCGCTCATCCTCTCGCTATGGCGCGACCCGGATTCCGGGCAATACTTCGTAAGGACACAATTTGTGGCTCAGACGCTGGAGCAAATGCGAAATGCCGCTCCTTTGGCGGCTGCTTTTCCGCCTGCGATGCAGGAAGTCTCGATTCCTGGCTGTGAGATCGCGGACCAGAGCCGCAGTTGTTCATGGCAGGTTTTCAAGACGACTTTTGAACACGCGATAGACCCTGAATTTGTCTCGCCAGAAGCCGGCGGAAGGGCGATCCGCGAGCATCCTTGATGTGACTTGTGCTACTGTTCCCACTCGCTTTTGCGAAACGGTCTTCATCCCATGTGCCGACGCGTCCGATTGTCAGCCGCCTTTTTAGCCATTGCCTCACCGTTGTTGGCCCAACAATCCTCCCTTCCTCCGCAGAGTCCGGTCAAGCTCTCCACCCGCTCCGACCTCGTCCTCGTCCCTGTCATCGTCACTGACAAATTCGGCAGACCCGTCTCTGGCCTCTCAAAAGACGCTTTCCTTATCGAAGAAAATGGCAAGCGCCGTACTCTCTCTCTCTTCGAGGAAACGCACACCGAAAAACTCGTCGCTGGCCCAAAGGAAGCGGCGGCGAACACTTACTCCAATTTCCTTCCCCATGATGGGCATTCCTTGCGCATCACCATCCTGGTTCTGGACATGCTAAATACGCCATGGCTTCGCCAGATCGAAGCAAAAAAGCAACTGACCGATTATCTGCTCCGTGTGACGTCCCGCGACGAACCCATGGCCCTGTTCGGCCTGAATGGGAGCGGCCTACATCAACTCCATCCCTTCACCAGGGACACCCAAGTCCTTGTTGTGGCGCTGCAAAAACTCAAGCTCTCGCTCAGCTCCGAAGAACGCACGCAACCTCCTGCAACACTTACGAACGACCCCACCATTGACCAGCAAGCCACCGACGAGGAACAGCTCATCTCCGATATGTTGCAGGACCTCAACGATACGATTTCGGCCAACTACCAGCGCATGGCTACGCGCCAAACCCTTTCCGCCATGACGCAAATCGCGCGCGCCTTGCAATCCGTTCCCGGCCGCAAAACTCTAATTTGGGCGACCGCTGGCTTCCCCTTTATCATTGACGACCCAAACTTCTTCGGGCGGCAAGGTGATGACCTGCGTCCCGAGTACGAAGACGCCTGGCGCTCACTCGATTCCGCCAACATCGCGGTCTATCCGGTCGACTTGGGCTCCGTGGACTTCACACCGAAAGCGCTGCCTAGCGCCAACGCAACGGTGTCCAAGTCCCAAATCAATACCATTCGCGGAAACAATGGGTTGCGCTCGCCGTTGAATTTGCCCTACGACCAGGGGGTTCAACAACGCTTGACCATGCACGCCTTCGCGGATGCCACTGGCGGACGGGCCTGCGTCACTATTTCCGAACTCGAAAAATGTTTCGCGCAGGCTGTGGATGATTCCCGCGCCTACTATCTTCTCGGATACTACTTGGGCGACGACACGCAACCCGGCTGGCGCAAACTGAAAGTCAAGGTTGCTGGAGAAGGTCTGCATGTTCGCTACCGCAGCGGTTTCTACGTCGCAGCCAAACTCCCGGACACGGCTGAGCAGCACCGAAAGGAAATCGTCGACGCCCTGGCCTCTCCCGTCCAGTACACGGGGTTGCGGCTGACTGCGCGGCAACTGCCTACTGCAAACCGACCCGCATCTCCGCCTGCAGGCGCACAGCTGACATCCGCCGCCGTGCAAACTGTGCCCGCGGAATTCATGCTTGGACTGATGGGCGATTCCGTAACCGTCGATCGCGAAAAAGGGAATGCCATTGACCTCCAGATCACGGCGCTCGCCTTCGACAGCAGCCACAAGAGCGTCGCCACATCCTCAAAGGCCTTGGCCACAACTTTCACTCCCGAAATGCTTCAGAAGATTTTGCAAACGGGAATTGGAATCCCTGAAAAGGTCGAACTTGCTCCCGGCAAATATGAAATCAAGTTCGCCGTCCGAGACAATCTGGCGGGCGCCATCGGCACCATCTCCCTCCCTCTGGAGCTTAAGTAGTTTCGCCACTGCGATGCGCGTAAATCGGCACGTCGGCGGCCACGCATCGATCTTCCGACGGTTGGGTGCCATTGAGCAGGCTTCCTCGCGGGAGTCAAAACCAAGTCACACTCGCGGCCCTCATTTAATGGTCCGGATGCGCCGCTGGCGGCCCGGAGTTCTTGTGGTAATTCGGATAAGGCGGCTTTTTGTGCACCGGCACAGGATTTTTCTTCAGGTCCGCAAGCAGGATGTCGACAGTTTTCTCCAGCTGCGGATCGTGCCCCTCTCGTACGGCCTTGGGGTCCAGCTCAACCTCAACATCTGGAGCAATTCCTTGGTTTTCCACTTCCCATTTGTTGTTTGGCGTCCAAAATCCTCGGCTCGGAGCGGTGACAACTCCTCCATCCATTAAGGACTCGAACGGCCCGTAGAAACCAACCAGCCCGCCCCAGGTGCGCTCGCCCACCAAAACCCCGATTTTGGCCTGGCGGAAATGCCACGGCATGGCGTCCCCACCCGACCCCGCATATTCATTGATGATCATCGCCTTGGGCCCGAAGATGAGACTCACGGGCGTGGTCATGTCCTCGCCATCGCGCGTCGTGCGGTAATTCATCAGTGTCCGCCGTAAGTAATCCAGAATGTAATCCGTGTTTGCTCCCCCGTGGTTAAACCGTTCGTCCACCACCGCGCCTTCCTTGCCAGCTTGCGCAAAAAAGTAGCGATTAAAGAACGTGTAGCCGCCCGCTGCCGTATCCGGAAGATAGATGTACGCCAATTTCCCATGACTTAGTACTTCGACTTTTCGCCGATTGCCTTCCACCCAGGCCAATTCGCGAAGTCCGGATTCGCTCTCGACGGGAACCACGGTCACTTCTCGTGAGCCCGTGCCGTCAGCATTCGCCCCCACCCGCAACAGAACCGATTTTCCGGCCGTCTCTTCGAAAAAGCTGTAAACGTTATCACTGCCGCGCACTTCACGCCCGTTGACCGCAAGCAGGTATTCGCCCTCGACCACGTTCACTCCCGGCTGCGTCAAAGGCGCGTGCAACTGGGGATTCCAGTTCTCGCCATCGTAGACCTTCGCAAACCGGTAGCGCCCATTCTCGACTTGGTAATCCGCTCCAAGCAACCCCACGGGCACGCGCTTCACTTCCGGACCATCACCGCCGGAAACGAACAGATGGCCAACCGTAAGTTCGCCCATGGCTTCTTGGAAGATGTAGTTCAAATCGTCCCGCGAAGCTAAGCCCGGCAAATATGCTGCGTATTTTTTCTCTGTGGCCGCAAGGTCGAGACCATGGAACCCTGGGTCATAGAAGAAATCCCGTTCGATCCGGAACGCCTCGTGATAAATCTCCGTCCAATCCACCATTGGCTCGACCCGCACTTCCATCGAACTCAGATTCAGCGTTTTTGCTCCCGCGAGCCCACCATCCCCTCCGGAGGAACCACCTCCTCCTGGCCCACCTGGCCCTGGCGGCACCGCCGCGATCGCCCAGATTTGTGGTGGCGGCGTATTTCCCGGCGGCTGTGGCGCTCCCGCCTGCCGGTAGAGCAATTTCTCTCCGTCCGCTGACACGTAGAACCCGCGGATGTTCTCCAGCAGCTTGTCCGTTTTTCGCGTCTTCAGCTCAAAGCGACTTGCGGTCAGGGTGCTCGGTCCGTTGAGTGGCTCCACGAGCGGACCCTCTACAAGAAAGAGCACTCCTTCCTTGCCTGGAATAATCTCCGAGTAGTTTCTGGGAGGAACCGGCAACGCCAAGATGCGCTGCGCGATTTTTTCGAAGTCCACTTTGACGGGCTCCGGCGCCTTGGTTTTCTCCTTTTCCTGGCCTTCGCCTTTCGCCGCTTCTGGCTTGGCGCCTTCCGCTTTCGCTGCTTCTGTCTTTCCTGTTTCCGCCTTTGCTTGACCCTCCTCATCGCTTTCTGGAGCGAGCGGCGAAGGCAGGTCCTTGCGAAGTACAACGATGTAAATGCTGCTCGTCACTGGCCGGTTAAAGCTATCCATTGAGCCGTCCATCGTCGGACCCGCGTCCGTGCTCGCCAACAGGTACAGATACTTCCCGCTGCGGTCGAACACCGGCGAAAAAGAATCGCTCATTCCATCCGTCACGCGCTGGCTTTGTCCTGTCTCCAGCGAATACAGGAACACCGAACGCATGTGGCTCAATTCTTGCTCCGTGTAAGCCAGCCATTTGCCATCTGGCGACCATGCCGCCCTGTAGATTTGTTGGTCTCCTGTGAAGCGGTCGTGAGACAATTTCACCGGCGTTTTCTTTTCCAGGTCCACGTACCAGAAATTCAACCTCTTGTCGGCATACGCAATCTTCTTGCTGTCCGGAGACCAGGCCGGATAGAAGAAATAGGAAGGAGGCGTGCCCAGACCGAGCTTTTCCGCTTCCCCCTGTCCATTCTGATTTTTGATGTAAAGCGCCACCTCTCCCGGCTGATCGGAAAAATAGGCAATTCTTGTCCCGTCCGGCGACCACGACGGATAGCGCTCATCCGCCCCCGGAGTGTTCGTCAAGTTGCGTATGTCCCCTTTTTCCGCGGGCACCGTGAGTATTTCGCCGCGTGCTTCGAACACCGCTCTCATTCCTGTCGGTGAAATATCCGCATTGACGATTCTGCTCGCCACATTCACATAATGGGGCCGCAGCTGCGGCAAATCCCCCGAAATTCGGATATCCACCTTGTGCGCCGCGCCGGTCTTCAGATCGTAGAGCCAGATCGTTCCAAACTGTTCGATGACAATCGCGTCTGGCCCCGCGCTAGCCGTTTTGAAGTCCAACCCGTCGTTCTTCAGCACGACTTTCACGCTCTTTGTTTTCGTGTCGTAACTCAGCAGCGACATCGGTCCATTTCGGTCCGACAGGAAAAAGACACGGTCCACAACCCACATGGGATTGAAATCATTTGAATTGTCCCTGGGAATCACGGTCACGCTCGAATCCGAAAGTTTCGCGATCCAGATCGGCGATGTTCTGCCACCGCGGTAGCGTTTCCAAATCTCGAACGCATGATCCCGCGGCACGTACGCCAATTCCTTGCCGTCGGGGGAATAGGAGCCCTCCGCCGCGATAGGCAGCGGCAACTCGGATGGAAATCCTCCTTCGCGTGACACCGTGAATAGTTGGCTGTAACCGACGTGGCTGCTGCGCGTCGACGCAAACAACACTCGTTTGCCGTCGCGCGTCCACCCAACCGCGTAGTCCGCTGAGGGATGGTAGGTCAATCTTCGTGGCGTTCCCCCACTCGCCGGAATCACATAAACATCCGCGTTCCCATCGTATGCGCCTGTAAAGGCGATCTCGCTTCCGTCCGGCGAAAACACCGGTCGCGACGCCACCCCGTTTCCGGCCGTGAGCCGTTGCGCGACTCCCCCCTCTTTCGAAACGCTCCACAAATCGCCGCCATACACGAACACGATTTGCTTCGCGCTCACGGTGGGATGGCGCAACAGCAGCGGAGCATTTTCATCCGCCAGGCAAACATTCGCCAACAGCAATGCAATTAGTCCGGCCACGAATCGCAACATGTCTTTTGTGCCCCCTTGAGCAAACACACCTAAGCTCCCCGGAATTTATCATGTGTCTTCGCCTCCAGCCGGAGATGTCATACATCATCTGTGCCTTCCACAGTTCCACGCATTCTTCCGTTTCGTTGAGCTCAGCGTTGCACGCGGGCCGATCCGCCATGTGCAAACGCCCGGACTTGGTCCAATGTGGCCATCGTCGTGTCGCCTGGAAACGTCGTGAGCAGCGCTCCATGCGCCCAGCCGAGTTTCACAGCCTCTTCCGCAGGCTCCCCTGCGAGAACTCCGTAGAAGAAGCCGGACGCAAACCCATCACCTCCGCCAATCCTGTCGTACACGTCAAGTTGACATTGGGGAGATACATAACTCTTACCGTTGATCCAGGCCACCGCGCCCCAGCTGTGACGATTGGTCGAATGGACTTCGCGCAGCGTGGTAACAATGATTTTGATATGCGGGTAGCGCTCCACCACTTTCTCAATAGTGGAGAGAAAGGCGGTTGGATCGAGCTTCGATATCCCAGTCGCATCGGGGCCCTTTACGCCTAGCCCTTTCTGCAGGTCCTCCTCGTTGCCAACGAGAACATCGACGTTCTTGACGATGCGATCAACGACCTGCCGCGCCCTTTCCTGGCCGCCGGATAGATTCCAGAGCTTTTCGCGGAAATTCAGATCGAACGAAATAACTGCGCCCGAGTTTCTTGCTGCACGCATGCCTTCAATGATCAATTCCGGCGTGGACTCAGAAAGAGCAGCGAAGATTCCGCCGCTGTGAAACCATCGCACTCCTCCGCCAAATATAGCTGTCCAGTCGAAGTCACCCGGCTTCAGTTGCGCCGCGGCTTCATTCGCCCGGTTATAAAAAACGATCGGCGCCCTTATCCCATAGCCGCGATCACTGTAGACGGTCGCAATATTGGGCCCGGTCACGCCGTTGTGCTGGAACATCTTGTAGAAGGGTTTGACGCCCATGGCGCGCACACGCTCAGCCACGAGATCCCCAATGGGATATTTGACCATGGCGCTAACGATTCCAGTTTGCAGACCGAAGCAGTCGGCTAGGTTGGCGGCAACGTTGAATTCGCCGCCGCTAACGTGAATTTGGCACTTATGAGCTTTGCGAAAAGGAATGATGCCTGGATCAAGCCGATGAACGAGCCCACCGAGTGAGACGAAATCCAAAGCTGCTGATTCCTTGATCGCCAGACCGTAGTTCATATCATTGCCTCAGTAATTGGATGAACCATACAAACGGCATCCTAGAAGCAAACTACTGTCTCGTCAACGGTGCTGCTCGCATTTGAGGTGCATCACAGCCGATGTGTTGCGGCGTACAATGGGGCACTGACCTTACTTTTGGCTCTAATTGCTCGGCGGTTCCGCGGATTCTGGCGCTGCCCCTTGCGTTGGCGCCTTGGCAGGCGCGCAGAGTTCGTATCGCATTAAGAGGAACATCACTCGCCCGCTGACTTCCTCAGAAAAGTCGGCGCCATTCTTGTCCAAAGTGAGCCGAATCCCTTCCACCGAACGTTCTCGGGGGACTTCTCCCAACGCACAGTTCACTTGCAGGACTGCGTTCGTAGAAGGTCCCTGCAGTGGCAGTAGGCGGATGCGGAATACCGCAAGACCGCCTGTCGGCATAGGGCCAGAAGACATCGGCATATGCCTGGGGCCGAACGCCACACCCCGACGCATGAGCGCGCCCGGGGCGGCACCGTACGAGTCGAAGCTCACCAACTCGCTCGCGATCCACACGCCAGTCTCCAGCACATTTCCATTGGGCGACTTGTGGGTGTAAGTCCCCGCTGCCTTCACGGACTCGCTCTGCGCGTCGAACAATCCAGCGCCGCTCATCTCGAAACTACTGCCATTGACGTCCTTGGCGACAGCGGGACAGGCTTCTGCATGATCCGGGTCGCACAGAAAGCCGGAAGCAAGGATCAGAATGTAATCGCCCACGTTCGTTTGCGCGATCGCCGACCGGCTACTTACAATCAGTACCAAGCAAAGCAGTGCCGATTTGGCGACTGTGCGGATCGAGAAGACCCTTGGCCATAACATATAGATTCCCCCTCGGCCCAGCGGGAACAGCCTGGGCACACGGATTACCTTCCAGACAGTCTGTTTCGCACTAAACGCAAAGCGTCAGCGCAGTGTCCATGCAGCGGCGTTCTCTGGTACGTCGTCATTACCGTACGAACCCACCACAAGGCCGTAGTTATTCACCCTGTTCGCCCAACTCCAACTGCCGCTGTGGCTTGCGGTGGGAAGCAGCCTGGGGACAGCGTCGAGATCCTTGGTGCTCCAAGCCGTCGCATAGTAATTCCCGTTGGCATCGGTGCTGCCGCCCACAATGTCGCCGACATCATTGATTCCCTCTCCGTCGCCCATTCCCGTGAGATAGCCTCCCAGTGTGGGAAGAATAGTCACTCGGAAATGCTCTCCGGGACCATCGGTCGGTTTCCAATAGGCGGGAAATTCATCGGTCCAGGTATAGGTAAGGCCATTTCCGTTAAGGACATCTCCGACAATCTCACCACTATTATTAATGTCGGATGGCCAAACGCTGGAGTACCCCGGGACGGTGGGAAGCTTGTGGATTTTCCAGTCCTTGCCTCCATTCACAGGATTCCAAAGTACGCCGATTAGTGTTCCATCCGCATCCATGGCAAGGCCGACGATCTGGCCACTGTCATTCGGAACCATGGCCGTCCAGTAGTGGAACCGGTCAAACCCGGTGGTGTCCAGCTTGTGGATTTGCCACGTCGTTTTCCACCGGCTGGAGTCCCACGTCACTTTTGGGGTCCACACAACAGGCAGCGCGTCCTCAGCGGTACCCGTGATCTGATTGTTGCTGTCGAGGCCGTTGGCGCTCCAGCCAACAATCAAAGTCCCGGATCTGTTGGTGCCCCATGCCAAACTGTAGTTGTAACCGGTGTAACCAATATCCTTGAGCGTGCCGAGATCCACCATACCGGTTCCAGGTGTCCAAACAAAAGCGTGAATAATTTCGTTCCCGGCGATTGCGGAGTGCCCCACAATCATTCCCGTGTCGGCAATCGCCATGCACATCACGGCATCTGTTCTATCCCCGCCCAAGGTACCAAGGTCGAACCACTCCCTTGCCTCTGGGCCGAAGAGCGGAACTCCGATTGGTCGGGCATAGCCGCTGGGGATGTCACCAGTTCCCACGAGGACACCCGCCTTGTTAACGCCCCATAGCTCAGCCCAGGTTCCACCCGGGTAGTGGCCGAGATCATAGAATTGGGTTCCTTGAGCCCGCGCCCCTTGCGCGCTGCCGATGAGCAGCAGCACCGCCGAAAACAAAATCATGATTAATCTGCGCATAGCGTTTCTCCTAAACGATCAAGAATATGTGGCCCAAACATCCACTGAAATCTGCGGCATTGGTTCTCTCCTCGAACGAGCGCTGCACTCACACAACAACTTCGCCGCTTGCATGTGTTGCTTCAGCGGTGCGCCTTAATCCACTCCAGGATCGGCTGCCAGACCAAGTATTCGGCGTTGTACCCGGTCAACAGATCAGCGTGAACAATAACCGCCGCGTGTTACCAATTCCACCGTTAGTAAGCGCGCCGCAGGAAGCCGTGGAGCACGCCGTTCGCGTCAATGTACCAGCCCGTGATTTCAACCAACTGGTTACTTGCGTCGGTGAATGTGCCTTGGCCGGAGCCTGTGCCTGCGTCCTTGACGTCGAACGTGGTGATGGTTCCGTTGGGAGCGCGCAGGAAGCCGTGAGACACCCCGTCCGAGTCAGTGTAGTATCCCGGGATCGCCAAGAGATCGGTGATATTTTGGGGAAATGTGCCCTGACCATCGCCATTTTGTAGGCAGGCTAGGTCGCAGGGGGTTGTGCCCGCGCCCTTAACGTCGATCGTGGTGATGGTTCCGTTGGGAGCGCGCAGGAAGCCGTGAGACACCCCGTCCGAGTCAATGTACCATCCCACGATCGCCCCGAAATCGTTGACGACCGCCCCAAATGTGCCCTGACCGGAGCCTGTGCCTGCGTCCTTGACGTCGATCGTGGTGATGGTTCCGTTGGGAGCGCGCAGGAAGCCGTGAGACACCCCGTCCGAGTCAATGTAGTATCCCGTGATCGCCCCGAACTCGTTAAGGACATTAAAGAAAAAGGTGAATGTGCCTTGGCCGGAGCCTGTGCCTGCGTCCTTGACGTCGAACGTGGTGATGGTTCCGTTGGGAGCGCGCAGGAAGCCGTGAGACACCCCGTCCGAGTCAGTGTAGTACCCTCCAATCACCCCGAAATCGTTGATGTTGCCGGACATTGTGCAAGTGGACCCGGTAGGGTCGAATGTGGTGAAGCTTCCGTGGGGACTGCGCAGGAAGCCGTGACACATGCCGCTCGAGTCGAAGTAGGTTCCCGTGATCGCCCCCTCTGAGTTGAGACTTAAGGCGTAGGTGCCCGTGGACCCTGCAGGGTCAAACGTGGTGAAGCTTCCGTGGGGACTGCGCAGGAAGCCGTGAACCACATAGCTCGCGTCTGCGTAGTGTCCCACGATCGACCCCCACACATTGGGGCCTAAGGGTAAGGTGAGTGTTGCGCCCGGAGCGTCGAAGGTGATGATTTTGTAATTCGCTTGTGGCTCTGCTTGCGGCCACGCGGTCGAAACAAAACAGAAGAACACAACCAACATCAGAATACCGATGCGTTTCATAACTGCCCTCCTTGAACTGACGTTATTTTAATTTGTTGGCCTTGTGACTACCCTACGACATCCCCACTTGGGTTATCGGGTAACACAGGATGAAAACAACAGCTTAACGAACCTCACTTCGAGTGGAGCTGGATTGCACCTCCGCATGTGTAGGTCCACGGTACGCCTGCTGAGCATTTCTCGCCGCCAGTATAGGTGACCGAGGCAATTCGGTTGTTGTTCACTCCCCAGGAGAAACTCCAGTCGGCCGGGAAGTTGAGAAGCTCAGAAAAGGTCAGGTCCTTCGTAGTCCAGCGCACAGCCAAGTCCACCGAGCCGTCGTCGTTCCAGCTATCGCCGACTATGTCGCCTAGATCGTTGATGCCCACGGCTTCGGCGTTTGTGAAGACAGCTTGGGACCCTTGGGGCAGGGGAAGCATTGTCACCTTCGAGTAAGTTGTTCTTGTTTTGTCGAGCGGCTTCCAGAACGTAGGAAGCCAAATGCTCCAGTCATTTGAAGCGACCATGCCTGCGATCTCCCCGTTGTCGTTAATGCCATAGGGGACAGCGAATGGATAGGCTGTGAACGCTGGGAGGGAGATGAGTTTCCCCCAACCTTCTCCGTCAGGGCGTGGGCTCCACAGCGCACCAACCATAGTCGTGTCGGTGCTGTTCCCTCCCATGGCAATGATCTGCCCATAGTCGTTCACACCCCAGACCAGCCACGTAAAGTGGGGAACCCCTGCGGTGTTGAGCGCGTGAATTGTCCACTTCGTGACGAACTTTCCATTCATCCAAACATTCGATGGCGTCCAGACAACGGGCGCGGAGAACCACGAATTGGTATCCTGGTCCACGCCGCTCCCGCCCACAATCAGTGTTCCGAGTTTATTTGTGCTGATTGCATAGCTGGAGTTATGTTTTGCGTACCGCGGGTCGCCGGTATCCGCAAGAGTCCCCAAGTCAACCATGCCGGTTTGCTTGGTCCAGGCCACAGCGTGCATGTGCCCGTCCGATGTGATGGAGCCACTGACCACCAGTCCGGTGTCCGAGATGCCGTCAATCGGCTCTTCACACCCGATGGACTGCTCGCCAGGTAATGTGCCAAGGTCGGTCCATTCCCCGGCAGTCGGCCCGAACAAAGGCACGGCCAGCGTGTGAGTGTAGCCTGAACCATCTACGTCGCCTAGACCAGCGATCACGTCGAGGTCATTGATGTGCCATGTGGTAACCCAGGTGCCGCCGGGGTAGGTACCTAGTTCCCAGACTTTGTTATTTTGAGCCCAGGTTCCCTGTGCGCTGCCTAGTGCCAGCAGCAGCGCTGCCGAAAACACAATCGTGAATAATCTACGCATAGATACACCTCCAAGAACCAAGCGTGCATCGCGCAAACTTCTCTTTGGGATCCGTGGCTTCTGTTTTCCCAAGGTAAGGGCGCAGCCTGCACGGCGAGTGCGCGTTATCGGGACAGGTTGGGTGAGGCCCCATGAGCGTTACGTTTTTGTCATTGGCCGAAGTGCGGTTCTGGGGACATAACCTCACCCAACGTGCATCGCCTTTTGTAGGTCACACTGCTCAAGTCTCTTGTGAACGTCAATGCACAGGGAATAGCAGCGAGGTGAAATGTTTGTACAAGGCTAACTGCCTGAGCAGAGGCAACTTCTCCTCTAAAGTACATTTGGAGGTTTGTCTTTCAGTGGAATTCGTCGAGTGGTAGACTTCGCATTACGAGGGGGTAAACACCCCCATGAGCGATAATGACGGTCGGTCCCGCCGGGTACATTTTAGTGTCTTTGAAGTTGACCTTCGCACTGGAGAACTGCGCAAGCAGGGACTGAAAGTCAAGCTTCACGGCCAGCCCTTCCAGGTCCTGGCCATGCTGTTGGAACGTCCGGGCGAACTGGTGTCCCGCGAAGAGATCCGGGAGAAGCTCTGGCCGCAAGATACCTTCATCGATTTCGAACACAGCGTCAACAGTTCCATCAAAAGACTGCGTGAGGTCCTGGGGGACGACGCCGCGACGCCCCGCTTCATCGAGACGCTGCCCCGGCACGGCTATCGCTTTATCGCTCCCGTAGAGACTCTCTCCCACAATCACATCTCAAAGGAAAATGGAGAGGCGGAGGCCCGCCGTTCGCACCTGCCAAAGCGATGGATCGCAGGAGCAATGGTCGGCCTCGCAATCGCAGTAATGGCCATACTGGTCGGGTTGAATGCTTTTAGCCTGCGCGACCGCTTGCTACTTCGTACTGCGCCGTTTCCGAAAATCTCATCCATCGCTGTGCTGCCACTTGAAAATCTCTCTCACGACCCGGAGCAGGAATACTTCGCCGACGGCATGACAGAGGAGTTGATTACCAACCTGGGGAACATCGCAGCATTGCGTGTGATTTCGCGAACCTCCGTGATGCGCTATAAAGGCACGAAAAAGCCGCTGCCGGAGATTGCCAAGGAGTTGAACGTGGATGCCCTGGTGGAAGGCACAGTGTTGCGCTCGGGCGACCGGGTGCGAGTCACGGTGAACTTGCTGCACGCGAGCACAGATCGCCATTTATGGGCGGCGACCTTCGAGCGTAGTTCCCGTGATGTGATTTCGCTGCAGGACGAAGTAGCCCAGGCAGTAGCACGGCAAATTAAAGTTGCCCTCTCTCCGGCAGAGGCTGCCCGCTTGGCCACGGTGCACACGGTCAAACCCGAGGCCTACGAGTTTTACCTGAAAGGCCGCTATCACTATTACAAGTGGACGCCCGAGGATTTCCGAAAGGCCATTGAGTACTTCCAGAAGGCGATCGAGATCGACTCTGATTGGGCTCCGGCCTATGCAGGGCTTGCCACGTCCTACGGCTGGCTTTGGATCGAGGGCGATGTGCCCGCTCAGGAAGCGCTTCCGCAATTCAACGCAGCACTGAAGACGGCGCTGGCCATCGATGACACAGATCCTGAGGTGCGCTACGCCCTGGCTGCAAGCGCGTTCTACTACCGCTGGGATTGGGAGGAAGCGGATCGGGAGTTTCAGCGTGCCCTTGCGGTTGATCCAAACCTGGTCGAGGCCCGTTTCGAATATGCCTGGTTCCTGTCCTCCATGGGCCGCCATTCTGAGGCGCTTACAGAAGCGCGGAGCGCAGTTGACCGCGACCCTCTTTCTGTTTCCGCCAATCTCGCCTTGGGCAACATCTACTTTTGGGCCCATCATGACGATCAGGCTATTGTGCAGTTGCGCCACACTGTCGAACTGGATCACAACGATTTCAGATCGCACGTTTTCCTGTACAGCGTCTATGAAACAAAAGGGATGTACGAGGACGCCATCAGTGAACTCCGAATGGCCAGGACTTTACGAGGAGCACGTCCTGAAAATCTAGCTGGCCTGGAACGCGCCTACCAGCAATCGGGCCCTGAGGGTTACTGGAAATGGCAACTGTCCGAAGCACAACAAGCAAATGACCCCTTTGAGATCGCGGAGACTTACGCCCGGCTTGGTAACGTCGCCCAGGCAGTCGCCTGGCTTGAAAAAGCCCACCAGCAGCACGATTGGCGCATGGTGCAATTGAAAGCAAGCCGTGCTTGGGATCCGATTCGCTCCGACCCGCGCTTTCAGGGTCTCTTGCGCCGCATGAACTTCCCACCGTAGGTTGGGCTAAGTCCCGAAAAATCGGCTGATCGGACATCTTTGTACTGGGACCCGCATCTCCGGTAAATGCGTTTACAGGCATGTGGATTACTTGCGAGTACGACTTACGCGCTCGGATTTGGACTTGTACTCATTTTCTTGGGCCGAGCTTTCGGCGCTTCCGCGCCGGCGAACGGGGCGCGGCGTTGCGGGTCACAAACTTGTAGGCCATGCCGAGCAAGTCCCGCAACACATCGGGATTGACGCGAGGCAGGCGAACCAACACGGCGCTATAGCCGACGTAATGGTCCGTCACGTAGTAAACAGCGGGGTCTGCAGCGAGCAGCTCGGCGCGGTCATCGAAATCCACGCGAACGGCAAGCGAGCCGGGTTCGGCCGAGCGATTAGCGGGGACGCACGCCAGGAGTTTTCCATGGATCTTGAGTGCTGGTTGCCCGTACGCTGTGCTCTCCTCCACGCCAGGCAACGCCAGTCCGATATTCCGCACGGTGTCGAAGTTGATTGTTTTTCTGGGCATTGGTCAGCACAATTCCTTAGGACTCACTGCTCTTCTTTGGCTCGGTGCACCGGCTTCAAATTCCAGTATATCGTTTCCGCATTATAGGCGTTGCAGCTCCCTCCTGCATGTCCTTGCCAAGTAGAACTAGTGTTTTTCGCATTGATACTTGTACCAGACTTTTCAGAACCAGGCTACCAGGCGTAAGGGGTGATTCGGCCTGTCCGGTAACGGCGTTATACAGAAAGTGGGTTGCCTTCGAGTGCGCCGCGAGATGGCAGATCCCGTCGAAAGATGAACTGCTTGTGGAGGTGGAAAAAAGAAATTGCCACGCAAGGCCGAACTGTATGCAGATTAGTTTTTTCGAAAGTTGAGTCCTCAGGAAGGTTTGTGGGGGAAGGGCCGCATTACAGCGGGCTGGCGGTGGTCGCCGTGCAAGCGCCGCCGGTCGCGTTGACGAACAGCACCAGGGTCTCGTCCGAGCAGAACGTGCGTGTGCCCGTGGTGTTAGGACCAGAGGGCTGCGCCAAGCTGGTGTAGCCCGTGACCAGGTCGCCACCGATCGTGAAGTAGTAGCCGCTCTTTGCAGTCGCCGCAGATGACGCGCTCGCTAGTACGTTGTCAATCAAGCAGGCATTCGTCGAACTGGGAGTACCGCAAGTCGAGCCGCCTGGGCCCAACTGATCCAGGGTGGCATACGTCCCAGGGTACGTATTGTTATAGGTCACTTCGCCCGTATTGATGTCGCGCAGGCAGGCGACTGCCGAAGCCTCGTTCGCCGCTATCTCGGAGCGAATGAAGGCTGGAACGGCAATGGCCGCGACGATCAGAATGACCGCCACGACGATCAACAGTTCGATAAGAGAAAAACCCCTTTGCTTCTTCATATGGTCTCCTTGAGAGCATGCATGGTGCATGAACATACCCACAAGTAAGTAGCAGCAACCTACCGCTTGGTTTGTGTGAAGTCAACAACTTTGCGAGTGCTCGCCCGGTGGATGCCCGCAGACCTATCCGCATCAGCCGTACCAGGACTCTACGCATACGTTTACGGTGTTAGGCAGGCATTGGCCATTAGTCTTGCGTTCGTTGTGCGGAGGGCGGGAGAAGAGTATCATCCGCGAGTTAGAGGTCTAGAGCGTAAATCTCGGTTAGCACCTCGACCGTGCTGCTCAACCGGGGTGTCCGGCCATCCATAGCAGTTCCGGAAATCAAACTGGAGTAAGTGAAATGAAGATCACACGACTCTCGCGTTTTGCCCTGACTCTGTTCGCTGGACTGCTGATTGCCGCCGGCGTGCAGCAGACCCAGGCTCAGCAAACGAACAAGAAGGCCGGTGAACTTTCCCAGACTAAGCCGGAGTCGCTGGGTTTCTCGTCCGAGCGGCTCGAGCGGCTCCACACGGCGATGCAGCAGGAAGTGGACCAGAAGCGGCTTGCCGGCCTCGTAACAATATTGGCGCGCCACGGCAAAGTGGTCGAGGAGCGGACCTACGGCAAGAAGGACATCGCGAGCGGCGCGCCGATGACCAAGGACACCATCTTTCGCATCTACTCCATGAGCAAGCCCGTCACCGGCGTGGCCATGATGATCCTCTACGAAGAGGGCAAGTGGCATCCTACCGATCCGATCTCGAAATATATTCCCGAGTTCGCCCACCTGAAGGTTTTCAAGGGCGTGGACCAGGGCGGCAACATGATCTTGGAAGACCCTGTGCATCCCCCGACCATGCGCGAGCTGATGACTCACACCGCGGGATTCACTTACGGGTTCTTCGGCAATAGTTTGATCGACAAAATGTACAAGGACCAGCAGGTGCTGGAATCCAAGTCCCTGCAGGAAATGATCGAGAAACTTGCGAAGATTCCTCTGCTGTACCAGCCGGGAAGCCGCTGGGTCTACAGCGTGTCCATGGATATCCAAGGCTATATCGTCGAAAAATTGTCGGGCCAATCCCTGCCCGATTTCGAGCAGCAGCACATTTTTGCGCCGCTGGGCATGAAGGACACGGGCTTCTTCGTTCCCCAAGAAAAGCGCAACCGGTTTGCCACGCTGTACCGAGGCGATCAAAAAGGCGAGTTGGTGACAGATAAGGCGGAAGGCGGAGAGCCCATCGATTACGCCACGCAGCCAACGATGCCCTCGGGCGGAGGCGGAATGGTCTCGACCGCGGAGGACTATCTGCGCTTCGCTCAGATGCTCCTGAATGACGGCGAACTGGACGGCGTGCGCATCCTGGCGCCAGCTACAGTACACCTCATGACTTCAAACCATCTCGCCGCCAGCCTTATGACGAGCGAGGATCCCTTGAACCCCCGGCCAGGCTTCGGGTGGGGCTACGATTGCGCGGTCTTTACGGACCCGCCGCAAGCCGACGTGGTGGTTGGCAAGGGCACTTTCTTCTGGCTGGGGGCGGCAGACACCTGGTTCTGGGCCGATCCTCTGAACGATGTGATTTTTGTCGGCATGACCCAGCGGATGTATGGCCCTGGGTGGCCCCCAGTGGAGGAGTTGAGCCAAGCCACCGTCTATCAGGCGCTGCTGCAACCGAAAATGTGAGGGGATATGCGCGCCAGTCGCAGCGCTCGTCTTTGCACGCGCAAGCTCCGAGCGGACGTACTACCGGACTTCTGGCAGATGAGCGTTCCAGTTTTCAGGTAAGCACGGAGCCGGCTTTTAGTCTCGAGAATTCCTTGGTTGCGCAGGAGCCGGCCTTGTGAGTGCGTATACGTTTCTGTGTTGACGAGGCCAAACCACAAATCTGGGACGCGACTGCATCAAGGACTTTTTCCCTAACTACTCGGCGGTTCCGCAGAGTCCGGCGCGGGTTCTTGCTGCGGCGTCTTGACTGGCGTGCTGACTTCGGGACGCATCGCGAGGAACATCACGCGTCCGCCCACCTCTTCAGAAAACTCGCTGCCATTCCTTTCAAGGGTTAACCGAATCCCTTCCACCGATCGTTCGCGGGGCACGTCTCCCAGGGCACAGTTCACTTGCAGCACCGCGTTTGTGGGTAAACCCTGCACTGGCAGAAAGCGGATACGGAATACTGCAAGTCCGCCTGTCGGCATGGGGCCAGAGGACATCGGCAAACGCCTCAGGCCGAATGGAGCACGGCCGAACGGCAAACCTTGACGCGCAAGCGCGTTTGGTGCGACGCCATAGGAATTGAAGCTCACAAGTTCATCGGCCAGCCACACCCCCGTCTCCAGCGCATTTCCATTGGGCGACCTATGGGTGTAAGTTCCAGCGGCCTTCACCGATTTGTTCTGCGCGTCGAACGTTCCCGCGCCGCTCATCTCGAAGCTGTCGCCTTGATTGCCCTTGGCCGTGGCTGGGCAAGTGGAAGTGTCTCCCGGCTCGCAAAGGAACCCGGAAGCGAGCAGAAAGATATAATTGCTGTTACTGCTTTGAGCCTCCCCGGAGAGAGGAAACAGAAGTATCGCGAAGCAAGGTAGCGCAACCCTGATCATCGCGTGAATTGAAAACGCTGGGGTGGACATAAACCTCTCCTCTCGTAGCCACCGGAAACTGCATGAGTGACAAGCTTATGAGGCGCGAGTGGAATTGGGTGCCACGCACGCAGAGTTGTTACTCCCCCGCGAACTGCGCGGGGGACCAGCATGAACAAAAGCGTTGTTTGCTACCGCTCCCACGCCCGCTCTGCGAGCCGCAGGAAGCCGTGACTTACACCGTTTGCATCTATGAAAACGCCCGTGATTGCGCCCTCGGGGCTGATGTAATAGGGTATGGTGCCCTGGCCGTTGCCGAGGCCCGCACCCGGAGCGTCGAACGATGTAATTCCTCCGTCGGGTGAAAGCACATAGCCGTGATTGGCGCCATTCGCGTCAATATAGTTGCCTGTGATGACCCCTTCGTCGTTATTGGCCTCAGGCTGCGTACCTTGATAGGCGCCCGTGCCAGCAAAGGAAACATCGATTGTGGTGATCTTCCCCTCTTTGGTCCGCAGGAAGCCGTGGTAGAGGTTACCTGCGTCCAAGTAGGTTCCTACGGCCGCACCCTGCGAGTTGATGCCGGACGCAAGCGTGAACTGCACGCCTACGCCGCCCGGGCCATCGAAAGTGGCGATGTTGCCGTCCGGTGTGCGCACAAAGGCATGATAGGTATAGGTTCCGTCAATGTACCATCCGGCGGTCGCACCCTGCGCGGCGAGCCCCGCCTCAAAGGAAATCCAGGTTCCTTGGAACGGCCCTGTGCCCGCGCCCGGAGCATCGACGATTATGAACTTGCCGCGTGGTGAGCGCAGAAAGACGTGATACACATTGTTCGTGTCCAAAGTGATTCCTGCAATCTCGCCGACCGGGTTAATCGCAGCGGGTATCGTGCCTTGCACTCCATTTGGTGTGCACGGCACGCTGGGAATTGTGCCCGCACCCGGGGCTTCAAACGAGATGAACTCCCCGTCAGGTTCGCGGATGAATCCGTGCTCCAAGCAGCTGACATCAACATAGTCCCCCGTAATCACTCCTGCGGGGTTGATGCCCCAGCCTCCGGACCCTTGGTAGGTTCCTGTGCCTGCGCCCGGGGGGCTGAAAGTGATGATCTTGCCATAGGGCGTACGCAGAAAGCTGTAATAGGTATTGTTGGGATCGAGATACCAACCTGTGACCACCCCCGCGGGGTTTACGACGTTGGCCGAGGTGCCCTGGCCGGATGCCGTGCCGGCGCCGGGAGCGTCAATCACGATGATTCGCGGCTTACCGTGTTCAAATGCCTGCGGCCACGCCGTTGAAATACAACAGAAAAACAAAACCAACATCAGAATGCCGATGCGTCTCATCATATCCCTCCTGGAAATAACCTTGCTTTGACTTCCCGGCCTGAAAGAAATGGGAACCTGGAATCCGATCAAAAAGCGTCGCGTGCTACCGATCCCAATCCCCCTCCCACTGCTGCCCTGCCAGCCACACGAAGCCGTGGAGCACATTGTTGTTGTCTATGTACGTTCCCGTAATTGTCCCCGCGGGGTTGTTGGTTAAGGGGATGGTGCCCTGGCCGGCGCCTGTGCCTGCGCCCGAAACGTCGAACTTGGTGATGGCGCCGTCGGGAGCGCGCACGAAGCCGTGAGACACATTGTCCGCGTCAACGTAGTTGCCCTCGATCACTCCCGCCGGGTTGATGCTCTCCCCGATGGTGCCCTGGCCGGCGCCTGTGCCCGCGCCCGAAACG
>Ga0074044_10000841_pt1 | contig 28763 bp, 22 predicted proteins | sample BogForMeECP23OM1_FD_94443 | JGI IMG/M metagenome (GOLD analysis project Ga0074044, IMG submission 94443) | Bog forest soil microbial communities from Calvert Island, British Columbia, Canada - Bog Forest MetaG ECP23OM1 | ecosystem: Environmental > Terrestrial > Soil > Wetlands ...
GAGCGAACTGATCGATTACTTCCTGAAGCGCCGGAGCATGCGCCGGTCCTAAAGGCTGCGGTTTGCGCCTATGAGTTGCTGATGGAGGGACGGGCGTCTCGCCCGTCCTGCCGGGCGGGGACGCCCGGCGCTCCATCGGGCAAATTTGGGCGGCAGCAGCAGCGCAGGGTTCGGTCGCAGATGCAAGCATACGCAGGAGACAGAATTCCATGGCATTAGCAAAGCGAAACGAAGGGGCCAACGTCACCTCCGACATCAACGTCACTCCGATGGTGGACGTGATGCTGGTGCTGCTGATCATCTTCATGGTGGTCACGCCCATGTTGCAACACGGCGTGCCGGTGGATATGGCGAAAGTCAACAGTCCTAAGGACATGCACGACGCCGACAAGGAAGACGCGCTCCTGGTTGCCATCACGCGCGACGACAAGGTCTTCTTTGGTCCGGATCCGGTCCAGGTGAATGACCTGACCGACAAGATCAAGGACAAGCTGGCCAACCGGACCGACAAAACCGTCTATCTGAAAGCCGACCAGCGGGCGCACTTCGGCTGGGTGGTCGAAGTCGTCGACAATGTTCGGGCCGCCGGCGTGGACCAACTCGGCCTTTTGACCGATCAAAAGAAGTCCGGGGCCCTGGCCCCGCCGACCGGCGCCACCGGGCCCACGGGCGGGCAGTAGCACGCCAGCGCAATCGCTGGAAATGGGAGTTCGATAGGAGATTGATATGAGCATGGCAGTTGGCGCCAAAGGTGGCCAGAACGCGAACATGAACGTCACGCCGCTGATCGACGTGTTGCTGGTGTTGCTGATCATTTTCATGGTGATCACGCCGCTGACGCCGAAGGGTTTGGAAGCGTTGGTGCCCCAGCCGCCGCCGAAGGACAAGACTCCACCGCCGCAGACCGATCGCACCATCGTCGTGCAACTGATCGACCGCGGCGCGGGAAACACTCCGGGGGTCAAGATCAACATGGACGATGTCACTTGGGAAACTCTGCAGGGCCGCCTGGAAGATATTTTCAAGACCCGCGCTGAGAAAATCATGTTTGTGAAGGGCGATGACAATGTACCCTTCGCCGACGTGGCCAACGTGATTGACATCGGGCATTCGGCCGGCGTCGACAAAGTCGGCTTGATCACGGCCAAAATCGAATCGGGAAGCTAGAACTGTTCTACGATGGAGGGAAGGGCGTCTCGCCCGTCCAGCCGGGCGGGGACGCCCGGCGCTCCACCTTCAGATCTTTTCCACTCCGCAACAAAGGGAGATTCATAAAGCAATGAAAACAACTCGAAGACTGCTGGTGGTATTCGCCGCCGCACTGGTGTTGCTCTGCAGCACTGGATGCAGCAAGCTCAAGGCGCGCGACCACCTCAACAAGGGTGTGCAAGCTTTCAAGAACTCCAAATTCGAACAGGCGATTGACCACTTCCAGCAAGCTGTAGCCCTCGACCCCACTCTCGTCAATGCCCGCCTGTATCTGGCCACTGCTTTGGCCCAGCAGTACATTCCGGGCGTCGATGCTCCCGACAACAACCGTTTCGGCGAGCAGGCGATTGACCAGTACAAGCAGGTGCTGCAAGTCGATCCCAAGAACATCAACAGCATCAAGGGCATTGCCTATCTCTACCTACAGATGAAGAAATTCCCCTTGGCGAAGGAGTTCTACAAGAAGGCATCCGAGCTCGATCCGAACGACCCTGAGCCGTATTACTCGGTCGCCGTGATCGACTGGACGCAGACCTACGTGCCCCGTCAGGAGGAGCGCGCCAAGCTCGGCATGAAGCCCGAAGATTCCCTGCCCGCCAAGGACAAGAAGGTTTGTGCCACGCTGAAGGAGCAAAATACCGCCAACGTTCAGGAAGGCATCGATAATCTGAACAAGGCGCTCAAGCTTCGTCCTGACTACGACGACGCCATGGCCTACATGAACCTGATGTTCCGGGAACGCGCCGATATCCAGTGCGATGACCCGGCTGCCCGCTCCGACGATCTGAAAACCGCCGACGAGTGGGTCGACAAGACCATGGCTACCAAGAAGGCCAAGGCCGAAAAACAACCCAGCGGCGCCATCGTCATGGATCAGAACAAGTAAGTATTTTCTCTGTCAGAACAAGGGCCCCTGGCTTTACGGCTCGGGGCCTTTTGCTTTTCCGGGCACCGGCCCGACGGGCCCGAAAGGGGCGTTTGATTTCGAGGAACTTGCGGTATCACTAAAGCAATGCCCTGATACGAACCCGAGTCATTCTGCAACCGTGAAGGCGCGCCCGGATACGGACCGTTCGTGCACCGCAGGTGCCAATGCTCCGAAATCACAAAGGCGAGTGATTTGCATCATGCACATCCGTGATTCCGCAGGTAAAATCGAGTGCGGCACTGCGCATTGAGCTGGAAATGTTCAAGAAGATTCTGATCGCCAATCGGGGAGAGATCGCGGTGCGTGTCATACGCGCATGCCGCGAAATGGGCATCGCCTCGGTCGCCGTCTATTCCGACGTCGACCGCGCCGCACTGCACGTCTGTAAGGCCGACGAAGCCTACCCCATCGGGCCGGCTCCAGCCGGCGAGTCGTATCTTCGGATGGACAAGATCCTCGACGTGGCCAAACGCTCAGGCGCCGAGGCCATTCATCCTGGATACGGCTTCCTCTCGGAAAACGCGAAGTTCGCGCAGGCGTGCGCTGATGCGGGCGTGAAGTTTATCGGGCCCACGCCGCACTCCATGAATCTGATGGGTTCGAAAACCAGCGCGCGGCAGCAGATGGAAAAAGCCGGCGTGCCGTTCGTTCCCGGAACCTCGCGCGGCCTGGCCTCTGCGGAAGAAGGCGAAGCAGTTGCCGAGCGCGTCGGCTACCCCGTGATGCTGAAAGCCGCGGCCGGCGGGGGTGGCAAAGGCATGCGTCTGGTGCACACGCGCGCGGAACTTCGTTCCGCCCTCGAATCGGCCCAGAGCGAGGCCGAGCGCTCCTTCGGCGACGGCGAAGTTTATATCGAAAAAGCGATCGTCAACCCCCGCCACATCGAGATGCAGATCCTGGCCGACGAGCACGGCAACACCGTGTGGCTCGGCGAGCGCGAGTGTTCGATCCAGCGCCGCCACCAGAAAGTTCTCGAAGAGGCGCCTTCGCCGATCGTCGACGCCGACATGCGCCGGCGGATGGGCGAAGTTGCCGTCAAAGTCGCGCAGGCGGCCAACTACACCAACGCCGGCACGGTCGAATTCCTGGTCGATCAGCAGAAGAACTTCTACTTCCTCGAAATGAACACCCGCCTGCAGGTGGAACATCCGGTCACCGAGTTGACCACCGGACTCGATCTGGTGCACCTGCAGATCCGCATCGCGAGCGGCGAAAAGCTGCCCTTCGCCCAGTCCGACGTGGCGATTCGCGGGCACGCCATCGAATGCCGCATCTACGCCGAAGACCCCGATAACAATTATTTCCCCAGCCCAGGCAAGATCACGGTGCTGCTGCAGCCCTCGGGACCGGGAATCCGCCGCGACAGCGGCATGTACGAAGGCTGGAATGTTCCCATGGATTACGATCCGCTGCTCGCCAAACTGGTCGGCTACGGAACCGACCGGCAGCAGGCCATCATGCGGCTCCAACGGGCGCTCTACGAATATTTCGTGGCCGGCATCAAGACCAATATTTCGCTTTTCCAGCGCATCCTCGGCGACGCCGATTTTCAGGCCGGTAAACTTGATACCGGCTACCTGGACCGCTTGTTCGCGAAAGGCAACCACGCTGTCACCGCGAGCGCGCCGGAAGATGGGATCCAATCTTTGGAGACGATTGCCGCGATCGCCGCCGGAATGTTTGCCGTGCTCGATCCGGCTTCGTCCGGCAGCAGGGATGGGGCGAGCGGCGGACGAGGTCCAGGCGCGGCCGCTTCGGTTCCGTCGAACTGGAAACAGAAAGGACGCTCGGACGGGCTGCGCTGATCCTTCCGCCCGAAGAGACGGGGCTTGCCCCGTCTGCGGAGACGCGGCAAGCCGCGTCTCTACTAATCGGCCAAGCATCGAAATTCGCGTTTCAGCACAGGCTCTTCATGGTTTATGAAATCATTGTAGGCGGCAAACCGCACCGCCTCGAGCTGGCAAAAGCCGCCGCCGGATGGGTCTGCCGGTTCGACGGGCGATCGGTCCCGGTGGACGCGGTCATTCCGCGCCGCGACGTTTTGTCCCTGTTGATCGCTGGCCACGCCTACGAGATTAAGCGCGAGCAGACCGCCACCGATCTGCACATGTGGGTAGGCAGTTCCCGCTTCGCCGTCGAGTTACGCGATCCGCGTTCTCTCGGCTCGCGCCAGAAAGCTGCTGGAGATGAAAAGGGTCCCAGAAAAATTCTGGCTCCCATGCCCGGCCGTGTCGTGCGACTGCTGGTCGCGGAAAATTCGGAAGTCGAAGCCGGCCAGGGCATCGTCGTAGTCGAAGCCATGAAAATGCAAAACGAAATCAAGTCGCCAAAAAAAGGAATCGTGAAAAAATTATCGGCGACGCCAGGCGCGGCCGTAAACCCCGGTGAGGTACTGGCCATCGTGGAATGAAGATGCTCGTGTGGTGAGGAACACTAAACCATCCGCCTGTAAAGCAAAATTGTCCTCTCGCGGTACACCATGGTTTCCTTCCGATAGAGTTTTCTAATCTCCATCTAATCTGTTTCTAACCGCAACCGTTTCCAATCGACGGTATGACGGGTTATGCGATCCCGCTCCACTCCGACGGCATCCTGGCGGCCAGCCCCGGCCCGGTGATGCGCCAACGCGTTCTCGAACGTCTGCGTTCCCCCGTCCGCGGCTTCGAACAGGCCAGCGGAGGCGCTGAAGCGCTGGTATCCAACCAAAGCAGGCTACCCTTATGACCAGACATCCGGCCGAAGCCGATCGCAGCGTCCAGCACGACGCCGAACGCGAGCGTGTTCTCATGGAACAGCTTCCCCAGGTTCGCTACATTGCCCGCCGCATTCACGAGCGCTTGCCCCGCCACATTCTGTTCGAAGACCTGGTCCACGCCGGCGTCCTCGGACTGATCGACGCGCTCAACAAATTCGATCTGACCAAGCACGTGCAGTTCAGTTCTTACGCCAAGTTCCGCATCCGCGGCGCCATTCTCGACAGTCTCCGCGAACTCGATTGGAGCCCGCGCGAATTGCGCCGCAAGGGCCGCCGGGTCGATTCCACCTACAACGATCTTTCCGGCAAGCTCGGACGCGCGCCCACGGAAAATGAAATCGCCCAGGCGATGGGCATGGGCCTTCACGAACTGCAATCCCTGCTCGCCGAACTCGACGGCCTCGAACTCAGCAGCCTGCGCGTCGAGTCTTTCCGCGACGGCAAGGAAGAAGATGTCACCGACTACGTCCCTTCGAAGCTTGAGGAAACGTCCTTCTTCCAATGCCTGCGTTCGGAGATGAAACACCTGCTGGAGAAGGCCATTGCCGAATTGCCGGAGAAGGAACAGCGCGTTCTCGCGCTTTACTACTACGAAGAACTCACCATGAAAGCAGTCGGAGCCGCGCTCGGGATTGGCGAATCGCGCGTTTCCCAGATTCATTCGCTTGCCATGGTTCGCCTGCGTGCCCGGCTCGATTTTCTGAACGCACCCGCCGTGCCCCTGGCTCGTGCCAAGGCTGCGGGAGACATTTAGGAGGCACGCGTGGGTCGCTGCGAGCAAGAGGGTACCTGACATGAGTAATATGAATGCAATTCCATCTTCCGCAAACAGCGCAGATGCACTGCTTGTATCCAATGATGCGGTCACGATCAAGCAACTCAGTGAATCGATGCAACAACTTGCCATCTTTCCAGAAGTATGTATTGAAGTTCCGACTGCGCTGGTCCTGTTGAACCGGCGAAAGTTCGACGCGGTAATTGTTGATCTTCCGCTAAGAGGCCAGGCGAACACGGTTCTGGAAACCATACGTCGCTCCCCTTCGAATCGAACTGCCGTGATCTTCACCGTCAGCGACAGCGATGCCGAAACCACCAGTGCGTTCCAGGCAGGTTCCAGCTTTGTGCTGAGGAGACCTCTTTCCCTCACTTCGATCGGCCAAAGTTTGAAGGTTGGGTATGGCCTGATCCTGCGGGAATGCCGCCGCTACTTCCGTTGCCCGGTTAAGATTCCGGTGGCGATCTGCCGGGCCGGCATGCCGAAAGTTGATGGCCAGACCGTGAACATCAGCGAAAGTGGGATGGCAATCTGCACCTCGGTTTCACTCCGACCCGAAGTCAAAGTGCAGGTACACTTCACCCTTCCGGGTCACGAATCCCGTTTCGTGGTTGATGCAACGATCCGCTGGTGCAAAGAAAACTGCGTGGGATTGCAATTCACCTCCGTTTCGCCGCACCTAACTTCTGAGTTACAAGAATGGCTCTTGCGCCGGTTGGAAGAAGGTCTTCCCGAGTCCGTCGCCGACAAATTCCGAAACCTCGGGAACGCTCCCCATGGAACAGACGAGTCGCTGAGATAGCCAAAAACCAGGCTTTCTTTGATACCGATTTCGAGGGCGGTCGTAATCATTTACGCCAATCGAGAATTGCCGGTGTAAGTAGTCGGGAGCGTCGAGGATAGTGTTCACATTCGCCTAGCTGTTTGTGTCTGGGGGTAAGTTCTTAACCCGCCGCTCTGCTCATAGCGATAGCTTCCATCGCGTTGCGCTGGGCTGCCACGGGCACGTGTTGTACCACTCCAACATTACACAATTCGCACGCTGGCCACAGGCTCACCGCGCTCCTTTCGTAACGTTTTCTACGCTCCTTCGTGCGCCAGAATCCTTAGATGTTGCGGGAGAATAGTGGTACCGCATGAATCAGAAAGCATTCCAACCCGTGACCCAGAACAGCCCCGGTGCCATTCCGATTGAAGTAAGTCGGATCGAAGGTCATGAATGGTGGCTTTGGGGGTTCGCGGTCGCGATAACACTGGCGTTAACCGTAGGGATCATTTCGTTCACTTTTCCTTGGTTTAATCGGGACTGGGAGATTTCTTACTGGGGTAATCTCAGGGAATGGGTACGCGGGCTGGCAGCTCTGGTATTGCTGTTCGACTTATACGCGATTTATCAGCACATGCAACTCCAGCGCATTCGACGCCAGCTGGCTGAGCGAGATCAGCTTTTCCAACTCATCAGTGAGAATGCCGCCGATATGATCGCGCTGGTCGACAGCGATGGTCGCCGGCTGTACAACAGCCCCGCCTATCAAAAGGTCCTCGGGTATTCTCCCGAGGACTTGAAAGCCACTTCGTCGACCGAGCAAATTCATCCCGACGATCGCCCGCGAGTATTGGAGGCAGCAGAAAAAGCCCGCCTGAGCGGCCAGGGAGAGCGGGTGGAATACCGAATACGCCACAAGAACGGATCCTGGCGCACGCTGGAGTCGACCGCGTGCGCGATCCCAAATGCGAGAGGTCAGGTCGACAAACTGGTCATTGTGAACCGCGACATCACCGAGCGGAAGCGCGCCGAGGAACTGCTGGTACACAATGCGTTTCACGACGGGCTCACCAACCTGCCCAACCGCGCTCTGTTTCTGGACCGGTTGCAACACGCGCTAACCCTGTGCAAGAGACACTCGAACTACAAATTCGCGGTATTGCTCATTGATGTAGACGAATTCAAAATCATCAATGACAGCCTGGGACACACGGCCGGGGATGAGCTGCTGATTCAAATCGGACAAAGATTGAAGGACGCGGTGCGGCGAGCCGATACCGTCTCGCGCCCCCGCACGAGCGGCGCACCTGACAGGACTGCCAATGACGATACGTTGGCCAGAATTGGTGGTGATGAATTCACCATCCTCTTGGACGACATCCGAGATCCCATTGAGGCGGTACGCATTGCGGATCGAGTGCAAGCGGAACTGGGGACTCCCTTCGTAGTCAACGAGCAGGAAATAGTAATTTCAGCGAGCATCGGAATCGCCGCAAGCATTGGCCCTCACACCCAGGCGGAGGATCTGGTGCGCGACGCGGAGATCGCCATGTACCGTGCCAAGCGGGCGGGGAAAGCCCGTTGTGAGGTATCTGACACGGCCATGCATGCGAATGCGGTGAAGCGGTTGAAGCTGGAGACGGACTTGCGCAAGGCCCTCGACCAGGGCGAATTCCGCATTCACTACCAGCCGATTGTGTCGTTGCAGACCGGCAAGATCACGGGCTTCGAGGCCCTGACCCGGTGGCAACGTCCGGAGGGCTTACTTTCACCGAAGGAGTTCATCGGGGTTGCGGAGGAGATTGGGCTCATAGTTGCCATGAATCGGCAACTGTTGCGCGAAGCCTGCGAACATCTCCGGTTGTGGCAGTCTGAATTTCCTTCACGCCCGCCTCTGACCATGAGCGTGAACATCACTCCCAGGGAATTTGCCGAGCCCGATCTCGCCAGCCAGGTCCGCAAATCCCTGGAGCAGACGGGCGTGGATCCAGGCTGCTTGCAACTGGAAATCATAGAAACGACTGCCATGGCGGATACGGAAAAATCTGGTCACGTGCTCGCGCAATTGAAGGCACTCGGCGTGCGCTTGAGCATCGATGATTTTGGCACCGGGTATTCCTCACTCAGCCGCTTGCGCCGGATTCCGGTGGACACCTTGAAAATCGACCGTGCCTTCATTTCGCACATGGATACCGACCCGGAAAGCCGCGAGATTGTGCGGATCATCATTATGCTTGCCCACAATCTCGGTTTGAAGGTCGTCGCTGAAGGGACGGAAACGGAAGAGCACATCAACCTGCTCAAGCAGCTCAATTGCGAGATGGCACAGGGATACTTTTTCTCCCGACCCGTCGACGACCAGGCCATATTGAAGCTGTTAACCAGCAACCGCAGCGCCGGCGCCGCCTCCGCCGGTCGTTAGGATTAGAAACAGGCGGTCATTTTTCCAGGCTTTGAAACGGCGCGCTCTGGAGGCTTGTCTTGTCGAGGGTGAAGGGCCTTACAGCGTCCGCTTAAACAGCGGCACGGCCAGCGCCATGGTCGCCACCGCGAATGTCGAGAGAAACAACAGATCCGGTACAACCGCGCTCAACCCGCTCTCCTTCAGCAGCAGCGCCTTGAATCCATGCACGGCATAGGTGAAGGGATCGACAAACGCGATGCCCCGCAGCCAAGCCGGAAACGCCTGCACCGGATAGATCGATCCGCTGGGGAAAAACAGCAGTGTGTTCATAATCCCAAACGTCGCGCGCGGCACCAGCGGATCTTCCACGCGCACCATCATCAGAAACATCATGCAGTTGAACGCCGAAGCGGTCGCCAGGATCATGGCCAGCAATCCCAGCATGGTCAGCGGATTGAAAATCGTCCCCACACCCGCGAGCAGCGACCCGATCATGGTAATGACCACCCCGGTGAGCACGCCCTTGAGCGCGCCCGCGCCATTCAACCCAAACACCAGCTCGGCCTTGGTAATCGGAGTCACCAGATATCCCTCGTGGATTCCGCGCGCCTTGTCGTCGATGTACAACATCCCGCCGCCAATCATGGCCGACACAAACATGGCCAGCGCGATCGATCCCGGCAGCAAATACTTCATGTATTCGATGTACGGGTATAGCTCGACCACATCCAGCGCCGTCTGCTGCAACAGGCGCGGCCCCACGTCCGGCTGGTTCAAGGCGTCCGTCACTTCATTCATCTTGTCTTCGAACGTCGAACTCATGAAGTTGTCGCTGTTGTCGACGATCAGCGCGATTCGAGGATGATTTTTCTCGTACACCATCTTCGAATACTGGGCCGGAATAATGACCGCGCCCTGAATCTTGCCGTTGCGCACATCCTCGCGCGCCCGCACCTCGTTGTCATAAGGGACGGCGATAAACGTCCCCGCATTCGCCCGCACCGCGTCAAACGCTTCCTTAATTCGGATCGCCTGCGTTCCATGATCCTCATCCACCAGGCCCATCTTCGCGTCGCGGATCTTCCCTCCGAAAGCGTTGCCCAGCACGATCAACTGCACCAGTGGAAAAATCATCGACACCATCATCAGGGCCGGCGAGCGGAAAAACTTGCGCATCTCACGCTCGATAATCGCCATCATCCGATTCATGGCCGCACCCCCGGGCTTTGCGGCATCACGAAGGTGTAGGCCTTCACCAGTTCATCCCGCAACTGCCGCCCTGTATAGTGCACGAACACGTCGTCCAATGTGGTGTTCTGCACCGAAAGCGTTTTCAGCGGCACGCCCGCCACCACCGCCATCTCCACCAGATTGGTCGTCGTGCCGGACCCATTCGAAGTCAGCACCCGAAACATCCCCGCGCTCTGGTTCTGCACCGACGTGACTCCGGGCAATGCTCTCAGCCGGCCTTCCCAATCGGCGGGAGGCCGCTCGAAGTGCGCCTCAATCACATTCGATCCCGGTACGCTCGCCTTCAGCGCTTCCGGAGTATCGAGCGCCACCAGTTTGCCGTGATCCACAATCGCGATGCGGTTGCACAGCCGGTCCGCTTCGTCCATGTAGTGCGTGGTGATCAGTACGGTAAGCTTGCGTTTCGCCTTGATCGTCGTCAGCATCTCCCAAACCGCCACGCGCGACACCGGATCGAGCCCCGTGGTCGGTTCATCCAGAAAAAAAATCTTCGGACTATGCACCAACCCCCGCGCAATCTCCAACCGCCGGCGCATCCCGCCCGATAGCGTCTTCGTTTGCGCTCCTCGCCACTTCGTCAGGTCCACCGTCTCCAGCAGTTCTTCAATCGCCTCTTTGCGCTGTTTGGCCGGGACGTCATACAGCTTGGCGTAGATGTTCATGTTCTCTTCCACGGTCAAATCCAGATCGCTGGTCAGCGCCTGAGGAATCACGCCAATCGTCCGCCGCACGTCATCCGGATCTCCCACCACATCGTGCCCCATCACGCGCGCCGATCCCGCAGTGATCGGAATCAGCGTAGTCATCATCCGGATCAGCGTCGATTTCCCCGCTCCGTTCGGCCCCAGTAGCCCGAAAATCTCGCCCTCCTTCACGGCAAACGAGACATCGTCCACCGCCGTGAAATCGCCGTATTTTTTTACGATGTGCGAGACTTCAATCGTATTAGGAGCGTCCGCCGCAACCTCGCTCCGCAGGCTCAGTTCCGACGCCGCGACACTCATGCCGTTCGTGGTGTTTCCGTTGGACTTGTTCACGTCTTCATTCATGGCTGGACCTTACAACTCTGAAGATTGTGCGTGAGAACTCGGTCGTCCCTCCGGGACTTGCATCATCCTTCCCACTTTACCCAGCGCTGAAGCGCTGGGCTAAGCTCGGTCGCCCCTCTGGGGCTGGATTCTCCTGTGATTCCTTCCACAGGCTGCCCGAAAAAGGAATTCTCACTCGCACCCTGAACTTCTGAAACCTTGAAACCCTGAAAACCTTGAAATCGTGACACCTTGAGGCCTTGCTTTATTTCACTTGCGCCGCCGGCACCAACACCTCCGCCGTCATCCCCGGAACATACGCCCCCTTCGGATTCTCCAGCCTCACCTTCAAAGCGATCGTCCGAATATCCCTTTTCCGCCGCCCCACATCCCGCTGCGTAGCGAAATCCGCCTCCGCGGCCTTGTAGAAAACTTTTCCCGGAACCACCGTGCCTCCGGGCAGGCGAACCCGCAGCGTGTCTCCAAATCCAATGTGATCGGACTCCGTTTCCGGAATCGCCGCGAGCACCCAGGTGTCGCTGAAATCCACCACCGTCACGATCGCCTGACCGGCGTTCACCACTTCGCCTTCGCGCGCCGCCCGCACCAGCACTGTCCCGGTTACCGGCGCATAAATCTTGGTATATCCCAACCGCACTTCCCCTTCTTTCAATTGCTCCACCGCGTTCTCCACCTGCGCCCGCGTCGATGCTACCGTGCTCTGCGCCGCCGTCGCCTGATTGGTGCGCGCGATCGCCGAATTCAGATCCGCCTGCGCCGCGGTCACCTGGTCCTTCAGCGACTGCACGCTCGCCTGTTGCGCCTTCAGATTCATCTCCGCCTGCACCCGGTCCTGGTCCGATGCCACGCCCGCCTGCGCCAGCCCAATCGTCCGCCGGCTGTCGCTCTCCACCCGCGTCAAAGTCGCTTCCGCCTGCGCCAGTTGCGCTCGCGCCGATTGCAGCTTCGCCTGCGCATTCGACACGTCGCTCGACGTCGATCCCTTCGTCGACTTCCGGGTGTACTCGTTCGCGCTGACTTGCGACCGCAGACTGGCAATCGTAGCCGCCGCTGCACGCTCCTCCGCCTCCAACTCCGACGGATCCAGCAGCGCGATCAAGTCGCCCTGTTTTACGGTCGATCCTTCCTCCACCAGCAGCTTCAGAATCCTTCCCTGAATCTGCGGACTCACCACGATCTGGTTCGCATCCACCGTTCCCACCAGAACCAGATCGCTCCCGCCGGGAGTAGAAAAAAAGTAGTACACCGAAGCGATCGCCACAATGACCGCCAGCAAAATCAAAACTCTAATCCGCGCACTCATCGCCAATCTCCTGGCAGGTTACCTGTCAGCTGAGCGCTAAGAAACAAACAGCGCCGCCGCAATAAAATCCAGCACAAACGCTCGCCGCTCTCGAATCCGCTCCTCCGACAAGGGGTCCACCTTCATCAGCGCCTTCATCACCGGGGCCGCGCTGAAATAAAAGATAATTATCGCCACCACCGAAGGCAGAAAGTCCATAGGATTCACCGCCCGGAATTCCCCAGCCTCCGTCCCCTGCCGCAACACCTCCACCAGCTTCTCAAAGATAGGGCGGAAATATTGTTTAGCCACCCGCTGCATGCGCACGCTGCCCTTCGCCCCCGACCGAGCCCATTCTCCCTGGACCACCCGTGGGAACTGCGGATTGGCCGCGATGTAGTCGAAATACGCCCCCAGGTAGTCCAGCATTTTCTGGCGCGGAGCGAGGTCGCTGTCGAACACCGGCGTCACCCGCGCCCGCAACCCGCTGAACACATGGTCGAGCACCGCTTGGTACAACGCTTCCTTGTCCTTGAAGTAGTAGTAGAGCAGCGCCTTATTGACGTGCGCCGCCCGCGCGATGGCATCGGTGCGCGCTCCGGCAGTGCCGTACTCGGAGAATTCCGCAACCGCCGCCTTCAAGATCGCCGCCCGGCTCTCCTCCGGACGCCCTCGAGTCCCCAAACGATGAGTCGGTTTCATATAATTAACCAGTTAGTTAGATTGTACCACGCTTTCAGGGGGTGCAATCAAACTACGCCGGGGGGCGGCACGGGGGAAAGGCGGCATCAGCGGGATATCGTCCACCTCAAGTCCGGCTCACGCCTTCGGCGCTGGCGGAGGTGGCCCAAACGAGCCGCAGCGGCCGGGCATGGACTGGCGAAACTTCTCGCGCTCTTCGGGAGTCATCTGCTCCCACCGCTCCATCATGCGGTGGCGCCAGTACATGTGGCGGCCGGGCCGGCCGTGGAATCCTCCGAAGAGGATTTTGCTCAGGACCAAAATGCCCATGGCCTGCCAGAAGCCGATCAGGTGCCAGCCGAAGAGAGCCGGCATCAGCCAATTCCACAGGCGCAGGACTACATAGCTAAACACAGCGAAAAACACCACGGCAAACAACGCGAACTTCAGTCCTCGTACGACCCAATTCCTTTTCATGTTCTTGTCCTCATGCTTTCGTAAATTCGTCGTGGATGGCCTGGAGCCGCTCGCGCAAATGAAGAACGGCATAGTGCTTGCGCGAAAGCAGCGTGTTCACACTTACGCCAGTTTGCGCCGCGAGTTGCTTGAAGCTATAACCCATCAACTCGTGGGCGATGAATACTTCGCGCTGCTCGTCGGGCAACTCGTCGAGAGCAGCGTCCAGTTCTTCCAGCAGCACACGTCGTGCGTAAGCAGCTTCCGGCCCGGCATCGGGCGAGGGAAGCATGTCTTCCAACTGGAGCGTTTCCCCGTTCTCGGTGACCGCCGGCGGTTGGTTTCTAAGCGCCTCGCGCTGCTTCTTGCGGAAGAGGTCGGTAATTCGATTGCGGGCCACGCGGAACAGCCAGGCGGTAACCTGCTCCACCGGCTTCATCAGGCGGTAAGCCTCCACGAGTTCGTAGAAGACATCTTGCAGAATGTCTTCCGCGTCTTCGCGGTCGGCCACACGTCTCCGGATGAAGTTGAGCAGGCGGTTCCGCTCGCGATCGATTGCTTCAGAGATCCGCTGGTCTTGCTCCGCCATCGCCCACTGTTTTCTCAGCGCCTCGTCCATCCACTTCTGTAGACGAATGAGGGCGATAAATATTTTAAGAAGCTAAGCAGAAGATACCGGAAAAGGCGTTCGGCAGTCCCCACGAGGTTCGAAGAATAGCGGCAATGCGAGGATGAAAACTGCGAAGGCTACCGTCAGACCCGGGTCAGTTAGTGCCCTGGCGATTTATCAACCACCACCACATAGTTTCCGGTTTGCCGACAACCGGGAGTAATTGCGCGCGGGCCCGAATTGAGGACATCGTGCACGGGCCCTACTACCGACTCCGCCGCAGAGCTCTTTCCAACTTGCTACAATCACTTGTTTGCCTAAGACGCAGTTTGTCTTGGAGGAATTGAATAACTCCCGAATCATCGGCAAACCACGACCAGAAAGCCGCAGGCGAGCGTGTTCGTCTCGTTTCTGCTGAACCGCCCTGTTCCGGGGTCAATTTCCAGCATGCGATGAATCGTCTCCTCCAAGCCCGTGTTCTCGGTGAGCCGCTTCGACGCCCTTCCGGTTTGGGGGATAGCGGGCTGGTGGCCTAGACGTCTTATCATTTTGCAATGTCGCGAGCAGGCGAAATGGTGTAGAATCGTCTTGCTTTCGAAGTTAAGTAAGGAGATACCAGTTACTCTAAAGGCAATCCCCCAGCCCCTGGCCCAGACATGTTCTTAGAGGATGTGGGACGACTTGTGTTATGGCTTGTCTTGCTGGTGATGAGCCTGAACTTGGTTTTCCTTTTTTTCCTAATCCGTCGCCGGCTGATCCGCAAAAGTTTTTTCGCACAGAAAGATGCCGCGCGGGAGCGTTATCGCGACCCGGTTGACGCCTTCTCCCTCGGACAGATCGGTCTGGAGCAGGCGGCCACGGCGCTAGGAGATGCCCGCTCCCCTGCCGAACGCGAAGGCGTATGGGAGATGTTGTTCGCGGTCTCCAACGCCAACAACACCGAGCGGATATCGGAATTGTTGTTTCGGTTGGGATTTGTTGAGGAATGGCTGAAAACTGCGTTCGGGCGAAAAGCCTCTAATGAACTGGCCAGCGTCCTTTTGGGCCGAGACGGAAAGACGCCCGAGGTGCATTGGGCAAAACTCCTGCGGCCCATCTACCGGATGCGTCTCACGGCAGTCTCCCGCGCTCTGGCAGTAAACAACCTTGGACGTTTGAGCCCAAGGCATGCCCATCATTGCTTGAGTGCCGCTCTAGGGGACCCCTCCGCGCAGGTTCGCAGAGTGGCTATCGAGGGGATGGGCCACAATCGGAATCCGGAGACCATACCGTTGCTTGTGGAAGAGCTGCTGAGGGCGGTGGAAGAAAGCAATGACCTTTCCCTGCGCACACTAAAAGCGGCCCTCATCCGCTATCGAGTGGAGGATTTGGAGCTCTTCCTGCCCTGCCTGGCCAGTCCGAGCCGTCGTTGCCGTTTCTTTGTCATCGACTCTATGCGGCAGATCTGTGACCGTGCGGCTCTGAATTCTCCCCTTACCAAGAACGACTTTTCTCCTGCTTTGTACCGCGCAGTGCTGGAACAGTGTCAATTCGACGAGTTCGAGGACGTTCGTGCGCGCAGTTCCTACGTTGCTAAGTATTTCCGCGACGCAAGCGCAATCGAGATGCTGCGGCGGCTGATGCAGGAGCCGAGCGAGTTTGTGCGTTTGCACACGTTGCGCGCTGCCGCCGACCGTTTCTATGCGGATCTGATTCCCGATGTGGTTGCACGCCTGACCGATGAGCGCTGGCGGGTGAGGGAGGCGGCGGTGCAGGCGTTGCAAGTCATGGGTGCCGAGGGAACCGACGCCATGTTCCGTTTTTTCACAGATTGCACCGACCGGTTCGCCGCCGAGCAGGCCTGCGACGAGTTCCAGCGGCGCGGTATCGTTTCCCAATTGCTGGCAGCGATAGCAGGGGGTGGCAACGAAGGACTGCTGGCTGAAAAAGTGGCGCGCAAAATGGCTTCGTTGGGAAAGACGTCACTCCTGCTGTCCCACTTGACCAGGAGCGACTCCTTCGCCGTGCAGAGTTCTCTCATCGACACGCTCGCCGTCAATCCCACGGGTGAGTTCGTCTCCGTACTCAATGTGCTGAGCCAGCAGGATTCCGGCCAGATCAGCTCCAAGGCGAGACAGGTGCTTGGCCGAATCCAGTCCGACAGCAATGTTCGCATCGGCAGCGGCGTACGCAGCGTCGGCGGAAAGGAAGATATCTCCGGTGCATAGGACGCTCCTGCATCTGCTGGACTACGCGAATCTGATTATTGTGACGTATTTCATTGTTGCCAATGTTGTGTACACCATCCTGATGGCAATCTCGCTATACGCCGTGACCCTACACTCGCGTTTCGCGGCACACACCAGCTATGCCGACATCGTCGACTCTCCGGCCACTCCACCCATCACCCTAATCGTCCCGGCCTACAACGAGCAGGACGTGATCGCAACCACTGTTCATGCATTGCTGAACTTGGAATACCCGGAGAAAGAGATCATGGTGGTAGACGATGGATCCACCGACGAAACTCTTGCCCGTTTGATCAAAGAGTTCGAATTGCAGCGTATGGACCTCATCTACCGTGAGTTCGTGCCGTCGAAGCGACCCTGGGGTTTTTATCTGAACCCACAGGTCCCGAACCTGGTGGTGCTGGCCAAGGAGAACGGCGGCAAGGCGGATGCCCTCAATGCCGGCCTGAATATGTGCCGCAGCCCGTTTTTCTGCACTGTGGATGCCGACTCCATTGTGGAGCGAAAGGCGCTGCTGCGGCTGATGGCACCGATCATGCATGCCAGCGTCAACACCGTGGTCAGCGGCGGCCTGGTGCGGATCGCGAATGGGTGCACCGTGGCCAACGGAGAAGTGACCGAGATCGGGTTACCCGGCACCTGGCTCGAGCGTTGTCAAGTCGTCGAGTACATCCGCACCTTTCTTTTCGGCCGGCCGGGGTGGAACTTTCTCAAGGGCAATTTCATTACCTCGGGCGCGTTCTGCATGATGCACCGCGAGACCGTCGTCCTAGCCGGCGGCTTCGACCGCGACACTGTCACCGAGGATATCGACATGATCGCCCGGCTGCATACTTTCGCGGAGAAAAGGCGCTGGAAAGCGGACATGGTCTTCACCACCGACCCGGTATGCTGGACGGAGTGTCCCAAACAGTTCCGGATGCTGGCCCGCCAGCGGCGGCGCTGGCAGCTGGGACTCGTGCAGACGGTGTTCAAACATGATCGCCTGATCTTCAATCTGAAGCAGGGGAGGCTGGGCCTGTTAAGCATGCCCTTCCATGCCTACGTGGAGGCATTCGGCTGCGTGGTTGAGACCCTCGGTCTGGTGATCTTGCCGCTGTCCCTTTTTGTCGGGGCGATGCCCTTGTCGCTGTTCCTCCTCATCATGTTTCTGGCAGTGGGTTATGGGACTTTACTATCGGTGGTTTCGGTATTGCTCGCGGAAGCAACCATCCGCCGCTATCCCACGTATTCCGACATGCTCACCCTGGTGCTCTATGCCTTTCTGGAAAACTTTGGCTACCGTCAGGCCGTAAGTGCAGCGCGGGCCCATGGAGTCTTCCAGTTTGTTCTGGGAAAGCGCCGCTGGGAAGTTGTGACCCACAAGGGGGTGGAGGCCTGATGGCACGCCGCAGATTGTGGATCACCAATCGGGTGTTTCTCGGGCTCGCAGCTTTCCTGATCCTTGCCGCTCTCTGGGAGTTCAAATGGAAACCGCAATACCACGGCTTCTATGAAGAGGGAGTCCGGCTTTACAAGAGTGGACAGTACCTGCGAGCCCAGGACGCGTTCAACACCGCCTACGCAATCGCACCCAATGCGGTGGACGTGATCATCATGGAGGGCTGGACAAACCTCAAGCTCAACCGCCTCGAGGAGGCGCGCTACTACTTTGATCGGGCCATTCGCATTGATCCCCGCACCGAGGAAGCCCAGATCGGCATGTCCTTCGTCGCGCTGGAAAGCGGGCGAGGAGAGTTAGATCCGGCACTCCTCTCCCGTATCCTCAAGGGGCGGCAGAACGACCCCAATATTATGATCCTGCTTGCCGGAGCGGAGGAAAGACAAGCCGATTATTTTCAGGCGGCGGAGATCTACAACCGGCTGCTCGCGGATCAGGACTATGGCCAAGCGGCGCGATTCGCGCTAGAGAACATCTTCGGCCTGCGCGGCTTTAACGATGCTCCATCCTCGGCATTCCCGCCACTGCAACGACCGTCCCAACTGCAGGTGCGATACCGGGCGAGCGACGGCGCGCTGCGGAAACAGACGCCCGATGGGCAGTGGTCCAAGCTGTACGTGCAAGGCGTTGATCTGGGCGCGGCGGCACCAGGGTATCGGCCGACTTCGTTGCCCAACGAAGGGTCGACGTATAGTGATTGGTTGAAGGAAGCCACTCAGCTTCACGCCGATAGTCTGCGGATCTATACACTATTACCCCCCTCCTTTTACCGGGCTTTTCATCATTATGTCGCTGATGGAGGGAATCTTTCCCTGATGCAGCAGATATGGGTGGCTACCCCGGATCATCAGGACCTGTTCGAGCCCCGGTTTGAACAGGAAGCCAAGGCCGACATTCGCTACGTTGTCGATGCCATCCACGGCCGTGGAGCGGTACCCGCCAAGCGCACTCGCAGCAGTGGCGTTTATGAGTTCGATGTCGCGGACCGCGTGAGCGCATTCCTCATAGGAGGCGAACTGGATCCCGCGGTCGTCTCCAGGACCAATTTGCTCAATGCGGGCAACCGCAGCTATGCAGGCACGTATTTGTCGATCGCCAACGCCTCCGCCACCGACGTTTGGCTAGTGGAAATGGCCGATTATCTGGTCGATTATGAAACCTCCACCTATAACTGGCAGCACCCTGTGGCTATCGCCATCGGGCCGCCTCCGGACCCGGCAAGTGGAGACCTCCTGGAAATGAAGGTGAAACAGCAGCCGTCCTACGTTGCTGGACTCTTCGCTGCCTATCCTGCCTTCCCTTTCTTCCCCGACTACATGGAGAAGAATCCGCGTTATGCGAATGCCCAAGACAAAAGTGGTCCAAATCCTGTCTACGGATTCGTGCGTGACTTGCGCGCGCACCTGCCGGTGCCCCTAATCATAAGTGAGTACGGTGTTTCCAGTTCGATGGAACCGCGACGAGTGCTGGCGAACGGCTGGAACCAGGGCGGATACAGCGAAGGTCGTCAGGCGAAGGCACTGGCCCGCCTGACCCGTTCCCTGCGAGAAACTGGTGCGGCGGGTGGACTGGCTTTCGAACTGGCCGACGAGTGGTATCGCTATGGCTGGATCACAGAGGAATTTCAAACTTCGGAAGAAAGAGCGGCTTTTTGGCTGAATGACCTGGACCCGGCCAAGCGCTACGGCTTGATCGGATACCGTACCAGCAAAGAGGAGTTGTTCACTGGCGATCCGGCTGCGTGGGAAAAGGAGAAGAAGATCTATGCCAACGTGCCGGATCCCCGGATCGGTGATGGGTATGATGGTGAGCGCACGCTGCGCAGCGTGGAGGTCGCCGGCGATGAGGGCTACTTCTACTTGCGCCTACAGGTGGTCTGCCTGGATTGCGTGCGATCAGTTCACACCGGCAAGACACATTTTGACCAAGCGGCCTACGTACTCGCGCTGAATACGTTGCCGGGAACCGCGGGGATCACTAATCTGCCTTTCGGCAACGTGAATATAGCGACTGGCGCAAATTTCCTTTTGGTTCTTCGCGAGCCGGAGCGCAGCAGGATGCTAGTGGCCGAAAACTACAACCCATTCCGCGCGGACGACCCGAAGCGCAAGCACCTCGCCTACAAGAAGGAGTTCGCTGCGAGCCTTACCTCTTCTGGAGAATTTCAGCAGGTCGGGCTGGGACAGGATTACAACCTAAGTAAACTAAACTACGGGCAAGGCAATCCAGCCGCCGCTGATTATGATTCAACGGCAGAATGGTACGCAGACATCAAGCACAGTGCGATCTTGATCCGAATCCCGTGGGGAAAATTGTTGATTACCGACCCGTCCAGCATGCTGGCCTTCGCCGGCTACGACTCCGCTTCCGGTGTACGGAGCTTGCCGATGCGCGGCTTGCAGGTCAGTGCTTACGTTTTGCGTCCAACGGGCGCCGCCGAGCTCAAGAACATGACTTTATCAGTCGCCGTGCCTCCCAGTGGGGAACCGGAACGATTGGCCTGGCAGAAATGGACTACCGTCAAGGTGGAACCTTACCGCAAGCAAGCCTTCCTTGCGCTGGAGCAAGAATACGGACTGACCGCCGGCGCCACGCCGTCCAAACAGTTGGCTCGGAGAGCATCGGCGGCCAAGGCAGGCAGGATACGTTGAATGATCACGACTTTGAACAAGTCGAAGCTGAATTCACTCGCGTTCTTGCTCCTGCTGCTGGCTGCGTTGGCGTGCGCGCTGCCCGCAGTGGCCGATGACGAAGTTAGCCGCGCACGGGCGCTGGCATTCAGCGGAGCGCAGCATCGGGGCGAAGCGTTGTCGTTGCTGCAGGCCCGGCTGGCTAAAGTCCCTGACGATGGAGACGCGTTGACGCTCTACGGAACTATCCTTTCCTGGGAAGGGCGCTACGACGAATCGCGGCAGGCCCTGCAGAAGGTGCTAGACCGAAATCCAGACCACGCCGATGCCCTGCCGGCTATGTTGAACCTGGAGCTCTGGTCGAACCATCCGGAGAGGGCTGAACAACTGGCGCGTTCCGCCTTGCAGCGCCACCCTGGGAATCCCGCCCTGCTGTTGTTTTTGGCGCGGGCTCAGCGTAATCAGAATCACGAGAAGCAATCCGCGCAGAATCTCGACGAGTTGCTGAAGCTCGATCCTTCCAACCAGGAAGCCCGGGAGATGCGGCGGCGCTTGGTTTACCAGGCCCGCAAGTGGGAGGCGCAATATGATTTCACCGACGACTGGTTCAGCAGTGTGTTCAGTTCCCAGCAAGAATCCACTTTGAGTTTGCGCGGGCCGACACCGTTGGGGTCGGCGATCGTGCGCGTGGCGCGCGCGGACCGTTTCGGCGTCCACAGCAACCAGTTGAGCGGCGAACTTTATCCCCACATCCGGCCGGGAACCTATGCTTTTGTTACGGTCGGCGGTTCGCCGGATGCAGTGCTGTATCCGCAGTATTTTGTCGGAGCCGACCTGTACCAGAGCGTCGGACACGGTTTTGAAGCGAGCGCCGGATACCATCGCCTGCAGTTCTCGGACGATGTGAACATCTCTACCGCCGCGTTGTACAAGTACCAGGGCAATTGGTTATATTCCGGACGACTCTATCTGACCCCGGATAACTTGGGCGTGAGCAAGACCGGTGTGTTCGCAGCCCGCCGATTCTTTAGCGACGAAGGCGTCCACGACTATCTAGAATTCAGATTCAGCTACGGCGCTTCCAAGGCGCTGGCGACGACTACTCTAGATCTAATATCGTTGACCTCGACCCGCTACACGGTGGACTACGACAAGAGGATCGGGAACTGGCATGCCGAGGTCAAACTCGGCGCCGGTAGTGAAGACCAGCAGTTTGGTGGTAAGGTGAACCGTTATACCGCAGAAGGATCGGTGTATTACCGATTCTGATGGCCGACTCCGACAAACCCGCGGAGAATCACCCCAAGCGTGCAGCGCGCAAGCGTCTGCCGGCTCTGCTTCTGCCGCTACTGTTTCTGGCACTGGCGTATGTGCTGCTTTACTCCCCACACAGCTTGTTCAAATCTCGCCGCGATGCAGTCAAGCCGGTGCTCACCCAGCAGGAGTCGCAGCGGTTGTCGGATTTGAGCAAGTCGCTGGTCAACCAGGGGCACTATCAGCAAGCGCTCGAACCGACGCTCACCCTCTACAGGGCGTATCCCGAAAACCACATCTACATCGGACGGCTGGCGGAGATCTACGATCATCTTGGGCGATACGACGAGGAGGCCGCGTCCTGGGAGAAGTATATGGACCACGCACCGACTCCGATCGAGGCGTGTCCGCAGATCGGCCAGGCCTACTGGAAGCAGGGGGAGAAGTTCGAGCGGCAAGCGCTGGCGGCTTACGAACGTTGTGTGGCGCTCGATCCGAAAAATACGGACTCGATCTTCTACTTGGCACATGCGCTGGAAATGTCGGGCCAATGGGCACCAGCTGCTGAACAGTATCAGAAAGGGCTGGCCATTTCTCCCGGCTACACCGATCTGACGCTGGGGCTGGCGCGCTGCTGGCTGCGAATGGACAAACCGGATGATGCCAAGAAACTAGCAGATCAGGTCCTGTCCAGGCGGCGAGATAATTCAGGTGCGTTGCTGGTCCTTGGAATGTTCTACCTGCACCGGGACAACTACGCACAAGCTAAGAAGGTCTTGACACAGGGTGTTCAACTTGCCAACGGGGACCCGGACTTTCATCTCTTGCTGGCGCGTGTGGCCGAGCAGACCAACGATAATGCTGAGGCTCTGCGTCAGTACACCCGGGTTCTTGAGTTGCGTCCGGGCGACGCGGGAGCGCAGTCCAGGAGAGATGCTCTGGCAACTCAAAACGCGAGTAAATAGAGGATGAAAATTTCCCGCGGGCAGATCTTCCTGGCGCGTCTTCTTTTCCTGGCTTACGTCCTCTTCACGGCCAGTTATTGTCTCCTGGCTTATGTTCCATTCACCTATCAGCAGATCCACGTGGGAGAACTGTTGCCATGGCTGACACGGCTGGTCCGCCTCCATGCTTTTCTCTACTGGCCCGCGCTGGCGGCCGCTCTGTTTACCATTCTGCCCGACCTGAAGACAGGGCCGTCATGTTACCTGGCGCGCGTGTTTGCAGGCACCGGGGTGCTGGCAGGCGTCGTTCTATTGATCCACCCGCTGCTGACCCACCTCACCAACGATAGCAGCAGTCTGACGTGGTGCCTGCTATCGCTCATGCCTCTCCTCTGGCTGGCAGCGATTGACTGGGTACATGGTGTCTCGGCGCTGACTTGGCAGCAGGCGGCAGAAGCTGGAAGCACGAAGACCTTCTTCGCAGCGTGGCAAGCCGCAGTTTACCTCGCCATTCTTAATTTTGTCATTGCGACCTTCCGCGTCTGGAACAGTCGGGACTTGCAGTTCAGCCCCCCCCAGTGGAGCCGGACTTTGGGATGGAGCCTGGTCTCGCATCTGCTGGTGTTCCTGTTGATCTTCGTCGTTCTCGATCTTGCGGTTGCAACGGCGGCGTTCCTTCCCGAACGGTGGAAGAGCAGGGGCACGTTTCTTAGCTCGACCCTAGTTGTAGTGGCTCTAATAGCGCTGGTGGTGCGCTACATCGTCTTCCCGCCTCTCTCGTTCAGTGGTCTTGCTGCCTCTTTTGCCGCCACGGTGCTCTCCTCGAGCTTGGTCATCTTTGCAACCGGTATCGGTATTCGGCTGCGGGACCCCCAGGAGAGCCTTAACGACTATGGCTTCGACCTGCTCCTGGTCCCGTTCCGGTTCCTCGCCGAGGCAACGCGGCTGAGCCAGTTGGCCGCTCTGACGGTGCTGGGCGTCGTCGCCTGGATCCTCGCAGCACGTTTTAGCCGCCTGGACTGGGAGTTCCTGCTGCAGAAAATGGCCGCGATATTTATCTGGACCATGGCGTTTGCCGTCTTTTACACCATCGCGCCAAGAGGCAAGCGACTCTCGCGGACGTTGGCTTATGCGGTGGTGGCAGCTGTGCTCTTCTGCTATCTAGGTCTGGCTGCTACCCAGCCGAAAGCAGCAGCTGAGACCGGATCGGTGACGGCCGTAGGCAAGCTGTTGGATCAGTACGCCGACTACGATGTCTCGTTCCGGCTCGCAGACGGCATGCTTCGGCCAAGGGAGGACGTGCGGTCAAGCGGTGCGGGGGATACGCTCTTCGCTTTCCTGGCCGAGAACACCAACATCCCGCGTTCGACTCACATCTCTCCGGTGAACATAGCCCTGGTGAACCAATTGAGCCCAACGCCGGGGCGGAAGCCGCATATCTTCTTCTTGGTCATCGACAGCCTGCGTCGCGATTACCTCTCCCCCTACAACCCAGCCGTGAAGTTCGCTCCAGCAATCGATGCGCTGGCCGGCGACAGCGTGGTTTTCCAAAACGCATTTACCCACTACGGAGGAACTGGTCTCTCCGAGCCATCGATCTGGGTGGGCGGTCTGATGGTGCACCAACAGTACATCACTCCCTTTGCCCCGATGAACTCGCTGCAGAAACTGGTGGAGGTCGACGGCTACCGCGAGTGGATCAGTCGCGACACGATTTTGGAACAAGTTGTCCCAGCCTCGGCAAACAGTCAAGATCTGGACGAGCACGTTGGCACCATGTACTACGACCTCTGCAAGACCCTAGAGGATCTGACAGGGAGGCTGCCGCCGTTGCGAAGCACCGCCGAACCCGTGTTTGTATATACTCAGGCACAGAACATCCACGTTTCCGTAATCGATCGCGAAGGACGTTCGGTGCCGCAAGGGGCAAGCTTCCCCTCGGAATTTAACGCGGCCTATGCTTCGCGCGTCCAACGGATGGACACTTGCCTGGGGAAGTTCGTCGACGGCTTGAAGAAGAACGGGCTGTATGACGACAGCATCATCATTATCACCAGCGACCACGGTGATTCCCTGGGCGAGCGTGGCCGCTGGGGCCACGCCTATACCATCTTCCCCGAGATCGTGCGCATCCCCCTGATTGTCCATCTGCCAACCTGGATGCGGAGAGAACTGAAATACGATACCCAGGCTGCCGCCTTCCTGACCGATCTGACCCCCACGCTCTACTACCTGCTGGGCGAGAAGCCGATTGTGAACAACCCGATTTTCGGACGACCACTGTTCACGACTACCTTGGAGGAACAGGCACCATACCGGCGCGATTCCTATCTGGTGGCATCGAGTTATGCCCCGGTTTATGGATTGCTGAGCCAGAACGGCCGTCGGCTGTATATCGCGGACGGAGTGAACTATCGGGAGTATGCCTATGAATTGAGCCCCGACGGCACGAGCCGGGATGTGCCGCTTTCAGAGGAACAAAGAGCAGCGGCGCAGCAGGAAATTCGTAACCAGGTTAATGCGATCGCCCGATTCTACCGACTGCACTGAGGTTGCAATCTTCTCACACCGGTCGTCAGTGCCAAGCCTTCTTTTACTTCGGCGAAGACGCACTGCTTCGCGGCAACTATGTCGGCTCGCGGTTTCAGTCCGCCGGCATGGGCGTTGGTCTCGCGGCCAGCGCAGGCACTTTCAGAGGGGCGACCGCTGGCGCGGGAGCCGTCAGCCACTTACGCACTTCCGGCAGGGCGCGGCGCATCGCGCGTTCGCCCACGAGGATCAATTCGTCAGCGCGTTTGAAGTCGTCATAGTCAAAACCCGCGACATCAGGCTCGATCACGACGTCGGCCGCGCTTCTCCATAACGTGCTCATCATCTCCTGCGCGATAGCGAACGACTGCCCGATCACGTCAAAGTAATGCCGGGGCACGCTCGTCTTCGACCACTGTCCTTTCAAGTGCACGGCCAGCACGCGCTCGGCGCCCATTTCGCGCAGAGGAAGCGTCGGCACGGGATAGGAAAGCATGCCATCCACCAGCCAGCGCCCCCGAATTTCCACGGGCAGAAACATTCCCGGATAAGCGCAACTCGCCCGCACCGGATCGATGATCGAACCCGAGGAAAAGACGGCGCCCTTCCCGGTGTTGAAGTCGGTGGCCGTCACACCGAGAGGGATACGCAACTCTTCAAATGTCTGCACCTTCAAAGTTTGCTTCAGAAACGCGACCATGCGGTCGTTGGTGGCGAAGCCGTAGCGCGAGAGCGTCCAGCGCGCGAAGGTAGTGAAGCGAACTTTGTGGGCGAGTTCTTCCAGTTCCGCGATGGTGAGTCCGCTGCAATACGCGGCGCCCATGATTGCGCCCACGCTGGTGCCCGCAATCATGCGAACCGGGATGCCTTCTTGTTCGAGGACTTTGAGAACCCCAATGTGCGCGATGCCGCGAGCAAAGCCTCCGCCCAAAGCGACACCAATGGCGGGCATGGGTTTCGCTTCGGTCACACTCGATCTGCGGGACAGGCTGCGGCTGAAGGCTTGCACGGACCGGATAACCCTGCCCAGACTCTTCATCGGAATCCCACGTTCCCGGTTTGCCGGGGGCGCAAACCCCACATCTATAATATGTACGATGCCACGAACCCGTTTCGGGCTCAAGGCACCTTTGTGCTAGCTGCAGTTACAAGGGAAACCGTACCGTGTTACCAAAGAATGCGACCACCCACGCGATGGGAACTAACTCCTGTAATTTCAATTATTTGCCGTTCAATGAGTGGATATGAATAGAGCCGAAATGTGGCGCCGCATCGAAGCGCATCCCAAAGCCTGGGACATGCTTGTGGTGGGCGGCGGAGCGACGGGCGTAGGGGTTGGGATCGATGCGGCGGCGCGCGGCTACGATGTGCTGCTGCTCGAACAGAGCGACTTCGGCAAAGGCAGCTCCAGTCGCAGCACCAAGCTGGCGCACGGCGGCGTGCGCTACCTGGAGCAGGGCGATATTGGGCTGGTCATGGAAGCGCTCAAGGAACGTGGTTTGCTTCTGCAGAACGCGCCCCATCTCGTGCACGATCTTCGCTTCGTGGTGCCGAACTACGATTGGTGGGAGACCCCATTCTACGGTCTCGGCCTGAAGCTCTATGAGTTGCTGGCCGGCAAATACGGGTTTGGAACCTCGCGCATCCTCTCCAAAGAAGAGACCCTCGAACATCTGCCGACACTGAAGACCGAAGGGCTGCGCGGCGGCGCAGTGTACTACGATGGACAATTCGACGACGCCCGCCTGCTGATCCACATGGTCGCCACGGCTTTCGAGCAGGGCGCCACGTTGCTGAACTACGTCGAAGTCACGGGGCTAACGAAGGACGCTCAGGGATTTGTCGATGGCGTCAGCGCACGCGATGTCGAAACCGGCAACCAATTTCGCGCCGGCGCCAAAGTCGTAGTCAACGCCACCGGCGCTTTCAGCGACCTGCTGCGACTCAAGGCGGACCCTTCCGCGGCACCGTTGATCGTTCCCAGCCAGGGCATTCACCTGGTCTTCGATTCGAGCTTCCTGCAAGGTGAAAGCGCGGTCATGGTTCCGCACACCAGCGATGGCCGCGTGTTATTTGCGATTCCGTGGCACGGTCACACGCTGGTGGGAACCACCGACACACCCATTGCGGCCGCCACGCTAGAGCCGGTCGCCATGGAGCAAGAAATCGAGTTTATCCTCGCGACCGCAGGGCAATACCTGACCAAAGCACCTACCCGCGACGATGTATTGAGCGTGTTCGCCGGCATCCGGCCGCTGGTAGGGGCCACGGGCGTGGCCAGCAGCGTGTTCAGGACGGCGGCGCTGTCACGCGATCACGTCGTCCACATCGACCGCTCCGGATTGGTCACTATCTGCGGCGGGAAATGGACGACCTACCGGCACATGGCCGAGGATTGCGTCGATCAGGCGGCAACGCTCGCGCAACTGCCAGACAGTCCATGCGTGACGCACCACCTGCACATCCACGGTTTTTGCGAGGCAACGAAACAATTCGGCTCTCTGGCCGTCTATGGTTCGGACGCATACGAAATTCGCAAGCTCATCCAGACAAGTACTGGGCTCGGCGAACCGCTGCATGAGGCTTTGCCCTACGTGAAGGCGGAGGTCATCTGGGCGGCACGACACGAAATGGCGCGCACCGTGGAAGACACGCTCGCCAGGCGCACGCGCGCGCTGTTCTTGAATGCGCGCGCAGCTCTCGCGATGGCGCCCGCTGTCGCGGACTTGATGGCGGCAGAGCTGGGTTGGGACGAGGTCACCCGGACGAAACAGTTGGCTGCGTTTCGCGACGTCGCTTCGAGCTACATGCTTCATCCCTGAAAACTGGCCCAGGAACTCGATTCCTGCTATAGAATCTTTCCGCCAGGGACCCCAGGGACCTGAATGCCGAGTGCTGAATCCTGAGTGCGACGGCTGCGAAGGGCTGAATGCCGACTTCTGACACTCAATTCGTTGCCACGACTCTACCGGCCCGCTACTACACGGACCCCAATCTGTTCCGCGACGAACTCGAACGCTTCTACTGCCAAACCTGGATCTGCGTCGGCCGCGCAGATCAAATCCCGACGCCAGGCGACTATTTTCTGCGCGAGGTCGCGGGTGAAAGCGTCATTATTACTCGCGACGGGAGTGGCTCGTTGCGGGCGTTTTTCAACGTGTGCCGGCATCGCGGTACCCGCATCTGCGCCCGCGCCGAAGGACATTTTCCCGGACGCATCCAGTGCGGCTATCACGGTTGGACCTACGGACTCGACGGCGGCCTGATCGGAGCTCCCCACGTACACGACGGCTTCTGCCGCGAAGACTATCCGCTCAATCGCGTTCCTGCTGACATCTGGGACGGACACATCTTCATCAACCTCGGCTCAGAGCCCGCGCCGCTGGCCAGTCAGTTAGAAGATCTGCCCCAGAAGGTCCTGCATTGGCAAATGGCTGAGCTGCGCACCTATCGCCGCATCGAGTATGAGGTGAAGGCCAACTGGAAGCTGATCATGCTGAACTACAACGAGTGCCTGCACTGTCCCATTCTGCATCCGGCGCTCAATGCCATCAGCGATTACCTCTCTGGC
>Ga0074044_10000842_pt1 | contig 28676 bp, 29 predicted proteins | sample BogForMeECP23OM1_FD_94443 | JGI IMG/M metagenome (GOLD analysis project Ga0074044, IMG submission 94443) | Bog forest soil microbial communities from Calvert Island, British Columbia, Canada - Bog Forest MetaG ECP23OM1 | ecosystem: Environmental > Terrestrial > Soil > Wetlands ...
GAGGCCAAAGCCGCCGATCATCTTGCCGCCTACCACATAGTCGTAGGCTCCGCCCGGCGCGTCCTTGCCCTGGCCGGTGAGGATCTTGTAGATGTAGCCGTGGTAAGGCTCTTCCGCGGCTGCATGGCTGTACCCCTGGCTGCGCGCCCTCGCCGCCAGCCGCCCGAGCGGACTGGGCGGTTCGCCCTCCTTGGTGTCCCAGTACAGGCCGTCGTGCGTGCCGGGCGTGCTCGACAGCTTCTGGGCGTACTCGAGCAAGCCGTTGCCGTTGCGGTCCAACGCAGCGTATTCACGCTGCGCGTCGACATACGCCAGGCATACCTTGATCGCCGACAGTTCGTTGCGACCGATGCGACGATCGAGCACCTGCTCGTCGCCCTGCTTGGCATCGAACTGCCAGCGGCCGTTCTTCATCACCAGCGGATAAGGAAACGGAAAATCGTCCGGGCCGACAAGCAGAGTCATCTTGCCATCGCCCGAGGGCTCGAACTTGATCGACTTGTCGTATGCGCCGACAAACGCTTCGCGCGCCGAGTTGTCCTGCACCGGGTCACCGGAGCGGATGAGCTTGCTCGCGCCCGGGCCAAGCACCCGCCACATCTGCTTGCGCTCATCGGAGCGCATCGCCTCGGCGAGCGCCGCCGCGGCCTCGTCTGGCGAGGCAAAGGTGCGCTGCACGAACCCGGGCCGGGACGAGCTTGCCGCCGGCGCAGCTTCAGCAGCATGGGCGGGCTGCATCAGCCACGCGAAGCCGGCGAAGAACGCGCAGGCCGATATGAGGCTCGTGCGCCCCGGGACGATTTGCATGAGTTTGCGTTCGTGGTTCATTAGCGACCCCGCCCCTGTCCACCGCCACCACCACCGCCACCGCCGCCACCGCGGTTTGCGCTCGGCGCGGCACGCTGCGGCTGCGAAGGCTGCATCGTGGCGCGGCTTTGCGCGCCGCGGGACGCCTCGCGCTGCACCTGCGATCGCGCTTCGGGCTGGTACGCGGGTGCCGGCCTCGAGCCCGCCGCCGACGGGCGCGTTGCGGGCATTGCTTGCTGCGGAGGGCGCGACGGGTTGTTGCCGGCCCCCAGAGACGGGCGTTCGGTCGAACCCGGCGACGGCCGGGCCTGGTTGTTGTTCGCGCCGGGCGATGGCCGCGCCAGGTTGCCGGCGGTCCGGTCCGTGGTCGCCGGCGAAGGTCGGGCCGGGTTGTTGTCGCGGCCGCGGTAATTCTCCCGCGTCTGTACTGCGCCGTTGTTAGTCGGCCGATACTTGTTGCCTGTGGCCGTGTCGCGATATGCCACCCCGCGGCGATGCTCGACGTTGTGGGTCCAGTTGCCGTTTTGCTGGTAGCGGACGCGGTACTGGGGCCGATTCACCCAGATATTGTTATTGTTGATGTTGATGTTGACGGTGTTGCCTCCCCAGTTCGGCCGGCACCAGCCCCAGTTGTTGGCGGTGATCGCCCACGCCGCGCCCCAGAAGATTCCGGCCGCGACCGCGCCACCGTAATACGGCGGGTACCCCCAGATCGGCGGCGGATACCAGAACCATGGCCGGTATGCAGGCGCCCACCACGGCCCATATATCACGACCGGGTTGTAGACCGGGACATAGACATACTGCGGCTGCGCCGGCTCGATGACGATCGTCCGGTCCTGCACGACAACCTTCTGCTGTTCGGTGCTCTGCAGGTTACCCGCCTGCTGTGCCTTCAGGCGCAACGACTGCACCGTGCGCATCACGCCGGCTTCGTCATCCAGAAATGCATCGCCGAGCCGCTGGGTCCAGTCGAGGTGTTCATTCATCATGTCGAGGACCTGTGGAAACGCCGCGAGCGAGAGCACGCTCGGATCCCAGGTCTGGTCCTTGAGCGCGTCGTCGAGCTGGGCGCCCTTCAGGCTGGGATTGGCCTTGACGAAGCGAGCCGCCTCGACGACTTCGAGCGGGTAAGTCGACGCCATCAGAACCTGCGTGAGCAACTGGTCCGGATAAAGCGCGATCGGAGCGAGCAACGAATCGAGCAGATCCTGGGAAATCGGCGGCGCAGCCGGCGCCGCGTCCGGCGGGGCCGGCGGCGCGTTCTGCGCCGCAAGGGGCATCGCCAGGGTCAACATGGCCGCCGCAACCACGACTGCCATGCAGCGAATACAGTTCATGGACGCTCCAAGGAGAAAACCGCGCCGGCCGGTCGCGGCCGTCGAGGTTGGCATTATGCCAACATTCGTCGTCCGCGAGCATAATCCAGACTTGCGGAGCGGCTCGCGGCTTCGATGCCGAGCCCCGTTTCGCTCCGTTGCAGCGCCCGTCGGCGAGTAGCAGGCCAACGCGTCTTCGCGGCCGTGGCAACCGGTCCGGCAGATCGAACCCTCGTCGGGCCCGCGGGCGCAAGGCCCTGGCTCAAGTTCGAAGGAGGTCCTCGATGCGCTACGAGCTCTACTACTGGGCCTCGATCCAGGGGCGCGGCGAATTCGTGCGGCTCGCCCTCGAGGCGGCCGGTGCGCCTTATGTCGACGTCGCCCGCACCGCTGGCGGAGAAAGGCGCCTGCTTGCGCTCCTCGACGACGATGCGATCGCCTGTCCTCCGTTCGCACCGCCGTTCCTGAAGGCGGGCAATCGTCTTATTGGACAGACCGCCAACATCCTGCTTTTTCTGGGCGACCGCCACGACCTCGCGCCGAAGCGTGATTCGGCCCGGCTGTGGGCGCACCAGCTGCAGCTCACCATCGCGGATCTTGTCGACGAGGCGCACGACAGCCATCACCCGATCGCAGCGAGCCTCTACTACGAGGATCAGCGGCGCGAAGCGAAGCGCCGCGCGGTCGACTTCATTGCCCGACGGATGCCGAAGTACATCGGTTACTTCGAGCGCGTGCTCGCGGCCAATCCGGCCGGGCCCGCCCATCTTGTCGGTGGCCGACTCAGTTACGCCGATCTGTCGCTATTCCAGGTCGTGGCCGGATTGCAATACGCGTTCCCGAACGCGACGGCACGCTTTGCCAGGCAGCATCGCCGCGTCATGGCGCTATGCGAGCGCGTAGTCGCAGGTCAACGAATCGCCGCCTACCTGGCCTCCGGCCGCCGCCTGCCTTTCTCCAAGGAGGGCATATTTCGGCACTACCCGGAACTCGACAGCTGAGCAGGCCCTGCGGCCCCATCCCGCGGTCTAGAATTGGGTGTGCAGGCCGATCATGACCGAGTGCGGAAGCACGCTAAGGATCAGCGGCGTGTCACGGGTGTAGGCCCAGTACCCGGTAATGCCCCCGAGCGCCCAGGAAGCGAGGACGTCCGTCTGCCAGTGCCCCCATTCCTTCATTCGCGCCACGCCGCTGTACAGGGGCAGTAACGCAAGGGCATAGGTCGCCGGATAATCGTGTCCGTACTGCAACATGAACGGCGTGACGATCGAAGTGTAGGCAGTCACCTCCCCGCTGGGGAAGCTGTAATTGCCCTTGCCTTGGAACCACATGTTGGGATCGGGCGTCTGGCTGGGCCGTGACCGCGTGAAGATGTACTTGCCAGCCTGCGCCAGGACGGCGCTGACCGCCGAGGAATCGACGGCCTGCCAGCAAGTCTTGCCGAGGGTGTTTTCTCCCCCCTCCCAGACGCCGCAGGCGATTTCGCCGGCGATCATCGTGTCCATCACCGCCAGTTCGACGTTGTGGTTCCAGATGCCGCTGTCGTCGTAGCCGATCCGATGGTCAATGCCGCCGGCCCATAGGGTGGTCGCGGCGAGTGCAAGGGCCACGCCGGCCGCCCGCCGAATTGCCGGTATCAGGTATGTAGGCATCACTCCAACGCCGGGACGCTGGTGTCGGCAGCGAGCAAGTCAATGCTCGTCAGCGCCTGATTTCTCCGAGCTACAGCGCTCCAGGCCGCTAGCAATACATTACAACCTTTCCCTTACGATCACCTGACGCGGCGGTACGCCTCAAGAAGGCGAAAGCCGGGCTGCAATCAGATTGTCATCACAGTGAGCAATGGAATCTGGTTTTATCGCCGTTTGAACGCTAGCCCTGTTGGGCGCGCCTCCCGCGGCGGCTTGACTGCGGCCTCCAAACAAGCGGCAATGTCTGCCTCAACCCGGGTTTCTTGCAGGGGCCGCCCACGGATGTAACCGACATGACCGACCAGACGATCCATACCGCCAAAGAAGTGACTGCCGCGCGATGGGGCCTGCTACGCCCTTCGCAACGGGCAGCGCTGTTTCACCAGCTCCCGAGAGGGCAGCAAGACGACTTCTTCCTCGCCCTCGCGGTCCACGACCAAGCAGAACTATTGGTTGTGCTGCCTGAAAGCGAGCGCCGGCTGTGGATGCGACTGCTTGCACCCGACGACGCAGCCGACGTGCTGCAGCATGTCGACGCCGCCGATCGGGCGGGATTATTGGATCTCCTCGATGAACCGACGCGCAAGGAAGTCAACGCCCTCTTGGCCTTCAAGGAAGACGAGGCCGGTGGGCGGATGGATCCCCGTTTCGCGCGCGTGCGCGACGATCTTTCGATCGATGAGGCGATTTCCTATGTTAGGAAACAGGCGGCGAGCCTGCGCACGATTGGCTACGTCTACGTGCTCGACCGGGACCAGCGTCTGGCAGGCGTCGTTTCGCTGCGCGAACTCTTCCTTGCCGACCCGAAAATGCTGGTCCGGGACATGATGCGCGCCGATCTGGTCTCGGTTGGCGAACACATGCACCAGGAGGAAGTGGCGCGTGTGCTGCGCCAGAGCCGATTGCTCGCCATCCCCGTGCTCGACGCGCAGCAGCGCATGGTGGGGATCGTGACGCTGGACGACATCGTCGATGTCATCGATGAAGAAGCCAGCGAGGACATGCAGAAAGTGGGGGGGATGGAAGCACTCGACGAGCCCTATCTCGAAACGGGGTTCGCCCACCTGATAAAGAAGCGCGCCGGGTGGCTCGCGATCCTGTTCGTGGGTGAAATGCTCACGGCAACGGCACTGGGATACTTCGAGGGCGAGCTCGACAAGGCAGTCGTCCTGGCGCTGTTTCTGCCCCTGATCATCAGCAGCGGCGGCAATTCTGGTTCGCAAGCGACGACTCTGGTGATCCGGGCGATGGCGCTCGGCGAGGTGATGTTGCGGGATTGGTTTCGTGTCATCAGGCGCGAAGTGTTAGCCGGCATTGTCCTGGGCAGCATTCTCGGCGTGATCGGGCTGACCAGGATATTTGCATGGCAGGTAATGTTCGGAACCTACGGCGAACATTACTTCGTTCTGGCCCTGACCATTGCCTACAGCCTCGTTGGCGTCGTCCTGTTCGGCACCATGGCAGGGTCCATGCTGCCTTTCATACTCCGGCGTTGCGGTCTCGACCCAGCCAGCGCGTCGGCGCCGTTTGTCGCAACCCTGGTCGACGTCACCGGCCTGATCATCTATTTCACGATAGCCAAGCTTATCCTGACGGGCACGCTGCTCTGAAGCGCCGGCCGGTCGACGGGCAACGCGTTGTCCTTTGCCACGTCGCGGTCATCGTGCCCGGGCGGGCACGCCGAGAGCGCGCCGCCTGCCGCAGGAAAGGAGCGACCCCATGTCGGCGCGCGAAGCATCGAGTCCGATCCGGCCGGTCCTCGCGGCGCTGACGCTCGCGGGCGTTGCCTATTCGGCGTGCGCAGGCCCGCCGTTTCGCACCGACGACCCCGACGTGAGGGGCGTCCGGGAACTCGAGCTCAACGTGTTCTTCGAGCAGACGCTGGTCGCCGACGGGCGCGAGGGAGTGCAGCCGGGCATCGAGTTCAACTACGGACCGATTGAGAACGTTCAGCTGACGCTGCTCGTGCCCGCGGGGTTTACGACACCTTCCGGAGAGGCGATCGTCCGTGGCTTCGGGGACCTCGAGCTGGGCGTGAAATACCGCTTCATCAACGAGACCGACAGCCTGCCCGCGGTGGCCGTCTCGCCCCTGGTGGCCATTCCGACCGGCGATTCGGACAAGGGCCTTGGCAATGGCGGCAGTCAAGTCTTTGTACCTCTATGGCTATCCAAGAAATGGGGACAACTGGAAACCTATGGCGGCGGCGGGTATTGGAATAACAACGGGCCGAACTGGAAGAATTACTGGTTCCTCGGGTGGGTGGTCCAGTACGAGCTCGACGAGCATTGGACACTAGGCGGAGAACTCTTCTACAACACCGGCGAGGAACTCGGACAGCAATCGAGCACGGGATTCAACCTGGGCGGGGCCGTCAACTTTGACGAGCATAACCACATTCTGTTCTCGGCGGGCAAGGGCCTGCGCAATGCCGCCGTTACCAACCGGGTTTCAACCTACGTAGCCTATTCCCTCACCTTCTGAGGCCAGCATTTGGGCTGCGGCTAATGCGCGAGGCCCTTGCGGATAGCCAGCAGTTCGCGCCGTCGCGCAGCGTCCGGTCTTGGATAGGACATCTTCAATCCCTCGAGCGTATCCAGGACGATCTGGGAAACGATCAGCCACGCGTTCTGCTTGTCATCGGCCGGGACGACATGCCACGGCGCCTCGCGGGTGCTGGTCGCGCTCAGGCACTGCTCGTACGCCTTCATGTATTGCCTCCAGTACTTTCTCTCCTCGATGTCCGCAAGGCTGAACTTCCAGTTCTTGTCCGGCTGATCGATGCGTTCGAGAAAGCGTTTTCGCTGTTCTTCCTTCGAAAGGTGAAGAAAGAACTTGATGATGCGGGTTCCGTTTTCGGACAGGTGACGCTCCAGATTCACGATGGAGCGATACCTGTCGTGCCAGACTCTCTTGCCGTCGCCCCGCGCGTCCGGGAGGCCTTCGCCGCGCAGGAGCTCCGGGTGCACACGGACGATGAGCACCTCTTCGTAATAGGATCGATTGAAGATCCCGATGCGCCCGCGTTCCGGCAGGTAGCGCGTTGCGCGCCAAAGAAAATCATGTTGCAGCTCGGTCGCGTCAGGATGCTTGAAGCTGAAGACCTGGCAACCCTGCGGGTTCACTCCGGACATCACGTGCTTGATCGCCCCATCCTTGCCCGCGGCGTCCATCGCCTGAAAGATCAGCAGGACCGCGTGGCGGTCGGATGCATAGAGCAGCTGCTGCAGCTCGCTCAGTTGCGACACTTGCTCCTGGAGAAGGCTCTTGTAGTGCTCCTTGGACTTGTACACCGGCGCCGATCGGGTCGGCCGCTGCTTCAGATTGACCCTCTCCCGAGGCAGTACGCGGAAATCGTCGGCATTCATCTTCATCCTGGTCCCCCGGTCGCATGGGTTGCGCGGCTCGCGACGTTTTTTCCGGCCCGGCGCGATCCGTCGAGCCTGACTCATGTCCTGAGAGCTCGATACGGACGCGAGGCCTCGACATTCGGCAGCGTAGGACGAGCGAATGCGCAGGTCAACTGCGCGCTCTCTTTCGACTCCCGCCTCGGCTCCGGCACGGCAACCATCGCGTTGCGGAGCTGCAGTGCGACGGCCAGCGGCCCGGATCTCCCAACGTCAGCTCGAGGTTCCCACCCAGCGCTCGCTCAGGTTCCAAAGTGCATCCTGAAGCCCCACGTCACGGGCCAGCGGCGCGGCGGTCCGCACCTTCTGGTATTCGTCGAAATAGCTCCCGGTCACGTCGGCGACAGCGTCGGAAAGCGCGAGGAACAAGGTGCTCTGCGCGCCGCGTTCGGCATCGACAATGACGCGACTCAGCAATGGCTTGACAACGCGCAGCCAGCGTGGCAACAAGTTGGTCGCGACCACCCCCGGATGAAGGCAGTTGGCGGTGACCCGCGTGCCGGACAGGCGCCGCGCCAGGGCAAAGGTGTGCAGCACGTTGGCCAGCTTCGACCCGGAATACGCGGCCATCGGGTTGTAGCGGGCGCGCCGGTCGGTGACTTCGTTCAGATCAAGTGTACCGCGATAGTGCGCGCGCGAAGCCACATTGATGATGCGGCCTGGCGAATTCACGCGATCCAGGAGCAGTTGGGTGAGCAGAAACGGGCCAAGATAATTCGTCGCAAACGTCAGTTCGAAGCCGTCCGCGGACTGCCGACGCCGCGCGCTTACGATGCCGGCGTTGTTGATCAGGGCATCGATTTTCTCGACCCGCCGCCGGAGATCGTCCGCACACGCGCGCACCGACCCGAGCGACGCGAGGTCGCAGTGAATTACGTCAACCGAGGCTCCCGGCACCTGGGCCCTGATTTCGGCACGCACCCCGTGCCCCGCGACTACGTCGCGACACAACATGATCACGGTTCGTCCGTTCCTGGCAAGCTCGCGGCTGGCTACGCGTCCGATGCCGTGTGTCGTGCCGGTGATTACAACCGTATCATTCAGGCTTGCGTCTCCTTGCAGGCGGGGCACGCTCGCTTCGTGCGCTGTTGCTAACCCGCTTGACCATCAGAAGCTCCGCGTAGAATTGCCCCGAAATGAGCAATGCTTCATCCTCTTTGCCGTATGCCTCGAAGCCCGCACTCCTGTACAAGGCGATTGCCGCCGCATTGGTAGTGACGGCGGCGAGGCGAATCTGCCGTACGCCCTTCAAGTTCGCGGCGGTCTCGATGGCCTTCTGAAGCAACTCCCGAGCGATGCCTCTGCTTCTTTGCGTCGAGGCCACATACAGCCCGTAAATCGACGCCTTATGCCGCTCCGTTTTATTTTCTTCTCGTGTCAGCCGAATGACACCGACCAGGGTCCGGCCATCGATCATTCCGAAGACCCACTGGCCGGGGCGCTTTTCCAGCCTCTTCCTGAATGATGCAAGGGGTCGCCTGGCTTCCTCGCTGTAGCTGCTGCCGAAGGCGGTCGGGCTCTCGCGCAGCGCTTCGAGGCGTAGACGGCGAAATGCCGGCGCATCGCCAGGCCCTAGTCGTCGAATTGGCATCTGCGAGCGGTTGCTCCGGGCGGCGCGCCGGCCGTCATCCCTCAATGCCTGCCGTCCCGCCGTCGGCTATTGGGTTCGACGCGCAGCACCTGGATCATCGTTGCATCCGATTGAGCAGGGTTTCGGACCGATCGGCCTGGTCGCGCCAGAAGGCGGCCTGGACGCTCAGCCAGCCGACGAGGGGCGCCAGACCTCGAGGCTCCACTCGGTAATGGGTTTGGCGTCCCTCGCGTCGGTGGTGCACCAGGCCTGCGAGCTTCAGGATGGCCAGGTGCTTGGACACCGCCGGTTGCGAAACCCCCGCCCGGTCGGTCAGTGCCCGCACCGTCTGTTCGCCGTCGCGGGTGAGCCGTTCGAAGATCGCTCGGCGCGTCGGGTCGGCCAGGGACCTGAGAATCTCGTCGAGTGCGGCGTGCACAGGTTATTCATAACCGACTGGTTATGTGTTTGTCAAGCCTCCGCTGGCTGTGCTAAATCCGTTGTCGAAAGCAACTTCACGCGCCGCCGTCCGGCGGCAACGCCAAGAGGTTCCCCAATGACCGTTCGCAAGCACATGAGTGCCCATCCAATCACCGTCTCCGACGATACCGACTTCAAGAAGGCCTTGGGGCTGATGCAGAAGCATCGAATCCGCAGGCTGCCGGTTGTCGACCAGGCAGGAGTGCTCATCGGGATAGTTGCCGAACGCGACCTGCTCGTCGCCGCGGACCGCTACCTTAGCGCCCCAGTCGATGTCGCCCGCATCATGACCCGCGACGTTTTGACCGTGGGCGATACGACCCCGGTTGTCAACGCGGCAATGTTGATGATCGAGCGCAAGATCGGTGGCCTGCCGGTGGTCGACGAATCGCGCAGGTTGCTCGGCATCATCACCGAGACCGATCTGCTCAAGGCGCTGGCCGCGATTCTGCAGCGTGACCAAAGCAGGCCGCGCAGTCGCAAAGCGCGCAGCGCGGGTGCGCCGGCGCAGGCTGCCTTGCCGCCAAAGCGCACCGGCAACCCTCGGGCAGCGGGGAAGACCAAGCCAGCGGGCGCGAAATCGAAGGGCGGCCGAAAGCCGCGCCCGGCAACTCCAAAAAAGGTCAAGCGCGCGGGCTCGCGTTGACGCTGGAGCCCTGCCCTGAACCGCGGCGCGCGCTGCCGACGCAAGCCGGCGCCTGAAGGCGCCTAACGCGAGCTTCGGAGCGTTGCGGCTGCCGCATTGAGAACACCATCGCGCAACTTGGCGCTCGGCAATTGAGCTGCACCGCGCGTCTTGCTGCCACAATGGCGCCCTGATCCTAACTACAATTCGCGCTTGCGCATCCTGGCGGAATCGACAAACTCATGGCCAACCTCGGCTACCTTCGCTACCCAAGCCTGCACCACGACACGATCGTCTTCGTGAGCGACGATGATTTGTGGCAAGTGCCGGTGTCCGGAGGAATCGCGCGCCGACTGACGGCCGGATTGTCGGAACCCTCGACGCCTTGTCTGTCGCCCGACGGGCAGCAGATCGCCTTCGTAGGTCGCGACGAGCAACACCCCGAGGTGTACCTGATGTCTGCGGCGGGCGGTCCCGCCCGCCGCATGACCTGGCTCGGCCCGGACGTGATCGTTCGCGGGTGGACACCCGAAGGGCAGATCCTGTTCGTCACGACCTATGGTCAACCTTTCTTCCGCAACTACCGGGCGTATACCCTGCCCGCGGCCGGCGGGGCCCCGCAGCTTCTGCCGCTGGGGCAGGTGAATCACCTCGCGTTCGGCCCCGGAAAGATCCGCGTCATCGGCCGCAATACCGCAGACCCGGCGCGCTGGAAACGCTACCGTGGAGGGACTGCGGGCCACCTCTGGATCGACGCCGAAGGCACGGGAAACTATCGTCGCATGACCGAGCTGGCTGGCAATATCACCAGCCCGATGTGGCTCGGCGGCCGCGTCTACTACTTGTCGGATGCCGAGGGCGTAGGCAACCTCTATTCGTGCCTTCCCGACGGCTCCGACCTGCGTCGCCACACCGATCACGACGATTTCTATGCCCGCCATGCCCAGACCGATGGCCGGCGTATCGCCTATCAGTGCGGTGCCGAGCTGTGGCTGTTCGATCCGACGAGCGATCGTTCCGGCCCGATCGATATTCGGCTTGCGTCGCATCGCACCCAGGCGGCGCGCCGGTTCGTACCGGCTGCCGACCACCTCGGCTCGATCCACGTGCATCCGGCCGGTCACAGCCTGGCGCTCGATGCCCGGGGGAAGCTGTTCAGCCTCGCGCTGTGGGAGGGCGCCGTTCGCCAGCCCGGCGATGATTACGCCGGTCGCCTGCAACACGGCCAGTGGCTTGCCGACGGGGTGACTCTAGTCGCCATCGGCGATCGGTCCGGCGAGGAGAGGGTCGAAGTGTTCGGCGAAGGGCAAACGCGCTCGCTGCCATGGGATATAGGGCATGTCGTCGCCATGCACGCCGCGCCGCGTGGCCGCCTGGTCGCGCTCGCCAATCACCGCAACGAGGTGATGATCGGCGATGTCGATAGCGGCACCCTGACTGTCGTCGATCGCAGCGACGCGGGCCGCACGGACAATCTGGCCTGGTCCCCCGATGGCGCCTGGCTTGCCTATACGTTCTGGGCATCGCTTCGGCACTGCGCGATCAAGCTGCATGACGTGTCGAACAAGGCCAGCTCGTTCGTAACGCAACCCGAGTTTCGCGACTATAGCCCGGCGTTCGATCCCGTTGGACGCTTCCTTTATTTTCTGTCGATCCGGACCTTCGATCCGGTGTACGACAGCGTGCAGTTCGAGTTGAGCTTTCCCCGCGCCGCGCGCCCCTATCTTGTGGCGCTGCAAGCCGGAGGACCACCGCCTTTCGACCCGTTGCCCAAGGGATTGGCGGCCGATGATGCCGCTGCGGCGAGCACCCGGCCGGCTGATGCGATCGCACCGCCGGTGGACTTGGCGGGCATCGAGCGCCGGATCGCACCCTTCCCGGTGCCGGAGAACCGGTTCGGCCAGATCGCAGGTGTGCTCGCCAATAAGGTCGTCTGGACGGTCCTGCCGATCGCCGGGGCGCACGGGCGCGGAGGACACAAGGATGCGCCCGGTCGGTTGGAAATCTTCGACTTCGCGACGCTCAAGACCGAGACCCTGCTCGACAAAGCCGACCGGTTTGCGTTGTCGTCCGACTGCTCCACGCTTGTCGCGCGGGAAGGCAAGCGTTTGCGCGCCATCGCGCCCTCGCGCAAGCTCGAACCGAACCGGGAAGCAGCCAAGGCATCGGACGAGCCGTCGCGCAAGACCGGATGGATCGATCTCGGGCGTATCCGGCTGTCGGTCGAGCCACGTCTCGAGTGGCGGCAGATGCTGCGTGAAGTATGGCGCCTGCAGCGCGATAACTTCTGGGTCGAAGACATGTCCGGCGTCGATTGGCAGGACATGTTGCGGCGCTACGAGCCGTTACTCGAGCGGGTGGCCACCCGCGCCGAGCTTTCGGACCTGATCTGGGAAATGCAGGGGGAGCTGGGAACTTCGCACGCTTACGAAATCGGCGGCGATCACCGGCGGCCCCCGCAAATGGCCCTTGGTTACCTCGCCGCCGACCTGCGCTTCGTCGAAGCGGACGGTAGCTACGAGATTACGAGCATCGTCACCGGCGACCCTTGGGATGCCGGCGCCGACTCGCCGTTGAATGCGGTGGGCGTGGAGGCCAGGCCCAGGGAGCGCATCGTCGCCGTCAACGCTCAGCGCACCTCGCGCGAGCGGCCGCCGCAGGCGCTGCTGGTGCACCAGGCATCCACCAAGGTCGAGCTGACACTGGCCGGGAGCGACGGCGCCTCCTCGAGGCGCACCGTGCTGGTGACCACGCTCAACGACGAGGTTCCTGCACGCTATCGCGAGTGGGTCGAGCGCAACCGGAGCTGGGTGCACGAACGCTCGAACGGCCGCGTCGGCTACTTTCATCTGCCGGACATGATGTCGGCCGGCTTTGCCGAGTTTCACCGCTACTTCAGCACCGAGTGCGATCGCGACGGGCTGATCGTCGACGTGCGCTACAACCGCGGCGGCCACGTGTCGTCGCTGCTTCTCGAAAAAGTCGCGCGCAAGCGGATCGGCTACGCGACCACCCGCTGGGGCCTTACGGCGCCGTATCCGGAGGAGGCCGTCGCGGGCCCGGTCGTCGCCCTGACCAATGAGCACGCCGGCTCCGACGGGGACATCTTTTCGCACAGCTTCAAGCTCATGGGTATCGGCCGGCTCGTCGGCATGCGGACCTGGGGCGGAGTAATCGGCATCTGGCCGCGCCATACCCTGGTGGACGGCACCCAAACGACGCAACCTGAGTATTCGTTCTGGTTCAACGACGTTGGCTGGGGAGTGGAAAACTACGGCACGGACCCGCAGATCGAGGTCGACAATGCGCCTCAGGATGCCGTCGCGCAGCGCGATCGCCAACTCGAGGTCGCGCTCGCAACCGCGCTCCAGCTGATCGAGAGTGCGGCCTCCGGCAAAGTGGAATTCGGCGAGCGCCCCAATCTGCGCCGCTCCCGATTGCCGCCGCGGCGCTGACGCAAGCCCGCCGCAGGCGTCGGCGTGCCCTTATAGGATCGCCTTCGAACCGGCGCGATCCGCCGCGTCGGACGCCGATGCGACACGCGCCCGGCCGCCCTCCTTGGCACGGTAGAGGTGGGTATCGGCCGCGCGCAGCAAGGGCTCCAATGACGCGGCCTCTTCCGGGAACTCCGCCACGCCGGCAGAATAGGTGTGCCCCATCAGGGGCCGGCCGCCCGCAGGCACCTCCAGCCTGGCGAAGTCCGCCATCAGCCTTTCGATCAGGGCGGTCGCCTGAACGCTCGAAACCTCCGGCATGACCACCGCGAACTCTTCTCCGCCATAGCGGCAGACGATGTCGCTCTTGCGCAATCGTTGCGTCAGAAGTCGCGCAAGTCCCTGCAAGACCAGGTCACCCACATGGTGGCCATGCGTGTCGTTGACCTGCTTGAAATGGTCGATGTCGATCAGCGCCACGCAAAGCGGACTGCGCTGCCGGTGCGCCAGTTCGATGTACGCCGGCGCAGCCTCATAGAGGTAGCGCCGATTGTACAGACCCGTCAGCGTGTCGCGCAGGACCTGCTCGCGCAGCTGGGACTGTAACTGCTCGGCCTCAGCCACCTTCGCTTCGAGCGCCAGGTTGAGCACCTCGAGCCGGCGGCTGTTGCGATCGGCCGAAAGCTTGGCCTCCTGGGCCAGATCGCGTTCGCGCTTCGCCTGTGCAGTCCTGAACTCGACCTGCGAAGCGATCTGGCTCGCGCGCGCGCTTTGCCCGGCCGTGGTCTCGTAGAGCAGGCGGGCCTGCCGGCAAGGCAGGAGCCATTGCGCGCACGCCGCCAATTGCCGCGGCACGGGGCATGGGAAGCCGCGCTCTACAGCAGCGCGATCTTGCCCGTGGAAAGGTCGTATACGGCACCGACGATATCGATCTTCTTGCCGGCGTAGAATTTCTGCACCACCGGGGGCGAGTTCTTCAGCCGCGCAACCTGCCGCCGAACGTTTTCGGCGATCGCGTTGTCGAGCAAGTTGCCTGTCTGCGTCCTCTCCGCAACGATCACGGCCGGCTTGATCGCGGCAACGAGTTCGGGCAAATGGCCCGGCAAGACGGCCTTGGCCTTGAGGACTTTGATTGCGGCGTCAACCGCACCGCACCCGCTGTGACCAAGAACCATGATGAGCGGGACCCCGAGAAACTGCACCCCGTACTCCAGCGACGCCAGCAGATCCGGGCTGACGACATTGCCGGCGACGCGCACGACAAACAGATCGCCTGGCCCCTGGTCGAACGCGAACTCCGGCGCGACGCGCGAGTCGGCGCAACTCAGCACCGCGGCGATCGGGTGCTGAGCCTGAGCGCGGGCGGCGCGGCCCGACGAAAAGTCGCGCTCGTTCGGCGCGTTGGCGGCATAGCGGGCGTTGCCATCCAGCAGTCGCTTCAATGCGTCTGCAGGCGCGATCGCGTTCGGAGGCGGCGCTGCGCCCGGAGCGGTTGGCTCAGCGGCGCCTGAGACGCCAATGCCCCAGGGCGCGAGCGCCACGAGGGCCCCGACCCTGAGGAAATCACGACGCGACACGGGAGAATCGTGCCCGGCAAGGTCAGAGCATCTGCACATTCGATTCACTCCTTTCCGGTTGCAAGTCAGCCGGGAGCGGCAATTCGGCCGATTGCATCGGCCCCCGATCGCCGGCGATGATGCCAAGCATGCTGCTTGCTGAAGTCGACGGCCGCGACGGCCTTTGCGTTGACCGTCGCGAGGCGGTAGGCTAACCCCATCCCGCCCAGCACCCGGTCCTGTGCGGGCCGTCGGAGCCGCAATCCAATTCTAAGCGTACGCTGAAGATGAGTCACTTGCTGCGTCCAGGCCTGCCCCGACTACCGGAGCGCATGCGTCGCTTGCCCATCGATGATCGCGGTTATCCAATTCCCGAGTTCGTTTCCAATCTAGACGGCAAGCGCGATTTTCGCGTCGTCAGTCTCGAGCACCTGGCCAAGTGCATCCGCAACGGCGTGTGCTGGATCTGCGGAAACCCGCTCGAGGTCCGGAAAGTCTTTGTGGTCGGGCCACTGGCGGCCATCCAGGCAGTCTGCAATGAGCCGCCCTCCCACGTCGAATGTGCCGAGTTTGCAGTCAGGGCCTGCCCGTTCTTGTTATTGCCCAAGGCGCAGCATCGGCCGAACGATATCCCGAACATTCAGAAGATGCCCGGTTCGATGAATCGAAATCCGGGGGCCTGCTGCTTGTACACGGTGACCGGCTACTCCCGCCACGAGAAGCCAGACGGGCGCATTGTGTTCCGCACCGGACCGGCGCTCCGGGTCGTCTGGTATACGCAGGGGCGGCCTGCCCTGCGCAGCGAGGTGCTCTCGGCGATCGAGGAGAGCCTGCTGGCCATTCGCGCCGCCGGCAGCGACGAGGCGATCGAGAGGCGTGTCGCCGAGTTGATTCCGGCATGAAGGCCGAAAGCGGTCGAAGCGAGGTTCGACCGCAGGGCGGGGTGAAAGCCCCCAGGGGCGCTAGCGTGCCAACCGAGCCTTGGGGCCAGCGCGAAGGGGCTTATGGATCGGGGGGGAAGTAGGCAACCCGCCGCGGGCGGGCCGGCCAAGGCGCCCCGTGCAGGCTGGACGCGCGAGGGGTTTGGCCGGCGGGGACCGCTTGCGCCTAGGGACGATTGCCCGCAAACAGGTGCAGGACCGCGTTCCAGCCGGCATGGAACAGGTCGGTCCAATGGCCGCTCTGCGGCAGCGTATCGTCTTCGATGTGCCGTCCTGCGTTGGCACTCGGTGGCAGCAGCATCCAGTACATGGCGCACCTCCGCTATGAACACACGCTCTCCGGGCACGAGAAACCGCTCGGCAGTGCCACAGATGCATCAAATGTGCCAGCCCGCCTGATGACCCTCGCCCTGTTGCCAGCGAAGGTCATTGCGACAGCGGCACAACCCTGCCCCGCCCGGACCTTCGGGGGCGCGGGCGCTCGGGCGAAGCCTCACCCGTCGAGGATCTCCTTGGGAATGGATTGCAGCGGGCATATGCGGTCAACCGCACCGAGTTTAATGGCCTCCTTGGGCATGCCGAAGACGACGCAGGTAGCTTCGTCCTGCGCCATAGTCCGTGCGCCAGCCTTATGCATTCTGAGCAACCCGCGCGCCCCGTCGTTGCCCATGCCGGTCATGATGATTCCCAGCGCGTTGCTGCCAGCACACTTGGCCACCGAGCGGAACACACGTCCACCGACGGGCAGTGGCGATTCACCGCCGGCGCGCTTCTCACCTCGACGCAATACTGCGCCCCGGCACGGCGGAGGCTCATCTGCTTCCCGCCCGGCGCAATCAGGGCGCACCCGGGCACGACGGGGTCGCTGTCCCGAGCTTCTCTAACCTCGATCTGGCATATGCCATTGAGCCGCTCGGAGAACGCGGTGGTGAATTTTTCCGGCATGTGCTGCACGACGACAATGCCGGGACAAACTCGTGGCAGCGCCGAGAGAATCGCCTCCAGCGCCTGGGTCCCGCCGGTGGAGGTGCCGATTGCCACAACGTGGGTGGCAATTTCGCTGGATACCGACGACTGCGCCGTCAGGCGGGGCCTGAGGTTGTGCACATTGGCATTGGACGCGGCCTTCACCGCTTCGACCAGATCGGTCGAGGCATCGAGCAGAAAATCTCGAACGCCGATATTCGGCTTGCCGACAATGGCCACTGCGCCGGCGGCCAACGCGCGCATTGTCGTCGCTGCCCCCTTCACGGTAAGAGACGAGCAGATCACCACTGGCGTCGCCACATGGAGGGTGTGCTTGACGCATTCGTTCGCGATACTAGCAAGAGGCCCGAACTTGCCTCGATCAGCAAAGACTGCAGCCAGATTCGTGGTGCACTGCGCATCCTGGGCCTCGACGACGCCGATCGCCTGATGGCGCTGTGCGAGGAACAGATCCAGGCGTACGCCGAGCCGACGGCGCCCGTGGCGGATGAAGATCTTGAATTACTTGCCGAATCGCTGGCCGGCCTCGGCTTTTTCATCGAGGCGATCGAGCGGCAACGAGCCGACTGCGATCGTTTTGTGGCGCCTTTTCTGGCGAAGCGTCTCGATGAAACGCCGTTACATTCCATAGACGAAGCCACGGCTATCGGATAGGCTTTGGCTCATTCTGGGGCTTCTGCAGCCACCCCCGGATGTGCATGCGGTCGGGGCCGCTACCGGCTCGTCAGGAGCAGAACCTACGGCTCGACACTGGCCCGAAAGAGTCAGTTACTGTTCGCCGTATACGATCTACGGAAATATCCTCAGGCAGCGCTGTCCAATTGACACCGATTGCCTGGCGACGGCGACAACTGCGCGACGTCTCGACCTTGGCGGGAGGACGAAATGCGTTCGAAACTGAGCCAATGGGGTTTGCTTGCGATGGCGCTGAGTGTAAGCGCAGGCGTGGCCTCGCAGAACAGCGCACCGCTGGCTGCCGACGCATCCGCGCCGCAAGCCGCGCCGGCGCTCAACGACAAGCCCGGGGCGAGCAAGGTGCCATCGCAACCCGGCACGCAGACCACACCCGCGCGGCTCGACGAGCTTGCTTCGGTGACCATCGCGCCGCCGATCCTGCGCTACGCTGGCGACACAACCGCCACACCCGACCCACCGCTGCTGGGTCGGCTGAAGCTGCCTAACCAGGCGCTCTGGCTGCTGCTGGAGAAGCCGCCCGCCTTACACGGGACACCCAGTGAGACAGGGACGAGCGCCGGCACGGACAATGGTGGCGATTCGCGCCAAGCGCATTGATACCCGCTCGTTTTGTGGCGCAAGGTATTGATTTGTAAAGTACCATTGATGCTTGGCCCCCGGCTGACCAGTCTGCCGGAGGGTTCCGTGGTGTTTGCGTGCCGCTGACAAGCGGCACGTCGGCGCGATGGGCGAGCATGCCTCGCTGCGTATGACCCCGCCGAATCGGTCACCTGGCGGAGCAACGTGCAAACGCATCGCGGATGATCGACACGCCACATTCGTGTGCGTACCTCGATTCGACAAGTCGCAGCGCGCTTGCAGCCAGGTGCGCTGCCAGCTGAGCATCGGAAAGAAGCTCAGAGCAGGCTTCTGCGATCGCCTCGGACGAATCAGCCAACAGCACATGCACGCGATGCTCCGCCGCTATTCCTTCGGCGCCGATTCGCGAAGCCACGACGGGCACACCGTGGGCAAATGCTTCGAGCAGCTTGATTCGGGTGCCGCCGCCAGCCCGCAGCGGGACTACCGCAAGATTGGCCCACGCGTAATGCTTCGCCAGGTCCGCGGGATCGGCCACCAGCTCGACCCCGGGAAGCGCGGTGAGCGCGGCAACTTTCGGTGCCGGCGCGCTCCCCGCAATGCGCAGCGCCAGCTTGTTGCCGAAGCCGCGACGCAACGTCGGAAATACTTCGAGAGCGAAACTGCGAATTGCGTCGATGTTCGGAACGTATGACAGGTTGCCGACGAACAAGATTCGCCCTTGAGAGGCAGGACGTGGTGGCACATAGAGCGGCAAGGCGATGGTATTGGGTACGGTTGCAACGCGGCAATGCGGATAGCCGTGCTCGATCTTCTGCGCATGAGCTGCGGTGCAAGTAATCAACTGCCGGAAGCGCGGCAGCCATTCGGCCTCATGCCGCACGTACTTGGACGCTTCCGCTGCCTCCACGCGCGCCTCGTGCCCCAGGCCCAGCCGTTCGAGGAGCGCGGCGATGCCGTCGTGCGTGGTGGTCTCGTCGTCGTCGAGATCGAGGCTGGCGAATGGCGGGCCGGTATCGCCAATGCCGGCCAGGAACGGCGCCGCATACGGGACGAGATAGCTGCGCATGACGTGGACCACGTCAAAGCGCTCCCCGGATAGCGCCGTTCGCGCCTCGTCCAGGCAGGGAGTGGTCGCATGTCGGCACAGCGCGGGACGGGGATAGTCTGCCAGCGCTGCTGTCCTCGCCGTCGGATCCCGCACGCGACTGCACATTTCCCATAGCGGATCGAGCTTCTTGTCGAGCGACAGGGTAACGGCCCTGCGCGTGCGCGCGGCCACGAAGCCCGCGGCGCGACCGTCCGGGCCGCCGGCTACCGGAACGACCAACAGCGTGATGTGGAAATCGCGCGCAAGCGCGTCCAAGAACACACCCGCCCGCATGGCCAGACCATTGCCGGCCTGCGCCGGAAGGATCGGCGCGACGAAGAGCAGGGAAGCCCGCTGGCTCATCGTCCCTGGCCGGTCAGGCGGCGGGTCGCGACCTCACCCGGGCAGCGGCCACCGCCCGCTTGGCACGGATCTCCAGGTCGTCAGGCGCAAGTGCTTCGGCGCGGGCGTAATGTGCCGCGCTTTCTGCGAACCGACCAAGGCGGTACGCACACAGACCAAGCGCGGCATGGGCCTGCGCGCCGAAGATCGAGACGTCGAAGGCGATCGGCCCGGCAGCGATGTCATTGGCATCGATCGCGGCCAGACGTGCGAACAGGGGCATCGCGGCAGCGTAGCTTCCGGCCTCCACCAGGCGGCGCGCGCGCAGCCAGGTCAGCGAATGATGGTCGGGGAAAAGGCGACATGCTTCTTCCAGCAGCGCTGTGGCGTCGTGCTTCTGGTCGAGCAGAAGCCCCGCGAGGTGGAGGTACGGCAGACTGTCTTCGGGTCCCTTGACCGGCGCTTTGCGGACGATGTCGATCGCCTGCCGCCAAGCCGCTTCGGCGCCCGCGTCGTCACCGAGGCCCTTCAACGTCAAGCCCAGCTGATCCCGACAATAGACGTGCTGCGGATCGCCCTCGAGTCGCGCCCTGAGCAGGGGAAGGTTGCGCGTGTGCTTGTGCTGCAGATCGCCATCGTAACCCAGGTGGTCGAGCGCAACCGGGCTGTCGCCGATCTTCAGCCGCGTGCGGGCGCACAGGTCTTCGAGCGCCGGGGCCAGGGATTCGTGAATGATCCCCCGGAAGCGCAGATCAGGGCGGTTGCGAAACAGCCGGTACTCGCGGTAGCGCGTATAGCCGGCCGCGGGCCGAAACAAGGTCGTGTAACAGACGTGCCAGGTATCGGCGAGCAACGCATCGACGGTCGGGCGATCGAACTCGACGACGCGTTCGTCGGCATCGATGTACAGGATCCATTTGCCGCTAGCGGCAGCGACCGACGCGTTCCGGGCGGTCGAGAAGTCATCCGCCCAGGCATGATTCAGCAGACGGGCCCCGAAATCGCGGGCGATCTCGCACGACCGGTCGGTCGACCCAGTGTCGACGACAACGACCTCGTCGACGCGCCCCTCCAGCGAGCGCAGGCAACCTTCGAGGAAGCGCTCCTCGTTGCGGACGATCAGCGCCGCGGAGAGCAGCGTACTACGCAACGCAGCCGGAACAGGCCTTCCCGTCGATCAGCGAACGCGGTTGCGGCGCAGCAGGTAGGCTCCGGCAGCGCCGAGGATACCGGCGAGCCCGACCAGGCTCCATGGCGATGTGGTTGGAACCGATCTGACGAGAGTCTGGTTCTGGACCTGGGCCTGCGCCACGCCGCCGAGGCTGTCCATCGAAAACGACGCGACGACCGGTGCCGCGTAGATCGCCGCACCGATAAGGACCTTGCGCACTGCGTCCCGCCGACCGGGTTCGAAGCGCTCCAGGGCACGTTCAAGCTTCGGATTGCTGTTCATCACAAAACCTCATCGAATCAATATGGGTCACGACGTTAGACACTTTCCGGAATCTATTGTAGCCGAAAGCGCTACAACCAAGTCAGCCAGTCGCCCCGGCCCGCCGCAAAGATACACCATTTCAATCTGCGGCAGGCAGTGCGGATCCCACGAGCAGTCCTTCCTTCAGCAACGCCGTGACGCAGGTCTCGACGTCATCGAGCGGCGGATGTTCGAGCTGGAACACCGCCGCCACCAGGGCCGGCAACTCGCCGGCCCGCAGGCCGCCGTTGCAGCTTTCCAGCACGAATGCGGCAGTCGGGTTGAGGTAGTGGATGCGGTCCTGGTCCGGTCGATGGACCACGAAACCATCGACGACCTCGGTAACTTCGAGGTCGGGCGCCCGATCAAGACGGAGATCCCAGTCCATTGTCCTCTTGCGCCAAGCCGCAGCGGTCGGAGCCGAAACTTGTGCGATCGTAGCCTGGAGACTGAGGATCAATCAAGGAAACCCCGGGCAAGCACATTGTAGGTGGTGTCCGACCCGCGTATATGCTCCTCGGTGATAAGCCCGGCGTGGAATGGCGAGAAGTCGGTGCGCCACGCATCCCACCACAGATGTGCCCACAAGTGGAGGCTGTACACATCGTGAAAATCCGGGTCCAGTGTCTCGAACAACGCGCGCACTCCGTCGCGCGTCGGCGGGTGCCGGTAGAAGTAACGCTGCGGCACGACATAGACGGCATCCGGAATGCTCGACCAGAGGCGAGCCGCCTCTTGGCAGGAATGGCGACTCCAGGTCCCGTCGAACACCTCGAGCATCCGTTCCAGCCAGCGCGCAGGAAACGCCGCTCCCGGCCGGCCCAGCATGAGTGCGTTGCCAAGCGACGGTCGCAGCACGCCGTCGACACCCTGTTGCGCCGGCTCTTCGCCGAGCACATAGTCGTGTTGGAACAGGCGCTGCGGCAGCGGCTGCACAAACAAGGTGTCCATGTCCGCGTAGATGCCGCCGAATTCGAGCAAAGCCTCGAGGCGGATGAAATCGGCCTCGTGGGCATACGACAATCCGGCTTTCTGGATGAAACGGCCCTCTTCGGTGTCGCGGTAGCGTGGCGAATCGGCGATGCGTGGCTTGCCGGCCACGCGGTGCAGTGTCAGATAGGGCCGAATGCGATCCCACCAGGCGCCATGAGGCTCGTGCAGGTAATGGAAATGGATTGCGTCGGGGCGGTTAACGCGGCGGCATGATTCGAGGCACAGGTAATGGACAATGTGCATCGGCTCGCGCTGCGGGCGCAGCCCGAAAACGAAATGAAACGCGTTTGGGACGTCAGTCATCGATCGCCGCGATCAGCTGGCGGGCTACTACAGGCTCGGCGTATTGGTTGAGGATTCGCTCGCTGGCGAGCGTGGCCGGTTCCAGGAAGTCGACGTAACGGGCGACCATTCGGCGCAGCAGGCGTCCGGCGTCGACCGGGTCCGCCTGTGCCCACCGCTGCGAGGGCCGGAACGAAGCCTCCGGCATCCAACCGGAAACGGGCACCATCGTGTAGCCGACCAGGCCCGGATACGCCGCTCCGAGATATTCGGCGTGCCCCCCGAATCCAGTCATCAGCACCGGCTTGCCGAGCGCGGCGGCGTCGAACGCGCCCATGCCCCAGCCTTCGCCGTGCGCCAACGATACGAAGCAGTCGCCGGTCGCGTGTAAGGTGTCGATCACCCGCCCGGCAACCCCGTCGGCCGGGATTACGGCGACGTGCGGTGCCGGCCGGCCGGTCTCGGCGGCAGCCTGCTTCAGCAACGCGTCGACGAGCTCCCGGATCCCGCCCGCCGGCCCTCGCTCGAGCGCGAGGCGATGAACCGCAGTCGATGTCTTGACCACCAGCGACACCTTGTCATGGGCGCTAAACTCGCGCGCAAACCGGGCCACCAGTTCGTCCATGGCCTTGCGTGGATCCCAGACCCCGATCGAATAGAAGACGAAGTGATCGTCGGCAATGCCCAGCTGGCGGCGTAACGCCGATGTATCCGCCGGCGATACCGCATTCCAACTATGGCGCCGGATGTGCGGGATCACTCCAACCGGTCTCGCAACGCCACCGTCGGTGAACAGCGACTGGTTCGTTGTGGAAGGCACCAGCACTTTGTCCGGCGCGTTGAGCAGCGGCAGCCAATGGTCAGGCAGAGCGTCGGTTTCCCAAACGGTATAGCCAATATTCCTCTTGCCCGGCTCGATGAGACGCGGCCAGTGTTCCGGTACCGTGTGGATTATCACTGTGTCATATGCTTTTGGACCGGCCGCCCGTGCCAGGGCTTCCACGTCTCGTAGTGCCGCGTCGCGCTCCGCCTCGCACGCGAGCGGCAGCAGCTCCAGCCCGTCCTCAAGACGCCAAGTCAGCTGCCGGTCCTGGCGGTAGATCAGCGGCGCCCACCAGACCGGGACCCCGGCATTGAGCAACGCGCGCACGTATGCGAGCGCTGCGAGCCCATACCCGGAATGTTCCGGGTAGGAGAAATATTTGACTCCGATGGTCACCCGAACGCGCTCGCCAAGTCAGGCTCCGCCGGATACCCGGAAGACACGCAAGCCGCGATCAAGGTCGGTCGGATCTCGAAGGGGGGGCTATTGCGGCTTCCACTGGCGGGCAAGTCGTTGGGCTTCGGCTATCTGCACGGCGTTCATTTTGCTTGCCACTGCGTCACGGGCCCTGAGGGCCTTGTCGCGGGCCTCCACTTCGAAGGGTTGGTAGCGTGTTGCCGCGAGGCTGAACCATTTGTGTGCCTCGACGTAATCCTGTGGTACGCCTTCGCCATACCCGTACATCACGGCGAGATTGAACTGTGCCTGGGCATCGCCTTGGTCGGCAGCCTTGCGAAACCATTCTGCGGCTCTGCTCGAATCCCGCGGCACGCCCTTGCCATCGGAATAGATCACGCCGAGCCTGAGCTGGGCCTTGGCGCTGCCCTCATCCGCGGCCTTGGTATACCACTTTGCGGCCTCTGGAAGGTTCTGCGGAACGCCTTCGCCGCGGGCGTACATCGCACCGAGCTCATTCTGGGCCGGGATGCTCCCTTGATCCGCAGCCCTGCCGTACCACCTCATCGCCTCGGCGTAGTCCTGAGGCACGCCTTGGCCCTGCGCGTACATCGCGCCGAGTTCAATCTGCGCCTGGATGTTGCCTTGATCTGCCGCCTCGCGAAACCACTTCGCGGCCTCGACATAGTTCTGCAGCGTTCCCTCACCGAAGGCGTAGAGGTGTGCAAGGCTGCTTTGCGCGTCGGCGAGGCCTCGATCCGCAGCCTTTCGATACCACCTCATCGCCTCCGCATAGTCCTGCCGCACTCCGTCGCCATTTCCGTACATGACCCCGAGGTTGAACTGCGCGACCTTGTCACCTTCATTGGCGAGGGGACGCAGGATCCGCAGCGCGGTCGCAAAGTCGCCGCGTTTGTAGGCTGCCATCCCTTCCTCGACCGGCTCGGCAAGCGCAGCCGTGGTGAGCGTCATCGCCACGACGAGCGCGATCAGGACAATGCGGAATGGGGCGAACAACGACATCCGTGCAAGTATCTCTCAGATGTCCGCTGAGCACGCCTGCATGGCGGCGGGCCAGCGCCCTGCCATACGACTTAAGCTCCCCGCCTGAGCGCGAGCCATGCACACGAGCGAGAACACACGCAGTGCAGCAATCCGTCGCTCTTGCCTCGGATCTTGAAGCAATTCTATTTTATATCAATAAGTTGTGATGTGTGCCCATCTGGAGGCCCGCCTGCTGCCGGCTATTGCTACAGCGAGTTCCGATTTGGGCGCGTCATCGCCGCGGCAGCAACGGGGCAGTTGCCCCTGCTCATAACGGCCACGCGGGGCCGGCGGCTGGCGGTGGCTCTACACTTGCAGGACAATCGTCAGCGGGCCGGAAGGCGCGATTGCAGGTGGGCCTACCGCGCGCTGCGGCTGATTCGCCTCGACGACGCGCTGCTCCGCGTTGCGAACGCTCGCCAACGAGAAGCTGGCGTTACAGGAGAGATGCCATGAGCAGATGTCGTACTTGGCCCGCCTGCGCTCTTGTGGTTGGGGTGGTCATTTTCTGGAGCGCAGCAGGGCGCGCGGCGGACGTGATCGTTGGGTCCGTGCTGGCGGTACGCGGCGCGGTGTCCTCGGATGCCGGTGCCGGCCCGCGGCCATTGGTGGCCAACGCGCCCGTTCATCTGGGAGACACCATCATCTCCGCGGCCGGCAAGGCGAAGATTGCCCTTGACGACGGCACGATAATCTCGGTTGGCGAGAATAGCCGCGTGCGGATCGCCGACTACAGCAGCAAGCCTGGCGAGCTTAAGACGCATCTGAGTTTGCTTTCGGGCGTGCTCCGATTGCTCGTTGCCAAGATCACCCCGACCGGAACATTCGAGGTCGAAACCGAGACGGCGATTGCAGCCGTCCGAGGCACTGACTGGCTGATCGAAGCGACCCCGGAGCTGACCTCCGTTGCAATCCTATCTGGAGCAGTAGCCGTCTCCGGACGCGATGCGGCAGCGCAAACGACGGTCGTGCTGAGCGAGCCAGGCGAAGGTACCGACGTACGCCGTGGCAGTGCGCCCACCCCCGTCGCCGGATGGGGCGCCCGCCGCTTTATCAATCTCCTGGCGCGTGCGACGTTCGACTAAGCAGATCAGCGCCAGGCATGGGCGCGATCTGAAGCTGTGCGGTGCGGCGCTTTTGATCATGGCGCTGTTCGCCACGGTTGATTTGATCGCAATCGACGTGCCCTGGCTGCGGCGACTCGAGCTGTCCGCGCTCGATATGCAGATGAGATTGCGCGGCCGCCAGCCCCCCGGTCCCGAAACGGTCATCGTGATGATCGATGACCAGACCATTGCCGACCTTGGCCGATGGCCGGTACCGCGGCGAACCTTGGCGGAGCTGATTACGAACCTGCACCGCGCCGGCGCCAAGGCCATTGGCATCGATCTCCTGTTTGCTGATCCCGAGCCGGCCGCGCCGACAAGCGGAGAGAACGTCGATGATGCCGATTTGGCGCGAGCGATCGCGGTGGCAGGCAACGTCGTCTTGCCGTTTGCCTTCAGATTCGGCGGAAGCCCTGAATCTGCCCCGTCCGATCTCGTGACGCGGGCGGCGTACACGATACTTCACGAGAGCCCAGGCTACCGGCCCCTCGCTCTCCAGCCGACGGGAGTCGTGACGCCATTGGCGACGCTGTCGGAGCAGGCGATGCTCGGCCACACGCTGATCGCCTACGACGTCGATGGCGCGCCCCGCTACGAGTATCCGGCCGTCGAGTACGATGTGGACTACTACCCTTCCATGACGGTGCGTATCGCCCAGGTTTTTCTGGGAGTGCCATGGAGCAAGGTGGGCATCGACCTGGGTCGCGGCATCTCGCTCGGGCCGGTGTACGTGCCCACGGACGCGGAAATGCGCTTGCTGGTCAACTACCTCGGACCGTCCCAAACCTTTCCAACGTATTCCTTCTCCCAAGTCGTGTCGGGTGCCGTGCCTGCGTCGGTATTCCGCAACCGCGTGGTACTGGTAGGCGTCAATGCTCTGGGCACGCGCGACACGTTTGAGTCGCCGTTTACCGCCGCAATGCCAGGAGTCGAACGTCTCGCAACCGTGATCGACTCCATCCTGCACCAGCACTATCTTCGCAGGCCGGAGTCCACGCCATGGTTCGAGAGCGGTCTAATGCTCTTGTCTGCATTGCTCATTGGCTTCGCCATGTCGCGTCTTTCGCTGGCGATGGCCTTTTTGTGCGCCGCTACCCTCGTCGGCGCAGTCGCACTGACGAGCCAGGTCGCGTTGGAACGTTACGGACTGTGGCAGGCGAGCGCGGTCCCGATCGTCGGGATCATCCTGACCTTCACGACGCTCTCGCTGTACCGCTATGGGCTGCTCGACAAGGAACGCCGCCACATTCGACGCATCTTTCAACGCTATCTGGCGCCAGACATGGTCGAAAAGGTTGTGAACAATCAGAAGCTGCCGGAGCTTGGTGGCGAGCTGCGTGATCTCACTGTCCTCTTCTGTGACCTGAGAGGCTTTACGGCGCTTTCCGAGCGCCTTGATCCCGCGGCACTCACCCGGGTCGCAAACCAGTTTTTGGGGGTGGCGACCGAGGCAATTCTCGAGCAGCATGGAACGATCGACAAATACCTCGGTGATGCGATCATGGCATTCTGGAACGCCCCTGCCGATCAAGCTGACCATGCTGCGCTGGCGTGCCGTGCCGCGCTGCGCATCGTGGAAAAGGTGAATGATGTCAACGAGTCGGCCGCACTCGATGGAGACCCGCGGCTAGAGGTTGGCATAGGAATCAATACCGGGCCGTGCACGGTGGGCAATTTCGGCTCACGTCATCGCTTCGATTACTCAGCTATTGGCGACGCGGTCAACGTGGCAGCACGGCTCGAGGGCGAGACGAAGACGTACGGCATCTCCCTCTTGCTTGGTTCCCAAACGGCGGCCCGGCTGAACGGGTTTGCGATTCTTCCGGTCGACCGCATCGGGCTGCGCGGCCGAGCCGAGGCGGTAGAGGTCTACGCGCTCGTGGGTGATGAGAACTTCGCCGAATCGCCGTCGTTCCGCGAACTTCGCGCGGCTCATCTGCAGCTACGCGAAGCCCTGGTGCGGCGCGATGAAGCAACTGCGCGACGTCTCATCGAGGTGCTCCGGAAGATTGCGCCGCCAGGCCTTCGTCCGTTATACGACACCCTCGCGCTGCGGGCATCGGCTGTTGCCGATTAAAGGGAGTCGGCGTAGTTTATCGGTAAGTGTTTTCGGAATACCATTCCCTAGTCCGAATTGAACGGAGGTTGCGATGATTCGACGCTGGATCCTGGCCGCGCTGCTCCTCGTTGTGACGGCTTCGGCCTCCGCCGACGTCTATAACGACGTCTGGTACGACGTCAACGAGCCCGGATGGGGCGTGTTCGTCAAGCAGAGCGATACCTTCCAGTTCCTGGCCTTCTATGTCTACGGACCCACCGGCCAGCCGACGTGGTATACCGCCCAGCTTTTAAACAACGGCGACGGCACCGGCCTTAACTACACCGGCCCCCTCTACGCGACCACCGGCACCTACTTCGCTGACACGTGGCAGGGCTATCTGCCCACCCCGGTGGGCACCGCGACGTTTGCCGGATCGCCGGTGCCGGAGGACTATTTTCACGCCACGCTCGCCTACACGGTGAACGGCGTGCAGGTCATCAAGATGATCCAGCGCCAGACGCTGACCGCCTTCGCCATGAGCGGCAGTTACAGCGGTTCAGTGGTGGGGCAGGTATCGGGCTGCACGAACCCGGCGAACAACAACGCGGGCGTGAACGGCCGCTTCAATCTGACCCTGGCCCAGGTCGCCGATACGTCGGCCACGCTCACCTTCAGCTTCGTCGATCCGAACACGAGCTACAACGGCATGGTCTGCACGCTCAGTGGCACCTTGATGCATTACGGCGCGCTCTACACCATCCAGGGCGCGCAATATAGCTGCACCGCACCTGGCTTCAGCGCGGGAAGCGTAGTCTCGGCTACTGTCGACCTTTTGGACCAGACCGGCCAGGGCGTTGAAGGCAAATGGAGCGCCACGACGAGCACGGGCTGCTCCCAGGTGCTCCACTTCACCGCGGTGTCCGACTAGCGCCAGGGCGACGTCGGGCCCGTCCGTCGCATTTCGCCACGACCCCTTGCCCCCGCCGCTCGCGC
>Ga0074044_10000843_pt1 | contig 28647 bp, 31 predicted proteins | sample BogForMeECP23OM1_FD_94443 | JGI IMG/M metagenome (GOLD analysis project Ga0074044, IMG submission 94443) | Bog forest soil microbial communities from Calvert Island, British Columbia, Canada - Bog Forest MetaG ECP23OM1 | ecosystem: Environmental > Terrestrial > Soil > Wetlands ...
GCAAAGATGCGATCATCATAATACGTACACAATTGTATGTACGTATATTTAGATGCTAAATGCTTGCTTTGGTTGCACTTGCAGAGCTTTGAGAGGTAGAAAAGCGAGGCGACTTGCCTTTTGACAATACGATTGGAGTTGGTTGTCGTTTTTCTTCGTGAACTGATAATGGATTCGCAATGGAAGGGCGAATTCGAGGAACAATCAAAGGACGAATCCGCGGAAAAGCTATTTTCGGAATTGCTGCCGTTTTACGGACAGCTTGCAGCCGGCGCATTAAGTACACAGTTTGACGTTGCCGTTATTGACGAGGCTCAGGACCTGTTGAATTCGGGTGCCCTTGACCTGCTCGGAATACTGCTCAAGGGTGGCATCGCAGGCGGGCAGTGGTATGTCTTTGGCGATTTCACGAGACAGTGCATCTACGGAGGCACGTCTCGCGAAGCCCGGCTACAGGCTCTTACTTCGGTCTGTCCCAACTTCGCACACACCCGTCTTCAGACAAACTGCCGAAACACGCGTCGCATAGGCGAGGAGACAGCGCTCCTCTCAGGCTTTTCGTCCCCGCCCTACAAGTTGGGGCAGGTTGACGGGTTGCCCGTAGATTATCGTTACTGGAAGAGCCCGAAGCAGCAGCTTGAGAAGCTGGAAAGCGTTGTGAGGGAGTTGCTCTCAGAGGGTCTGAACCTAAGCGACTTGGTGCTGTTATCTACCCGAAGATTTTCTGATTCCGTCGCCTCCAGACTTTCACTTCCGACTCTAACCCATGGTACTGTGACGGCGGCCGAAATACGCAGCGGTGTTGCTGTTTCCAAGGGTGCACATCTGGGCTTTGCCACCATACACTCATTTAAAGGTATGGAGACACCAGCCGCCATACTTTGCGATGTAGAACATGTGCAAGAAGATGAACCTCAGGCGCTGCTGTACACAGGCATGTCTCGGGCCAGGAGCCTTCTGATAATGATGGTGCATGAGTCCGTCCGAGAAGCGATTGCTAGTTCTCTCATTCGCAAACTGAATGAAGGATGGAAATCATGACGACGAAAGAGGTCCGGGACGAGATCATCCAGCGCCTGCGTAAAGAATTGCTTGGCCCTGCACCCGGATTCCCGGCCGTCCAATTAAGTGGGGAGGAAATCCTGCGTCCCCAAGATCCGCCGCGTTTGCGTTACAGCGCAGGAGTCTTGTTCCCTACTCGGACGGAGGTTCCACGCCAGCCCGACATTGAAGAGAAAGAGCTGCAAGACGCCGATGCGGCGCCGCCGGAACAACCAAGCAGCGGTGATGAAGTCGACGACCGCGTCGACCTGTCAGATTCGCCCAATCCAGCAGACCAGCAGCCAGAAACAGACCTCGACTTGAATCTGGCAAATCAATACCTGCCTAGCGCGATGGGAGTTAGCACTTTGGTCAAGGTTTCCGAGCTCCTTTACATCAAGATCGAAGCCGCGCGATACGAGAAAACCGAACTTCCGGGTTTTGGCAAGTCTGGACCTAAGGGTGGGCAAACATCCACGGTATGGTTTCGCAAGCCTTTCATCTCATCCATCCCTTTGAAGCGCTCGGAGCTGGTCGGTGAATCCGTTGTGTCGTTTCAAAGATCGATTTCGATCCAGGACTCTGACTCCAAGCTCGCGGTCTACGTGGTCAGTCGTCCTTACAAGAATGAGACCAATGATGAAAATATCCGACTCATCACCTTCACGCTCATCAATAGAAATGAGTGCCCGAGCAGTTCGAGTGACGAACTGTGCTTTTTCCAGTGCCGCATGGAAATAGCGCCATCGGATTCCGATAACTCTTTTCTCGTCTATCCCGATCTCAGACAGGCAGGCGATCCAGAAGAGCGGTCACTTCGATTCTTGTATCGAAAGAAGCGGGTGTTTGGTGTTGGACACGGCTGTTCATGCGACTGGAAGGAAGACGAGGCTGGCCGGTGTAGTCGTATTTGGACAGAAGTCTTGCCGATTTACGAGGTCAGGCCGATCGAACACTTCGATCTGCCTGGCGTTTCTTTCTCAATGGAGAAACTAGCATCAGGAGGATCTGACGCAGTCGGCTTGTGCGAACAACTGGCCGCTGCATATAGGAGCTGGATCGAGGTGCAACGCAACAGACTCGCAGATCAGATTGAGGTCCCCCCTCAGTTTCTGGATGTTGCTGAAGCAAACTTGCAACAGTGCGAGTACTGTCTCACTCGGATTGTGAAGGGAATCGAGTTGCTTCGCACGCAGGAGCGCATTCGGAAGGCATTTGCATTGGCCAATCAGGCGATGTATCTACAACAAGCCCACTATGAGCTGGCCAGCAACAAAGTTCGCTCGTGGTTGTGGAAGGATGGGAAACTCCAGTTAACAGAGGCCTACAAAGAGCCCAACTATTCGAGTAAGGCGGCAGCTTGGCGTCCATTCCAGCTGGCTTTCCTGCTAATGAATCTTGAGTCTATATCAAACCCTGGTTCAAGCGAACGGGATGTTGTTGACCTGATCTGGTTCCCTACGGGCGGTGGCAAGACAGAGGCCTATCTCGGGTTATCGGCCTTCTCAATCCTGATGCGACGGCTTCGCAATCCTCGCGATGCCGGCGCTACGGTGCTGATGCGCTACACGTTGCGCCTCCTCACGACGCAGCAGTTTCAACGCGCGGCGTCTTTGATTTGCGCTTGTGAATTCCTAAGGCGATCCTCACCGAAAACATTGGGGGAATGCCCGATCTCCATCGGGCTTTGGGTCGGAAGCGGAGTGACGCCGAACGATCGCCAGGATGCTGTTTCAGCTCTTGCCAGGCTCTATCAGTCACCCAATGAGAACAGGTTTGTTGTTCTTGCTTGTCCCTGGTGCGGCGCCGCAATGGGGCCTGTGAAGGCGGGAAGTAGCTGGAAAGTGACGGGTTACCGAAAGCTATCGAAGCCTTCGCGTGTAGTGTTTCGGTGCGAGGACTCGGACTGCCCGTTCAGCACAGAAGCAGGTCTTCCGCTAGCAGTAGTTGATGAAGACATATACGAGCAACCACCAACACTTGTCATCGGGACGGTGGACAAGTTCGCAATGCTGCCATGGCGCCCTGAGGCGCGAAGTCTCTTCGGACTCAACGACGACTATAGCGCTCCCGAATTAATTATTCAGGATGAGCTTCACTTGATCTCAGGGCCGCTTGGATCCATGGTCGCCCATTATGAAACAGCGATAGAAGCGCTTTGCCGGACAGGCGACTCTTCGAGTGGGCCAAAGATCGTTGCCTCTACAGCAACGATATCGCGAGCTAACGAGCAGATCCTAGCTCTATATAATGGCAGGCGTGGCTCTCTTTTCCCGCCGCAAGGCCTGGAGGTGGGGGACTCATTTTTTGCAAGAGAGAGCGCGTCTAAGCCGGGGCGTTGTTATGTAGGTGTCTTTGCTTCTGCCCTTCCCTCGCATGTGACGGCGCAAATCCGTGTCATTTCTGCTCTGCTTCAATCTGTTAAGTCGATCCCAGTTGAAGACAAACAGCTGCTCGATCCGTTCTGGACACTCATGATCTATTTCAACAGCATCCGTGAGTTAGGTCATGCTGCTACGTTAATTCGCGCAGACATCCGTGAGTATATGAACGCGATGTGGGATCGCCAGGGATTGAAGAAAGACGCCGGGGCGGAGGCGCTCAAAGAGCGCCGGTTCATCAACCGCGATCTTGAGCTGACTAGCAGAATCCAAAGCAATCGAATCCCGGAGATTTTGCAGGAACTATTTAACGCTTTGGGGCCAAAAGAAGATTTCAGCGTTGTTGACGTATGCTTGGCGACCAATATGATCCAGGTCGGACTCGATGTGCCCCGTTTGAGCTTGATGGCTATAGTTGGCCAGCCGAAAACCACTGCAGAGTACATCCAGGCGTCAAGTCGCGTTGGAAGAAAGGAGCCCGGCGCTGTGGTGACAATTTACAACCCAGCCCGGCCGAGAGACCGTTCCCACTACGAACACTTTCGAGCGTATCACCAGAGTATTTACCGATTCGTAGAACCCACGAGTGTGACGCCATTCGCGAGTCCAGTGGTCGAAAGGGCACTCCACGCTGTTGTTATAGCCCTTGCCAGGATGTTGGGAGGTGAAGCGCTCTCTCAACGGCCTGACAATCCACCTCCCAGTGACGAACTCGTTCAGCGTCTTAAGTCAATAATCCAAGATCGGGTGTCCAATGTCGACGAGGAGCAGCTGGAGGGTGTTCTTGGGAGGCTCGATTTCATTATCAACGAATGGAGACGTGTTCCACCGTCGAAGTACGGCGGGTTTGCACCACCTGATCCAGAAGAGCCTCTTATGTTCCCAAGTGGATCAGAACGCCATCCGCGATGGAGCACTCGCCCGCTACCGACTCCAAGTTCAATGAGGAATGTGGATGCGACCTGCGATCTCGGAGTTCTTTCCAGCTTCCCCGATCCAGACTGAAAGGCAACGATGCCAGCGCAGAAGCCCACTCGTAGATCACAATTAATCAATCCATTCGGAGTCGGCGCAATGGTTGATTTCCCTCGGGATGAGTCCTTGATGGTTGCCGGTCTGGATGCCTGGCAGTGGGCTAAGCAGAATTGTCCGCCGGAATTGCTTATCGAAGAAGAGCGCCTCCAGGCTAGGCTTGGAGTTCGAGCGTTTCGACTTCCCGTTGATCACAAGGACCCTGCACCCGGAATCAAAGGTGCAAATCTTGATGTTCCCGCTCTTCGATTTCCCGGATGGCACTATTGTCATCGATGCGGAGGCATGGAACAGCTGACTTTGTTTAGCAGTCCGAGAAGATGCACTGGACGTCCGTATGCCGGAATTAACTGCTCGCAAAAACCTGAAAGGTCGCGACCTTTCCTCATTCCAGTTAGGATCGTGACCGTTTGCGATCGTGGTCACATCCAAGATTTTCCTTTCCTGAATTGGGTACACCGGAACAAACCCATTACTCCAGACTGCAAGCTCCGATTCTTGGCTGGACGTTCGTCCTCTATGTTAACCGGCATAAAAATCTCGTGCAGTTGCGGTGAGGAAAGGACGCTAGCTGGCATTTTTGATTTCGACCAGCAGGTGGGCGGACCTCTCCAACGCATTGGTTGCAACTGTCAAGGCGGACAGCCGTGGTTGGGGAGAACAGAGGGCCAGGGGATTCCCTGTGGGTCCTATTTGCGGGTCTTGCAACGAGGCGCCTCTAACGTGTATTTCCCATACGTAGTCAGTTCTATTTACTTGCCGTTGTGGGCTGAGCAAGCAGAGAGGAGCATCATCGAATCTCTGGAACGTCCTGAGATTTGGGACGCGCTAACAAGCGGTCTCATTGACGGAAAGAAGATCGATCCAGTTCGATGCGACGTCATTGCGAAAATGTGGGGCCTCACTAGCGAAGATCTTCGTGAGGTGGCCCAGAGGAAATTGGACGGGGTCGAAGTACAGCCAGTGAGAAGCGAAGAGGAGTACCGTCGTCAGGAATACTCCGCGCTTCTGGCACCTCGTGGGGGTCGCAACACAGACCTATTCGTTCAGATTGTGCAATCAGTCGATCTAGGCCCGCAACTTAACAGGTTCTTTTCCAAAATTGGGCTCGTTAAGAAGCTACGCGAAACGCGAGCTCTAGCTGGTTTTTCACGTGTCCTCCCTCCGGACCCGGAAGGCTCACCAGAGCGAATCCAACCATTAAAGCTTGATCAAAAGATTGACTGGCTGCCCGCTGCCGTAGTTAGAGGCGAGGGTATTTTTCTGGAGCTCAACGCAGACTCCATCAAGCAATGGCTTCAGAGTAGCGGAAGTGCGCAACGGACGTTGATTCTGTCCGAGAATTATAATCGGCGGCGAGTGATTCGCGGTCAGCGCCAGCGCCCCATCAGCGCAACGTTCGTGCTCTTGCACGCTCTGGCTCATGGCCTAATAAACCAACTCAGCTTTGATTGCGGCTACGGTAGTGCATCGCTTCGTGAAAGAATCTACTGCAATTATGATGAGGGATCCGAACCAATGCATGGCATCTTGATCTATACGGCATCGGGCGATTCCGAAGGCACCATGGGTGGATTGGTTCGGCAGGGTGAACCCCAGAGACTGCTAGTTACCCTCTCTGCAGTCTTGCAGAAGGCCCAGTGGTGCTCATCAGACCCGATCTGCATAGAGACGACAGGCCAGGGAACTGACAATTCAAATCTGGCAGCTTGCCATGGCTGTCTGCTGATTTCAGAAACATCCTGCGAAGAGGGAAATCGAGTTCTTGATCGGGCTATGCTGGTGGGGAAGCCCAATGACCCTGGCATGGGATTTTTCGCTTCAATGCTGCAGTGACGGTTTTCAAAGGCCATTCAGTCCTTGAGTGCTGACTTTCGGACGACTCCCGGCCTGATTTTCTTCTACTCCTAATTCGGGGAGGATTGCATGACTTGGCGCATTGGTGGGCGTGTCACCTGGCTTTTGGCTGACGCCGATTACTAATAAATCGGGACACCTGCCTTTTGGCGGGATTTCGGTTTGGACATAGAATCTTGGAACGAGGTGCTTCGCGATGAACAGGATGATGGCGAGTTTGGCGGGGCTCAATGAGGGCCTTCGGGTGAAACACATTGCGGCGTCCCCTCTTTTGACATGTTGTGCGGCCGACGACCTAGGCCAGGTTCTGTCACGGCCCGACCTCGACGGCATTGACCAGATTCCCATCACGGATGGCGGGCGGATCGTGGCGTTATGGGAGCACTCGCGCGAGTGGACGCGGCGGCCTTTGGATGATTCGGTGCTCGTTTCTGCGGATGCTCCGCTCTGGCATTTCATCCATACGGTCCATGAGCAACCGTATCGGTTGGTCGTGGAACAGACGCGGATAACGGGGATCGTGACCTGGAGCGACCTTCTTAAGGTCCCGGTGCTTGTGCTCGCGTTCTCGCTCATGGCGGAGCTGGAGCTTGCAATGAATCGCAGGATTCTGAGGCAGTACACGGATGACAAGTGGGTTGAGCTTCTGGACAAAGATGAAAGGCAGAAGATTCGTGGGAGGCAGCGAGCGCTGGAACGCGACAATCTCACACTGCCCACGATTGAGCTCGCCGACTTGTGGCACAAGGCAAAGCTCTTGCGAGGAATGCTCGGCGCGGACCGGGATTTCGAAGCGGAACTGGAGAAAGTGGTGCAGCTCCGGAACGACGTGGATCATGTCAAAGACATCGTGAGGAGCGACGCGGACCTCAAGGGATTCGTTGAGCGCCTTGGGACGGCCGAGACGTGGCTGCACATCGTAAAGGGCCCCGAGGCGGCGGCTAGTGCGGGATCGTAGGAGAGACCATTTGTAGCGGGTCTACGGCGGCCTAGGAACCTGCCTTGGCCGATTTTTCCAGTTACCACAACCCGCCCTTTTGGCGGGACGAGATCACAGCGGGAATTTAACAAAGGGCGTATGTTCCGTTACTGAGGCGCTTGAGGTGTCGCGAATGAGCAGTGAACAAATTGTCGGCTCACATGCTTGGTGCGTGTTCCGCAACCTCGTGCATGCGGTATATCGTGAGGCGCGTCACCTCGGCCCGAAGGGCGACCAGGAGGCCTGCGTTATGGTTTCCGAAGGTCCCCTGCTCGCGAGCGCAGAGCGGTGCCGCAAGTTCCGCACATTGTTGAAACCCGCTGAATTTCATAAGCGCACGGCAAGAGCGAGGTCCACCGCCGAAACGCTCAAGCCATACCAGGACGTCACAGGGCTGGGCGTGTCCGACATGATCGCCGTGTTCAAGCTCCCTGGTTGGCGGCGGCAGTACGGCGGCCCGAAGTGGGTGCGGATAGCGGAAACTTTGCGCGACCTCATCTTGGCCCTCGATGCCGGGGACCTCGTCGCTGCGAGTCGAATTAGCGATTCAGTTTCTTCTCTGAACCACAATAGCGGCCCTCTGGTTCCTACGCGCCTAGCGTGGGAAGCGCAGGCATATCTTCGGGAGAAGTGGCCGGAACTCTGCGACTGAAAAACTGCGAGAATGATTACTAATGATCACTGATGAGGGTGCAGGGTGGAGTGCTATGCAGGGCGGATTGCCGAGGAGCGGCAGGTGCGTTTCCGGCTAGACGGCCATGAATGCATAGTCGAGCGGGTCCTCGACCAATGGTATGGGCCGGAACACGCGTTCTTCAAGGTCCGCGCGGATAAGGGCAACGTCTACATCCTGCGGCATCAAACCTCGGGGCAGGCTTGGGGTGGGCGAAGCGGCTCGTGACCGTCCGCCTCGCCCCCTCAGTGACCAAGCGGAATGGGGAAATGAACATGCCGGTAGTCACGTCAACAACTATAACCGTCCCAGCGAACTCCGAAGTATGGGGATTGTCGCTCACATGTACCCCGAACCCGCCGGGCACTTCGAAGCCGCCGGCACCTCCTTCCGCACCTGCTCAACAGACCGCGGCTAAGGCCAGTCTTCCTATACACTATGCCGGGGCAGTACTAACGGGGCAGGACGACGTGCTCGCGTCCATCGCCTTGTGCTTTGACAGCGACAACGCGAGAATCAAGAAACAAAGAATCAAGAAGCAGGAAGATAGTTGGGTGTTGGAGTCGTCAAAGTTCGCGCCCTGTACGACGGGCGATGAAGTTTTTCCAATAGCGGACGATATAGTTTCTCGCATTAACCATATTCTGGCGCTCTACTGTAACTTCACTCCCACGTTTTCAGTCGAATACATCAACTGGATCAACGCGGAAGGCGAACCGTTTCGTACCCATCGGGATTCCGTCTCCGTCAACGTGGTTTCGTCTAAGGGTCAAGCCGAACTCAAGGGTATAAGGGGTACGCAGCCGCTGGGGTCAGCAGTTTTCGAAGTCATGATCCGTGATTCAGCAGTTGAAGAAGCATTCAGTCTCCACGGTGAGGGTGAACTCAGCTGGTCGCAAGTCTACGACATAATAGACTTCGTCGGCGGCGTAGATCGCATCGCTAAAGCCCGATATGCGGATAAAAAACAGACCCGCGTCGTCCGACAAACTGCGAATCATCACAGACATCTGGGCTGCCCCAGAAAATACCCGCTACCACCGAATCCGCCCACATTGGCCAAGGCAACTGAGTTCGCTCGCAGTCTTCTGAAATGCTGGATTTGCTCACGTTTGTAAGCCCTACCTTCACTCATTGTGGTGCTGCGGAAGGAGAATTAGAGAAATGACCAGCCTCCAAGACGCCAGAATTAAAGAGTTTGAAAATGAGGTGAGGAAGCGGGGCGGAAACGCGGTTATCGATTGGAAGGAAGGCAATAGCCCCGAAAGCCGTGGCGTTCTTTTCGCGGATGTAGATGGAGTTACGCTGATGGTCTACCATGACGGCTTAATAAGCATACCCGCCGTCCGCACCTATCATCCGCCCAGATATCCGACTCCCATAATCGCAGCGGCACTCGCTACGGAACTGTGGGCGGGGCAAAAGGCACGAGACGACGCCAATCTCGATTTGGCGAAAAGCCGCAGGACAGGGCATCTCGGCCCGATAGTTGATCCCGACTTGAAGTGTCGAAACAAGGCTTGCCCATGCCAACTGGAGAGCCCAGACGTTCGGCAAAGGAGAGCACGGGGTGGATACAATTGGAATCCGGATCGATGCTCGTGAAGCAGCCGCTCGCCTTTTCAGTCGCCGCGACGAAGTGGCCGTTAGATGAAGAAGAACAAGAAGAAGCGTGTCGGAAAATGCAGGCTTTGCGGCAGGCAAAGGGTACTCCAAAGGAGTCACTTCTTGCCCGCAGCTCTGTATGGGATGATCTTGCGCCAGGGTGGGGCTGAAGGGAATCCCATGGTCGTCACGAGAGAGATCACGCTCCAGACCTCGCGCCAATTTTGGGCGCATCTTTTATGCAGCGAATGCGAGGATCGCTTCAACAGGAATGGCGAAGGATATGCGCTGACGCAAGTTCACAACGCGGACCGCTTTCCGCTATTGGATCGGCTGAATGTCGCGATGCCCCTACGGGCGACACCGGAGCTCGCGCTCTACTCGGGACGCGACATCGAAATAGATGTGGATCAGTTGGCGTACCCCCAGTTATTTCGGTCGAACGTTCAAAGACAACCCGGCGATATCCTTCCCCGTAAAAGTGGCCCACACGCCCAGGTCCAATAATGCGATCAGACTGCCACCCACCTGCAACCTCGGAGAGCTATTGCTTCTTGAGCATCGTTCGAAGATCTCCGAAACTGCTTTGCAGGACCGGCACTCCAGCCACTACTCCCTTTGTCGCTTTCGCGACGGCCTGCGTGTGTTCAGTAGATCTCACCACCTGGTACTCACCCACGTCCGCCGGAAGATTCTGAACCATGATCGGTACGATCGCTTGCAGCACTAGGGTCCACGCATCCACGACACCCTGAGAATCAGCGGAAATGCAATCCCCCTTCAACTCAAAGCCGCTTGGCTCGGGGATCTTGTGACCCGCTACCTCCTCGCGCAGGTCACCAACGATGCAAATCAGAAACTGCTTTGAGGCCGGATAATCAAGTAGCCGAAGCTGTCGCGCCTCGATATCCGTCATGCCCCCACTGTCCGACTTCACCTTCAGCGAACCTTTGAGCTTATCGTAGGCCCACGAGAGTGTCTGGACCGCGAACACATGTCCAATGCTGAGAGTGGTCGGGAAGACCCCGTTGTAAGTTGCTTCTACTTCGAAAATGTCGGCCTTAGCGCGAATGGCGGTTTGTAGATTCTGGCTAAAGGCGCACAGAGCTTGCCCAACCGGATCGGCAAACAGCGCGGACTTAGGCTTTCGCGAGCCGGATCGGCGATGAACGTACTGGATGCCTTTCGCGGCAAATTCGCTAGCAATACGAATCTGAACCGGATCGTTGCTGCGCCTGTCCCAGGCGACGATTGAGTTCTGTGTGTTGTTGCCTGCAACGATCTCAGAAATCAACTTTTCATTTTCAACGGTGATGACACGCGTAAGCACTGAGACGTTTTTGGCGTTCGCTTCCCCCGCCGCATGGATGGCTCCAGTTGTCTGGGCACCGTTCACGATGGATACTCCGTGAAGGTGCAGGATCTTATTGCTCGAATCCAACTCAGCCTTCTTGGTAACGATGGTGATGCCATTGTTCAGAACGTAGAAATTTTCCGGGTTTTTCTCCACGGTCTCCTTAATTCGGTTGTTCACATTTCCTGAGGATTTTCTGACGCCGAGAAAGTCGCGAAGGTTCGCGCTGAACAAATCGTCTCCGTGATCCTCGTAGAGGGCATGTAGTGCCGCGCCATTTAGGGGAAAGGTATATGCATTCCATCGGGAAGTGACCTGTCGAGAGATCACCTCAGCGCTGGCCAAGTCCACCTCCGTGTTGACTTGGATGACACCCTCCGCTGAGAGAAAGAGAGCTTCGATCTTCCGTAGCCCCAGTTCGATAACGTCGATGTCCACGTTTCGGGTTATCTCCAGGCCGGCGAGCAAATGCCGAACGGCCTGAAGTTCATTGTTCACATTCGTGGATTCCAGGGCGTTGTGAGCGTAAGCAACAACCACCTTACGAATGGTCTTACCGGCTAGGCCCTCCCTCAAGAGCTTGGCTTGCTCGTTGATCGCCGGTGGAACGTCCCCAATTGGGGTTTGGAGCAGCCAAGCGACGGCTGTATTAAGGTCGCTCGCTTTATTAGCCTTCGCTTCGGCCTTTCCCCACTCCTTGCCCATGTATCCCTGCGCAATACAGGCAATGCCTTCGGCTTCGTCGATGTAGATGATGTCAGCCTTTTTGTCTTGAGGGTGGTCAGTCAGGGCTTCCGTTGCAAAACTGCCGAAATCCTCCATGCCCAACTGCAGCCCAACTGCGTACAGCGGAAGAGCATTGTCGCCGTACTGTGATAGCGCGGTGTCGCCCTCGAAGGCGGAAATGAAAGAATAGACTGATTTCAATTCATCAGCGGTTGGCATTGATCTTCCCTCGAATGGCATCCTGTCCGTGTTCGCGTTCTGACGGTTACCCGGTCAAGATTGGCGGATTAGCACGTGGGCCACTTTAACGGGGAAGTATACGCGGGTTTGTCTTCTTTAACGGTGACCCAAATTACTGAGGGTTGACCCGTCAGATTATGCCTTTTTTGTCGATACCGACAGAGGGTTCGAATCCCATCCCTCTCCGCGATTCGGCTATCGATTCCCACTTCGAGATCGCACGCAACGCCTATGGAGTCGCAATCCACGGTCATCATGGCTTCCGTATACCGTTGCTGAGGTGGTCACAAAGGGGTTCTTGACCTGTGAAACACACTGCCCGACCCAACCCCCTGCGGGCAGCCAAATCCCTCCAACCGGCCTGCTGAATGGGGCACGCCAGCCAGAGCCGCCCATAGGAAAATGAACTCTCGCCAAAGTCACGACTGCGCTCTATGGAACACGAAAAAGAACACCATCACGCTGAAGCAGCCAAAGGCATAGATGAAAGACGAGAACAGCGTGACCGCAGGAACCAAGCCCCGCAGGAGATTGAGGAAATCGAAGACGAAATTCCACACTAGAAGAGCCGTCATCAGAATCGTCCCGATCAGTGCCAGCAACGCCGCATTTTTGAGTGTCATGGTCGGAGTATGAACGTTGCCAGTGTCAGCCGCAACTCCCTGCTCCTTCCATCTCGGCTTCGACAACGAACTCGTTGCCCTCCTTTCTGACCGAGCCTCTCGCGGCGAGTTAGGTCGAGAGCCTGCCAGATCGTCCGGGCAACGGTCCATTGTTCACTCAAGTGCGCTCGACCTCAGTAGCTTCCGCAAAAGCCAGAGAGGCAGGTTGTGGACGAGGCGCGGATTTGGCCCGCCGCTAATCGGCACCTCACCTGGGCGGCCGCCCGACGTGCAGATGACTCCTATCGCCGATCCGTCATCCGCGACAATCGGCGAACCCGACATCCCGCTGACGATGCCCTCGATGGCATCGGAGACCCGCAGCATGCCACCGTTGTGCTGCACGGAGCACTGGAACCATAGGCAATCGAGCGATAGTAGCCACGCTGTTCCATTCGTCGGCGAGTCGGCGATTGGCAGCGGGATAGCCAACTCCATCAGTGCCTCATATTCTTGTGCTTCATGGATGAGTTCTTGGTTGTCCGGCGACCCCAGTACCGCGATATCGGAGATTGGATCGACGAACAAGCATTCGGCCCACACTGTAGGCTTTCCTCGAAGCGACCCGAGCAGTCCGGCGTATGTGCGCTCTGATTGGTAAGAATTCGCATTCGAGGGCGGGAGAGAAGGCAAGCAATGGCCAGCTGTGATGATGTAGTGATCTTGCGCACTCACGATAAACCCGCGCCCCTCCCCAACAGTGACAATCGCGCGTGCTGCTTCAGCCTGATCCATGGTGTGTTCCTTCAAAGGTGTTTATCGGCAATATTACATCCTGTGTAGCCTGAGACTAGGTTGCCTAGGGTGCCCCCGAACTGGAAGACCGCCAACTAATCGAAGGTGGTATCGCAAACCGTTGTCGAGTGGGAGACGCCCCGACCCGAAGTGCAATAATTGAAGCCTGAAAGATTGCAGTCATGAAGAGCAGGCAGGGATACAAGGGCTACGTCATCGAGGCTCGGTCGTGCGACCTTAAGGACAGCGGATTCTCAGCAGAGTTTTCCGTCGAGGAGCATGATGCGTCGTCCGGCGCCATCGAAAGTCAGTTTTATTTGCCCGACACCTTCCCCACGCAAGACTCAGCGATTGAGGCAGCAATTCAAGCCGGGCGGCAGAAGATCGATATGGGTTTTGAGCGGGGATCGGCAGTCGTGAACGGCTGATCCGTAGCGAATCTGGTAGACGTGCGGGACATGCATGTCTGCTAGGCGGCTTAGGAGGACTCTTTGAGCGGTTCATTGAGAAAAGCGACCACTTCCATTATTTTCCAGTGCTCGGGATCAACACCGCGAAAGTCTTCAAATATTGTCACTCCGGGTTTCCCGACAACCTTAGTCTCGAAAACATTCGATGCCTCGATCGCCGCCTTCTCTACCGCCGCGATGAGCTCAGGACTCTGCTTCCAGCGGGCTTTCTTATTGATCCGATGAAACTGCCGCCCGAAGGATGTCCCGTCGCTCGACATCACGAAGTCGACATTGAACGGTGTGAGATCCTGACCGAGCAGATTCTCGATCTCGCCGACGCTAGCACGTGACAATCCCAGATGCCTGATTTCCCATTCGACGGGCGTCGCGGAGCCATCGGCGTTCTTGTCGTAACGGCCGTTAACTGGGTTGGCATTCAAATAGTGGACGACTGGCAGAATGACCACGCACGAGTTCGAGAGGGTGGCAGTTTTGAAGGGGAGGATGGAGAAGCGTACTAGCCCGTCAGGTTCAGCTGTCAAACAATTTAGGCCCAACGCATTCACGAAGTGCTCCGGCTCGGCTACCAACTCCTTCAAAGCACCTTCGCCTCTTTGAGCGGTTTCATCGAGTGCTGCCAAAATCGCTTTGCCTTGCTCCAGAGTGAGTGACTTGAAAAACGTATTGCATTGCGGGCTAGGCTCAGGATCGTCAATACCGATGCTCAAGACCAACGGCTTTACTTCAGCGGGAAAGTCGATGCCGAAGATTTCAATTACATGCCGCCGACCACTCTTCAAGCGGTGAAGCTTGGTCGAATACCGCTTCAGTTCTGTTTTGAGAAGGCTCATTTGCTGTTCTGCCGATCCTTCGTGAAAGACCCTCTCCACCACTTGCGAGGCCAGCCTATCGGCAACACCGTCGGGAAATTCCTCAAAACACTGCCCGCCCGCTTCTCGATAAGCTTCTCCTTCTTCTGATGTTCCATAGCGGAACACTATCCAATGATTGCGGTCGAAGTCTTGAGCCGCTTGCTGAAAAGCCTCCTCAACGGCTGTATGGGTTGCTTCGTCTCCGAGCACCTCAGCAATATCGTTAACTCGTTTCCAGTCATGATGAATGTCTTGCAGATCAGAACTACCAAAGCACTGACCCCAGAAAATGAAATATTCGTCGTCGAACGCTTTGTTTACCCAGTGTTTCACCAGCACGGCCAACTCATCAGGGGTAGGCACGAAACGGATGGGTTGCTCAGCGCTGAGATTGTTGTTTTTGTCCTCTGTCATGTTTGTTCCCTCGCTCATGGGTTTGTCTCCTGCCCAGCAGTCTCACCACGCAAAACTTCAATCTCCAGCACCGTGGCCGGCTCTTCGTCATGAAATGTTTCGTTGTATTCCTTGGCTGCAACCCCTGCGACCCTCACGGGTTCCCCACTGAGCTTTGCGAAAATCTCAACATGCTCAGGAACTATCTGCCCGCTGCAGGCGACTTCGCCGCCGCGTCCCGCTGCTTGTTGCGGGCAGTCCACTTCGCCTGCACGGCTTCGTACGCCTGCCTCGATTCGCCTTCGAGAAGCAACTGGAGGATGGCCTGCGAGTTCTCGTAAAGGACCACAGCCGTGGCCCCGAGTCCCAATCCTAGGATGGGTTTTGCACCCGACGTGAACTGAATGAGGGCTGTGAAACTCAAGTCTTTCAGGTTCCTCGTAAGCCGGGCTTTCTCCTTCTTACTGAGCCGGCATCGTAACGGCTGGAATCGCCTCGTGAGTTCCGCTTCCAGAGCTAGCATTTTGGGGTTGCAGTCCCGCAGCGTGCCCGGGAAGTGCTCGTCGTATGGTTCGAGCAGCGGCTCGTTGACGAAGAAATGCTGCATCGTCTTGGTCTGCACTCGATACATCTGGTCGTAAAGGATGTCGATAAGTTCGACGGTCGTTAACTGGCCAACGTTCTCGCTCGTTACCGTGTCTAGCGTGATTGGTTCCATGTTTCCTCCACAGCGGGTCCGCAAAGCCGATCCCAAACAGCCCGTTGCTGTAATTTTGTTTCCCGACTCTCAGTGGCTCCCCTGATTTGATCGGCTAGGTCGGAAAGAGCCGATTCGACCGTGTTGTCGTCGGTCTGTAAGCGAGCGTCACGGATAAGTTCGACGATTTCGTCCACGGTTTGCTTGCGAGCCCATTCTGCATGGCGTACAAGCCGCAGTTCTTCCTCCGAAAAATGCGGACGTGGAAAGCACCAGTAACACCACGCATCAGACGCCAAGAAATATTGCTCTCCATCGTTAAATGGACTTCCGATCCCGACCCACCGAGCGGGTTGATTACATTCACGGCACTTTGCCTGCTGCCACATTTGGTCTTCAGAAGCCAGCGGCCAGCAGAACAATATTGACCCGGTTATTTCATCCTGCCACTGTTTCGGCTCTGCCCATTGAATCTCATCCCACTGGCAGAGCAGCTGCTGGGGACGTTCGCGATATGGTTCTTTCATGATTTCAACCTCCTATTTACTTAATACCCAGATTTTTCTTTGACCCCACGTTTTGCGACTATTTTGACGGCGAGCAGTCTCGAAACGGGGATTGCGGTCGAAGAACAGGGCCGTGAGTTCCTGTTGCCAGTCAGCACACGGCCCAGCGAACAAACCGACCTAACTAACATGTGGGGCTGTCGGGTTATCCCGAATGAATCAGCACCACATTTTCTTAATACTCATTTCGCCAGAAAACCCGCAGATCTTTTTCGCCTGCAGTCCTTGCCAGTTGTGAAAAGTAGAACTTCCGCACACCCCAAATGGATTCCCGCCGCTACGACGCAAAAACAATTTCGAATACATGTATTTCAGGAAAACCGACTATGAGGTTCTTTGATTGAACTGAGCTTCGGAGCGACGGCACGAAGATTCAAGGGGGCGGGTTCTCTTCTTCTCCCCGCCTCCTACGCTGATTTCATTGCGTAGGAGCGAATTGAAGGAGTCAGCGTAAAACAAACAAATAGAGAGGGATCATGGATTTCCAACAGATTTTGAACCATGCACGCCGCGGCGTGCACCAGACGCCAACGTTACCGGGTCTTCGGCACCCGTCCATCAAAGGATCGCTCGAATTCGCGACCACAGACATCGACACCCTGAAAAAGTGGGCCTCAAACGGCTACGCCGGGCACAATTGGGTATCCGTGGCAAAAAACGGAGCTGCCTGCATCCTCGACATTGATGACCCGGATCAGGCGCAGCGCCTCGCGATGCCAAACTACGACGACACGTTTGTAGTGAACTCCCCGAGTCCGGGACACAAGCAAGCTTACTTCTGGCATACCGCTGCATCCGAGAAACTGGGCAATTGCAACATCCTTGCTTCCGATGGCAAGCCTGTCGTCGAGTTCAAGGCTCACAACCTGACATGTGCCTCGCCCGGCGTGAAGCGCACCGACAAAGAACCTCACGGAGAGTACGTTCCAGCGAACGATCTTCCCATCAAGCCCATGCCACAGGAAATGGTCGATTGGCTGAAGAAAAACAGTTCCAAGAAGGAGTCTTCATCTCGACATATCAAGGAATCTGTTTTCCACCCCGACTTCGATCGCTATGACTGGCTCGACCATAACGAACTTTCCACCACAGGCGCGGAGAAAACGGTGGCTGGCGTCCTGTACGTCGAATTGCTGGAGTGCCCGTTCGTCGGTCGCGCCCATGAAGGTCAGTACAAGGGGAGTTTCAAATGCTGCATCACCTTCGGGAACCGCATCGGGTTCAAGTGCATGGCTGGGGGATGTCAGGATAAGGACATTAGCGACCTCAAGGAGTTCCTGTCAGAAGAGCATGACATCGAGGAATACCCATATCTGATTTATGTGGAAGATGATGACGATCTGCTGTTCAAGAACCCGAGTTTCCCAGTCGAGGACGCGGACGGGCCGGAACCTCAATCACCCGAGGCTGCCACAGCGTTCTTGAATGATGAGACACCGCAGACTGAAGCTGAGCCTGAGCAGCCTAAGCAGCCAGAGATCGACACGACCGGCTTCAACTACCGCAAGACTGACACGGGCAATGCTGAACGTTTGGTTCGGCGCTTCGGTGGTCGCATTCGCTATGTCCGCGATATCGGCGAATGGCGCGTCTGGGACGAGAAGCATTGGGCACCCGACACCCACGGGATCATTGACCGCCTCGCCAAGAAAGTGGCTCAGGAAATATTTGATGAAGCTAAGGATTTGGAAGACGACGAGCGTACATCTATGTTGCGCTGGGCGGTCATCTCTGAGGCCAAGGAGCGTCGGAACGCTATGATCGATCTGGCATCGAAGGAACGCACCGTGGTCACTGTCATCAACGACTACGACCACGACTCGTGGCTGTTCAACTGCCAGAATGGAACGATCGATCTGCGCACGGGCAAGCTGAAGCCTCACGATCCTGCTGACATGATTACGACGATCAGCCCCGTGGTGGGTGACCCCGAGGCGGAGTGCCCGCAGTGGATCGCGTTCCTCAATGAGGTTATGGGCGGCGACCAGCAGATGGTGGATTTTCTCTCGCGGGCGACGGGTTACACCCTGTCCGCTGATACGTCGGCGCAAGCTATGTTCTTCCCGTATGGGGACGGCTGCAACGGGAAGGGCGTGTTCCTTGAGGTCGTGCGGCACGTCATGGGTGGTTACGGCAAGGACACGAGCTTCGAGACCTTCGTCGTCACCAAGAACAAGAATGAGGCTCGTAACGACCTCGCCGGGTTGGTGGGAGCCCGGTTCGTCACGGCTTCGGAGTCTCAAGACGGCCACAAACTGGATGAAGCTCTCATCAAGAGGCTGACTGGCGGCGACCCAATTACGTGTCGGAAGCTTCACCACGAATTCTTCACGTTCTATCCGAATTTCAAGATTTGGATGCACTCCAACTACAAGCCCGTCATCCGGGGCACTGACTGGGGTATCTGGCGTCGTCTGAAGTGCATTCCGTTCGAGGTCACCATCCCTGACGACAAAAGGGACGAGCAGCTTGCGTCCAAGCTCAAGACGGAAGCGTCGGGGATTCTAAACTGGATGCTCAAAGGCATGGCTGACTACCTGAAGTTCGGGATGATGTATCCAGACAAAGTGAACGAAGCCACGACCAAGTACCGCGAATCGCAGGACGTGGTGGGTCGGTTCCTTGGCGACAAATGCACGATCGCGGAGTACGCCGAAGCAAAGCAGGCGGAGATGTACGCAGCGTTTAAGATGTGGGCTGAGGCTAACCGCGAGCATGTCATGAAAGAGAGCCAATTCTCCGATGCGATGCGCAAGAGGTTTGGAAAGCCGAAGCACAAAGCAGACGGCAACCATTGGCAGGGTGTCGGACTCAACACAACTACCCACCAGGCCGACGTTGATCCGGAAACGGTACTGTAACTGACGAAAGCTGACGAAATGACAGGATTTTCTACTTTTTCTCTATATACGCGATTAAGTAAAAAATATAGAAAAAGCCGTCATTCCGTCATGTTTCGTCAGCCCACCGTTAGCCGTGGCCCGTCAGGAGCGAACCCAGACTGCGCGGCTCAAGCTCCTTCAAGGTGCAATGAAGGTACGTTGGAGGATTGTTCAAGGGTAATTCGCGGACTTTCAAAACCCAATCTTAGAGGCGGAAATCGGGCGGTTCTCTAACTGCTCCGATCCGCCCAAGTCAGAAAATGTCGTCAATACTGGAAAACTTCGAGCCTCCGTCTGACACGGATGGAGAGTTGGAAATCGCACAACGTGCGTTCGAAGCAATTTCTTGGAGGAAAAGTCTGTCATGAATGCACGAAAACCAATTCGCGATGCGATCATTCGCAAAAAGTTTTGGCGCTGGAAGGCGATCGCCCTGAATCAGTCAACCTACGGCCAGAATTGTCCGCCGGCGCGAGCTCGGAAAAACTTCTGGCGGTTGTGTGCCCGTTACCCGGAGATCGCTGCGAAGCTTGGGCTCAACGAGGGGTCGGTCTATTAGACGAGAACAATGCCTGTCACTAGGGGAAGGATGCGTATGAACTGGATGCGATTCGGCTGGGTCCTCGTTCTGTCGCGGGTGCGGTCAAACTGGCTGATGCGGTGTGGTTAATCCGGCCGTTGCCGCTGATCCCGACCAATGCGGTATTCATGAAGCTGCAACGGCCAGGTGAATTCTCTCTCATTCCACTTGGTACGAATCTTGCCGCTCAGGATGGACTCCCAATCAGTGCTCATCGTCCCGCCTTGTACATCTCCTGAAGCAGTTCCGCGACAGCACAAGGGAGCAGACATTCTCCTCTCCAGATGTCTGAGAATTGGTCGTTCTTCTTGCAGTAAATCATCTTGTGCCCAGCGGTTCGTCCGACCAACTTCCAATTGTCCGCACGGTAGCAAGTTCCTATTCGGTGTTCGTTCTCGACCACGTATGTTTCGAAGCCGAGCACCCACTCGTCGTACCTCTCCCGCCAGTCATTAACGACCTGACGACGCCAACATGCAAGGATTCTTGTCGCCAAATTGTCCTCGTGGATCTCCAGCCGGAAGATGTTGTTGTTGATTATCGTGCCGAGCATCTCGTTTCTAAGCGATGGCAATTCCCCACACTCATCTTCAAAGGATTCGTCGAACGATTTACAGAGGTCGAGTCCGAAAAACTTATCCCTCGGCTTGACGCCAAACGCCGAGCTACCTCCCGAAATCACACCGACGATCTCCTCTCTGTACCAGATGATGTAGTGCAACTGCCGACCGCACGCTCCGTTGTTTGGGACATAGTGCCGATTCCTGATAGCGACGTATCTCGGGTCCGTGCGCTTGCATCGTTCGAGTCGGATATCGTTCATTGGAGGGGCACCGTCTTCTTCAGGCGCTCTGCGTACGATGACAATTCTTTCGAGACACGGTCAAGCAGATAGATGACTGTCTCTCGCCCATCGTTAGCGACAGGGGTCGATTCGCATCGGGCAAACGCATCTTCTACCATCCCGATGAATTTGTGCTCGACGCCGTTGCTGCCATAGTTGGTCAAGCAGGACAAAGCAGAAATCAGTTCGTCGAAGGCGCGCTTTGTTGTGGGCGGCTCTGGCACGTTTTCAGGCTCTTGCTGTGCGGCTTTTGATTTGAAGGCATTCAGGAAGTCTCTGGCGGCGGATTCTTCGGGAAACAATCGTATGTCCTTGTCGAATTGGACTCGGAAACCCTCGGTCGCTGTGTATGCTATCTGACAATCAATTCCCAACTGCTTAGCCTGAGCACGAAGACGACCCACTCCCTGTCCGTGAGAACGATTCCCCGTCACCGCCTGTGACTCGGGATGCTGCGAGTAGTCTTCGACTGCGTAGTTCAGTGTCCCAGAGATCTTAGGGTGTGTTTTGCGCTGGTGCTTCTTGAGTTGGTTCTTGGAGGGAAACGTTTCAGTACATTCCGGGCACAGAATAGAGTGCTTGCCAGTCTTGAATTCGTACTGGTCAGCCCAGTAGTCCGCAATGTGTCGAGGGATGTCGAGACTTTTCAGGATTCCTGAAAAGCTAGCGTCTGTGTGCGTACCTTGCGCTTTGTACTTCGTTCGCCATTCCGAGCACACTCGCCCGAACTCTAACCCGTTTTTCTTATGATTCGCCCAAGCCGTCCCTAATTCGACGGCAGCGAGCGCCTGCGAGGGTGACGAAGGCGCGTCCTTCCCCTTGGCGTTTAATTCGTCTACAACGTCTTGCTTGGACATGGTGCGTGTTTCTTCACTTTCGTAATGATTTTGTTCGGAATGGCGACCTCGTTCATCGCCGCCCTTACCCTTTAATACCGAGTCGGCGCCGGACTTCTCCCTTAATTCGCAGAATTACTTCCTGGAGCGGAGAGGGTTGGCACCGACCGGCAAAACAGCCACACAGAGGCCGGAAATAGAGGGCGGGCGCCGGGGCACAGGTTGGTCGTTTTGGGGCCCCTGGTGTCAGCGGCGAATCGGACGGCGCAGGGCAAACGGGAGGCCGCATGCCCCCCCCAAGAGGTCCAAGTTTTTCACCGGCAATACCGTGCTAGAACGCGCGGGGCCCAAGATAAGGACCAGGGTCCGGGCTTTTCTCGGGCGGTTCTCCGTTCTTCAGAGGCCCGGCCGGCTAAGTGGTCGTGTAGCTTGCCTCCAACGCGCCGGGCAAGTCAGGCAAAGTTCGGGGCAGGTCACTCCCGGCTTGTGCGGCCTACATTGCGGTGCCGTGCAGCCTGCCTTTGGAGGTGAAGCGGGCACGCTTACCAGTTATCGGCGATGCCGATGCCCTCTTCCAACTACGGAGTGGTCATCTATTTCAAAAAGCGGAAGCAGGAGTTCGTCATTTCCTGTTTGAAACCCCAAGACATGTTCGGTGGAAGAGTGCGCCGTTACGAAAAACGAACTCGGCTTCGATGACTTCGTTTAATGGTTGCGGTTCCCGTGTGGCGGTGATACTACCGCCCGTAACTCTTTCTTTAGCGAGGTCATGCGACCCGAACGATGCCGTTCGGAACAAGCTTCTCGCCCCTGTTCCTGTCGCCTCGGAAATGGGGTTCAATCTCAAGGATCGCTTCGTAGTTCTTACCCCTGCGTGCCACGCCCATGAGCGGGTGAGATGGCGGAATCCGCCGCAGGTGACCCGTGACGGCGTGATAAAGCGGACTCTCCTGCGTCCCGCCGTTGCGCTGGACTCGGACGGTCTGGAGTGACCCCTCGATCTTGATGATCGTCGGAGAAGACAGCGGCGGCTTACCGGACTTTTTCCGCTGTTTATTGGTTCCGGTCATGTTAATCATCGTCGTCGGCACGAGGGAGCGACTCCAATTCAGGAAACGCAGGGTCGTGATTGCCAGTTCGGCGACTTCTTCGTACTGCTCGTTCTCTTCGTCCGCGACAGCGCCGCGCTCGGCTACGACGCTGTAGTAGTCGTCCTCGACTAGAAGGCTGAAGCATCTCGCGAACACGCCGAGACGCATCCGGGTGCCTCCCGCAACGGGGTCGTGCTCGCTGAAAAGGTCGCACTGGTAGCGTCCCTTCCCCTTCAACCATGTCGCCAGAATTCCGCTCCTGTGCTTGGCATCGTACTTGTATTCCAGCCACGCGCTGTCCCACTTGGGATACGCCGGAGCCTTGGGCGCAAGCAGCCTCGTCTGGTCTGCGCGATGGTCGTGAAGAGCCCGCCAGATGTTGTTCACATCGTAGCGAGCCGCCATCGGGAGCATTTTCAGTGCCTCCTTAGCGAGTTCGACGTCGTTTTGCTCGCCGCTGACCGGAGTCGCGCTGCTGTGGATCAGTTCGTCAATTAGCATTGTCGCCCCCAAGCACGTCGAACTCGCTGCGGGTCAGCAGCGGGCTAAGGTGTATCTGGAGAGAGCCAAGCAGCTTTTTCTCGCCGTCCGGCACGATGTGCCAGATTTCAACAGTATCGCCGTCTACGAACTGCTTTGGAGGGTTGACCCGCTTGAGCGCCTCCACGGCATTTTGCGCTTCGTACATAACATCGTCGAGATCGTTTCCCGTGAGGTGCACCTCTGGGAACTCGACTTCCACCGACCTGTGCAGCATCTGCCATACCGTGGTGATTGTCCGCTTGGCAACATTGACTTCGATCTTGATTGTCCCGGCAGGGCGGGGCTTCAGCGGCATGCCGGGATAGCTCAGGTCTTCCCACGGCATCGCGGTCATCCGTGAGTCTTCTTTCGCCAGCTTACCATCGAGTGTTTTGGCGACAAGTTCCGCCTCTTGGCGGGCAAAGGCGACAAACTCATCGCGGCACTCCTCTCCCACCAAGGCTGCGACTATGACGCCACGCCATCCCGACGCGATGGATTTGTCCTCGACAAGGCAGCACATCGGAAGATAGCCCGCCAGTATACGTCGCGTCACGACTGCCTCGCGCACGTCGTGCGCCACACTGCGACCTCCCAGAAGTGTCCAATCGATGATGCCTTCCTTGATGACAGGATTGACTAGGACAAGGTACGCTCCGCTCCCGTCGATCTCACAAGCTTTGAGGAACTTGAGCGAACGCTCAATCAGTTTGTTCTTCTGCTTGTTGGCGGCGGCGTAGGCAGCAAGTTTGGCAGTCATTTCTTGCAGCGTGAACGTGCCGCAACACTTCTTGTATTTCTTGCCTCGTCCGCAACCGCAAATTTCGTTTCGCCCTTGAAGAGCCATAGTTTCGTCCTCTGCGTTTAAAGACCGCCGTCTGCATTCCCACCACGGAACCTGTGAGACGGCTTGACTCTGATTCGGTGCCGATCCGCTCGGCGTTGCGTTCGCCCGTGACGGCGCTACCTGCTTCATGAGTCGAGAACGAGACGACCTCATTCAAGACCGCAAGTGAAGGTACAGAGCAGCGCAGGCTCCACAGACTGGTGAGTCTGCATCCAGCTGTTGACCTTGTGCTCAAGCATGATGTTGTTGAAATGCTGCTGACCAATCGTGTCGTTCAACAGCGTGCTATACGCCTGTGGATCGAGCGTGCACTGGACTGTCCCGTTAGCTTTCACGCTCGGGAAAGTCAGAGTGATCGCTCTACGTGACGCTTTGAACCACTGCGCTCGTGGCTGGTTCCAGAGCACAAAACAGACCAGCAACTGGCAGGTCAGTTCATCGGTCGTACCGCGCTGCCAGAGGATGTTTCCACCACGCTTGTAATCGCTCGGTGCAGTGGCGTGTGCTGCTGCCAATTCCGCTGACGTGATGACTCGCTCTGCGTGCTTCGCTGCCCTGCGTGCCTTGTAATTCGGCGTCATTGACTGTCTCCTTATTTAGTGCCGATCCGCCCGGCTTTGCGTTCGCCCCAGACGGGCGCTTTCACGTAGTCGTTGCGCGAACCCAAGTTTTCCTGCGCTAGACACACGTCCGCCTTCTTTTGGGCACACGTATGTCCTCGTGGTTCAGTGCACAGATTGTTTTGGGGATGTTCGCTCTCAGCCAAGCCTCAACTTGCGGGCTGGAAGGGACGCGTCTTGCCGCACGCATTGCGGGGTTCAGAGAGTGCTGAACCACCACTACCGCTGGCAGAGATTCTTAGTAGGACGGGCGTTGCACCCGATTTGCTCTCTGCTTTGACGCTGCTATTATACCCGGCCGGCCCGTGAAATCGCTAGGAAATCGGTGTTTAGAATGAACAAGTTACGCGATGGGTAGTAAGCGTCGCGAAGTAAACACTTAGTAAGTAATCTTTGAAGGCGATTCGCGGCCACGATCGCGCGGCTGGGATCGTGTGCTTGCCTCTGGCGCTTGGGCAATCAGGTAATGGGGGGCTGGCTGCTCCCGCTTGTGCGCCCGTTCGAGTACCCGCTCGACGGCCCACATCGCGGTGCTGTGCACCCTGCCTTGGACACGAAGCGGGAGTCGCTTGTTCCCCCAAACCACGGAGCAAGCGATGAGGGCGTGTTCTTACTCACAGCCCGAGCCCAGCGTGGGTAGCATTGCAGATGTCCCGCACTTGCTCGCTGGTGTCATCCATCGTTGCCAAGTACCTCAACGTCGTTTCTAGGCTGCTGTGACCCAGCCACTTTTGGATCTGCCGAGCAGACGCACCATTCTGATGTCGGTCGGTCGCAAAATTCTTGCGGAACCGATGCAGAATCCAGTGCTCGCACACGGGGGCGTTTGCACACGAGACGGGCTTTCCGTTCTGGATCCCTTGGCACTTGCCACAGTTCAACCCACCCTTGAATGCAACCATCTTGAGCCTGCGAATCAAATGACCATCGGGTTGACCGTGCTTCCCGAAAATCAGGGACGACCCGTTCTTACGTGCCGCCAATTGGGCGATCAACTCGTCAGGGATTGGAACGACACGCTTTTCACAATCCTTCGGCTTGAAATCGAAGTAAGGCTTTTCCAGAACGGATATAACCTTCTTTTCCGAATTGATGTCTGAGTACTCGGCAACGCTTGCCTCAGCCTCACGGAACCCCGTCCCAAGAAAAAATCGCCATAGTTGCTTGTTATCTTCGCTTGACACCCGAAACAAGTCTTCAAGTTCTTGTCGTGTGTACGCCTCGGGCGGTGCCTCGACGTACTTGATCCTGATGCTGACATCCGTGATCGGTGGACCCGCACGGCGCCCTTCCTTGTTACGAAGGAACGTGACGACATGCGTGATGCGATTGTTGCGAGTGCGATCTTCGTCACCCCGTTTGAGCAGGAACGAATCGAATACCTGCAAGTCCAGCTTCGTGACTTGGTGCACGAAGATTCTTGAGCAGGATTGTTGGAAAAGGTCTAGCGTCAGCTTGTATGCGGCATGCGTCTTGGGTGCCAGCTTAGCGACGTTCGACAGGTAGGTCTTGATCTCGTCGTCCATGCGGTAGCTGTCCGTGGTGACGGTGGGTTCAGGCGGCGTGAGCTGGACGGCAAGCTCTTGCTTGCAAGTGTCAACGGATTTCCCGACTGTAGCTTTGTTCCACGCGGCGGCTGGGTCCGTTCCCAAGGATTCCCACGCTCCTTTGCCGTTACGCTTGGTGCGTTGATGGTAGGTAGCCTCTGGGTGGTGTTCGGGTACTCCCTTTACAAGGCACCAGAAGGGACGGAGTCGGGACTTGCCATCAAAGACGGCTGGGCAATATGAAGACTGCTTACCGTCTGGCTGACGGAATCTGAGATAAAGGCTGGGTTTCGGTTTTCGCATTCTGACTTCCTCTTCCCCTAATACTGGGAAAGTCGGGAAATCAGTGGTTTTTCGTGTAGCTTTTTTTCTCGCTGCTCCTAAGAGCTTGAATCAAAGTCTCTTAGAGAAAACTGGCGGAGAGAGTGGGATTCGAATCCGCCTGTAAACGCAAACGCAGGGACTTACAGAGCACGGACGGCAATGAAAGTATACGAAAGAACGTACTAGTTCAAGTTAACTGATTGCAGAGTGATCGCAGAGATTCTTGGTTGTCAAATCCTGTCGGTGACGGCAGGCGGTTGTGAAGCGGTTGTGGTCGCTAGGCGTTGACTCAACGGCGACGGATACCTAGTCGGTATTGCGGATCGCGGGCGTACCTAGCGGGACCGAACGGCGGAAGCCGGGCAATATGTCAAGAGCCTAGCCAACGTGAGACAGCCTATGTGGGTCTGTCGCGCAGTTCGGTTGTGAGACCGTGGCTTTCGGACCGTCAGACCGGTCATCTCTTCGAGATGGCTACACAAGCGACCCAGAACACCCACCAGCATCCTTGCGCAAGCCGGGATGTCCGCGTAAGCGGCGTGTGAAGCGACCGACTGAGGACGCGTCGTATGCACTGATACCTTGGGTGAAGGTATCAGTGTTTCGCTCCCTCCTGAAAGATGGAATTCACCATCGGCGTTAAGAACGCCGCGCTCAACACTGTTGCGAGCGAAGCGAGCTAGCGAGGTGAAGAGATTGAGTTGTAGAAATGAGGTTGAGGTCGCATGAGCGACTTTGAAAGAAAGTGGCTGACGGAGGTGATCTCAGATGAAACCAAATTGGGCATTGAAAAGAGATCCAGAGCAACATCCGGTGCGATTTCTTGCAGGTTTGTGGCAGGAACGCCTCACGGCGAACTTCGGGATAACCGAAACGCCTTTGACTCCCAAGGAATTGGGACAGTTGAAGTCGTTGAGGAAAGCTCTGGGCGATTTAACGAGGGACGTGGTTGAGTGGATGTTGAACCCCGTGAATTGGTGGCATTTCTGCCAGCAGGTTCGGGCTGATTCGAGATCACATCGCGCACCTGATTATCCACATGTCGGCTACTTGCTTGCCCATCACGGGATCGGCTTGAAAATCATTCGAGCCAGATTGCACGACTCGAACCCTGCAGGAGATTTCGTGCGGAGGATAGACCAAATCCGTTATGAGCAGATGAAGACCTTTTTGTTGGTGTTTGCAGGAGGCATTCCTGAGCGGTTGGCTAAAATTGCATACGCAACAACTTTGACGGATATACAGCGGGTTTTCATCGAAATGATGGGTGAGAGCATGGGTGCATCAACGTCGTGACTTTGTGCAATCAATTGCACCGGAAGACTCGCGCATGCTTGGTGAAGTTGGGCAGTGGGAAGCGGTAAAATGCAAATGCCTCTTGGCTATCCTTGGCCACATCCGCTTCTTCCGTGCAACCCTATGTACAATCATTCCGAGCCGAGACTCCCCATGGAGACGCCAATAAAATGAAAGTTGCACTGTGGATTCTAGTCGCGCTAGTCGCCATCGGGGTTGGGCTGTACGCTGGCGAGCTTTACCGACAGGAGCTTCAAAGGAAGGCAGTCGCACAGGCATTAGCGGAATCGCAGGCCGCTGTGAAGAAGGCTGCTCTGGTGGCTGACTGGCAGCAGAGGACCGAAGGGCAGATTGATTGGGAGCAGGGGGTAATCAAGGCAATGTGCAAGCCGGGGTTAGAGAAGGTAAAGCCGGACCCGAATATCAAAGATGCCCTTCATACGACCAAAGGCAACGATAAATACTTGTGTGACCAAGCTCGGAGTGATCTGGAACGGTGCCTGAAAGACTCCTACAACCTGACTAAGGGAATCATCCCGCAGAAATTGTGCAACGATTAGGAAAATGGCTTGAGCAGTCGCGAATGGCGTGTGAAAAGCTGGTGACGCTGATTGTAGATTGAGGTGCTGTAGGCTCCTTCTCCCTGCTGACACTGCACCAAATGCAAAGAGCACACCTGACTGCTACCTGAAAAGCTCATGCCTCCGATTGTAGACTGCAAGGGTGTAGAAGCGGCATGTAGAACGTTCTCAACGCCGTTCACCACGAACAGGGACTCCATACCTTCACCACCGTGCCGAAACGCGCTAAAAAGGCACCTCTAGCGCGCCCATGATGGGTCTACGGCTTAACCAACTCCAATCGTATTGGCAAAAGGCAAGTCGCCTCGCTTTTCTACCTCTCAAAGCTCTGCAAGTGCAACCAAAGCAAGCATTTAGCATCTAAATATACGTACATACAATTGTGTACGTATTATGATGATCGCATCTTTGC
>Ga0074044_10000844_pt1 | contig 28571 bp, 28 predicted proteins | sample BogForMeECP23OM1_FD_94443 | JGI IMG/M metagenome (GOLD analysis project Ga0074044, IMG submission 94443) | Bog forest soil microbial communities from Calvert Island, British Columbia, Canada - Bog Forest MetaG ECP23OM1 | ecosystem: Environmental > Terrestrial > Soil > Wetlands ...
CACGTGAGAGAAGGAACCGATAAAATTCTGGGCGCCACTGTCGCCGCCAGCCACGCCGGCGAAATGATAACCGAGCTCTCAACTGCTATGACCGCGGGAATCGGTTTGCGCCGCCTGGCGCGCGTCAATCATCCGTATCCAACGCAGGCTCAGGCGATCAAAATGGCCGCCGACGCATACCTCGATACGCGCCGCACACCCGCGCGCAAATGGCTATACAAGCAATGGTTGGCGTGGTGAAGGCTCGACGAGGTTGCACGCGTAAGTCTTGGTCACCAGCCAGATTTGCATACCTGTCTCTACTAAAAGTTCCATCTGATCGCGGATGCGCGATTAAGCTTGATGGCATGGGAAATGCCGATTAAGTACAAACGCGGCTCAAAAACGACTCACTGACAATCCCAACCAAGATATATTATTCGGGTGGAGGCGGACGGGATTTCAAGTGAACCACAATAGACTCGCGATTTTGTTCGCTGTCTGTGCGTCGATTGGTTTGCAGGCTCCCACGCGATCGGCGCGCGCGATGACCGAAGGAGCGACCGTCGCGATCGCCGGAAATCATCCGCATATCTCCCTGACCCCGGATTGGCGGCCGGCGGCGACCCATTGGATGCTTAACCTGAGGATCGTGCTGGCGCTGCATAATCAGGTCGAGATGCGCAAACTCAAGCACGAGCTTCAATCGCCCGGCTCCCGGAACTATCACAAATGGCTTAGCACCGATGAATTCATGCGCCGCTTCGGTCCAACGAACGCGCAGATGGACAACGTCGTGAACTGGCTCAAGAAAAGCGGGTTTGCCCTCAGCGACAGCAACCTCGGCACGCGCACGGTCCGCTTCAGCGGAAGCGTAGCCACCGTGCAGCGCGCGTTTTCCACGCCGATCGTGAGCAACGGAAACGCCTACGCGAACGCGTCCGATCCTCGAGTCCCGGTTCCGCTCGGCGAGTCGATCGCGGCGGTGATGGGCTTGAGCGGCCCGCTCGAAGCGGGGCGGCCCGGAGCACGCGTGATCGTCGATTCGCAGGTTTCCGCCCCCGAATATCGCATCGGTAATGAGAATCATCTTTCGCCGCAAGATTTATGGAAATTCTACGATGAGAAACCGCCGACCGATCCAAAAAACATCGGTGGCACCGGGGCCGACGACTGTATCGCGCTACTCGAAGCGACGGGTCTGGATACCGGAGCGCTCAAGACGTTCACCAAGCGATTTCACCTTCCGCCCGTCGACCTGAAGGTAGTGCCGACCAATCCGTTGAAGAAAGCGGGGATCGCGACCGCCAACGAAATTTATCTGGATGTGGATTGGGCTCACTCGGTCGCGCCCAATACGCCGATCGTGATTTACGCCGCCAACGGCACTAACTCCGACCAATACGACGCGCTCTCGCTTGCGGTTTTCCAAAACGCGTGCGGCGTTATCAGCTCCAGCATCCACAATTGTGTCGATCTTGGTGTGGTTTCCGCCTTCGCCGACGTCGAGGCGCAAGCGGTGATGCAGGGGCAGACGTACTTTCACGCGTCGGGCGATTTCGGTTCGTATTTCGACTGCGGCCAGCCCACTGATACGCAAGGCACTACAGACGTCCAACCGAGTGTCGATGAGAGCGCGGCGGGCGAAGACGTAACGCTGGTCGGCGGCACTCAGTTCAATCCGACGCTTGACGCAAAAGGTCGTATCACTTCGCCGATCAAGCCGGGTGATGAGTATGTCTGGAACATGTGGGCGACGCCGACCGATCCGGTCCCGCGTCCTCCGATTAAAGGCGCCAGCACGGGCGGGATCAGCGTGGTCTTTCCCAAGCCTACTTGGCAGGACGGCCTTGTACCTCCTGGATTTTCCAAGCCGAGCGACCTCACGATGCGCGGCGTGCCGGACGTCTCCATGATGGCAAACGGGGATGAACCGGGCGTGTGGATCGTCACTACCAACGACATCGTAAAGCAAGGCGGGAAAGGTTGCGGCGCAAAATACTGCTTCGTCAAGGAAGGCGGCACCAGCGCGGGCTCGCCAATCTGGGCCGGAATCTCGCGCCTGCTGGCGCAGACTCTCAATACGAACCGGCTGGGCAACATCAATCCGCGGCTCTATGAGATGGCGGCCAAGCAGATTCCCGGTTTGATCGACGTTTCGCAGGTCGGCGAGAATTGTCCGTACTCACACTGCGATCGATTTCCCGGCTACGAAGTTGGTCCCGGTTATGATTTGGGAACCGGACTTGGCAGCCCGGACATCGAGATGCTCCTCGCCAACTTCTGAGGCTTTTCGCCCGCGACGTTGACAGAGCGGCCAGCAGGCTCACGCAATCAGCCAATCCTAGCGGCCGCAATTGCGGATGATGGGCTCCCACGCTCTATGCAGCCAAATCCCCGATTGCAGGTGAAGCAGTATCGCCAGAGACCGTTTGGGCAGCATGGGCAGCCGGGATATTCACGTTCAACTGCCACGGGTGAAAGGAAACCGTGGATCCGGGGTCCCTCGACTCCAGCATCCTCCGCTCGGGATGACGGAGAAGAAGCCGATAACGCGGCGGCGCTAATCCTTGGACGGCTGGAACACTATCTCGAGACGATCCAAGTAGTTGAGCAGCTGGCGCGCGAGCGTCGTCACCGCGCCATCGTCGCGCATCGCGACGGCATGCTCGAGTGAGCGGCCTATCTCCGTCATCGTTCCGAATCCGTAGCTGCTGCCTTCGCCCTTGATCCGATGCGCGATGCGGCTGATCTCCGCGTAGTCGCGGCGCGCGATCGCCTCGAAAATCGTTATGACATCTGTGCGCTTGTGTGCCAGGAACCCCGGGATCAGGTCGCTCAGGCCTTCGTCCACTTCCACTATTACTCGGTCGGGCATGTCTCCTCCGTGAGATTGGCAAGGTCGGCCCGCTCGTCGTCCAACGGGTTCTCTTCTATCGCGTTGCGAATGGCATCGAGCAGCGTCGATTTTCGGACCGGCTTGGTTACGTGCGCGTCGCACCCCGCCGCCTTTGTGCGATGCACCGCCTCCTCCAGCGCCGACGCCGTCAGGGCCAGGATGGGAGTGCGGCGGCGATTGTTCGCCCGCTCCCAGGCGCGAATCGTGATGGTCGCTTCGTAGCCGTCAACGATCGGCATCTGGATGTCCATCGGCACCAGATCGAACTTCCCGGCGATGAATTTGTGAATCGCCTGCTGGCCATCTTCGGCTTCTTCGAGACGGTAGGGCGTTTTCTTCAGATACGCCCGGATCAAGGCGCGGTTATCGGGCGAATCGTCGGCCATTAGAATCTGCAGCGGCTGATCGAGTATCGGCGAAGAGGTTGATACCGGCGCGATTGCGCGAAGCGAACCCGTCGCCGCGCGGTTCGACGTGCAGTCGCTCGCACGCTCGCGCGACGGCTGCGAACAACTCAGCGCGCCGCACCGGTTTGACAATATAGTGGTCAACCCCGATCGCACGCAGGCGCCCCAGCTTGCTGGTCAAGTCGTTGGTGGCGAGCATCATCACGATCTGCGGCCCGGGCACGCCGCTCATGAGAGCTTTTGCGACGTCGAATTCTCCCGGCAAAGGCATCGTGCTGTCGAGCAGTATGATCTGGAAGCACGACCCTCGCGAACCGTCGTTGCGAAGTGCGCCCAGCGCCTCCGTTCCCGACGACACCTGAGTCACATCCGCCCCCTGCGTTGTGAGCAGTTCCGAGAGAATCGACCGGCTATCGGAGTTGTCGTCGACCAGCAGAATTCTTACGTCGTCGAACGCTCGTTTTCGCGGCCTCGACGGCGCCGTGTTGGTACTTGCCGTCCCAAATTGCGCGGTGAATGAAAACGTGCTCCCTCTTCCAGGTTCGCTCGCCACCTCAACCTTGCCGTGCATCAGCGCGACCAGCCTCGCGACGATTGCCAGTCCGAGACCGCTGCCGCCGTATTTGCGCGAGGTCGAAGAGTCGGCCTGGGTGAATGCATGGAACAACAGGTGGAGCTTGTCGGCTGGAATTCCGATGCCGGTATCGCTCACCGTGAACTTGAGCCCGCCCGCGGTTGTGGAGTTCGGGTCGGGCTCGACCGACACCAGCACCTGTCCGTGCTGCGTGAATTTGATCGCATTACCGACCAGATTGATCAGGATCTGCCCGAGTCTGAATGGATCGTCAAGCGCGAGCTCGCGGACCTCCGGCGCAAAGCGCGCCATCAGCTCGAGGCCTTTTTCATGCGCGCGAATTGCCAGCGTCTCGAGCGCCTTCTCGGTCACGTCTTTGGGATCGAATTCGACCGCCTCGAGGCTGATCCGCCCGCTCTCGACCATTGCGAGGTCAAGGATGCTGTTGATCAGTTCGAGCAGCGCATGGCCGTTGCTGATGACAGTGCTCAAATATCTTCGCTGCTCGTCGCCGAGCTCCGTTTCCATCAGCAGATCGGCCATCCCGAGGATCGAGTTCATCGGCGTGCGAATCTCGTGCGACATGCTCGACAGGAACTCCGACTTGGCCCGCGACGCGGCCAGCGCTGCCTCGCGCGCGCCGACCAGTTCGCGCTGCGTCATCTTGAGGTCGGATATTTCGCACGAAATAGCCAGGCATCAGAGCTGTCCATGCAGCTCCAGATTCACCGCCGAAATGAGCGCCGGCTGCTCCGAGCCGTCCTTGCGACGGATCGCCACCTCAAGGTTCCGGACTTCGTTGGTACTGAAAAGTTGATCGACGAAGGCAATCATTTCGTCTGGATGGATCCACATGTTGAGCTCGCTGAAGTGGTGGCCGATGGTCTCTGCGCGCGAAAACCCGGTCGCCCGGGTGAATTCCCGGTTGACATCGATGTACTTTCCATCGACTCCGGTCAGCGTCATGCTGTCCAGGTTCGCGTCGAAAAGTTTGCGGAAGGTCTCCCCGCTGTCGCTGAGCGCCTTTACCTGCCGTGACAATTCCTCGCGCGCCGCGAGCAGGTCGCGCTCGTTGCGCTTGCGCTCCGTGATGTCGCGAATGTACGAGACCACGCATAGTTCGCTGCCGAGGTTGATCATCGATGCCGAGACCAGGGTGGGAACGCGAGTGCGATTGCCGGTCTGAAATTCGATCTCGAGGTTGCGCACCGTGCCGTCTTGCGCGAGCGCCGCGGCCAGCCGCAGCCGGTCCGCCGGATCCGTCCACACCCCGAGTTCCATAGCTGAGGAACCCATCGCTTGTTCGCGCGTGTGGCCGGTCAGGCGCAAAAGCTCCTCGTTGAACGCTACGAAGTTACCGTCTGACACGCGGTTGACGGTGATCACGTCCGGACTTACGTCAAAAATATCCCGTAATGTCTTGGCGTTCTCTTCGAGCGCGCGCGAGGCTTCCTTGGCCTCTGTGAGATCGCGAATCATCTTGACCACGCAGTCTTCGCCGTCGAGTTCGACTCGCACGGCGGACAGCAGCGCCGGCATCAGACCACCATCGGGCTTCAGGAAATCGACCTCCATGTTGCGCACCACGCCCTCGGCCATGATGCGATCGCGAAGCTGCTGATGCTGTTCGGCGCTTGCCCAGATCTCACGCTGGCCCTTGCGGGAATCGTCGGAGTCGCGTTGCCGGTAGCCGATCTGCTCGAACTGCTGGTTGAAATCGATGTAGCTGCCGTCCGACAGCCGCGTCACCACGATTATGTCCAGCGTGGCGTCGAAGATCTTGCGCAGCGCCGCGTGGCTGGCCCGCAGGTTGGTCTCGACGCGTTTTATCTCCGTGATGTCCCGGATCATCGAAATCACGCACGACTCGCCATTGACTTCGACCACCGAGGCCGAGACCAGATTGGTCTCGACGCTGCCGTCTTTGCGGCGCTGCGTGGTTTCCATGTTCTTGACGCGGCCGGTTTGTCGAATGCTCTCGAGGAAGCGGGTCATCTCCTCTTCGTGCGGCCACACCCCAAGCGCGATCACGTCGGTCCCCATCACGTCGTCGCGCGTGTAACCAGCGACCCGGTACGCGTCGTTGACGGCAATGAAACGTCCGTCGGAAAGGCGGTTGACCGCGATGTTGTCCGGTGACGCTTCGAATACCTTGCGCAGCATCGCCTCGCTGGCCTGCAGCCGGACATGATCGCGTTCCAGGGCGGATGCGACTTCCGCGCGCAGGTTCATCTCGCGCCTGAGCAAACGATGGTTCTCGGCCAGCGCCGCCAGCTGCTCGGCCAATTTCCGCCGATTGCGGGCGCCATGGACCGCGCTCAGTTGCGACAACAGCGCCGCGCTCACCACCATCATCCAGGCGATCGCGAGACGCGGATTCGGATCCGCGGTTTGCATCGAGTACCCCAGCAACGCCAGCGCTCCGCTAACATTGAATGCTGCCTGCCAGCGCGGGTTCCATGGAATCAACGCGCCTGAGCCCAGGAAAGACAGCAGAATCGAAGCGACCAGTACGTCGCCGTCGCTATTGATCGCTCCAATCCACGCCGTGATCGCCAGAATCGACGAACAGATGGTCAGCGCGATCGCGCGCCAGTGCAGCATCGCACGCGGCGAGAGCGTTGCCATGACCGCAACCACGCCCAGCGTAATGCTTGCGATATGAAGCAGCAGAGTTCGCGCGAAGGTCTGCGCGCGACATTCCCCTTTTATTTCAAGCGGTTATGCGAGATTCATATAACGACGCGCGGCTGGATTCGGGAAAGTGTGCACAAGTGTGATGGTTTTTGAGATTTTTTTCAGGCCGAAAAAAAGCGCGGCGCTGAGGTCGCGCCGCGCTTCGCGCGAAGGCTTCAAGCAGTCTTGCGCAGAGGGACCACCTTCGGTTGCTCTTGCGCGCGCTCGCGAACGTAGGCGCCCATCTTCGCCGCCGCGGCTTCGAGGTCAGAGGCGGCGACGATGTCATAGCGATCAAAAATCGTGCGCGTGAGGTGCCCTGTGAAGCCCATCGCTACCGATTCGGGAACGCCTGCGCGCACGAGGTTGCGCACGGTGCTGCGCCGCAGGTCGTGCACGAGCAGCTTCGCCAGCCCAGCCGCCTTGCGGGCGGTCTTCCATGAATCGCGGAAGTCGCCGAGCGATCGGCCCCCTGCGCGCTGGAAGATAAACGGGCATTCGAGCGAGCGCCCTGCATGCGCGCGCGCGATGATCGCGAGCAAATCATCGTCGGTGAGCGGCAGCCTTCGCGGTTTCTTGTTCTTCGAATGCTCTGCGCGCAGTCGAATCGTGCCGCCGATGATTGCGCCGCGCTCGTCGCGGTCCAATTCGCAGTCGCGCCATTCGAGCGTGCGCATTTCGTTGACGCGCCAGCCGCTCAGATAGAGAAACCGCACAGGGTCGCGCAGGTGCTCGGGCAGCGCGGCGTGCAGCCGCTCAAAGTCGGCGGGTTCAAGGAACCCCTCGCGCGGTTTCGACTTTGCCAGCATCGGCATGACAGGGGCGTGATCGCGCGATAACCTGCGCGCTTCGACCAGCACGGCGAAGGCGCGCCGTAAGCAGTTCATTTCAAGGTTGAGCGTCCCGTCAGAGGGCGGCTGCTCGGCGCCCTTGCGCATGATTAACATTTTGCGCCGCGTCGCGAGGTAGCCGTTGATCGCATCGCGCGTGATGCTGATCGCCCGCGCCTTCTCGCCGAAATGCCCGAGCAGATAGCGCGAAGCCGCCGCGATGCTCAGGTGATTGCCCTTGCGCGCGTAATCGTCGGCCAGGGCGGTGAGCATTTCGCCGAGGGTCACGCGCTCGGCGGCGGCGGTGATGAGCACGCGACCGCTCGCGACCTCGCCGACGGCTTGCCGCAAAAGTCTGTCGGCGACCGACTTCTTGGTTGACTTCGAGGATTCGCGGTGGAGTTTGCCGTGGACGTAATATCTTAGCCACCAAATTTTGCCGCGCTTACCGTTCTTGTAGACGCGCTGGTAGACCTTGCCGCTTCCCCAGGATTCGGCGCTCATGATTTGTGCTCCTTCTTCGCAGATTTTTTCGCTCGCTTGCGCACCGCCTTTACCGGCTTGGCGGGTTCGCGCGTCAGAAATTCTTCGATCTCTTCGAGCGAAGCCTCGAATCCACGCTGCAAAGCGAACGAACCAAACACCATTCCGTTGGTGTACACATCGACGAGCTGATACCCGCCGTAGGTTAGACTCCGCGGGTCCCGCGCCCGCGATCGCATAAGCTGCAACCCCTGACGGCCTGCCATCCGGCGCAGCCTGTTCTCCAGCACCTTCTGTTTTTGGTCCATTTCTTGGTGACCTCCTTGATGCTGGTAATTATGCCCGAAGCTATGCCACAAAGCAAGCTCGAAACGATGCTATTTAGGCCACCTTCTTCCTCTTTGCTGGCTGCGAGTTTACGGCCCTTGACTTGATGTACGCCTGAATTGCAGCGTGCGAAAAACGCAGGGTTCCCGTACCGAGCTCGACCGCGAGACCGAGCTTCCTACCGCGCTGGTAGAGCCAAGCCTTTGGCACCGTGAGCATCGCGGCGGTCTGCTCGCAGCTCAAAAGGCGGTCGCCGCTCGCATCGTGCGCCTTCGGCTGGTCACCGGTCATCAATAGCTTGGCGAGCAGGCGCCCTTCGAGCGCCTTCACCTGCGCTAAGAGCGCGCTGAGTTCGGCGCGGGAGAGGTCGTGTAAATCGAGAACTGCAAGGTCATTGTTTGCCACCGGACGCCCTCAAGTCGGGGCGCCGACGCATCTCGCCAGGTGTTCGCGAGAGGTGCACAGAATGCATTATCGCGATACCGCTCTCCGCGAGGTTGTCGCGGGCGCGGGATTCCGCCGCTGGGAGCCATCCGTTTTCACGGCGGCGGCGGAGGTTGCAGACGTTGCTGTTCAATTTTGTCAAAGTCCTTGCGCGCCCCAAAAAATGAAATCGAGACTCTGAGCGTCTGGATCAATCTGCACCGTCGCGATGAGGACGGCGTGATCCGGCCACGCGAGCCACGGTTCCGCGATCGAGCACTCGACCAGCCTCCCGCGGCGCAAAATCCGCACGCGCCGGTTTGCAATTTCCGCGTCGCGAAAGCCCGAGATCGACATCGGTGCGCCGTCCGGCAGGCGCACGATGCGCTGGCGCCCGCTGCGATCGTGCACGACGGCGTATTCCCGATTGAGTTTTTGCAACTCTGCTTCGAGGTCCGGCAAGTACGCTGCGCACTCACGATGCACAGCGTAAATCCGATCGAAGTTTACCTCGACCGCCGGTTGTTCGAGCGGACAGTTGCAGATTGGGCAATTCATTTTTTCAACACTCCTTTCAGGCGTCCGCCAATCAGCAGGTTAAGTCTTGGCCCCTTCGAGCCCCTGCCGCGTTTGCGTTTTTTCGCGGGCTTTTCGGTGCCGTCGTTCGGCGGGACGTTGCGCGCGAACTTGCGGCGGCGCTTCTTGGCCATCTGCTCCAGGTCGGCAATGGTGCTCGCCTCTGCGATGTCGGTGGGCTTGGGCTTCAATTTCACGCCGAAGTACCACACGCCAGATTCACGATTGTCTTTCTCGAATTTATCCCCAAGTCGGCCGCCGAAACGGGTCTGGCTCTGTGCGCGTTTTCCGACCTGCGTAATCCATGCTTTGTATCGCTCGTAAATGGCAGTCGCCCCCACCTCGAAGCTGTCACCGACCTCGCATTCGGCCGCGATGAAATCGGCGAGCCAGTCCATCTCTTTCTGGTATGCCTTGATCGCGTCAGTCACGACCTTGGGCTCGCGCAAATCGGGCTTGCCGCGATTCCACCACGCGACCGCGCCGCGCACGGCCCACGCCAAAATGCCCTCCGATTCCGTCAAGAGTTTGTCTTTCAAACGTTTATCGTCATCGTCCCCCTCGAAGACGACACCGAACGGAACCAGCTTGAGCCGCGACCACGCACCAGAGTCACCCGCATCTATGTCGGGCTTGTAGTTCGTGCTTAGCCAGAACGTGTGCGTCGGCTCGAAGTCGAAAAACTCCCGCCGCATGAAGCGCGCAGTCAGCATGTCGCCGCCAGTCAAGTTCTTGACCTTCGCGCTGTTCAAGCGCTTGCCGTCTTCGGTTTCAGCCGCCGCTACGAACCGCGCGCCTTTGAGCCGCGCCACGTCATTCGGAATCGCGTTCTCGAACTTCTTGGCGAGCAGCAGGTCGGCCGACGCAGTTTGCGCGTACTCGCCTGCAACTTTGTAAAACGTTCCGACCAATGTTGACTTGCCCGTGTGGCTCCTGCCGAACAGAAGGATGAGGATATGCTCCATTTGCTGCGCGCTCAGCGAATAGCCGAACAGGCGCTGCACGTAGTCGATCAGGGCCTTGTCTTCCTTGAAAATCGTGAGCAGCGCGCGTTCCCACTGCCGAGCTTTCGCCTGCGAATCAAAAGCGACCGGCGTAATCTTGGTGATGAGATCGCGCGCGTCGTGCTTGCGCAGCTTGCCGGTCTTCAAGTCGATCGTGCCGTTGAGGCAGTTGAGCGCAAACGGGTCGCGGTCAAAATCATTTATGTCTCGCGCCAGGTCGGGCTTTGCGAGTTCGAGCATCGCATTAAGGCGCTCGCGCCGCGCGCTTGTGTGCGCGTGACCCACGAGCGATTCGCGCACCTTGTCACCCGTCTCGGCCGCCGCTTCGTTGTAAATGCCGCGCGCTACATCCTTCGCCAGTGCCAGCACGCGCGCCATTTTGTCTTCCGCCCAGCGCTTGCCGTCCCACACATACCAGCCCGATTGCGGTATCCAGACGACGACCTCGCGATGCTGTTCGACGAACCGCCTCGCGTTGCCGATGTCATCGAGGCCGCGCGCAGCGAGCGTCGCCATCGAACTATCGAGAATTGCAACCGCCGCAGAAGGTGCGGCGACGGCCTCAAGATCCATCGGCTTGATGGGAATTACTTCAGCCATTTCAAAAACCATCCTTTGAAGTTTTTCGGTGGATGGAGCAGGTACAAAGCAGAAACATCCTTCGCGGCGGTCGGCGTCATGTCGAAGACCGAAGCGGCGCCCTTGAACTCCAACTCGCGCAGGCGGGCGCGCACGTTGGCTACGAACTTCGCGCCGCCCTTGCCGGTCTCTTCTACGACCAGCAGGTTTTTGATGCCGCGCAGGTGCTCGCGCTTGAGCGTCGCTCGCGGGCATTCATTGCCGGGAAATCCCAACGCGGGGATGCCATGGTACCAGAGGGTCCAGCAATCGGATTCACCTTCGACAAGGACAAGCCGCTTCGCTCGGCGCGCGAGTTTCAAAAGCCAGAGACCGTACGCGATCAACGGTTTGCCCCAAGGCCATCTGAATTTGACCAGACCGGCGCGTTCTTCCGCTTCGGTCAGCGCGAGATAGAGCCGCCGCTTGACCAACACCACGTCACCCTGCTCATCGAGATAAGGGATCTCGATGCCGGTTTTGAACGGCAGATTGCGCAGTCCGAGCGCGGCGAGGAAGCCGACAGGGAGTCGGCGCGCCTCGGCCAGCGCCGCAAGCGTTATGCGCGGGGGCGGCTTCGCGAGATTTACCGGCTCGGGCTGACGCGAGCGGCCGGGGCGGCCGCTTCGGCGTTGCGCGCGAGAACCGCCACGCTGACGGGCTTCGATCGCCGCCATGATGTTCGAGTAGGTGCAGCCCGCAAAACAATGAAGCAGCACGCGACCATCCTCAGCCACGCGAATCGAGAGCGACGCATTGCGGTCATCGTGCGCCGGGCAGAGCGCAACACATCCCGCGCCGACTTTGCGCACACCATCGAGCACGCCGAGCGTTGCGGTTGCGCCGTCAGCTGAGTTTGATATTCTTGATGCAGGCACGGCAGCGCCTTTGGGGTCTCACCAGACCGACGGCGATTAGAGCAACGAACTCTGATCGCCGTTTTGCTTTGTTAGTCACTTTCATTCGCCGCCCTTCGCGCGCCGAGCGGGCGCCGGTTCGGTAACCACGCGATGGCGCGGGACGCAGGCCTCAATCGCGTCGGTTACGATTCTTTCGATAGTGCGGCCGCTGACCGCCGATTCGAGCTTGACGGCACCGAATACCTCGGGATCGACCCAAGCGCTGAGCTGCCTCTTTCTGGTTTTCTCTTTCGCGTTCATCTAATTCAGACCTCCTTCAAATAAAAAATCCCGCAACAGAATTTCTCATCTGTTGCGGGATGGTCGGGCTTTTATGTGCGGGATCTTCCGCCGCCCATTGCTAGTGATTCAGTCGAGAGAAATCATAAAGGCGCAAGAATTAAAAATCAACCGCGCATCGTGCGATAAGGTTCGCTGTTTTTTCGTAATCATCGTGCGCCGCACCTCGCTGGTTGATTCCGCGAGCAAGTCGATGCGTATAGGATGCGTAACTATTCAGACCATTCAGTGCAATTTTGCGCCCCGATTGCAGGCGCGAGGCTATCCAACCCCTTCTCTGCCTAGGCGAACGCGTAAGCGCGAAAACGCGACCTGAACAGTTTGAATGGTCTGAACTCAAAAGCGCTATGAGCGCCAACTATACGCTCGTGAGAGGGTTATAGTGGACTAGAGTTCAGACCATTCAGACCATTCAAGGCTCGGTTTCGTCGGTGAGGTGACTAAAATGACCAAATCCGAGCAGGTCGGGCACTGGTTCCGCTCGGATTTCGCGCGCCGGCTCTCCGGTCACGATAAATGTCGCATCAATGCGACATTATATATCGTCTCGATGCATCGAGCCGACGCATCGCCTTGATTGCTCCTTATCCCCATCGACCGGCGCGGCCTATACCTCGCCCGCCGCCACCTTTAGAATTGAGGTCGTGATGGCGCAGAACAAAAAATCCGAGGCAAGAAGTCTCGCCAAGAAAGGCAACCAGAACGCCACGCGCACTGGCCTTTATGCCTCGTCAACCAAATTCAAACGTCTCCGCGACGTGCAGGTTCGATACTATGTCGCGCGCATCGCGCGCCAATGCGGTTCCTACATGCTGAAGCAGGACCTATTCCTGCTTCGCAGGTTCGCCCAACTCGAACTCCTATGCGACGTCACCTATGCCCAGCTGCGCGAAAAGGGGGTGTTCAATAAGGAAGGCGAGGCCAAGCGTTTGCTCGGCGAATATCGGAAGCTCGTTCTCGCGCAGGGGGTTATAGGCGCGCAACTTGGTTTGTCGCCCGCCGCGCGTCGCGCATTGAAAGACGACCCCGCGAATCCCGCCGCCATCGACATCTCACCTGAGCGCGCGCAGCGGGCGATTGAGGTCTCAGACGAGAAATGACCACCTGTTCACACTTCATCACACGCACACCTAAACGCATTGCCGCACAAGGGGTTCGTGCGGCGCTTAATATCAGCAATCTGACGCGATTAGCGCATGCTGCGCGATCATGCGCACAGCGCGATTGTAAGGGGTCGCGCAGAGTCGCACACCTGTTAGGGGCTGCCGGTGCGCTACGGCGCGCCGTCTTCGCGAGGCCTGCGCATTCTGCGCGCGCTGGGCGGCGCGATTCTCTCTATGCAGGCCTATTAGGTGTTCCATCTAAAGGAAACCACCGCCTTGGAGTCCTCGCGGTCGCGGGTGAGTAGTGCATCGCTCGCGAAGAGACGCCGCCGCACAGGAACCTCGAATGAAATACGATGCCTCGAAAAAAATTCCGCCAAAACTCACAGGAATCCTTGAACGATGAAACTCACCCCCAAAGCTCGCGCCCTTTCGCGCGCACAAACTTCGCTCGCCGCCTTTGCGACCCTCATGTATCCCCGCTTCGAAGTCTCAGCGCATCACCGGCAAATAATCAGCGCCCTCGAGCGCGTCGAGCGCGGCGAGATCGATCGATTGATTATCACGATGCCGCCGCGCCACGGAAAGTCCTTGCTCGCGTCGGTCCTGTACCCTAGTTGGTACCTCGGCCGCAATCCCGACAAGCATGTCATTGCCACCTCTTACGGCGCGGCGCTCGCGCTGACCTTCGGGCGGCAGGTGCGCAATTACACCGCCGATAAACTTCATCGCGCGATTTTCCCGCTCTGCACGCCCTCTGAGGACGCCAGCGCGGTCAATCGGTTTGCCTTGGTGCAGGGCGGCAGTTACAACGCGGTGGGTTCGGGCGGTTCGATAACCGGCCGGGGCGCCGATTTACTTTTAATCGACGATCCGATCAAGGATTGGGAGTCGGCCAAGTCCGACGCCTTCCGCGCGTCGCTCAAAGAGTGGTACCAGGCGGTCGCATACCCCCGCCTTCAGCCCGGCGGCGCGGTCGTGCTGATCCAAACTCGCTGGCATCAAAACGACCTCGCCGGATGGTTGCTCGCCGAGAACGCCGCCGAGGGGTGGGAGGTTCTCAATCTTCCGGCCATCGCCGAGCGCGACGAGCCGGGAGGCCGGCGCGAAGGTCAGGCGCTCTGGCCGTCGCAATACTCGCTCGCGATGCTCGACAGGATTAGGGAAGCGGTCGGCGGCGCGGCGTGGGCCAGTTTGTATCAATGCCGGCCGGCGGCGGCTGAAGGCGCGATGTTCAGGCGCGATTGGTGGAAATACGCCGCGCAATTTCCCGAAAAATTCGAGCGGATTTATTTGTCATTGGATACTGCCTTTAAGCAGGGGGAATCGGCGGATTATTCGGTCGGTTTAACCTTGGGCGTCGCGCAGAATGCCTACTACGTCCTCGACCTGTGGAGGGAAAGGGCCGACTTTCCTGCGTTGCAAAGGAAAGTCGAAATTCTCGCCGAGCGCTGGCGGCCGCATTATTTGCTCATCGAAGACGCCGCCAGCGGGCAATCGCTCATTCAGACCCTGCGCGCCGGGACGCGCCTGCCCGTGAAGGCGATCAAGGTCGATAGGGACAAGGAAAGCCGCGCGGCGGCGATTCTTCCGCTGATCGAGTCGGGCAAGGTTTTCCTGCCGCAAGGCGCCGAGTGGGTGAGTGGATTCGTCGATGAATGCGCTTCGTTTCCGGTCGGCGCCTACGATGATTGCGTCGATGCGCTGACGCAGGTTTTGAATTACGCCGCGCCGCTGGGGACGGTGGGGTTCTACGCCTTGGGCAAACTTGAAGTCGCGGCGGCGCGCGTCGAAAAGGGCGAGCCCGCCGAGGCGGTCGCGAAGGACGTTGGCCTCACGGTCGGAAGACTTGACGGCTGGCTGGCGCGGCGCAAGAGCGCCACCGCAGGCGCGGCCGACTCCAGCCGCGGGGCCGAAGAACCCGCGCCGGTAAAACCGGGGGCGCGATGGAATCCGTGGGTCGGCACGACGACGGTGAAAAAGAAATGAACCGTTTGATTTCGAGAATCCGCGCGTGGCTCGTGTCGCTTATTCGCGAAGCCGTCACGCCCATCGAAAAGAAAAAGCCGCTGCCGGGGCACGTCGCGCTTATGCGCCTGCGCGCCGCCGCGTCGCTCGTTGGCGATGGCGAGACCATCGCGCGCGCCGCCGTCGCCGCCGGCGTTGAGCCCGAGGATCTGCGGCATTTTCTTCGACCGCGAAGCGGTGCGCGCGGGTCAGCATAAATAAACGTCGTCTTGCGCCGCCAATCCTTTCGCTTAGCCGCGCGCGGCGCGTTTTGACTTCTTCTTTTCAGGGCCGATTATCTTCTGGCGCAACAGTTCTGCGAGGCGCCTCATCTTGCGCAGTTGTTCTTGAAAGGGCGGGCTTAATTTTTGTAGGTGTTTTATCTCCTCCATCTCTCTGATTTTGATGGCTAGTTTGACATATTCATCAAGGGCGTCGCCTCTGAGGCTCATGCCTGGGTATCCTCCTTTGCGTGGTGTTGTCGAGACTTCTACCACACACCCTTCGGGCTCTGCTGCACCCTCTTGATGGCGTTTTGATCCCTGACGCGGCGCGGGCGGTGGGCGTCGAGCCCGAGGATCTCAGGCATTCTCTTTCGCCGCGCGGGAGGCGCCGCTAGAGGCGCTCAATGATGCTATTGATTCCTTAGACTGCCGCATTTATGGTGAAGCTACAGACCTCGCCCGCTCCAGCGAGAGTGGGCGAGGTTTTTATTTGAGAGGTGAAGAAATGAACGACTATCCGAGACGACAAGATGGCGACCGTTTGAATCAGCGGCGCAACGAGGATCTGAAAAAGGCGTGGCAGCCTTCTTTCGCACCGGCGGGGTGCGACGACGGCTTCGACGCCTTCAAGAAGGCGTACGAGGGTGCATCCGTGCGGCCGCTGTTCCCGCACGAGAGTCCGGAGATTCGCTCCACCGATCGCGAGGTCGCCAACACGGCGACTGAGCAGAATGCCCGCGTGACGAACCTGATCAAGGCGGCGCACGACCGGCCCGGCAGGTGGGAGCCGTTCGCGGCAAGTCAGGCCATTGCGAAACTCCTTCAGGATAGCGTCGGCGCCGGTGAGCGCGGCGAGATCTTTCAGGAAGGCAGCCAGACGCTCGTGAGAATTTCGAAGGCGGCCTAAATCGTGGCTCGCGAACTCCTCGGCGTTCCGCCGCGCGAAACTCCGGCGGGGGTTTGGCCTCCGCCTCCGGCGCCCGCTGGGCTGCCAACGCCCGAACCGGTTGCAACGCCCGAACCGGTTCAGCTGCGCAAGCCGCCGGTTGCGACGGGCGAAGTTCCGAGCGGCGTGACGATCGTGCGGCCGATTCGGTTGCCCGATGAAAAATGAAAATCATATACCTTTCGATCGCGGTCGCCCTCGGAGTCGCCGCGATGGCTTCCGCCGACCCGACGCCGACCGCGACATCGACCGCCACGGCCACGGCGACACCGACGGCGACGCCAGCCTATCGCGTGTGCGGTCCGGGTGAGGGCGTGAACTGCGTCGTGAGGAACATTCAATGAAACGGGCGTGCGCATGGTACCAGATCCCGTGCGTGAGCCTCGCGGCCGGGGCGGTGACCTCTCGCCGGGTCACGCCCGGCCGCACCAAGGCTTGACCGATGAGCAAGTCAAGGTTCCGCCAGAAGCCACCGAACGACCGGCCCGCGACGGTGCATCCTGGCCAGCCGGTGCCCGGCGCTGGTTCATCGATCTCGCCGAGCGCGTCGAGCCGGCGCAATCGCGACGAGCAGCGGCGGCAGGAATCCGAGCAGCAGAAGCCGAGCGTTTCGCCGCAGCGCGAGACGCAGAGTCAGGGACGGCACCCACTTTTCGACGGCAATTCATCGGCGGTCGCCGACCAAGCGCGCCAGGTTCAAGAGCGCAACCGCCAGGAAATTGTTCACGGCGCGCGCATAACCGAGGTGCGGCATCCCGGCGCATCGCCGCAGCAAAAACCGAATGACAGCGGCCGCCCCAGCAAGGTTCCAGGATGACCTTCGAGTACAAGATGCTGAACTACCTAAGGAGAACCTAAAATGTCAGACAATTTGAACGACGCCCACGTCCCCGGTGCGGGCGCATCACCGATTTCCACTCACCCGGTGCCGACCAAGCCTTCGACATTGTCCGAAGAGCTCGCCGCTGGCACGTCGCGGGTCGTATCGACGCCCGCGCCCGTAAAGATTTCGCCGCATTCGCCGCATGACGCCGCATCGCGCGGGATGCCGGTAGTGACCTCGGAACCGTCGGGCGCGCGGGTCGTTGCGCATAAGGTGGGCGACGCCGACTGATGGCGCAGCGCCGCGCTCACGGCTGGCGGATTCGCGACCTAAGTCCCGCCATCGACACCATTCTGCCCGAACCAGGACCGGCGGGCCGAAAATTGTTTGTCGGGAATCTGGATTTCGGCACGACCGAGCCCGAGCTGCGCAATCACTTCGAACCATTCGGCCGCGTGACCGCCGTTGAAATGAGGCGCGATCGAAATCACCTGCCTTCGATTGCGTTTTTGACCTTTGCCAGTGCAGAGGCCGCGAAATTCGCGCTCGCCGCGAGGGAACACATTCTCGATGGCCGCGCGCTGACGGTGGCCTTCGCGCGCGACGGTCGGTGACCAGTGGAGGACGGCGGCGCTTCATTTTTCTCGCCCGCGTACGTGCGTCCGAGTCAATGGCGTGATCAACACCGCAACGGCGACGACCCGATCAAGAATTTATTTAGAGCCCTTTTGGAAATTTCCCTGAGAGACGCAACCGGCGTGCGCCGGGCGGCGAAGGGTCGGCGCCGCACGCGGTCACGGTCAGCCGCGATACTGGCGCGCGCAGAGGTTAGGCGGTCGCAGTGCGCGGCAGCGCTGCGGCGCGATGCGCTGGGGTGGATTTTCGATGAATCGGCGGACGGGCCGTTCTCGTTTCAAAACGTCTGCGACGTGCTTGAGATCGATGCGGAGCGCGGCTGCGCGCGCGGCTGCGGGTGCGGATGGGCGAAAAGCAGCGGGTGCCGCCGCCGGGAAGCTACAAGCAGTACGCGCCGCCTAACCCTAATCCCGAACGGAGGAAGTGGAACCCCTTGGCAGGAGACGCCGATCGACCCGCACGCCATCCGAAAACCGGTAAGTTGGGGGACCCCAACCTGAGTGTATTGCGCGCATCGGGAAGTTGCAAAAGCATGCAAAATCAAGGCATTATAGGCTCGGATCGCTGCCCAGGGACGAGGTTGATCACCGAGCGATTTGTCCCGGCAATCATGATTAGATTAATTTTTGGGCGCCATGGGAACGGTCAAAGACACAAGCGAGGATAGTTGGCTCGCACAGAATTTGAGGTGGACCTCCTTCTCGACCGAGCCCGGTCCGGTCGATCCTCTGTCGTGGTGGAAAGATTTGATCGGACAGCCGCCGGAAGCGTCCGTCTCCAGGGCAGACATGGGTTTGCAACAGCAAGAGGGGCCATTTGGCTCTGGCAGATTGAGCCTTGTTCTGCTCCCCGGCCGGATAGACTGGCATTTGAATCCTGCTCCCAATCCGGCTGGAAATGAGGCTATCCTCAACCTCGGGTCATATGCCGCGGCAGTTCAGTCGCTGCGCCCTCTCTTGCTCCGATGGTTTGAAATTTGTCCGACGCCGATGCGTGTGGCTCTCGGTGCAGTACTCATACAGTCAGTTCCTAATCTGCGCACGGGCTATGAGAGACTCGCGAATTACCTGAAAGGATCTGTCAGAGTGGATTCGGAAGGTTCCTCTGAGTTCACCTATTCAATCAATCGACCGAGGCCATCTCGGATCGGCAGTTTCAACATGAATAGGCTCTCAAAGTGGTTAGTGGCTGCGGCGCAAACCCTTCAGATTGCCGCCGCGGCCGGAACCGCGCAGCCCGCAGTGGTTCGGACTCAGTACTTCTGTCGTCTCGAATTGGATATGAGTACGCCGGCTGGTCTGAATCAGGGACTCCTCCGACCGCAGTTGACAGCCATTTTTGACGAAATGGTGGCGTTGGGCGGGGAGATCGCTAGTAAAGGTGACATCCCATGACACTCTCCGTAGCTACTGACAAGAGCGAAACCTATAGGCAGAAAGTGGAGGTGACCGCCGCAACCAGACTGCCATGGCTGAGGGAACCCGAGGGGACCAGGGCTTATGGGTCTGCAAACACGGACTTGACGGCCGCCGGCCTGTTCGGCGCGGTTATTGAGTGTTCTGTGATGAAGCCCGGCTGCGGCATTCTAGCGCAAGGTTATGCTCCCCCGAGTGCCGATCAAGACTATTCTCTCGTGTTTCAGACCCTTGCTGGCGTGGGTGGCGTAGATTTCAGCGGAGGAACGTTTGAGCTACCTCATGTGCAGATGCAGATTGCGAGAAACTCAGTCGATTACGCGACCGGGCTATCTGGTTACGGATCAGCTGGTTACGGATCAGTCGGTTATGTGAGCGGGTCAGTGCTTCGGGAGTCGGCCGGTCTCATATATACCTATGGGCAATGCTGTACGCTGATCGAAAACGAAAGTTTTTCATTTGGCTTCGAGCCATCGAGAATACAGGGCCATGTCGTCGGTGCAGAAGCCGTCCTGACTCTTTGTGCGTCGAACCTCGCCGGGCTGCAGTTCCAAGCCGTTTACATTGAAGGTGCAAGTGCCACCATGCCGAAGTTCAGCCCGGAACCGTGGCAGGAAGTCGTCGAGATCTACTCCGAAGAACTAGACCGCGAGACAGCAAATCTGATTCTGCGCTTCTAGTCTCCGATGGAGTGAGGCGAAGACTGGGAAAGTCTTCGAATTAGACCGAGCTCCTTCCAGTTCTGGGTGCGCCGGAATGCGACCTCCACCATGTACGAACCGGTTCCAGATACGGCCCGTCTGAGACAAGGAGATGTTATCTCCGAATTGTATCTACCACGATACTCGCCGAAGTCGATCATTCCGCTCGCAAAAGGCGTTGACAATCTCGAGTTTGGCGATCGTCTGATCATTCAAGCCAAGCCCACCAGGGCAATAGTCCTTTCGCAATGTTGCGAGTTCAACGAGGGAAAGCGAAACGCATTTTCGCTTGCTCGGTTGCTCAGACTTCCCGGGAGGAAAAGAGGCCGATGCCGCGATTGGGGGGTTAATCTTGCGGAGGTCGTTCCGTTTTCACGAAGCTCTTTTCGCGGAAAGGCGAGTCTTGGGCTGGAAGAATTGCGCGCAGCAAACCAGGTCGATCCGGAAGCTCCCACCAACCGGGCGGTGAACGTCTTTCTACTCGACACCGACGGAAGGTTTCTGCTCGAACCCCACATTGTCGACTTCACCCAGGTAACTTCCATAAAAATGGAAGACAAGCAGTATGTCCTTGAGCGTAAGGTGCTCCAGTTGGATGCCCCGACACGACGGCAATTTCAGCTCAAACTAGCGTATTTCTATGGCCGCCGGGCGACGTGATTGGTCCTTAGGCCAGTGCGCGCGCCGAACATCGCCCATTCGACCCCTAGCTCTCGCGGCCCGCGCACGAACGGTTGCGCGATTCCGGCGTCGCGGCCCGAAGATTGTCGATCGTCGTCACGCGGAGTGACCAGCCAAGACGAACCGTTATGTTTATCTTTTGTTCATCACCGACCCGCGCCAGAAGGGCCGAGACCTTCCGCCTCATTCCACCCGACGTGCCGCGTTCAGGCGCACGGGCGGATGATGACGCGCCAAGCCGTGGCGAAGTACGGCAATGCGAAATCTCCGCCAGCGAGTCCGTTGCTTAATACTCATCTCATCATGCAAATGTACGAGAGGGCGGCGCCGCCGTCCCTGCCACGACGGCTCCCTGGTGAATCCATGCTTGCATATCAGGAACGACTGCTTGCCACCCTTTCACCGGCGGCTCAGATGGAGGCGATTGGGCGAGCCACCGGAGGTACCACCCTTCGCGCCGCGGTGGCGTGCCTCCCCTACACCAGGGCCGAAATGCTTGGGAAATAGAAAACGGGCCGCATTTGTCGGTCGCGCGACGGTCTGCTAACTCAGTGTCGATGAACCCCCGCCACGCCGCCGCGCTCGCGCTTGTGGGCTGCTATCTGATGGTGCCGCCGACCCCCGCGCGGGCAGGCTGCTTCCTGACTCACCCGCCATTTTCCTGAGGGACCGAGCTCTTTATCGAAACAGTCTTATCGCTCATTGTCACCACCAGCTCGAATGGAACCTCCTTTCCCGTCTTGACGAGATCAGACCACTTCTTGATGGCCGGTTTCTGGTCGGTGTCCCACGATCCTTGGATGCTGCCGTCTTTTTCGTATGCCGTAGTAAAGGCTACTGGCGCGAAAGAATGAGCACCAACTGGCGTGTACTTTTCCGTATAGGTGTTGAATTCACCACCGTCAAACCTAACGGTAGCCCTATCAAAGATTAAGCCGTCAGAACCGCCCACATTCATTACCCCGACGGTGATCTCAACCTCTCCGGAGCGAGATCGAGGTTTCGAATCGAGTTCCGCGAGCTCCTTTAAAAGCTGGTCCATGGCTCTGATGAGGGAACTCAGCTGCTCTGGCTTTGCCGGCGCCGGAAGTATATTTCGTGACGACCTTCCTTTTATCTGATCGAGCATACTTTTCATCATTCCCTTCGTCTCGATTGCCGCGCTCTTGTAAATCGTCCCGCAGTTTGAATCCCAATCGCCGCCATCCAACCAATAAATACAATCCTCCGAGCTTTCCGAAGTATTGCTTGCGTGGAGTGTACCCCGAAACTGCCAGGACAGTGGTTCACGAGTAATATCGCCTGCGAGAGCTCTACTAGGTTCAACCTTATCATACCGTGCCGCCGCGCTGACGTACTCCAACCTCGCCTGCGGAGCTTTATAACTATCGGTTACCAAGAGCGTTACCACCACTGAAGCGGGCGTTAGCAAGACCGTTAATATCTGGGTCAAAAACAGTTTGCGTGTGTCAGTCCACCAGCCTTCGCCATTTGGCTGGCCATTTCCTTTAGGCATAGTAGCCCTCCTTCCGCCTGATTTTCCATTTCGACTTCCGCGCCGTCAAGGAAAGTAGAATGAACCCTTCGTCGCGCTGCTGCGTTCGCTAGGTGCGGAGACACGAACACTGGCGAATGTCTCAGCTATCTGAGAACGTTGCCAGCGAGCCAATTCAATTGGAATTCTCATTTCCTACGGTTGCAACACGCGAGCGCCTTTCGGACCGATAAACAGCACCACATCGGCCAAATCGCCGCTACGAAGCCCTGCGGCGAACGAGGGGCCAAACCTAATTAAAGGCCCGAGAGCGTCCGCAACCTTCGGGCCAGGCGCGTCGTCTACGGGATATTTTCCAAGTATTCGGATTCCGGACGTGTGTGCCAAATCCTCATCGTCTAGACCGTGTTCTATGATTACGGAAGTCGCCGATACTCTACGCCACCCCGCCGATTCAAATACTCGCGTTAGGTCAGCTGCCAGTTCATTACAGTCGGTGTCGCGAGTGCTGACGATACGGAAACGATATGAACCAATTACAGCAAGTTTATCCTTCAAGGCTGCTTTTTCATCGTCTGTCAGTTGTCGCCAAAACATACTTTTGAAATCGGCCAATTCCGAACGCATCTCTGCGATTTCCGTATTTGCGACGGCGATAGTCGTTGCCGCTGGCGCTTCTGTTGTTTGCGTAAGTCCTCGAAGTTCTCGGAAGTCTTTATTTTGTAAAAGTGCCGCCATCTGAATCTGTCCAGAAAGGTTAGCGTGATGCGTAGCAGCATCGCGCTTGATTTCAGCCAGCTCGTTCGCGTGGTCTAACCGAGCCTCGGCATCGCGCCGTTCATCAGCGATTTTTCGCCTGAACTCTACAAATAAAATTGCCAACGCAAACAACATCCCAGAACCCAAGGTGATCCATTCGGGGGGCGTCACTGTTCGCCCCTGCCATAATTCTGCGTAAAGGATATAGGCAACTTCCCAAACGACCCATGCCGCTGAAATCCAATCGACCATGATGGTTTTAGAGAGTAGTGCGCTTGACGGCAGCCCGCCAGCGCCGGAAACTGATGCGTCCGCAGCACTGCCAAATCGTCATCGAGTGCGAGCGTCCATCGACAACCGAAAAAAGGGCGCCCTCGCGAAGACAAGGACGCCCTCTGGGGCGCGCGCACTCTTGCCTCCCTATGATTTTTTCGTCTTCGCCTGCGACGCGATGGCTTTCGATGGAATGGCGGCTGCCCCCGCTGCGCGGGGCCTCGACCTCAGCCGTTTCGCTGCTTCAGGCTTTTTGACTTTTGCAGGTTTCACCGCGCGAGCCGGCTTCTCCGGCGCTTTTGCGCTAGCGATGGCGACCGCGTGGCCCTTGTTCTCCGCCTCGTGGGTTTTCTGCCATCCGCGCGCGTCGCCGAAATTCTTTCGGAATTTGACGAAGTCGCATTTCGCGCACTTCGCGGCGAACACTTCACCGGGTTTGAGGGTCGGTTTCTCGATCTGTTTCTCTTTCTCTGACATGACTTTGATTCTCCTCGACGCATATCGCGTCAAAAATAATTTTTTTCATAGCCAGGAAGGCAGGTCAAACCGGAATGCCTAATGGACTGGCTATAACCAGTGAGGTAGCCAGTGAGTAATCGCGCCTGGCTAATCGCGCGCGAGGGGTCAGTGTGATGAAGTGTGCATGATTTAAGAAAGACGCTCAGATACCGACGAATACTGAGCGCATAAAAGCCTTGAAAACATTGACGGAAAGCAACCAAGCGCAACCGAGGTTATATGCGGAATCATACTTGCGATATGAAGCGGCAGAGTTCGCGCGAACGTCTGCGGATATTCGCCGCCGTCAAGCACGATGTATCCGATCTGAAAAACTATGATCGCCAACGAGCTCGCGCGCAGTATCGACGACACCCATTCGGAATTGTCACCGTCGCCCATCACGAGCGTCATCGCTTCGTCAGAATTGCGCACCGGTTCCGGTTCAAGGCCGTTAATTGTGGGGGAAAATGCGTCACGCCTTGACGACGCAGCCGTACCCTCGGCTAAGTGGTCCGGGTCAGCAATTCCTAACCCGCCGACAGACGGATCGATCCGATAGTCCACACCTCAATAGCAAGTCCAATGCCCTTACGGAGCATGGCAATGACTTGCTATCGCAGGCTGACGTTGGCTTCGTTTGCCGAATTTTTACGCAGTCGCGGCGGGTGTCCCAAAACGCGTTGCCCGCGGTCCGACATTTCTGATTCCGCGGACGAAAGCTCAAGGAAAATAGGTGCGGGCAACGTTCCCGGCGGGCGCCTCGATGGGCAACGCGGTACGCGCGAAAAGTGCCGCGCTCGCATCGCTATAGAGCAAATGCCAGCGTCCGTCCTTCCTGACGACTTCGTAGCCCTTGGTGTGTGGGCTGATGAGCACGAAATCGTGGGGAAAAGCGTCGAGCAGATTATCCGCGCCTTCCAGCCCGTAGAAAAAGATTGCGTACTGGCGCAGCAGGCTGTCCGGATAGACCAACTCGCAGCGTCCGTCGATAAAGACGCGGCTGTCATTACCCAGGTGCCAGACCAGATACTCGCCCCATTCGAACTGGTTAAGGATATTGCCGTGAAGGCCACGGCGTTGCATGAATGCGACCGCACCCGTCGGCACCGGCTTCCAGGTATTGAGCCGATTGGTGAAAGTTCCACCGAGCAGCGCGACTGCTAACGCGCAAATCGCCAGCGGCGCCGGCGGCGGTCCGTTGCTGACCGTCGGTCGCCGCGGGCCGACATATCCCAAACGGTCACCAAGCTTGATCGCTGGTGCGGGTTCCAATGCCAGGGTGGCATGGCGCGCCAGCGGAATCGCGAGCGCGATCACCGCCAGCGCTACGTTGCGCGCGGCATAGAAGGCGCTCCCGATGAGGATTGTCGCGATCGCGACTAAGGCCGCGTCCTCGCGTTCGGGAGCCATCGCAATTGCCGCGACAAAACTGGCAAACAGCAACAGCGGCGCAACATACTGAAGCAGCTCCGGCTTGGATTCCTGCCACAGGTGTAGCAGCGTTGTCGGCAGCGGGACCCAGTCCGCGACGATCTGCCGAATCAGCGGATCGGAGACCGAATGCGCCACGTTGGTCCACAAGCTCACTCCGAACGGATTGACAAGCGTGGCGCCCGCGCATCCAAGCGTGACCATTGCCAGACGGCGCGCCGAGGTCTTGCGGCCGGTGTCTTGAAGGCCCTGGATAAACAAAACCGCAACCGCAATGATCAGCGCGCCAAGTCCTATCGTGTAGCCACCGTGAAGATTGGCCCACAACGCGAACATCGCAATCAGCGGCCACAGGGTTGCCCCCCCCTGATAAACCTCGATCGCGATCAACGTCATCACAATGCTCAACATCATGAAGGTGAAGAGCTGAGGTCGAAATTGCATCTGAGTCGCCAGCGCAACGGCGGTGATAATCAGGGTCAGCCTTTGCGTCCGGCTCGACGCGCGGGTGGCGGAAATCCCGATCGCCAATGCCAGGATGGTGGTGCTGGCGCAGGCCAGCTTCAGGAGCTTGAGGCCGATTACGCCGAGATGCGTGTAAAAGAAGGCCAGCGCCACCTGCGCCAGCCATTCGTGATTATGCCACGGCATTCCCGCTGCGCTATAGGAGTAGGTATCGTATCGGGGAATATGGCCGGTGCGGAGGATCGTCTGACCGGTCAGAATGTGCATCCACAGATCTGGATCGGCGAAGTTGTCTGCCGTCGCCAGTGCGCTCGAAAGCACCACCGTCCAGCGCGACGCCGAAAGTAGCGAATAGCGCGGCAGCTCAAACTCCTTGGGGCCGCGCGAGACTCGGCAGTCGCATCGCAGCTCGTACGATCGCGATAGAGACAGATGCAACCGCGGCACCTGCTAGCACGTCGACTAAGTAATGATGCCCTGCAAATGGAATAGCTACTAGCATTAGTACATTCAGAATCGCTATCGGCACGAAGCTACGCAACGGATGATGAACATACACCAGCAGAAGGGCGAGTGCGGTATGGAATGACGGAAACGTCACGATCCCGGTCATGTCAGGCAACGCGAATTTCGCCGAATCAGTATTCATCTTGTCCAATGAGTCCGCGCCTCAGCTCCTGTACTTTGCCACCGACTGTGCCAATGGACCAGCACCTACTATGCCAGAATCGCTCCGGCTATGAAGCCTTATGAATTTTACCTCCGGCGGTTTCGAAGCATATCAATTGCTCGCCGTATTGCATCGACCCAACAAACTCCGCTCGCTCGCCGCGCGCTTTCACCGCCTCCGTCGCGTCGCTAATCTAGTCGTCGGCACATCGCTCCGGATGGAAGTGCGGGTTCCAGCGTGAAAGCTCTCGTAATCGGCGGCGGCATAATCGGAAGTTCGGTGGCGTGGCGGCTCGCCTCCGACGGCGTCCAGGTCAGCGTCTTCGAGCGCGGCCGTCTCGGCCTTGAAGCCTCGTGGGCGGCGGTTGGACTCATCAGCCCGCAGGCCGAGGCGCACGAACCGGGCGTGTTCTTCGATCTCGCTCTCGCCGGCAAGAAATCCTTCGACGCCATCGTCGAACGGCTCACCGCCGAGAGCGGCGTCGATCCCGAGTACGACCGGCACGGCGTGCTCTACGTCGCCTTCGACGAGGCGGCGCGCGCGGAGCTGCAATCGCGCGCGCGATGGCAACGCGCGGCCGGTGGCGACGTCGAGGAATTGTCGCCGCGCGAGGCGTTCAAGCTCGCGCCCGTGCTGTCGGAAAAAATCATCTTCGCGCTTCACATGCCGAACAATCGGCGCGTCGAGAACCGCAAACTCACCCTTGCCTATATCAACGCCGCCACCAACGCCGGCGCCGATTTCCGCGAAGGTACCCGCGTCGATTCGATCGCCACCACCGGCGCGCGCGCCACCGGCCTTCGCCTCGACGACGGATCGCTCGAGAGCGGCGATATCATTGTCAACGCCGCCGGCGCGTGGGCCGGGGAAATTCGCGGGCTCGAAGACGATCGAATCCGCTTCTACCCGGTGCGCGGCCAGATTCTATGCTTCGACGCGCGGCCGGGCCTGGTCGTGCCTTCGCTGTTCTCGGGCGGCGCAATATTGGTGCCGCGGCGCGACGGGCGGCTGCTCGCCGGCTCGGTCTTCGAGGATGCGGGCTTCAACAAGTCCGTCACGCTCGATGGGATGGAACGGATTCTGCGCGCGGTGCGTGCGATAGTCCCGTCGATCGCCTCGATTCCCTTTCGCGAAGCATGGGCTGGGCTTCGCCCCGCCACCGACGACTTGCTGCCGGTGCTCGGCCCGTCGCCGACGGTCGCCGGCGTGCTCTACGCCGCCGGACATTTCCGCAGCGGCATTCTGCTCTCCGCGCTCACCGGCGAAGTGATCGCCGACCTGGTCAAGGGCCGGATGCCCGCGATCGATCTGGCGCCCTTTTCGCCCGCCCGCTTTCGCGACGGCGCCGCCCGCCCGGTCAAACTCGCCGACATGATATGAGCGCCCCATCATGAGCCGCCAAATCGCACTCGGCCTCATCGGCGACTTGTTCTTCCGCTCGAAGATCGACGCGGTCGCCGCCGCCGTCGGCGCCGAGGTTGGGTATGCCTCGACGCTCGACGCCGTTGCCTCGCGATGCGCCGCGATGAAGCCCGCCATCGTTTTCACCGATCTCTCCGACCCCGCCTTTCCCGCACTCGAGACCCTGAAACAAATCCGCGCGGCCGCTCCCGGCGCGCGCGTGATTGGATTCGCCTCGCACGTCGATTTGAAACCGCTGCGCGCGGCCCGCGATGCGGGCTACGAGTTGACGCTCTCGCGCAGCGAATTCACCGCCCGCCTCCCCGACCTCCTGCGCCCGTAAGCGACGATCTGAGATTCCTAGACGCGCCGCGCGACAAACCGCGCCTGCGCGATCTTGCCCGCGCGCGCCATCTCGCTGAGGAAGCGGAAACCGTCGAGGAACGTTTCCAGCAGGTCGATGCGGAACCCGAGAGGCCGCAGGGCATCATACATAAGCTGCATCTCAATCATGTCGATATATAAATCCGCATAGCGTGGAAACCGCCCGGTGTCTTCGGCGGCGCGCACCTCGCAGCCGCTTCCCGAGAGCAGCTTGGCGTAGCCCGCAATGTCCTCGACGTTGGCGAACGTCATCAAGCCGAGAAAGCGCTGGGCCTCCGAATCACTCAGTCCCGCAGGACCTTCAACCCAGTCGGTGAAGGCAATCACGCCCCCGGGACGGACAATCCGCGCCGCCTCCGCAATCAACTTTGGCTTGTCGGGGACGTAGCACCAGGCATCCTCGCTCCATATGAAATCCGCGCTGGCCGACGGCAGGCCGCTTTGGCGGGCATCGGCGAGAATGAAGCGGATTTTATCGTCCAGACCTTCTTCGTGGGTCAGCCGCCGCCCGCGCTCCACGATTGCTTCGGTTACGTCCACGCCGACCATCGAGGCGACATTGCGAAACCGCACCAGAAAGCGCATGTCCGCGCCGTTGCAGCAACACAGATCGACCCCGTTCATCCCGGCCGCGATTCCGGCGCGATCCGCCAGATCGATC
>Ga0074044_10000846_pt1 | contig 28542 bp, 21 predicted proteins | sample BogForMeECP23OM1_FD_94443 | JGI IMG/M metagenome (GOLD analysis project Ga0074044, IMG submission 94443) | Bog forest soil microbial communities from Calvert Island, British Columbia, Canada - Bog Forest MetaG ECP23OM1 | ecosystem: Environmental > Terrestrial > Soil > Wetlands ...
CGGTCCAGAAACTCGACACCCCCATCGAGCAGGCCACCACGCCTTCTCTCGAAGCGCTCCAGGCCTACAGCCTCGGGCGTAAAACCATGCTGGGCAAGGCTGATTACACCGCCGCCGTCCCCCTCTTCGAGCGCTCCATCGAGCTAGATCCGAATTTTGCGATGGCGCATGCTTCCCTTGGCACCGCGTATCACAATCTCGGCGAAAAAATTCTCGCCGCGGAAAATACCCGCAAAGCCTACGAGCTTCGCGCGCACGTGAGTGAATGGGAAAAGTTCTACATCGAATCCCACTACCAGCACTTCGTCACCGGCGACTTGGAGAAGGCACGCCAGGCTTACGAACTCTGGGCGCAGATCTATCCCCGCGAGCAGGTGCCGCCCATCAATCTTGGCGTCATCTACCAGACTCTCGGACAGCACGACAAATCCCTCGCACAATTCCGCGAGGCGCTCCACATAGCGACGCGCGTTGGTCGGAAGCTCATCGATAGTGCGCGCGGAATCGGGCTTCTCGTGCCATCCCGCGATTTCTTCGTAGACCGGCCTGGCCTTCGCGAGCGCGTTGCGGCCGGGCGGCATCGTGTCGTAGGAGTCCTTGCCGATTTTGTAGCCGACGCAGATTTTCAGCGGATCGATGCCGGTGAGAACATCGAGCTTGGTCAGCGCGAGGCCCCACAGCCCGTTCACTCGAATCGCGTAGCGCGCGAGGGCCGCATCGAACCATCCGATGCGCCGCGGCCTGCCGGTGGCGCTCCCGAACTCCGCGCCTTCTTCACGCAATGAGTCGCCCAGCGCGCCATGAATCTCGGTCGGGAACGGTCCCGCGCCGACGCGCGTGGTGTAGGCCTTGCTGATGCCGAGCACGGCATCGAGTTTTCCCGGGGGGACGCCGCCACCCGCATACACGGCGCTCGCGATGCAGTTCGATGAGGTCACGAACGGATAGGTGCCGTAATCGATATCGAGCATGGTGCCGTGCGCGCCTTCGAAGAGAATCTTTTTCCCATCCACGGTGGCGCGCGCGACGTAGGCCGAAGTGTCGCTGAGGTAGGGCAGCAGGCGGCGGCGCAGTTTCTGCAACTCGGCGAGGAGCATCTTGCCGTCGATCGGCCTGGTCTTCAGCACCGCCTTCAAGTACAGATTTTTCTCCTTGATGTTTCGTTCGAGCTTGTCCTTGAACGAGGCCCAATCGATGAGATCGTCGAAGCGCAGTCCCTGGCGCGACATCTTGTCTTCGTAAGTCGGGCCGATGCCGAAGCCGGTGGTGCCGATGGCGCGCTTGCCGAGATGGGACTCGCGCGCGCGATCGATCGCGATGTGGTACGGCATCACGAGGTGCGCGTCGAAGCTGACTTTCAGGCGCCCCTCGAGGTCGACGCCGCGCTTTTTCAGATTCTGGATTTCCTCGATTAGCGCGAACGGATTGACCACCATCCCGCCGCCGAGCACACAGGTAGTCGAGCGGTTGAGCGCGCCCGAAGGCACCAGGCGCAGGATAAACTTCTCGCCCTCGATGACCAGCGTATGCGCCGCGTTGTTGCCGCCCTGAAAACGCACCACGATTTCGGCGTCGGCGGCGAGCAAATCGACAATCTTGCCCTTGCCCTCATCGCCCCACTGAGTTCCTACCACCGCGACGGTATTCATTTTCGAACGCTGGATCGTTTCATATTGACCACACACGCGCGCACCCCGCCCGCGAAGGCGGTCGAGTTCGGTTCAAGCCATGTCAGAGTTTCAAGAGGCTCGCGGAAATAATCGCGGGCATCGTTTTCAGCTTTTCAAGCACCGCGGCCGGCACCGGACCGTCGACCGCGAACAGACTGAGCGCCGATCCGCCGGCGCGATCGCGCCCGAGATCCAGCCCCGCGATATTCACCTGCGCCTGGCCGAGCAGCGTGCCGACGGTGCCGACCACACCCGGCACGTCGCGATTGCGCAGCATCAGAAAATAACCGTCGGGGACCGACTCGACGCTGAAGCCGTCGATGCGGATGAGGCGCATCGCGCGATTACCCAGCACCGCGCCCGCCACCTGATGCTCGCCCTTGCCGGTCTTCACCGTGACGCTCAGCGTGTTGACGAAGTCGGTGGTCTCGCGCGAACGGGTTTCCTTGATCGCGACGCCGCGCTCGCGCGCGATGAAGGGCGCGTTGACGTAATTCAGCGCCTCATCGAGGAAGCCGCCGAGCAGACCCTTCACCACCGCGGCGGTGATTGGCTCCGCTTTCAGATTCGCGGCCTCGCCGCCGAGTCCGATGGATACCTCGGTCGGCGTCTCGCTGATGAGCTGCGCGACGAGGCGTCCCAGCTTCTCGCCCAGCGTCAGATGGGGGCCGAGCACTTCCAGTTCTTTCGGCGATACCGCCGGGATGTTGACTGCCTGACTGACCGTGCCTTCGAGGAGAAAATCCGCGACCTGCTGCGCGATATCGACCGCGACCTGTACCTGCGCCTCTTCGGTCGCGGCGCCCAGATGCGGGGTGACGACGACCGCGTCGAGCTTCAGCAGCGGATGGTCGAGCGGGGGCGGCTCCTCGACGAAAACATCGAGGGCGGCGCCGGCGACTTTTCCCGATTTGATGGCGTCGGCGAGCGCCATCTCGTCGACGATGCCGCCGCGCGCGCAGTTGATGATGCGCACACCCTTCTTCATTTTCTCGAAGGCGGCGGCGCCGACCAGCCCGCGCGTGTCATCGGTCAGCGGGGTGTGGACGGTGATGAAATCGGCGCGGCGAAAAATCTCCTCGAGGCCGACCAGCTCGATGCCGATGCGATCGGCGGCCTCGCGCGTCATGATCGGATCGAAGCCGATCACCTTCATCTTCAGGCCCTGCGCGCGATCGGCGACGATCCGGCCGATGTTGCCGAGGCCGACGACGCCGAGCACCTTGCCGAAAATTTCGGCGCCGGTAAATTTGCCGCGCTCCCACTTGCCGCCTTTCAGCGCCGCGTTGGCGGCGGGAATCTTGCGCGCCATCGACATCATCATCGAGATCGCATGCTCCGCGGTGGTGACGCTGTTGCCATGCGGGCTGTTCATTACCACGATGCCGCGCCGGGTGGCCGCTTCGAGGTCGACATTGTCGACGCCGACGCCCGCGCGCCCGATCACCTTGAGCGAGTCGGCGTGTTCGATGATCTCGCGGGTGACCGTGGTCGAGCTGCGAATCATCAACGCGTCGTAGGGCGCGATGATGAGCGCCAGTTCCTCGGGCTTGAGCCCGGTCTTGATGTCGATCTGCAATTCCGGATGGCGCTTGAGTACCTCAATTCCTTTTTCGGAAAGCGAATCGCTCAACAGTACGCGAAATTTAGGCTCGGGCATGTTCTCCAGTCTCTTGAAAAATGATCAGACGCTTTGGGCGATGCGCGACTGCACGGCGGCGACGCCCGCGCCCATCCGCACTTCCATCCCCACGAACTTCAGCGCCATTTCCAGCGCGCTCACCACGATCAGCATGTCGAAGGGGCTCTGATCGCCCATGTGGCCGATGCGCACCAGCTTGCCCTTCATCTGGTCCTGTCCGCCCTGGATCGAGACGCCCAGTTGATCGCGCATATGCTTAACCACCTTGCCGGTGTCGATGCCGGCGGGCGCGAGGAGTCCGGTGACGCTCGGCGCGGGATTCTCGGGCGCGATCAGATTGAGCCCGAGCGCGGCGCCCGCCTCGCGCGTAGCCTGCGCCATCAGGGCATGGCGCGCATAGACATGTTCGAGGCCCTCGGCATGAATCAGCTCGAGCGACTTGTTGAGGCCGAACACCATCGAGACCGCGGCCGTCCACGCCGTGGTATGTTCATCGCGCTGCGCCTTCAGCTCGCGATTCAGATCGAAGTAGAAGCGCGGCGTCTTGATGCTTTTGGCTTGGTCCCATCCGCGCTGCGAGAGCGCGATAATCCCCAGGCCCGGCGGCAGCATCAGCGCCTTTTGACTGCCGGTCACCAGCGCGTCGATGCCCCAGGCGTCCATCTTCTGCTCGAAGACGCCGACCGAGGTGATGCCGTCGACGATCAGCAGCGCGTTGCGGCGCTTCGCGATCTCGCCGATCGCGGGGACCGGATGCACCGCGCAGGTCGAGGTCTCGCTGGCCTGCACGAAAATCGCGCGCGCCTCGGGATGCTGCTTGAGCGCGTCCTCGATCTGTTCGGGGCGCACGGCGCGGCCCCATTCGACTTTGACCTCGTGCGGCACCATGCCGAAGGTCGCGAGCAGCTTGCCCCAGCGCTCGCCGAACTTGCCGCCATTGACGAAGATGGCGTGCTCGCCGGGGGCGAGCAGGTTGATGACCGCGGTTTCCATCGCGCCGGTGCCGGTCGAGGCGAGCAGGATGACGTCTTCCCTGGTGCCGAAGAGCGGCTTGAGGCGCTCGCGCGCTTCATCCAGCGCCTTGGAAAATTCGGGGGTGCGATGGTGAATTATCGGGCGCGCCATTTCGAGCAGAACCTCGGGAGGCACGGGCGCGGGACCGGGGGTGAATAGGTATTTCTTTAATGCTGGCATTGATGTCGGTCGGAGGCCGCCTCCGGGCGGCAAAAAAAAGGCTGGTGTCCGCGGATGCGGAACGCCAGACCCCGAATATGAAATCCCAAGCCCTGTTCGGGCCCCCGTCCTGCATACAGGGATAAATGACGGTAGGGGTGGAGTCAAGGTGAGGGGCAAAAAGGGCGTCAAAAATGAGTCTGAATGGTTAGCGCGTGTTCTCGGCGCCCGTGGGATTCGCGGCGGGCAAATTTTCGTCGGCGATCATGGTGGCGTTGGGCACTCCCGGCGGACCCAGCGGCCCCTCGAATTTCAGCAGACGATGCGGCGCATCGGTATCGAAGTAGGCGTCGAATGAGGGGATGAAAAAGTACGCCAGCGGACGCAACAGCAAGGGAACATCCACGATCGGGATAAGCTGAGCATGAATGGCCGGGCGGTCATCGGTGGTCAACGCGATGGTGGTTGACCCCTCCTTCATGATCTTGAGCTGGTTCACCTGGCCGGTGAAATCCATCACATGGAAGATGGTCTCGTCGCTGTCTTGGGGCAGCAGCCGCGGCAGCACCAGTCCCAAGGTGGTGTCGCCGCCATACAACTCGGCCGGAAGATCCTTCTTCGGGTCATCGGGAAACGCAGCCCGACGGAAGAACAGCAGATGCTTGCGTACCATCGCCGCATTCGCCGCGAAGCTGCGATCATCGAGGTAAACCGTCACCGGCGTCGCGCGATGGTCGATTAGGGTGCGGCTTTCGGTCGCGAGGCCATTGCTGAACGCGACGTGCGTCAGCAGCAGCTCGCCTCCAGACGTCGCGCCAGTTGCGAGCGTCACCTTTCCGGTCCGGCCACCCTGCGCGAATCTCGCGGAATTGACCGTCGTGAGCGGCGGGGTGCTATCCGGCGCATCGGCGGGCGCGAGGCTGGGGATGGCGGGCAAACTCCCAGGCTTGAGATTCTCGATACTCGCAAGCTCCACCCGGGTGTTCTTATGGTCGGGACCGGCGTTGGAACCGAAGCCATCCATCCGGAGCACGTAGTGGGGGTCGGCGCGCGACACCCAGATGGTGAAATGCGGTTTGACCAGTTTCAGAAACAGCTCGGGGACGCGCGGGAACAGTTTGCTCAAATCGACATCGATGCGGATTAGCGAGGCGTCGAACTTGCCCGCTGGGACCGTGATCGTCTCGTCGCCATCGCTCTGCAAAATCACCCCCACCAGGCCGGAATCGGACCAGAGCCAGGTGGTCGCAGAGTCGGCGCGCAGCACCGCCGCGAAATCAATCATCCGCCGGTTCAGGCAGGTGCCGGGCTGCATGTCGCCGGTTATAGGTTGCGCCACGAACGGGTAGTAGCGCGGGTCGAAGGTGTCGAAATCGGAGCGCTCCAACTCGCCGGTCGCCGAGCGCATTACCGAACGAAAGGCAGTGGCGGGGCGGTCGAGGCCCTTGCCGAACGCACATTCACTGATGACCTGGGTGCCGGCCGGATAAGTCGTGGCGGCGATTTCCATCGCCGCGGTTCCATCGACGGTTTGCCAATGGCGCGAGCGCAGGAGCTCCTCGCCCGAATCCGCATCGACGGTTCGATAGGTCATCAGCTTGCCGGGGACGGAAAGTTGGGCCATCGCGCGGGACGGAAAGATCGCGATGCCGGCGAGCATCAAGGCCAGCAACGCGCGGTGGAAATCTGCTATCATGTGGATGTGTAGTGGCCGGGGACCGCGGAGCCTCATCTATGGGAGCAGAGTAGCCGACCGATGCGCCGCCGGGGAATGCCATAAAGATGCTGCGCGACCAATATCAGTACCGAGGCGGTCGTGGCGCCCGCAGCAGCCCGACTCCCCCGCGAAAAACGCGGGGGGAGTGAAATGCAAAAACAAAGGGGATTAGTAGGCAGTTGACACCGATGCTTGGGTGCGCTATTATTTGAGCATGTCGAGAGCGCTCCGCATCATCCTCGCGATAATGATCGGTACTGGATTCGTGTCGATCTTTTTCTTCGAGTTGATCAGTCGCCACTCTTGGCATTTTCAATCTTTCTATTCGATGCAGTGGTGATTCAGATGCAGACGTTAGACGAATTCGATAGACGCTTCCCCGACGAAGAAGCCTGCAAAGAGTACGTGAAGGCGATGCGCTGGCCTGATGGCGTCGTGAAGTGCCCGCGTTGCGGCAACGATGCGGTCTACGCCCTGAAAGCGCGCCCGTTCAACTGGGTATGCAAGAGCGGGAAAGAAAGCGTCAACAAAGAAACGGGCGAGGTTCTAACCTGCCAGAAACAGAACGGCTATCGCTTCTCGGTGATCACGCACACGATTTTCGAGAATACGAAACGCCCGCTCAAATCGTGGTTCAAAATCGGCTACCTGATGCTCACCGCGAAAAAGGGCATCAGCGCGCTTCAAGTCCATCGCATGATGTTCGGCTCGAAGCACACGAACAACTACCACACGACCTGGTATCAGTGCATGAGACTTCGTGCCGCGATGCAGGATAACCAGTGGGAACAACTAATGGGCGAAGTCGAGGTCGATGAGGTTTTCATCGGTGGCAAAGAGAAAAATAAGCATCGCGGCCACCATCGCCCGCACAGCCAAGGCGGAGCGGGGAAAACCGAAGTGATCGGAGCTATCGCCCGCAAAGGCAATGTCGTGTGTCAGATCATCAATCGTGGCGAAACCAACGCACATCAGAATTTCGTGCGCAAGGTGATCTCGCCCAATGTTTCGCTCGTTTCGACCGATGAGGCACGCCACTATTGGGCGCTGAACGATATCGGCTTCAAGCATGAAATGGTGCACCACACCGAGCACGAATACGTTCGCGGTCGGGCGCACACGCAATCGATAGAATCGTTCTGGTCGCTTCTCCGTAGGGGAATCATGGGATCGTTCCACAAAGTCAGCGTCGATTATCTCCCGCTCTACCTGTCGGAATTCACGTACCGCTACAACCGGCGTCACGACAATGATCCGTTCGGCGAGTTAATATCAAAAGTGTAGTGGCTGGTCGCCGGAGTGTCGCTGCGCTAAAGTGGTCGCATGTCGGCGAGCAAAGCGAATTCAGATTCACGTACAAAGAAACATACGACGGGCGAACTCCGAGAGGCCCTCGAGAACGCTGATATGAGCGTGTTCGACAAGTACATGAAGTGGCTCGTGAACGTTCCGAAAGACAAAATCGAAAAGAATACAAAACGCAGCTAAGCCGAATTCGTTTTCCCGACGATGGTGCGTGCGGTCTTAATCGCTAGAACGTAGTAAGCATTCGAGTCTTTCTCGATATCCGTCCGCGCGACTCTGCGCAATATCCCTCGCTCGGATAATCTGATAGACGTTTTTTGGCGGTATGCCAATCGCGCAAGCCCTGATTGCGTGCCTGTGTGACGTTGATTTTTCCGAATTCAGCGACATAGTTCAAAATTCGCCGGTCGATTTCATCCAAGGTTTTCGCGATAGCTTCCCCGACTACATCAACGGCATCGCGGTCTACATACTCGCGCCGATGCTCAATATCGTTCTTAAGAGTGACGCGAACCTGCGAAAACCCGACTTGCTTTTGCTCAAAGACAGGAGCGGGCAGTGCGGCGGCCTGCATGGCGTCGCGCATCCGCTTTGTACCTTCGTTGGCACAACGCACAAAGTCGAGATAGTAGAGCGCGTCCATGAGTGCGCGGTTTCGAGGGTTGCTGTTGTCGTAAATGTTCTCCGGCGTTACGAATGGCGGAAACCCGCCCGGACTGGCGACCTCGATCCGATTGTTAAACATGCGCACGAATATCGTCATGTTCCGCAGACTATAAGACCGATGTGCGCAAGCGTTCACGATCGATTCGTACCAGGCTTCGCGAGGGTATTCTGGCGCCGATTCAAAACGCTGATCCTTACCTAACTTATAGAAGTCTCGAATCTGAGATTCCATAAAGTTCCCCGCTTCAGCAATCAAGCTGGGCACATTGCCCTCGAACCACTTTTCCTTGACAACGTTGTACTTGGAGCCAGTGCCGACTTCGTTGCCGTCGTACCGTATGAACTGAATTTTTGCCGCCGGTATCAACCGCAATGGATCAATGGCGAATAGCAATACGCAAGCGATGTTCGGCTCGAAACCGTTGGGGCCAATCTTCCCCAGATGACGCATTCGAAGAATATCTTCGTCTGTTGGTCGGTCTACCAAACCGCGATCCTTGCGAAATGCGTCGGCGAACAACCTCACGAGTTTCGAGTCAAAATCGTCGGGATACTTGTAATCGGTCGCTGGCTCCAGCTCGAATTGCAGTTGCCCCTTGTCCGCAGCGATCTCCCGTCTTTCATCGTCCGTGAGTAAGTGTTTTTCACCTCCTAATCTGATGAACGCATCACCCGATGAAGTATCAACGACCTTGTTTTCGTTAAATCGAACACGGAACAGAACGATGAAGTCCTCGCCGTGGTTCGTGAGGACAGCGACTCTCTTTGAGAGATGGTGAGCGTCGGGGACTAGCCTTTTGATCTTCTCCAACTCGTTTAGTTGGTTCTGACTGAGGCAGCTACATCCTTCCATCTCACCATTATCGGCAACACCGACAGCGATCAATCCGCCATCAGGCGTATTGGCAAACATCGAAAACCATTCCTGTAAAACGAGTGGCTTAATCCTTGCGGGTTTGCGCTCATATCGCCTGTCTTCGCTGAATCGTCCCAAAAATTCTTGCGTCGCGTGAGCGTAAATTTCATCGCCACCCAAAAGCGCGAGCGATTTCTTTGTGGGGAAGTCGAATGCCGTTTGCTGCGGATATTGCGCCATTTGACGCACAACTTTAGCCCACGAGCGACCCACGAGCCATCAGGTAATCAACAATCAAATCAATGCTTTTCCGTGCCGCCCCACCCACGAGCCGTACCGACCTGTCACGTCGCGCCGATCTTGACATTCGGCGTAGCTAGTGTCAACATCCTACTAATCCCCAAAACAAACCCACCGCTCGACGTCGTGGAGCGGTCGTCCTGAGCGCTGCGCGAAGGACCTCGCATGGCACGATTTCCGTTCCGCGAAAGTGCAGGAACCAACCCACTTAAGGGCGGCCGGCAGGGCAGGAGAAGAAAAAGCGTAACAGCTTGAATTCGTTGGATAATTCGAGAGATTACGGCATCACATCAAGGGCAAATCCGAGCCGTCCCGGCTACCTTTTAACGAAGCCAAAAGAAAGCGCCTCCCTCTCACGAAGGAGGCTCCCAATGCCTCATCTTACCGGCTACTGCATCGGAACGAACTGCACGATGCCGGCGTTGACGAGCGCCTGGCCGTCATTCGCGGCTGCCACCTGATGGCCGCCGGCGGTCTCGCGCGGCAGCGCCAACAGCGCGTTGATATCGACCAGCGCCAGGTACGGCCCGGCGCCGATGCGGGATCCATCACTCTCGAGGGTATTGAGCAGGAGGCCGATCGGCTTGTCGGTATTAGGGCTCAGATAGGTCGCAACCCCATCGGGCACCGACCATCCATTCCACGGATTGCCGGCCGGATCGTTGGGCATGTTGGCGCTCACCCAGTCGGTGATGGTGGGGGTGCCCGATCCCGAGGTGGCAGGAAGCTGCAGCGCGCCGAAGGTTTGCGCGCCGCCACCGATGATAGCCACATGGCTGGCCGACTCGACGCTGATCAGATCGATTCCGTTCAGCGTCAGGTCAGTCAGAAGCTGAACCTGTTTGCCGTTAGTGTCCCAGGTTCCCGAGGCGCCCGCGGTGCCGGCGGTGAAGTTCGCCTGGCTCATGTCGAACAGCGCGATCGCATTAGGCGGGGTGGCAAAACATGACGCCGGGGTATGGAACGAGACGTACGCGATATTGGTGCTTTCATCGATAGCGGAGGTCTCCGGCAACATCGCGTCAAACGAATCGGTGGCGCAGGTCTGCGCGTTCGACTCGAAGAACCCGGTCGCATCGTTCAGATCATACGCGAGGGGGCTCGCCGGATTGGCGATATCGATGATCTGGAACAACGGCGCGGTAGTCGCGTTGGTCGAAGTATTGGTGACCACATAGTTTGCGTTGAGGATGCGATGATTGGCCGCGTCATAACCGAAGTCGGTGCCGACCGGTTCCGCCGGATTGGTCACGATCGGGCCTGTCGGCGCATTGGCGATATTCGACAGGTCGAGGGTGAAGAAGCCATTGCCGGTCGCGATGATGCCGAGACCGGCGCTGGTCGAGCCGAGCCCGTTATCCACCATCGCGCCGCATCCGACGCACGATCCCGCGAAGTAGTCATTGCCGACGGTCGCGCCGGTGGCGACGTTGGTGGCGGTGGTCGTCGCGGTTGCCGCCGGGACCAGATCGATCGTCCCGTCCTGCTGCGAGCACACGATTTCGCCGGTGTTGGCGAGGGCGCAGGAATTCGCACGGCCGCTGCTGAAGACCGCGGGACCCGGGAGCGGATTCGCGCCGTTTTCGATCGCGACCTGCGCGATGCCTTGCGGGCTGAAGGAGTCGCTGCCCAGCGGCACATACGCGGTGACGAGATCACCCGAGATAATTACCGCGGGCGCATTGGCGGAGTTGCGGTCGGTGGTTCCGGCGCCTTGTGGAAATGGCGTCGCGGATGCGCTCGGCGAGGCGGTCGGTGTCGGGGTCAGGGTGATGGTCGGTGCCACGGTAGCGGTCGGGGTGGTGGTTGGCGTCGCCGTTGCGGTCGGCGGGACCGGGCCCTTGGCGTTGCCGGTCAATTTAATGTTCTCAGCCTGTTTGCCCCGAGTAGCGTTGCTGACGACATCGATCTCGGCTTCCACCTTGCCATCGGTCAGCGGTCGATAGGTCACCGCGAACGAGACCGACGACTTGGCGCTGAGCAAGATCGGACTGGTGGGACCCGATAAGATGAAATCCGCGGCGCCGGTGCCGGCCGGCGGTACGACGGTGACGCTGAGTGGATTTAGGGGGTCATTGCCGGTGTTGGTGATGGTAAAATCGCGCGTCTGGAAGGTGGTAGGAGGTTTTTTCTTCAAATAGTTAAGCAGTTGGAAACTGAGCGAACCGTGATTGATCGACATTTTGGTGAAAACCACCTTGGCCCCGGCGCTGTCCTCGGTTTGCGCGTAGGCCGACCATCCGAGGGCGGCGACAACGAGCAATGCCAGCGCGGAACCGAGAACTGGGACGAGGCGAGAACGTGGTTGCGAGGGATTGATTGGCATGGTCAAGCTCCGGTTGTGAGGTGAGGTTAATGCTTGGCGTTGCGAAAACTTGCGCATATTTGACGGGGGAACTCGAATAACTCTTCATTTTGAATTTGCTCGCGTGCGACTTTTCCGCTCGTGATCACCCGGCGGGAATTTCTTAAGCAGAGCGGACTGCTCGCGACCGCGTGGTGTTTGCCGCTGGGCGCGCCCAATGCCCTCGTCCCCGGCGTGGAAGACGAGTCGCGTGAGGTCGTGCCGCGCCCGTCGATTACGGCATCTTCCATCGCGAACTTCGTCGATCCGCTCCCGATACCGCCGCTCGCTCGGCCCGTCGACGAGCGGCCCGATCCGTTCGATCAGGGCCGGCGCATCGCGTACTACCGCATCGAGATGAGCGAAATATTCGCGAAGTTGCATCGCGATCTGCCGCCCGCGCGGCTCTGGGCTTATAACGGCACCTCGCCCGGCCCCATGTTCGAGGCGCGGAAAGGTTCTCCACTACTGGTGGAATGGGTGAATGCGCTGCCCAAGGCGCATCTGTTCGCGGTCGACCATCACATTCATGGCGCGGAGGCGAGCAAACCCAACGTCCGCGCGGTGGTCCATCTTCACGGCGCGAAGGTGCGGCCCGACAGCGACGGCTATCCGGAGGATTGGTATGTGCCGGGGAAATCGCGGACGTCCTACTACCCCAACGGTCAGGATGCCGCGATGCTGTGGTATCACGATCACGCGCTGGGAATTACCCGGCTCAATGTTTACGCCGGACTATTCGGCGCCTATATCGTTCGCGACGAGGCTGAGCGCGCGCTGAACCTGCCCAGCGGCAAATATGAGGTTCCGCTCATCCTGTGCGATCGGAAGATCGATTCGCGCGGGCAGCTCTTCTATCCCGCCTCGCCGATGTTCCATGCGCCGTGGATTTCGGAATTCTATGGCACCGCGGTTCTCGTCAACGGCAAGCTGCTGCCCTACCTCGCGGTCGAGCCGCGGCAATACCGCTTTCGGGTCGTCAATGTATCGAACAGCCGCTTCTTCAGTCTGTCGTTATCCAACCAGGAGCCATTCACCCAGATCGGATCCGACCAGGGTTTGATGCGATCGCCGCTGATGGTGACGCCGGTCATCCTCGCGCCTGCCGAGCGCGCCGACCTGGTGCTCGATTTCGCCGCGCATCAGGGGAAACAGATCGTACTGAGCGATGTCTCGGGGTCGCTGATGCAATTTCGGGTCGACAATTCGAGGGCGGCAAATTCAGTGGCATTGCCGGCCACCTTGCGTCGGATCAAACCGCTGCCACCCAAAAGCGCCATCCGGACCCGCACCCTGACGCTGGATCAGTACAACGATCCCGCGGGCAAGGTCATGCGGATGCTGCTCAACGGAACGCATTGGGATATGCCGATTACCGAGCGACCGGTGCTGGGCAGCATCGAGATGTGGCGCTTCGTCAATCTGACTCCCGACCCGCATCCGATCCATCTGCATCTGGTGCGATTCCAAATCCTGGAGCGGCGCGAGTTCGACGTCGCGGCATATCAGAAATCGAAGGAGGTGCATTTCACCGGGCCGCCGATGCGCCCCGACCCTAATGAAGCAGGATGGAAAGATACCGTGCGATGCCCGCCGAAGACGATCACCCGCATCATCGCCAGGTTCGAGGGCTTCACCGGCCGTTATGTCTGGCATTGCCACGTACTGGAACATGAAGACAACGAGATGATGCGTCCGTACGAGGTGCTGGCCGGACCGTCACCCGCGAGGAAACGCCCGGGGGCAAACCGGCGGTGAGCTAGAAAACCCAGCCCTGCTTCTTCGAGGCGCGCGCGATAACCGCGACCTGGCGTCCGATCAGGCCCCATCCGGCGCCGCTGCGAATCCATACGTTCATGTAGCTGCAGAAGACGGTCTTGCCGACATCGGGTCCATTGGCGGGGACAATCGATTCGTTACCGCTGGTGACCAGCACATCGCCCTTCACTGCGATGCGGGAAATTCTGCGCTCGAAGGATTTGAAGCGAATCTGCCCGCTCTTAATCCGCAGCAGGAAATGGTCCTTGGTATAGATGATGTTCTCGGTTGCGTTGATGATCAGTTCCTCGGCCCATAGCGCCTCCAGCCTGGGCACGTCGACCGCGACCCGCGCGGCAGCCTCCTCAGCTTCCAGCGCTTCGATCTCGGCCTCAGTCGGGACTGCGTTGTTGGGTTCGTTCATAGGCGTTTTCCCGCGTTGCATGGCTTGAGCTGCGGACGAGGCGCGCCGGGCTTGTTTACGCCGCAGGCCTCCCCAAAACGATAATAATCATCGCGAGACGTAGCAGGAATGCACCTCGCGAAATGGGCGTTCGTCGTCGCAGCCCAAACCTATAATTAGCTTCATAATATTATAGCGTGCTATATTCATCGCATCATCACAAATTGCCTGCTGAATAGATTTAAGCACGGTTCTGCCTATCAGGAATCGGCGTGTCCTTGATACCTTGGCTATGTCTTCTTTTGTTAATAGACGCTTAGTAAGTTTTGTTGTATATATGCCATTCCTAGCACGGAAACGATAAGGATATTCACTCGTGCCATTCAACCGCCCTTTTCTTAGCATTGTAGCAGTTATGCTACTTTTTGTAGTGATTATGCGGTTTGCCGGCGCACAATCCGTTCCCAGCGTCAGCGTCCTCACCAATCGTTATGATAACCAGCGCGATGGGTTGAATAGCTCCGAGGTAACGCTTACTACCGCGAACGTTAACTCCCACAGCTTCGGGAAATTGTTTGCCGATCCGCTCGACGGCAACGAGTATGCGCAGCCGTTGTATGTCCCCGGCGTTTCCGTCAACGGCGCGACCCACAATGTCGTTTACGTCGCCACCGAGAATGACAGCGTATATGCCTTCGACGCGGATACCAACGGCCCGCCACTGTGGCGGACCAGCTTCATCAATCCAACCAATGGTATTACGACGGTTCCGGACGGCGATGTGTCGGAAAAAAATGCGCTGCCCGGATGCGTCGATATCAACCCGCAATACGGAATCACCAGCACTCCCGTTATCGATCCTGACAGCAACACGATTTATGTCGTCGCCAATACCGATGACAATGGAACCCAGAACTATCGCCTCCACGCCCTTGATATCACCACCGGACAGGAGAAATTCGGCGGTCCGGTGCTAATCCAGGCCTCGGTGCCCGGATCGGGCGACGATAACGACGGCAACGGGAATGTGCTCTTCGACGCGACCCAGGAGTTGCAGCGGCCGGGATTGCTGCTGGCTAACGGCGTCGTCTACATCGCTTTCGGTTCCCATTGCGATCTCGATCCATGGCACGGATGGCTGCTCGGCTACACCGCCTCGGGTCTGAGCCAGGTGTACGTCTACAACACCACCGGCAATGGGGGTGAGGGCGCGATTTGGGGCGCCGGGACCGGGCCGTCCACCGATGCGAGCGGCGATATCTACTTCAGCACCGGAAACGGAACCTTCGATTCCAGCATCACGCCTCCGGTCGACATGGGCAACGCCTTTTTGCGCCTCGGCGTGCGCAACGGCGTTTTCGGGATGGTGGATTACTTCGTGCCATCCGATCAGGCTGCGCTCGATTCGGAGGACTACGATCTCGGCTCCGGCGGAGTCATGATCCTGCCGGACCAGCCCACCGGACCGACGCATCTGCTGGTCAACGCGGGGAAAAACGGCACCATCATCCTGGCCAATCGCGACGACCTCGGCCAATACAACACGACGGCCGACAATGTGCCGTGGGAAATTCAGAGCCCGTCCTCGAATATCCTCAATTGGAGCACGCCGGCGTACTGGAACGGGAACATCTACTTCATCATGTCCAAGGATGTGCCGCGTTCGTTCACCCTGAGTAATGCAACTCTGACCGCGGCCTCGGTCGGCACCCATACGTTTCCATTTCTCGGCGGCCAGCCGGTGATTTCCTCCAATGGTAACACCAACGCAATCCTGTGGACCCTCGAGAATAAGGGCTCCAAGGTCACCACCGGCGCGGGCATGCTGCATGCCTGGAACGCGTTGAATCTCACCAGCGAGCTTTACAATAGCGATCAGAACGGCGCCACCGACGTCCCCGGCTTGAGCATCAAATTTTCGGTTCCGACCGTCGCCAACGGCAAGGTTTATGTCGGCAGCCAGACCGAGCTCGATGTCTATGGATTGACCAGCAACGCCACACCCACTCCGACCTCAAGCGTAGGGCCAACTCCCACGACAGTACCCACCCTTGTCCCCACCGCGACGCCGACCTCCACCGAGGTGATGATTACCGCGCCGCTCAATGGGGCGACCGTGTCGGGCACCGTCCCGTTCACCATCACCAAGGCGGCCGACGTAAGCTGGGTCGACTTCTATGTCGATGGCGAGTATTTCGCTTCGACGCCGCCCTCAACTTTCAGTTGGGACACGACCACCGTCACCAACGGACCGCATACGCTTTCGGCGACCGCATTCAATGGTACCGGCACGGTGGTGGGGACGGCCGCCATCAACGTGACGGTCGTGCAGGGAGCGACCCCGACAGCGACGGCGACACCCTCCTCGGGTATTACCTTTGTGGGGGCAAGCGCGCTCACCGACAGCAGCACCGCGATAACCAGCATCGTCGTGGCCGTGCCGGCCGGCGTCGCGGCGGGTGACACGATGCTCGCGCAGATTGTGGTTTTCGATGGCACCGGCGCCAATGTGCCGACTGCCCCGAGCGGATGGACGATGGTCCGTCATGACTCGGTAAACGGCGCCAACCAGGAAACCTCATGGCTCTATTATCGGGTTGCCGGGGCGAATGAGCCGGCCTCGTACACCTGGACCATAAGCTCGAACTTTGCCGCCGGTGCGATGGGCGATTGGAGAGGCGCGTCGATTACTCCAATCGAAAATGCCGCTGGAGCCACCGCCTCGGGCACCAGTCCGGTGTCGGCATCCGCGCCCGCGCTGACGCCCAACAACAACAAAGACTTGCAGGTATATTTCTATGGCGGGCAGGCTGCGACCGCACCCACCGTCACGCCGGCGACTGCTCTGACCAGACGGTTTGACACCGCATCATCGAAGGAAGGCTTTACGCTCGCTTTCGCCGATCTGGCCGCACCATCTGCCGGCAGCGCATCGCCCACATATCCGGCCAAGGGGACTACCTCCGGCGCACTGGCGATGACCGCCCAGGCTATCCTCCTTACCAGCGTGCAGAGCGCTACGGCGACGCCGACCAACACCGCAACCCCAACCGCGACTACTACCGCGACGAATACGGCGACCGGCACGCCGACGACGGCCGCGACGCTGACTCAGACCGCGACGCCAACCGCGACTTTGTCAGCCACTCCGACCGTGACCGCTTCGCCGACGGGCACCATGACGCCAACCACCACGACAACTGCGACTCCGTCGCCAGCGGTGACCCCAACCAGCACTCCGACCATTGCGGCGACCGCGACGCCATCCGCGTCACTGACGAGCACGCCGACGCCGACTGCTTCGATGACGAGCACGCCCACCGCGACGCTGACGCCTACCCCGACCATCACCGCGACCGCGACGCAAGCGGCGACGCCAACCGCGACCGCGACTACGGTGGCGACCACGACCGGCACCTCAACCGCGACCGTGACGACGACTGCCACTGCGACCACTATCGCCACGCCCACCGCGACGCCGACCTCGAGCGTGGTTGCGATTACCGCACCGCTTAATAACGCAACTGTTTCGGGTACTGCGGTGGCGATCACGGTAACCAAGGCCGCCAACGTCTCTTGGGTCAACGTCTATGTCGACGGCATCTACTTCGCCTCGACGCCGCCGTCGACTTTCAGTTGGAACTCGACCACGGTAGCCAATGGATCGCATCAGATTTCCGCGACCGGATATTCTTCTAGCGGGGCCGTGCTCGGGAGCGCATCGATCACGGTGACGGTGAACAATGGCGGAGCGACGCCGACTGCGACCGCCGCGCCGACCGGCACGCCGATTCCGACCAAAACCGCAACGCCAACCAGAACCGCAACCCCGATCGCTTCGGTGACCGCGACTGCGACCTCCACCGCTGCCGCGACCGTGGCCGCGACGCCGACCGTGGTGCGGACACCCACCGCGACGCCGACCCCGACCGTGGTGCGCACTCCCACCGCGACCCCGACCCCGAGCGTGGTGAAAATCACCGCTCCGGCCAACGGCGCGACGGTGTCGGGAACCGCCGTCACCATCACGATTACCAAAAACAGCGGCATCTCGTGGGCCGATGTATACGTCGACGGGATTTATTTCGCGTCAACGCCGCCCTCAACTTTCAGTTGGGACTCGACCACGGTGGCCGACGGTACGCATACGATTTCGGTCACCGGTTTTGGCTCCGGTGGCGCGATCAAAGGAACTGCATCGATTACGGTGACGGTAGCGAACTAGAATCTACGCCGCCCCGCGCAGAGCTCGCCGCCAGGACATCGCGATGACGGCCGCCGCTGCGAACTGAACATGCGCTCGGACCGGAACGTCGGCCTATAGAACCCTCCAGCCCGCACCTCGGGCTGTCGCGCACCGAGAGCCTACAATCGCGCGCAATGCTCCCGGTACCATTCGATGGTCCGGGTGAGGCCTGCGCGGAAATCGGTCTGCGCGCGGAAGCCAAACTCGCGCGCGGCCTTCGAAACGTCGAGACAGCGCCGCGGCTGCCCGTCGGGCTTGCTCGAGTCCCAGCGCAGCTCGCCGCGAAAGCGGGTGATCTCGCGAATCATCTCGGCCAGCGCCCGGATGCTGATCTCGCGCCCGGCGCCGATATTGACGGGCTCCGGCTGGTTGTAATGTTGCGTGGCAAGGACGATCGCGCGCGCACAATCCTCGACATAGAGGAATTCCCGGCTGGCGCTGCCGGTGCCCCATAGCGTGATGTGATCGGCGCCCGAGCGGATCCCGTCGAAACACTGCTTGATCAACGCCGGGATCACGTGCGACTGCTCGGGATCGAACGAATCGCCGGGCCCGTAAAGGTTGACCAGCAGCAGGTAGATGGAGTTGAGCCCGTACTGCTGGCGATAGGCCTGCGCCTGCACCAGCATCGCTTTTTTGGCGATTCCGTATGGCGCGTTGGTCTCCTCGGGATAGCCGTTCCAGAGGTCCTCTTCGCGAAATGGGACCGGAGTGAATTTCGGATACGCGCAGACGGTGCCGATCGCGACCACTTTTTTCACCTTATGAATGCGCGCCTGCTCGATCACCTCGACGCTCATCATCAGGTTCTCGTAAAAAAACCTTCCCGGATTTGCGCGATTGGCGCCGATGCCGCCGACCACCGCGGCGAGATGAATGACCACCTCGGGGCGGGTGTCGCGGAACAGGCGCGCGGTCTCGGCAGGACTCCGGAGGTCATATTCACTGGAACGGAAGATGAGGAGATGCTTGCAGCCGAGCTGCTGCAGTTCACGCACCACATTGGAGCCGAGGAAACCGGCGCCGCCGGTGACGAGAATTCTCTTTCCGACCAGCGAATCCATCCAGGCTACCGAGTGCGCGTGCTTTCCTCGTCCATGGCGCTCCATCGTATGCACGAAAATGCGACCGCGTGGAAGTGGCGCCGCGGGATTAGGTAATTGGTCAGTCCGCAAGGAGGCTAAATTGAGGTTCCCGATCCTCGCCGTTCAGACCGACCCATACCGCAGCCATGAGGACCAAAGCCGTCTGAGGATTTCAACGGGCATTCACGGACGCCCCGTTAGACTCCCGATTCGCGAAGCGATCCCTTTTTTCTATCCACCAAGGGGATCGGAAATTCCAGCCGGAGCAATGCAGCACCGCCGCGAGATTCGCCATCGCGCGGCCGCTTGCTCGCTCAGAAGGTCTTACCCTTGAGACTCAACTTGACCTCGCTGGTGCTCAGATTCAGGGTCCCGGTGGTCGTTCCGCCCGCGCCATCAACGATAGATTTCGAGCCCCAACCGATGAGTTGCCAGCCGCCATTGATGACGACGACATTGCCGCTGAGCGGGTCGCAAGCGACGCCGTCGAAATCGATTTCCTCGCCCGAGGGGTCACTTTTGCCGGCCGCCTTATAGACGCCGAAAATCGGATAGCAATCGGGCGCCAGGCCCAAGGTCGGACCATTGGCGAAATCGACACCGATCTCCAAGGTTCCCTCACTGCCGGTTCCGATGGTGCCGCCGGAATTCTTGCAAGCGTCGTAGTTGATGCAACCGCAGACCCCGCTTACGCATTGCGCGGCGTAGGATCCATCGCTGCACGCGCTCTTCGTCCGGAGGACGCTACTGGTGCAGGTTACGGTGCTGTTGTCGGCCTTCAACTTGCCGATGGTCTCCGGGGCCGTCAGGCCGAAGAAATCCTGCAGATTCTGAGCCGCGGCTGAACCGCCAACTCCGGTCACGAAAAGAAGCGCGATAAGCGAACTCCAACCCCAACTGAGGCGCACGCGCGTACCCTTTGGCAGCATTCAGCTAAATCCCCTTTTGGCGAATTAATGTCAGGAAAAAATTATAGCAGGCCTTGCCGCGCTGCATCGATGCGAGAGGGGGGACTTGAACCCCCACGCCTTGCGGCACCGGATCCTAAGTCCGGCGCGTCTGCCGTTCCGCCACTCTCGCGTGCGAATATGCGCGGATGCCCGCGCGAATACTGAGGGTCTTTTTTCGTACTGCCGCTGTCAAGTAGCGAGGCGGGAAAGGTTGCGTATCAGCGTTTCGATTTGGGTGCGGGGCCGCGTCCACGCGCCGGTGCCGCGGGAGGTTTTCGCGCCCGCACGCCCGCCCCGGGCTTGCCATCCGCTTTGCCGTCTGGGTGGCCATCCGCATCCCCGTGGCCATCGAGATGCCCGTCGGTGGCCGCGCGCATGGCTTCGGTGGATTTGCCGCTCGCCATCCAGTTGCCGATTTCATCGAGGTCGAAGCGCCAGACGCGGCCGATTTTGAATCCCGGCAGATTGCCGCTTTTCAATAGTCGATAGATGGTGATGCGGTGGACGTTAAGATGTTCGGCTAGTTCGGAGACGGTCAGAATTTTGTTTGCCATTTTTTCGTTCCGCGCGCGATTTAGTTTAGGTTCGCGAGCGGTCGTCAAGTGGGCTCGGTGAGGACCTAAAGTGTCCGTCCAATTTGCATCAGCAATCCGTTGAGCTAGTCCGACTGTACGCCTTAATGCATCTACGTCAAGCTAAATATAGTCTTATTTGCTTAAATGTTAATTTGAGCATATATACGCGCGTCATAGATATACCCTTCAAAAGATCGAGTATGATAAGCCGGCTAGCATGAGAGCGTTTCAGTGATTTGAAGTGATAGCGACTGCCACGCCGCCCGCCGATCCAAACCGACCTAAAAGTGAGTATCTTTCTGCGTCGAGGGCAATATAAACTAGGATGAATATGCAACATGAAGCGCGCACTGGGGTGCGCCGGAGCCTCTCTTCCGGCGCGTTTTTTTATGCCCTCGTCATCCTTGCGATGGCGTTGGCGATGGCGTCGGTTTCGATTGCGGCCCAGGCTCAGGTGGTAGCCACCGTGGGCAATCACAAGATCACCGAGAAGGAACTCGACGCCAAGATAAAGCCGCAACTGGCGGCGATCCAGAGTCAGGAATATGAGCTGAAAGTCCAGGCCATCAAATCAATGGCCGATGAGTATGTGTTGGAGCAGGCCGCGAAGAAAGAAAATCTGACCTCCGATGCGTATCTCCAAAAGCATATGAGCGGGAAGCCCGTCACCCAGATGGACGCGAAGCTCTTCTATGATCAGCACAAGGAAATCCAGCAGCGCTATCCAAAGTACGATGAGATCAAGGATCGCTTGACCCAGGCGCTCGAGGCGCAGCGCTACGACCAGGAGCGGACCGCATTGCTCGACCAGTTGCGCAAGGATCATCCGGTCACCGTGATGCTGACGGCGCCACGGATCGACGTGAAAACCGGAGGTCATCCCGAGATCGGCAGCAAGGACGCGCCCGTCACCATCGTGGAGTTCTCGGATTTTCAATGCCCCTTCTGCGGCCGCGCGGAGCCCACGTTAAAGCAGGTCCGCGAGAAATATGGCGATAAAGTCCGCCTGATTTATATGGACTTCCCGCTCGGCATCCATGACCACGCGATCGACGCCGCGTCGGCCGGGCGCTGCGCCGGGGAGCAGGGCAAATTCTGGCCGTTCCATGACGCGATGTTTGCCGATCAATCGAAGCTTACGCCCGCCGATTTGAAGGCGGATGCGAAAAAACTCGGCCTCGACACCGCCAAGTTCGATGACTGCTTCGACAAGGGCAAGTACAAAAGCGAGATTGAAGCCGACCTGACGCAGGGCAAGGACCTCGGCATCGATGGCACTCCGGCATTCTTCATCAACGGGCGTCCCCTGACCGGCGCGCAGCCGTTCGATAAGTTCCAGACCACCATCGACGAAGAACTCGCAGGCGGTCAGAAGCAAGCCAGCGCCAAATAGTTTGGCAATCACGATGGTCGAAAGCGCGGCGGGAAACGCGGGCGCTGCGTCGACCCCGCTCGGTGGCCGCTTCGGCCTCCAAGCGGATATCGCACCGGTGGTGGTGTTTCTCGCCTCGGACGACTCCGCGTGGCTGACCGGCGAACGGATCAGCGCATCGGGCGGCCTGCATTGATGCGCTGCCGGCCGCCCTGCAAAATCGCTACCTGACCGGCGGCAGCGCTGCGAGCAAGGCTTTGGTCCGTGATTCGATGAGGCCGGCCACCAGCCGGTCGGTGTGGATGTAGAGCTGATCCGCCCTCACCGCGGCGAGCACCATTTCGCCGACCTCGTTGGGGTCGGTCCCCGCAGCCAGAAAGGCATTGGCTTGCGCCATCGCGGCTTCCCTGGTTTGGTCGATGCTCGGCGCATCCGGCTGCGTGGCGCGGCTGTTGGCGATAATCCTGGTGTTGACCGGACCTGGACATAGTACGCTGACGCCGATCTGAAACGGTTGAAGCTCCAGTCGCAGCGTTTCCGAAAGACCAACCACGGCGAATTTCGAGGTGCTATAGAGGATGCCCGCCGAGGTGGCCGCCAGCCCGGCTCCCGATGCGGTATTGACGATATGCCCGCCGCCGCTGCGCTTCAGCATCCGCGGGAGGAAAGTCTGGATGCCGTTGATCACGCCATTGAGGTTGATGCCGATTACCCAGTCCCAATATTCGTAGCTCAGGCGCGTCACATGCTGCCCTCCGGCGACGCCCGCGTTGTTGCATAGGATCGATACCGGACCGAGGCGGGCTTCGGTTTCGTCGGCGACTCGCGCGTAGGCCGCCCGATCGCGCACGTCGAGGACTAAGGTTTCCACTGCGGTCGCTTTCGCGAGTTCGGCCTTGGCCGTTGCCAGCGCGGCCTCATCGATATCCACCAGCGCCAGCTTGACCCCGACCTTCGCGAACGCCCGCGCGATTCCCAGTCCGATGCCGCGCGCTCCTCCGGTGATAAACGCGGTCCTTCCCTCAAATCGATCCATGATGTCCTCCGTCTGCAGCCTTGCTTGAAAGTAGGAATCGCAAAGCAACCAACAAATATATTCTGATGCGTGACCTGAAACGAACCGACCGCCCCGGAGCCTATAATCTGGTATTTCTTGCTGGCATTTCTGCTGGCTATGATACGGGCGCGTCCGGTCTAGCCCTTGCCGCGGGCCGCTTTTCCAGTCGTGGGCGAAATTTCCAACTTCTGTCCGCTGACCTCGAGGTAGGCCGATTTGGCTTGCAATGAACGTTTGTTCAATCCTAACATACGTCAGGCGCGGGCGGGGGAATTACGCCCGAGAGCTTTCATAAAATCGCAAGGTACCGATTAGAAAATGGCTGTAAGTTTTCCCTCTACCGATTATTTCGAAGCGCTCAAGGCGCAGATGGTCGCGGCGCAGGAACATTTCTCGCGCCTCGGCTTTATCGACACCACCTTCGCCGTCAGCGTCGCCAACAACGGCAAGTCGCACCACTACGTCCTCGAGTTCGAGGTCTTCGAGCTCAAAAACGTGAGCGAAGTCCCCGCCATCGATTTGAAGAAAGTGGATTTTTCCATCGAGGGCGACACCAAGGTCTGGCGTGAAATGATCGAGAACATCAAGCGCAACGGCCAGGCCGACACTCATCACGATATCAATACCCTCGCGCATTTCGGCGAGCAGCTAAAAATCAAGTACGACGATCCCGACGGGCACGACAAGCTCTACCGGTTCATGGAATCGATCCAGGAATTTTTCGACCTCTCCAGCAAGCTCGAAGTCAGCTTCAACTAGCACGCGGAGGCGCGGCACATGGCATATCTGGCGACTCACGATTATCTCGAAGACAAAAACTTTGTCGACAAATGGCTCTACACGATGCGCACCGGCGAGATGGACCTCTCGTGGATGAATGCCAAGACCGAGAAGATTATGCCGCGCCCGCAAAACGCCCGCCGCGGCCTGACCTATCGCGACCTCGACGTCGGCAGCTATGGCTTCACCGAGGTGCCCGAGAAGGTGCGCGATAATCGTTCCTACGCGCCGCGCGGCGCCGAAATTCCCGAGGGCGTGCCTGACGCGCAGCCCTGGGTCTCGCGCAAGAGCGAGTTGTGGGCTTTCAATACCGAAAGTTACTACGAGGAAGCGGTCTCGCGGCAATGGAACGCGACCACCGATATCCCGTGGGATCGCCTCGAAGGCGTCGAGATGCCCGAGGCGACCGGCAAGGCGCTCTCGCAGCTCATGACGTTTCTCACCGAAGTCGAGATGATCGCCACCGATACGCCGGCGATGTGGCTGCCGCGGCTCAACCCCGATTTCATCGAAGTGAAGGCCTTTATCGCCAGCCAGGCGATGGACGAGGCGCGTCACGCCGAAGTTTTCCGCAAGCGCGCGCTCACCACCGGATGGGGTCTGATGGCGGCCAGCCCGATGAACGAGATGGCCCTCAAGCATCTGCGCGACGCCGATTCCTTCAGCGAAATGTCGGTCGCGCTGCATCTGGTGGCCGAGGGCAACGTGCTCACGATGTTCCGCTTCAGCGAGTATCTCTCGCCGACCGACGTCGACAAGAAAATTTTCCGCCTGGTGATGCAGGATGAAGCGCGGCACGTCGGCTACGGCATGCAGCATTTCAAGTACGTGCTGGAGAACTTTCCCGAGAAGCGCGAAGTTCTGCATGCGCATCTGGATGAAGCGGAAAATATTTCCTTCGCCGGCGCCGCGGCGACCGAGGTCACCGAGAGCTTCATCATTCTGGCCGGCGGCGGAATGAAAAAAGAGAACATCGAAGAGGGCATCAAGGTCACCACCCAGTTCAACCTCAAGCAGATGCACGAGCACTTCGAGCGGCTGGAAAAATGCGGCATGCCCGAGCGCAAGGATCCCAAGCGCTCCAAGCTCTACGCGATGTTTCTGCAGGGCAAGGCCGACGCCGAAGCGCACGGGATTACCTTCTAAATGGCCTTCTACGCCTACAAGGATTACACCGAGGATCAGAAAGTCCTCGAAGCGATGCAGTCGGTGATGGCCGGTAATCTCGGCCTCCATTGGTTCAACGCCAATACCGAAAAGTTCAAGGGGCACGCCAGCGACCCGAATCGCGGCCTGACCTACGACGATCTCAATCACGGCACCTACGGGTATAGCGATCTGCCGGAGCATCTGCGCACCAGCCAATCGATGGTGGCGCGCGGCAGCGACAAGTCGGGCAAGCTCCCCGACATGGGCTACGTCGTCAATCGCAAATCCGACGTCTGGTCAGACAACGTCTCCGAGCTGTACGAGGAAACCAAGGCGCGCCGCTGGGCGCCCGCGACCGACATCCCGTGGGCCGCGCTCGGTGAGAAGCCGCTTTCCGAGACCATCGAGATCGCGTGCGCGCAGCTCTACACCTTCCTCCAGGAATGCGAGGCGGTGAGCCTCGATTTTCCCGCGCGCTGGGTCGCGCTGGTAAACCAGGATTTCATCGAGCAGAAAAGTTTCATGTGCGGCCAGATGCTCGATGCGTCGCGGCTGCTGGAAGTTTTCCGCAAGCGCGCGCTCTACGGCGGCGCCGGACTCAAGCGGGCCAACGTCAACGCCGAGCAGGGCCTCAAGGAATGGCTGTGGGCCGAGACCTATCCGCAGGGTTCGCTCTCGATCAATCTCGCGCTGTCGGGAATGCTGCTCGCGATTTTTCGCCATGTGGCGGCGTTCGCGCCGAGCGTTACCGATCGCGCCATCATGCGCAAGGCGATGCAGGACCGCGGCCGCTGGGTTTCCTACGGGACCGGCGCGTTGCGCTATCACCTGGAGCATCAGCCGGGCCAGCGGGTCGCGTTGCATGAGTATCTCGATGAGAGCGAGCACGTGATGCTGGGGATCATCGGCAGCGCGGAATTCCTCGAGCCGCTGATCATCATCGCCGGCGGCGGGCTGGACAAGGACCAGGTCAAAACGGGCCGCGTCGCGGTCGCGAAGCTGATCAAGCTGATGATGCGGGAATATTTCGCGCGCCTCGATTATGCGGGCCTCGGTGGGCGCACCGAGCGCAGCCGCCTGCCGCAAGTAATGGAACGCGTCCAAGTGGCGTAAAATGCGTCATCTAGTAAGTGAGTGCAGGCGCCGGGGTTACAGCCGGCGCTTTTCGTTGGCGCGCCTCGAATGTCTGATTTCTGGCCGCCGCGCGCTTTTCCAATCCGCCGATGGCCGCTGGTCTTGGTCACTTTGGCACGGTTATAATTAGCTAACCGTAACCTTCGCGCACCGTCCGCGAACTTGTTGATACTCCCTGATGAAGCACGGAATCGAACCATCCACTCCAGCCACGCATCCCGCGATGCTGCGCCGAGGCCAGCCGCGCTACTTCCATTTGCTGTGGGAGGAAGACCTCGAGGAGTTGCGCCCGGTCTTGCAGGCGATCCGGGACCGCCGCGTCGAGGTCGTCGAGCGCTGGTACCATCTCTATGTGCTGCACTTCGGCGACTCGCGCTCGCTCTCGGAGCCGGAATTCCGCGCCATCTTCGAGGATGCGCTGGAGCGCAACAAAAATGACCTGCTGCGCGGCGACATGGATGCCTACGCGGCCGACCTCCATCGACTCGGCGAGGTCCTCGCCGAGCATCACGTCACGCTGCAGGAGATCATCGCGTCGCTGCATCTGTTCGAGGAGGCAGCGCAGTCGATTTTTCCCGAGGGCCTGAAAGATCCGACCTGGGTCTACACCACCTTCGATCGCCTCAGTCACATTCGCATCATGCTGATCGCGGACTCTTACGTGCGATCGCAATCCGCGATGGCCGGCGCCCGCCTGCACGCGATGGAGCGCGAGGCGTCGAAGATCGCGCCTGAGAAACGCGAGCGCTTCCATGGCATCGTCGGCAGCTCGGCCGCGATGCGTGAGTTGTATCGTCGCATCCAGGCGGCCGGTTAGACCCGCGGCACCGTGCTGATTGTCGGCGAGCGCGGCACCGGCAAGGAGCTGGTCGCGCGCGCGATTCATGAATCGGGACCCAATCCGCATGCGCCATTCGTCGCGCTCAACTGCGCCGCGCTGCCCCGCGACCTCATCGAGAGCGAGCTGTTCGGCTACAAGCGCGGCGCGTTCAGCGGCGCCAACACCGAGTACCTCGGGCTGTTTCGCGCGGCCGAGGGCGGCACGCTCTTCCTCGACGAGATCACCGAAATGTCCGCCGAGACGCAGAGCAAGCTGCTGCGCGCCCTCCAGGAGCGCAAGGTCCGCCCGGTCGGCGCCACGGCCGAGATCCACGTCGATACGCGAACCATCGCCTCGACCAATCGCAATCCGGAGGAGGCGGTGCAGCGCGGCCAGTTGCGCCAGGATTTGTACTATCGCTTGCAGGCCGCGGTGCTGAAGATGCCGCCGCTGCGCGACCGCCTCGAGGACCTCAAGCCGCTGGCCGAGCACTTCATCGATTTTTTCAATGAAAAATTTCCCCGCAAGGTGCCCGTGGTCGGCCTCGATGATGATGCGCTCGCGGTCATGCGCAGCTATACCTGGCCGGGCAATGTGCGCGAGCTTTCCAACGCCATCGAGGGTGCCTTCACCTTCGGCAGCTCCGGCACCATCCGGTGCGAGGATCTCCCGTCCGGCATGACCGGCCTGGCGCCCGCGAAAGTGGCCGTCTCATCGGAGAGCAATCTGGCCAGCTACAGCGACGCCGAGCGCGATCTGATCCAGCGCGCGCTGCAGATGGCGGAATGGAACAAGGCGAAAGCGGCCCGCATCCTCGGGATCTCGCGCAAAAAACTCTACGCGCGCATAACCAAGTACGGTTTTGAATAATCTCACAGTCATCGGATCCCTTAACCTAGCCCTTGAAAATACCCGGCCCACGGCGCATATATGACAAAGCGCGGCGCACTCCGAGGCAAGTGCGGATGAGCCAACTACGTTGTCAATTTGATGGATGTCATCGCTCCGGCAAGGAGCGCGCGATCTCCTACTATCAGCGTCTCGGCAGTTTGCTCACCCTCCATCCCAGTCTTTGCGATGAGCATTTCAAGGACCTGCCGCGAGCCGATGGCATCGCGACGCGCTGGCTGAATCGTCTTCGCATCCGCACCAACGGCCCGCTTTCGAGCTGAGCCGAATGCCTCTTCATTCGTTTTCGCGACGCTGCTAAAATCGGCGCTTCCCGATAATCCCCTCTCCTCGATCGCAGGAGGGGTTTTTTCTTTTCACGCGACGAATCGACTCCGGTCCGGCGGCGTATTTTGGGGTAGGCGGACGAGCAGGCACAGGATAGGGATGACGACCGATAGCGATAGCCCCCTGCAACGAGGTTTTTTCGAGCGGCTCTGGGACCGCTACGTTCCGCGCACTCCGGTTTTCAGATTCCTCACCTTCGTGCGTCCGTATGCCTGGCTGGTAGCGGGCGGTTCGTTCGGCGGGATCCTGAAATTCGTGCTGCCGCTCGCCTTCCCATTGGCCTTCAAATACATCTTCGACGTCA